>Ga0315295_10006368_pt1 | contig 10080 bp, 9 predicted proteins | sample YL17G14_0_MG_FD_204453 | JGI IMG/M metagenome (GOLD analysis project Ga0315295, IMG submission 204453) | Sediment microbial communities from Yellowstone Lake, YNP, Wyoming, USA - YL17G14_0 | ecosystem: Environmental > Aquatic > Freshwater > Lake > Sediment | place: USA: Wyoming | collected... | reverse complement strand
TTCCTAAGTAATCATGCACGATTACATTTCGAAAACCAGCTACGTTTTGCCAAGGAATGTTGGGATATCGCCCTTTGAATTCATCAGAAAGTCGCTGGGTTGACTCGGCTAAGATCTGCAATTCCCTCAAAACAGCGCTTTGTGTTTTTCGATCCTTAAAAAAAGCCTCGCGCCCTTCCGCCGTGAAGCTCTCAATCCATCCTATACATTCAAGAATATGATCCAGATAGATTTGATCATTCTTCATAGCGGAACCGCATCCTGTAGAATCTCTCGGCGAAGGGGTTCTCGAATGGCATCCGGTTCCACAATATCGACGCGGCGGCCGAGAAATTCCTCCAGTTCCGCCACCAACCCCCCTGGAAACCACGGAGTTGTCGGGCCCGTTACCTCCACAAGGAGGTCCAAATCGCTTTCCGACCGGCTCTCACCCCGGGCTGCAGAGCCAAAAACCCGAATATGGCTGACGCCATGCTTGGCGGCAATCCTGAGAATCTCTTCCCGTTTTTCTATCAGAATCTTGTCAATAGCCATAAGCTATCCTCCTCGTTGCCTTCCATCTGCAGGCAGGATGCCTTTCTGATTGCGGGAGAATGTCGGCGTAAAAGAAAATTAAAAAAAACCAGAATTATTGCCCTATTTTAAGAATGAATTAGCATCCTTCACAAAAATTCCCTTAATACCCGAAAACCCCCGCAACCGTTTCCTGTCATTCGAATTATAGCAATTTCAAGAACGAATTGAAAGCCTTGGCTTCTTCTTACGAAAAGGACGAAAATTCTGTTCTCACGCAAAGCCGCAAAGGACGCAAAGGGGAAATGCTTTGTTTTCTAAATCGTTATACATATTGAAAGATTAGCTTAATGTCTTTCTTGGCGACCTTTGCGCCTTGGCGTGAGGCTCCCGTCACTTTTATGCCCATTATGACTGAAAGCTGACAGGTGCAGAACTTTCCCTTCATGCACCAGGGAGGCCCCGGAGACAGAATTATTCTCGAACCGGATGTTTTCCCCCAGCCCCAGGGAGGGGTGGGATTTACCGGGGGCCTTCCGGACCCCTTCCAGGAAACGCCTAATAGATTCGCTGGATACCTGGGTTTTCCCGGCGTCCTCAAGCCAATCCAAGGCATCCAGGGCGTAGCTCTGTACCAGTTTAGGGAAAAATTTGCTGAAGGTCTGTTGGTAGCCAAAGCATTCCAGGCCTACCACCTCTCCGTTAATTGCAAACACCGCGCCAGCCTGGCAATCTACCAGCCGGAAGGTCATCAGGTACTCGCCCAGCCGGTCTTTCTGCCCCTCAAACAGGTCTGCCATGGCCCCGGTTGGGGAAGGGGTTGCCATCCGTTCACTCTTCATGGCCAGCTCGTTCCAGATCATTCCTTTCCTCACGCAAAGGCGCAAAGAGCGCAAAGGTAACCCTGGGGATTAAGATCTTAACGATTTGGAAAAATCTTTTTTGTGGAATTCTTTTAACCTCGGCGAACTTAGCGCCTTGGCGTGACATCTGTCCTTCCCAAGAGCCAAATTTGTATTTGACAATCTATATAAAATAGGCATATAATAAAAGCATATAAAAGAGGTGATAAATATGCGTGCCACCTTGAACATCCCCGACTCCCTGATCAAGGACCTACTCCGGGCTACCGGGGAGAGGAAAAAGACCAAGGCTATTTGTATCGCCCTCGATGACTACATCCGCAGCAGGCGGAAGGAGAAACTCCTGGCCCTCAGCGGGAAGGTCAAGTTCGATCTCGACTGGCAGAAGATGGAAGAGAAGGAACTGGAAGGGATGAAAGACCGTGAAACCCGCAGGAAGCCTCGTTGACACGAGCGTCTGGATCGATTTTTTCAGGGGCGTCGCTTCCATCAAAGAGCTTCTGACAAAGCTGCTTGCCCGGGATAGAGTCTTCACCGCCGGCCCCGTCCTTTTTGAGCTCCTCCAGGGAATCAAGTCCTCGGAAGAAAGAGGGCAGGTCAAAGAGGCTTTGCTGTCCGTGAATTTCCTGGAGCTCACCCCTGCGGATTGGGAAGGAGCAGCCGTGATTTCCAGAGAACTGCGATCAAAAGGGATAACGATTCCCATGACCGATCTGTTGTTGGCCCAGCTTGCCAGAACCCACGATCTGGAAATCATCTCCCTGGATCCCCATTTTGACCAGATCCCCGGGATACTCCACCGGAAGTTAGTAATGAGGCCATAATTATCTGGACAGGAATTCCGTCTTTTCATCATCCTGGATTCCGGCTTTCGCCGGAATGACAACCAGGAACCATGCCTTTCTAATGTTCGTCACTCCGGCGAAAGCCGGAGTCCAGTTCGAGGTTTTCAAAAGGCAACGTCTTCCAATTAATGTTTAGACTATAATGGACTCCCTAGTAACATAGCCAGCACAAGTCCAAAGCCTATAAGAAACAAGCATTAGGTACGAGGCTCGCGGCATAATGCTGCTCCAGGTTGGAAAAAGCCAGCCTCCGGTATCGGGAACCTTGCCGAGAGGCTGTTTGCCGGCTAATTTCGCGGGCCGGAAGATGGCCAAGAGCAGGCTGAACCATAGCAGCCAAAATGCTTTCTCCCATTTCTGCTAAATTTCCGCCTACGGCCTTTCCGGCAACAAATTGATCTTGACCATCTTCATCCCTCCTTCCTCTGGAAATTCGCAAAGCGCTGAGCCCTTCGGTTAAGGAGCGCTCCACTTGAGGAGCGGCTTTCAGCCTCGAGGAGCAGGCTTCGCCTTCGAGGAGCGTCACGCCAAGCGCGTGACTTGAGGCATACGACATAGGTTACAGGGCGCGAATCGCTGACCGATTCGCTCAAGGGGCCAAATCCACTTCCCCGCTTCTTGGGGGTAATTATAAATGGCGAGATTGTCAGATCAGGACAAAATGGAATAAGAAAAGTTGCAGGTTGCAGGTTTCGGGTCCCAGGTTCAAGGCAGGTCTCACGCAAAGGCGCGAAGAGCGCAAAGCGCTGATCGCTACGCTTGAGGAGCGTCACGCCAAAAGCGTGACTTGAGGCGTAAGACATAGGAACTTGGGGATCTCTTGACTTAGTCGGGTTCTTAAACACCCAATAATGATGATCTCGTAAAAAGTCGCAATTCCATAGAATTCGTCATTCCGGCGAAAGCCGGAATCCAGTTATTTCAAGATGTTCTGGACCCCGGCTTTCGCCGGGGTGACGCTCCAAGTGACTTTTTACGAGATCATCAATAATAACGCTTGACAATAATAACGTTTCTCGTTATTATGCGTTTATGATAAAGAGCTTCCAATCTAGAGAAACCGAAAAGCTCTTTTTGCGTCAACGGTCGCCTCGATTCTCTGTTGATATCCACCTCATAGCTCTACGAAAGCTGCTCTTACCCGATGCTGCGGAGAGGTTAGGAGATTTGCGTATTCCGCCAGGAAATCGGCTGGAGAAACTTACAGGCAATCGCCAAGGGCAACACAGCATCCGCATCAATGACCAGTGGCGCATCTGTTTTCGCTGGTCAGAGGGGGATGCCTATGAAGTTGAAATCGCGGATTACCATTAGGAGGGTATTACTATGAAGACAAAAGTGCTTGCGCCCATCCACCCGGGTGAAATTCTTATGGAGGAATTCTTGAAGCCACTGAATATCAGTCAGTATAAATTGGCCAAGGACATCAATGTTCCGGCGCGCCGCATAAACGAAATCGTTCACGGCAAGCGTTCCATCACTGCGGATACGGCATTGAGACTATCCCGTTATTTCAACCTTTCCGAACGATTTTGGTTGAACCTCCAGGCAAGATACGATTTAGAGGTGCAGAAGGACAAGTTCAAAGGCCGGATCGAATCTGAAGTGAAAGTATTTGAACTGCAAAGCGCCTGACCTTTCGCTGCAGCGGATGGCTAAAGGCCACCGCCTGGCAGTTTGATTGTTAGGAAGAAGAGTGGTACCCCCGGCGTGACTCGAACACGCGGCGCAGGGATTAGGAATCCCTTGCTCTATCCACCTGAGCTACGGGGGCGAAAAATAAAAGTGCCTTAAGTGCGCTCAAGTGCACTCAAGTGCCTTAAGTTTCAAAAAACAGTTGCTGGTTGCTGGTTACTCGTTGCTTGATCTAATCATCCGCTTGGCAGGTTTTTATATACTCTCTGCTCTCTGCTCTCTGCTCTCTGCTCCCTGCTTTTTTATACTAACATGCCCGGGCGGGGTTTCAAGAGGATTTTCCCGGGAGGGGGTGGAAGGTGAGGGTCATCCCTTGCCCTGACTTTTTTAAAAAAATGTTCCCCTTCCAATTCCGGTCGTCCCTGACCGAGAAGTCCTTCCGGTAGTGGGCCCCCCGGCTCTCCCGGCGCAGGAGGGCGCTGCTAAGGATCATTTCCGAGACCCAAAGGCCATTGTCCACCTCAATCTTTTCCAGAATCTCCTTCGGGGTCTCCGATGCGGCCCAGGGGAGGTCTTCGGCTTTCATCTTTTTCAATTCCTCCAGGCCGGCCCGCAATCCTTTCTCTTCTCTGAGAATTCCTCCTTGATTCCAGAGGATCTCCCCCATTCGTTTCCGCAAGGCTTTCGGAGTGAGTCCTTTCCCGTTGCTCTTCCATTTTTTCAGGAACCCCTGCCACCGGGATTGAATCAAAGACTCCGGCGCTCCGGACTGTTTCCCGGTCAAGGCCCATTCCGCCGCCGCTGCCCCCGCCCGGTACCCGAAGACGATGATCTCGCTCAGGGCATTCCCGCCCATTCGGTTCGCGCCGTGCAGCCCGCCCACCACTTCCCCGGCGGCGAAGAGCCCGGGGACTTCCGTTCCCCCGTCGGGTTCGGTGGAGACCCCCCCGATGAAGAAATGCACGGTGGGGGAAATCCGGAGGATTCTATTCGAACAGGAGAAACGGTCCCGGAGCATTCGCTTCTGGCTCATGGCGATGTTGTCCTTCGGCCAGTCTTCGTCGCCCAGGGCTCTCAAATCGAGGTAGACTTTTTCCCCCCGCTCTTCCTCTTTAATAATGGCCTGAGAAAAAGTGTCCCGGCAACGGACCGCCACGGGTTGGTCCACAATCTGGTATTTTTCCAGCACATCCTCTCCCGATGAGTTTACGACCCTTCCCGTATCCGCGAAAGAGGGGGCGAGCAAAAAGCCGGGACTGCCCTCTTCGGCCAGTCCGATCGGTATGAACTGGACAAACTCCATGTCTCTGAGCCGGCAGCCCGCCTGAAAGGCCAAAGCATACCCGTCTCCGGTGGTGCGAACCGGGTTATCATTCCGGGGATAAAGGGCCCCTCCCCCGCCGTTGGCCAGGACCGTCGCCTTGCTCAGAAAGGCGATGGGCACCCCCCTTCGGAATTCGAAGCCCAGGGCCCCTTTTATTTTTCCTTCCTCGGCCAGAAGATCAAAAATGATGACCCAGGGCTTCTCGCCGATGCCCCGTTCCCTCGCAGAATCAGCCAGGGCCTCGGTCAGGGGGGCTCCCCAGCTGGGGGCCTTGCCCAGGCAGGCGAAGCGTCCCTTTCTCCAGGCCCCCTTCAGCCCGAAACGTTCCAGCTCGCGAACCCGTTCCGGAGCCTCCTCCACAAGGATCTTCACAAACTCCGGGTCGTTAATCCCCTTCCCCGCCTGGAGGGTATGCTTAAAATGCGTCTCCCTGGACATTCCTTCCACTGCCAGGGAAAACGCTCCCCCTGAAAGATAGGTGCAGGTGGATTTCCCAAGGGGAGTTTTGGAGACCAGAAGCACTTCGGCCCCTTTCTCCCTGGCGGCGAGGGCGGCCCTCATCCCTGCCCCTCCCCCGCCGATGACTAAAACATCCGTTTCCACGATTTCCATGGCGTTTTACCTCTTCGGGCATTGAAAATGGGTATCAACTTAGTCGTTTGAAAATCAAATCAAATTGCTGGGCGGATAAATCTGTCCCCTTTATGGGAACAGGTATCGAGGTTTTCCATGCCCTTAACCTGAAAAATATTCAAATTTTGCCAAGCTATATCGTTTGGGAAATCCACCGCTGAAATCCCCCCAACCCCCCTTTAGAAAAGGGGGGCGAAGGGGGGATTTCTGGGATATCTTTTCAGAAAGCTTAACAGTTAATCCATTCAAAGAGCTAAAGTGTTACGAAAATGGTTTATCAAACCCGGGGGCAAAAAGCAAGAGTCAGCGGATGGAAAGGACCGAAGGGCATCTGCAGGATCCCCCGAATCGGGATCGGAGGGCCGGTGGAAAGGGGCTCGGTGCACGGAGGTCCGTCTCAAAGGGCTCGCCGACCTCCATCATGAATTGGAAGGTTCGGGGTAAAACAGGAATTTATCCCCGGACCCCGTTGAACCTCTCGTTGAATTCCTCGAAACTGAAGCGGTATTCCTGAGTGCCGTAACACTCGACGGCAAAGGAAGCACACACGCTCCCCATACGGGCGCACTGCTCGATGGCCATGCCCTGCACCAGACCGCTGATGAGCCCGCCCCGGTAAGAATCGCCTGCCCCCGTGGGGTCCTTTACCGTCTTCGGTTTTGCAGCGGGAATGCATATTTCGCCGCCCGGGGTGAAGAGCCGCGAGCCCAGTTCTCCGAGGGTGACGATGACCGCCGCGGCCCGCTTGAGCAAGGCTTCTCTATTCATCCCGGTTTTGACCAGAATCAGGTCCAGTTCATAATCGTTGGCGATCAGAATCCGGCACCCTTCCAGGGCCTGGACCAGATCTTTTTCCGCCAGCATGGGCAGGGACTGCCCCGGGTCAAAGATATAGTCGATCCCCCTGGCTTTGCAGGCCTCCGGGTATTTCACCATGTCCTCAAGATTGCCGGGAGAGACGATCACCAGGGTCTCGCGGGGGTCGAGTTTGTCGAAATCCAAAGAGGAAGAATATTTCATGGCCCCGGGGTGAAACCCGGTGATCTGGTTGTCCGCCTGGTCGGTGGTTATATAGGCGCTGGCGGTGAATTCATTCTCGATGGTGCGGATGTTTTCGGTGGAGATCCCGTTCTTCTCCAGCCATTCGAAGTAGCGATGATAATCCCGGCCGACCGTGGCGGAGATGAGCGGCTTTTGCCCCATCAGGTTGAGGGCGTAAGCGATATTCCCGGCCGTACCCCCGAATTTCTCCTTCATGTCGTTCACTTGAAAGCAGACATTCAAAACATGGATCTTTTCGGGAATGATGTGGTCCTTGAAATATCCCGGAAAATCCATGATTCGATCGTAGGCCAGGGACCCGGACACGATGATTTTCATGAGGTTCGATCTCTCAAAGGATTTGGAAATCCCCCCCGGCGAGGCAACGCAACCAATCATGAACGCCGGGTTCCATCGATGCGAAACCCGACATGTGGGAATCCTCGATGATTTGATCCTGGGTGACAATACAAACCGCCCAGCAGGGAAAGCCCCAGGAGACGCCGCAGTTGTCGTTGATCCGCTGGGCAATGAATTCCTCCTCGCTGCAGAAAACCCGGTATCTTCTCTCCTGGTAGAGGATGCGGAGCCCCTGGTTAAGCCATCCCTTGCCGGCAAAAACGTCGACAAACTGTTGCAGGACATCCACCGGCCTTTGACCGGCGGGATCTCGAATCGGTCCGTTTTCTGCTTTCATTTCGTCCCCATTTCCGGGTTTAGTTAGATGGCTAAACTCTTCCCGCTGCCCCTGGAAAGTCTTCCCGAGGCTTCCTTCCCCCTCTTAACAAAAATACCGAAGGTCGTTGTCGGCTGTCAAGCGATTTCAGGAACTTGCCCCCTTTCACTTTCCAGAAATCAGATCAATGTCCATAGCTTGGAGGCCTTGCCCGGCCCGGGGGCAAGGCCGTGCTTCTCGGCATGATGAGGCACGGATTCTTTCATCGGTCCGGGCGGGCTTCCAGAATTGCGGAATGTGGATTGCGGAATGCGGATTGAAAAAGAAAACTCCAAAATCCGAAATTCGAAATCCGAAATCTGAAATAACTGGGCCGATGCTTTTTGAGCACCAGGCCCTTGCACCCGGGCCACGAGCCAGGCACCCGGGAAATGTCAAAAACTGTGAGTCCACAGGCAGTGCCGGGAATTTACCTTAAGGGAATTAATGGAGGGATAAGTCTGTCTCTTAAATTGATTTTTATCCTGCCACAGGCCCACTCTTTTATGCTAATATTCCGGCCGTACCGAAGCCGCTCAAAGGAGCTCTTTCATGAAACAAGCCCTGCAGAAAATCGAAGAATCTTACCGATCCATCTCCAAACGGGTAAAGATGAAACCCCGGGTGGGGATCATCCTGGGAACCGGCCTGGGGAAGCTGGTGGATAAGATCTCCGTGAGGGAATCCTTGGCCTACGACGAAATCCCCCATTTTCCCGTGAGCACGGTCGAGGGACATGCGGGCCGTCTCCTCTTTGGCCGCCTGGCCGGGAAGGATGCGGTGATCATGCAGGGAAGGGCCCACTATTACGAGGGATATTCCCTCCCAAGCATCACCCTTCCGGTCCGGGTGATGAAGAGGCTGGGAATCGAGATCCTGATCATTTCCAATGCCGCCGGCGGGCTCAATCCTCTATTTTCCCCCGGGGACGTCATGTTGATCTCCGACCACATCAACCTGACCGGCCAGAACCCCTTGATCGGCCCCAACCTCGATCCTTTCGGCCCGCGCTTTCCCGACATGGTCGCTGTCTATGACCGCGAGTTGATCCGGGCCGCCGAGCAGGCGGCCGCCGGGGAGAAGATCAAACTGCAAAAAGGGGTGTATGTAGGGATTGCCGGCCCCAGCCTGGAGACCCCGGCAGAGACCCGCTTTCTGCGCCTGATCGGAGCCGACGCGGTGGGAATGTCCACCATCCCCGAGGTGATCGTGGGGGTTCACTGCGGCCTGCGGATCCTGGGGCTTTCGGCCATTTCCAACATCAATCTCCCCGACTGTATGCAGCCGGCTACCCTGAAAGATATTCTGAAAAATGCCGCAGTGGCCGGAAGGAAGATGGTGAAGATCGTGGAAGGGGTCATGAAAAAACTATAGAAAATGCGGAATTCGGAATGCGGATTACGGAATGTAGGGGCGCGGTGACCGCGCCCGGGGAAGTTCGGAATCATTTAAACGAGGAATGCGCCCTGCACTCAATGTAGTGCAGGGCGGAATGCGGAGTTCAGAACGGGGAATGCGGGATGAAGCGAATGCGGAATGTGGAATTCGGAATGCGGAATAGAAAAAAAAAGCGAAAAGCGGATTTACTCGTAACGAATGGAATTCTTTTGACCTTGGTTCCAGGGGCCCTTCCCGTCACCAATGGGGCTGTCGCCATCTCTGAGCGCAGGATAGCGGCACTGGGGAAGACCCCGGAGATAGAAAACCTTTATGAAGCCCCTAAGACCATCGATGCTCATAATTGCTTAATCATGCCCGGGCTGGTGAACGCTCATACCCATGCGGCCATGACCTGCTACCGGGGCCTGGCCGACGATCTTCCCCTCATGGAATGGCTGACCCGATTTGTCTTCCCGGCCGAAGCCAAATCGGACGGAGACCAAGTATACTGGTCCACCCTTTTGGCCTGCGCCGAGATGATCCGCTCCGGGACCACCACCTTCTGCGACATGTACCTCTTCGAGGACCGGGTTGCCGAGGCGGCCAAAAAAGCGAAAATCAGGGCCGTTGTCGGCGAAGTGCTCTATGATTTCCCCTCTCCCCATTACGGCCCGATCGAAAGAGGACTGGAGTTCACCGAGTCCCTGATCAAGCACTGGCAGAAGGACCCTCTGATTACTATTGCCATAGAGCCGCACGCTCTTTACACCTGTTCTCCCGATCTCTTGAAGAAGTGCAGGAGCCTGGCGGACCGGTATGGGACTCCGCTGATCACCCATCTTTCCGAGAATCAGGGCGAAGTTGAAGAAGTTATGAAGAAATATGGCCGAAGGCCTTTAGATCATTTGGAAAATATAGGCCTGCTCTCTTCCCCTCTCATCGCCTGTCACTGCGTCTGGCTCACCGAAGAGGAGATGGATCTCTTGGCCCGAAGAAAGGTCCGCGTGGTCCACAATCCCGAGTCCAACATGAAGCTGGCCTCGGGCGTGGCCCCGGTGCCGGACCTCCTGGCCCGGGGAGTCGCCGTGGGATTGGGCACGGACGGCTGTGCCAGCAACAACAACCTGGACC
>Ga0315295_10006367_pt1 | contig 10080 bp, 13 predicted proteins | sample YL17G14_0_MG_FD_204453 | JGI IMG/M metagenome (GOLD analysis project Ga0315295, IMG submission 204453) | Sediment microbial communities from Yellowstone Lake, YNP, Wyoming, USA - YL17G14_0 | ecosystem: Environmental > Aquatic > Freshwater > Lake > Sediment | place: USA: Wyoming | collected... | reverse complement strand
GCAGCTCCTTCTCCTGGAACATCTCTCCCATGTGATACGCCGCCAGCGTCTGCTCCGCCGTGGCTATCAGAAACAAGTCCTCGCCGTCTATCTTGTAAAGCTGGTTCTCGAAATCCGCGAGTTCCGCAGCGCCTGACATCGCGGGTTTCTGCAGCATGAAAGGCGTCCACATCGGGGTGAAGCCTTTTTTCGCGAGGAAGTCGAGCGCGAACCTTATTAGAGCGAGATTGAGCATGACCAGTTCGTTCTTCAGATAGTAGAATCTCGCGCCAGAAAGCTTCCCCGCCCTCTCGATGTCTGCCAAGCCCATCTCTTCCATCAGCTCTACGTGGCTCCTGGGCCTGAAGTGGAGCGGCTCGAAAGCGAGCGTGCCTCTCGTATCGCGCTTGAAGTTTTCCATGTCGTTGAGAAGGACGAAAGGCTTGCCCCAGGCGCGGACGAACTTGTTTTCCTGCTCGCCTCTTCCGACGACGATGTCTTTGTGCAGCACGTTGCCTATCCTGTACCTGTATGAATCGCGCTTCGCGAGCATCTCATTGGCGAGCACGTCGTTCTCGCCTATCCTTATGTTTATGCCCTTCATCTCGTCTATTTTCCCGTCGGCATGCTTGCCTGCCTTCTTCAGCGCAGCTATCTCCGCGGAAACCACGTTCCTCTTGTGCCTGAGCGCTTCCACTTGTTTGAGAGCCTCGCGCCATTTCCTGTCGTATTCCACGACCTTGTCAACCGCCGCCGCGTCCTTGAAGCGCTTCTTCTCCGATTCGCGGATGACGCCGGGATTCTCCCTGAAAAGCTGTATGTCAAGCATGCACCCACATCCTTTAACCGCCCCTACTGCGGCGTCTTTCTGATATCATCCATCATTCTTCGGCTTCGTAGTTCACTATGGTAAAAACATCATACTTACTGAGCTTCTCCCGCCCCTTGAGGAAGCCCAGCTCTATAAGGATTGCCATGCCCACTATCCTGCCCCCGAGCCTTTCTATCAGCTTCGCGGCGGCTTCCATGGTCCCGCCCGTCGCAAGCAGGTCGTCGACTATTAACACGGCCTCGCCTTTATTTATCGCGTCCTCGTGCATCTCGAACGCGTCCTTCGAATATTCTGTGTCGAACTCCTCCCTGATTTTTTTCCAGGGCAGTTTTCCCGGCTTGCGCAAGGGGACGAAGCCCGCGCCAAGTTCATACGCTATCGCCGAGCCGAAGATGAAACCCCTGCTCTCGGCGGAGACGACCTTGTCTATGCGTTTCCCTTCGAAGTGCCTTATCATCTCCTTTATGGCGTGGCGGAACGCCTCCGAATCCTGCAGGAGCGTGGTGATGTCCCTGAACATCACGCCCTGCTTGGGAAAATGGGGGACCGTGCGAATCTTCGCCCTGAGGTCGATTGCTTTTTCCATGGCATCAACCATGATATCAATATTAGTTCCCATGTTTATAAAAAATTCATTTTCAGATAGGCTTGGCCTGCGTCTTATTGCCTAAAAATTGCGAGAGGTTCCGCTGCCTTTTTGTCGATATCCAGTGTTATTGAGCGCGGTTGCGGATGTTTTGCCGCTCCTTTTATTTTAACCTCCAGCCTGAAGCGGCCACCGTGAACGAAAACCATGCTTATCGCGTTATAAATGCCGGCCATGAAAACGGCTTTTGGATGGGACTCGTTAAGCATGTACATGGTAGCCCTTCCTATCTCCCTTGTTTTTTTAACGACGCCTTCCCTGACGAAACATGGGAATATGCCGCCGAGCGTATTCCACGCTATACCAGTGGCTTCGCATATGTCTGTCATGCTGTAGTCAAAAAGCCCTCTGCTGTTGATGAGAAATTCCCACAGCCTGTTGGTCGGCGTGTCGCCGAATAGTTTTATGAAATTTGACTTCATTCTCGCGGTTTCCTTAGGCAGCCGCCTTTTGGTCGAATTCCTCATGATCCCATCTCCTAATCTATATTTTAGAAAGATGGTATTTAAATACTTAATATTTGAAATTTAAACTTTCAATTGCTGAAACTATTAAAAATAACTTTGGCACGGCTAATAATGTTACTAAAATAGACAGGTTTAAATATAATGTATACAACATATATGTGAGGGAACATAAATGACCCTGTCTGCGGTGTCTGTTTATATCCTGAGGTGGCTCTATGCGCACGGGAAGGTGGGAAACGCGTACACTAACATGAGGAATCTTAGGCACGCCCTGCCCGTAAGGCTGCGCGACAAAACCATAATAAACAGGTCGGTAAAAGAGCTGCGCAACGCACAACTGATTATAATCCATAAAAAGGGAGACTGCATCTCCCTCAATCCTCACCGATTATCAGAAACCGAAGTGAAGCACATTCTCGTCTAGCCCCCATTAAACACATGGAACTTGGGCCTTGAACATTTCACACGCTCTCGCTCTTCTCGAAGAAATACGCGCCGAGGAAGACCATGATCGCGGACATGCCGAGCAGCACCATAAAGTCGACAATGACATTAAAGGTGGAGAAGCCGATGAGCGAAGCGCGCATGCCGTCGATGCCGTATGTCAGCGGGTCTATGTACGATATCGCCTTTATGAAGAACGGGAGGTTGTCGAGGGGGAACAAAGCGCCGGACAGGAAGAACAGCGGGAAAATCACGAAGTTCATTATCAGGTTGAAGCCCTGCATGTCGCGCATCTTGGAGGCGAAAACCAGACCTAACCCTATGAACGTCGTCGCTATCAGCAGCATGAAGACGACCGCCATCGCGAACTCCATGAGGCCTGGAATCCTGAAGCCGATGACCATCGCAATGAGAAGTATCAGTATCCCCTGTATCAGGGCGGTCGTCGCTCCTCCGGCGATTCTGCCGAGCACGATGGAGACGCGGTTCACGGGCGCGATCATGATCTCCTTGAGAAAGCCGAACTCCCTGTCCCAGAGGACCGAAATCCCGGCGAACATGGAAGTGAACAGCATGCCCATGCCGATTATGCCGGGGATGAGAAAAGTTATGTAATTAACCCCGCCGCCAGCTCCGGGAATTGACACGCCCGAGAAGCCCATGCCCATGAACGCCAAAAACAGCAGGGGCATCGCCAGCATGCCTATTATCCTGGACTTCGCCCGTATGAAGCGCTTCATCTCCCTCAGCCACAAAACATAAATCGCGTTGGCGTTTATCATAGCATCATCCTTTCATGTTTCATTTTTCAATTCTTTCATTCCTCGGGCTCACATGCCGTGGCCGCGCCCGGCCCTAATTCTCATCATCTCCCTGCCAAACCCGTTCTGGCCCGCCTCCTGCTCCCTGATCGTCTTGCCCGTGAAGTGCAGGAACACGTCTTCCAAGCTCGGCTTGCGCAGGCTGACCGAGCGTATGTTCACGCCCATCTTCGGCGCTTTGCAGACAAGTTCGGGAATCCTTTTCTCGCCTTGGTCCATGGTGAGGCACAGTTCGCCGTCGTGGATTTTCGCATTCTTTATCCACTTCAGCGACTTGACGTATTGCATGTATTTTGCGGCGTCGCCCTCGACATCAAGGCATACCACGTCGCCGCCGAGAACGTCCTTCAGCTTTTTCGGCGTGTCTAAAGCGACGATCTTGCCGTGGTCTATTATGGCTATCCTTTCGCAGAGGTAATCCGCCTCCTCCATGTAATGTGTTGTGAGGATAATCGTGACTCCCGCTTCCTTGTTCAGCTTCTTTATGTATTCCCAGATGTGGCGGCGCGTCTGCGCGTCAAGCCCGAGCGTCGGCTCGTCAAGGAACAGAACCTTCGGCCTGTGAATTAAACCCCTCGCTATTTCCAGCCTTCGCTTCATGCCGCCGGAATACTTCTCGACGAGCATACCCTCCTTGTCCGTCAGCTCGACGAGCGCCAGAACCTCGTCTATCCTTTTCCTTCGCTCGCCGGCCGCCATCCCATACATCATGCCGTGGAACTCGAGGTTCTCCCTTCCTGTCAATTTGTTGTCGAGCGCCGGCTCCTGGAAGACGATGCCGATGCTTTTCCTCACGTCATTGGTGCTTTTCGAGACATCGACGCCCGCGACTTCTGCATAGCCAGACGTCGTTTTCAGAAGCGTGGAAAGCATGTTTATGGTCGTCGTTTTGCCCGCGCCGTTAGGCCCGAGCAGGCCGAAGAGCTCGCCGCTCTCCACGGCGAAGGATATACTATCGACTGCGGTGAAGCCGTTGAACTTCTTCGTCAGATTCTCGACCTTTATCGCGTTCATTATCATCTACCGTACAATTCCGAAAATAACCCGCTTGAAGACAATAAATATGCCGGGGGTTTTAAATAGCTTTCCGGCGCGCGGCGCATTTTTTGCGGCGGGAAGTCATCCGAAAAGGAAGGCTATCATGTCGCCTACGTAATGCGTTATCAGGACGACTAAGAGCACTATGCCCGCATGCTCAGAAATCACATACAGCGGCTTCTGTTTCGCGGATTTCGCGATCTGGTAGCTTGCGAAGGTAATTATCAGCAAACCCCAAGCGATGCCTACCAATATTGCACTTGAAAGTTCCAAAAATATTACAGGCACCAAGAACGTCATGGCGAAAAGGAACTTGGCGGCAAAAGTCGAGACGGTCGCCATCCATATCTCCCTGGCATTGTGCCTGTTTTCCGATTCCTCTGAGACGTGTATGCCCAGCGCGTCGGAGAAGGCGTCAGCTATGGCGATTGTCAGTATGCCGCCCATGACTATGAGCTTCGATTTGGTGCCGGCTTCGAGACCCACCATAAGGCCTAGGGTCGTTATGGTCGCAGACGTAAGGCCGAAACTGAAACCTGTTTTAAGCGAATGGTTTAGCTTCATTCTATAAAATTGTTTTAGGTTTCTTAAAAAGGTTCAAAAAAGGAAAAATAAAAAATCAAAACTCTATAATCATGCATTGCCGGAAGCGAATTTAGAACTCCTCTTCTTCGCTGACCTCTTCCTCTTCCACATCTTCCTCTTCCACTACTCTTTTCTTTGCTTCCTTTTTCTTGGCCGCCATGCTTCCCCCTCCTTTCGCCTTAAAACCAGTTTTCGCGCAATTTATGAAATGGTTATGCCAAACCTAAATATAAAGCTTTCCCGAATCTAAGAATATGTTCAGAATATAAAGCTTGGCCGCATAAATAAAATTTTATTCGGGCTATTTCTGCATGGCTTTTGCACGTTTTTATGGACACGGCCACAATAAAAAATCATGCACATTTTCCTCGGCCCTGCTGGCATTCCCATCACGACGAAATGCTCTTCGACGGCGGATGGCATAAAGCGCGTCGCCGAACTCGGCCTCAACGCGATGGAGGTCGAGTTCGTCCGCGGAGTGCACATGAGCGTCGCTTCAGCGAAAGCCGCGGGCAAGGTTGCCAAGGAACTCGACATCCTCCTTTCGATACACGCGCCATATTTCATCAACCTCTGCAACCCGGAAAAAGCCGCCGCGTCGAAGAAGCGCATCCTGGATTCATGCGAGCGCGCGCATCACCTCGACGCATGGGTCGTGGTCTTCCATCCTGGCTTCTACGGCTCGCTGGAAAAAGCGAAAGCGTTCGAGCTGGTCCTGAGGGCATGCGAAGAGATGAATGACAAGCTGGCTGCGGAAGGCTGGAATGTAAGGCTGGGGCTCGAGACGACCGGGAAAGCCTCGCAGTTCGGCACGCTCGAAGAGAACATCGCCATCCACAAAAAAATCAAGAACTGCATCCCCGCCGTCGACTTCTCGCACATCTTCGCGAGGAACGCGGGCAGGATAGACTTCAGCGAAACGCTGAAGAAAATGGAGGCGCTCGGTCTCCCGCATCATCACTGCCATTTCTCCGGCATCGAATACACGGCGAAAGGCGAGCGCAGCCATCTCACGCTTGATCACAGGAAGCCCGACTTCAGCCAGCTCGCGCAAAGCCTTTTGAAGACCAGAATCAAAAACATAACCATAATTTCCGAGAGCCCGATTCTCGAGAAGGATTCTATGAAAATGCTTGAAATATTAAAGCAGGAGGGATACCAGTGGAAAAAATGAAACGCGGAAAACTGAAGATTTACACCGATGGCGCATCGAGGGGAAATCCCGGCCCGGGCGCGGCCGCGTTCATCATAACGGACGAAAAAGGCAGCGTACTAAAGGAGCGCGCGGAGTTCATAGGCCCGTGCACCAACAACGTCGCCGAATACAGGGCGCTCATCTCGGCGCTGAAGGAGGCCGCGAAACTCGACGGCGAAAGCGGAAGATTTGAAATCACGTGCTTTTCCGACAGCCAGCTGATGGTAGGCCAGATGAAGGGCGAATACAAGGTGAAAAATGCGCGCATGAAAGAGCTTCATGACGAAGCGAAGGCGCTCGAGAAGAAATTTGCGAAAGTCGATTATATCAGCGTGCGCAGGAACGACCCTGCCATACAGAGGGCGGACAGGATGGTCAATAATATGCTTGACACGATGCATGAACTGGGAAGAGGTTGAGTTCGAAAAACTGCAAAAACTATTTGCCGACAAGCTCCGCATGGTCGATGACGTAAGCGCCTCTCGCGCCGTCCCATTCCTTGTGCGCGCTGATGATTTTTATCTTCTTCTTGAATATCGGTCCGTCGAGGACGAACGACTCGTATTCGCCTCCCTCGCCTCCCATGTGCACGCCGTGCTTCTCGTTGAGCTTTTCAAGGTCCTTCACCGCTGCGTGGTCGAGCCTCCTGCCCAGCCAGCTTTCGTCAAGACCTTCCGCCGCGACCGCGATTATTATCACGTCGAAGCCTGCGATCAGCATTTCCTCTAGGTAGTCCTTTATGCCCCTGTTCCAGTGGGGCGAGAACGACTCGAGGCCGAGTTCCTTGCAGGCGTTGTCTATCCTCACCCTCTGGTAGCGGCTCGCGAGCGCGCCTGAAACTACGCCTTCTATCTCGGGCTTCAGCGCCTTCAGGACCTCCCTGAGCTCGTCGACTTCCTTCCCCTCCTCTCCGCTTATTTCCTTGAACATGATGGGGATGCCCATCGCCTCCGCGTGCAGCTTCGCCCAGCGGACGTTCGGATGGTGGAACATGTACGAATCGTCCCTCTGCGGCACGAGCGTGAGCAGGAATTTCACGTGCAGCCCCATGGTGATGGCTTTGTAGACTGCGAAAGTCGAGTCCTTCGCCCCTGAAAAAAGCACCGCGACGTTTTTCATGTTTACCAGTCCTGTTGGATCTTATTTGAAAATTGTACTAAAAAAGTTTCAGAGCAAGGCGTTCAGCTGACCCAAGAAAGTTCCGTCAAGGAGATAAACCTTCGATGCTTTCAGCTTTGCCGATCTCACGAGCGGGCCGATGCCGCTGCTGTCATAACGGTGCGCCTTGTCTATGTCCGAAACCGGGTAGTTCATCGAAATGCCGCCCGAGAGCCGGTTGAACTTCGGCATGATTATCAGCTCGGGCAGGCGGGTGGGGATTTTTTTGTATTTTTTGCGCAGGGCGTTCCTGTCCAGCTCCGCGCGCATCCAGACCTGCTCGAAGAATCTGTAACCGAGCCTGTCGCGGAATTCGATTTGGGGGTGCTCGTGCCCGACAATAACGTAATCGGTTTTCATGAATTCAGGGCTGGGCCACGTATGCCCGTGGACAAAATAAAAATTCCCCTTTGCGAAACCCCTGCTCGGGCGGAGGCGCACGCCTTCCGGCAGGAAGTTCTTCAGGTCGGAGTCGTGGTTGCCTGGGACAATGTCGATGCTGGTCTTTTTGCCAAGATAGACTAGAAACTCGGGAATCTCGCGGAGCTCCTGGAAGGTCGAGCCGGGGACCTTGTGCTTCACGTCCCCGAGCAGCACGAGATTTTTCGCGCGCGTGAGTTTTATCAGCTCCTCTATTCCCCTGAGCATGCTTGAAGTGTTCGAGGGAATGCGTATGCCCGATTTGTAGTATCCGTATTCGACGCCGATGTGCAGGTCCGCGACGACGAGCGTATCGCCGGCGAGCAGCGCTGGTTGCCCTGTCACGAATTTCAGCTCAGTTTTCTTCGCCTGCCTCGTTTTAACATCAGCCATGGTGATTTATTCGCTCTTTGTTTTTTAAAATATGGTTTCAAAAATAAAGCATGGGCAGAGAGAAAGAGATAAGGAAGGACCTCGAGGACGAGATAAAACGGCTCGAGGACGAGGCAAGAACGAAAGAGAGCGAAGCCGACGAAAAACTCGACCAGATTTTCTCGAAAAAGAAAATGGAATTCTGCCCGCGCTGCGGCAGGAAGATAAGCTCGAGGCTTGAATGGGGAGGCCGCTGCCTGCACGACGGCTGTAACGAAATCGTATGCATCGAATGCTGGGGCTCGGAGGAAAAAAAATTCTGCGGCAAACACGCCAAAGATTATGTCAGAAAGGAAGAAGCCGCCGAAGACGACATCAAGAACGTGACGCTCAACTACATGGAATTCGTGGGGGAACGGCTCAAAAAATTCGCGCTGGACTGGTCGCCGGACGGCTTCATCAGGAAAACGAAAACCAAGGTCATGAACAAAAGATACAGGCAGTTCGAAATGCTCGTTTATGAAAAGCACCGGCTCTCCAAAAAGCCGAGGATACGCGTCCTCGTCAGGCCGGCTTCAGCGACCGCGGAGGACGAGGTCAACGCTTTGCTGGAAAACCCTATGGAAGGGGTTTATGACGTGGTTGTCTTCGCAGGCAATGCCGCGTCGCTCAGCCAGAAAATCCTGAGATTCGCCGAGGGCTTCTCCAACAAAAGGCTTTCGCTTTTCGCGTTCAACACCGAAAATGGCGGAACGCATTTCAACCCAAGGGAAAAAATCACGGCAAAATACGCGTGCTGGTTCGACCCCGCAAAGGCGCCGCTCAGGTTCTCGGAGCTGCTGAAAGCCGCGTCGGAAAGCGAGGCGGGCAGCAGGGTCATCTCCATGAAGGATTTCGCGGACGAGCTGGGCATCAGCAAGGACGAGGCCGCGCGCATTCTGAGGGAGTCGAAGCTTCTGGACGAAGTGAAAGGGGCGGAAACGTTCATAATGAAGGAATAAACCCGGACGGAAAACAGAAAAGAAACTTATAAATTGACACTCCTCCATATGGTTTATTGACGCATACTTGTATGCGTCATTCCAAGGATTGGTCCCGTAGCTCAGCCTGGCTAGAGCGCTCGACTGATAAACCTCCGGCGTCGTGGTGCAGGATGCATCGAAACCCGCTGGTGGTTTCGATATCGAGAGGTCGCGAGTTCAAGTCTCGCCGGGACCATTTAAGCTTTTTAGAAAAAAGCTTAAGCAAAAACAGATGATGCTTGCAGATTATAATATCAGGATTATTAGGAGGTAAAAACATGCAGCAGGGAGATTTCGTCGAGATCGATTACACAGGAAGGCTCAAGCTCACAGGGGAGATTTTCGACCTTACGAACGAGGAGGTCGCGCAGAAGGAGAAGATTCATGATCCGAAAGCGCCTTACGGGCCAGCGCTCGTGATCGTCGGCTCGAACATGACCATCCCAGGCGTGATGAAGGAGCTCGAGAAGATGGAGATCGGCGAGGAGCGCTCGTTCGAAGTCACGCCTTCCGAGGGTTTTGGCATGCGCGAGCCGAAGCTGATAAAAATAGTGCCGATGTCGAAATTCACAGAGAACAGGATAAACCCCGTCCCGGGCGCGTATTTCGACATCGACGGCATGCAGGCCAAGGTGCAGAGCGTGTCAGGCGGGCGGGTGCGCATCGATTTCAACAGCCCGCTCGCGGGCAAGGCGCTCGCCTACGATGTCAAGGTGCTGAGGAAAATCGACGGCGACAGGGAGAAGGTAGAAGCCCTTCTTAAATACTACAGGGTCGAGCATGCGGAAATCAGGATGGCCGAGAAGGGGGTGGAAATCCACGCGCAGAAGCCGATAAGTCCGATCGCCAAGAGGCTTGTCGGCGACATGATCACGAGATGGATAAAGGGCATGGAAAAGATCGAGTTCATGGACAAGCACGAGCCCGAAGCCAAACATGAGGCCAAAGAAGAAAAAGAAGCTGAAAAAACTGGTCAGGAAGCTTAGATGTGAACCTGCAAACGCGCAGAAAATCGTTTGCGTTGCTGCCTGTTTTTGCGTTTTGGATTAAATAAAATTTAAATAGCTTATTCACATTATTTTGTTATGAGCATATTGAAAC
>Ga0315295_10006366_pt1 | contig 10081 bp, 7 predicted proteins | sample YL17G14_0_MG_FD_204453 | JGI IMG/M metagenome (GOLD analysis project Ga0315295, IMG submission 204453) | Sediment microbial communities from Yellowstone Lake, YNP, Wyoming, USA - YL17G14_0 | ecosystem: Environmental > Aquatic > Freshwater > Lake > Sediment | place: USA: Wyoming | collected... | reverse complement strand
CGGGGACCCACCGGGGTGAGTTCATGGGCATGCCGGCCACTGGAAAGAGCATCGATGTGCAGCTTGTCGACATCTTGCGCTTCGGCGGCGACGGTCTCGTGCACGAGCACTGGGGCGTGATGGATTCCCTGGCGATGATGCAGCAACTCGGCGTTGTGCCAGCTGGGCCTCCCACCTAGACCGAGCCACAGTTGCAGACCCCGGGGGGATCAGCCACCCAGCAGACGGGAGGGGCGGTTTGCGAATAGTCGGCAGTCCCGCGACGCAGCATCGACCTTCGAGACGCCGGACGGGCGCATCGTCGATGATCCGCCACGTCTAACTCGAGGAGTTCTGCCTCTCCCCTCTGCCAATTCGTGACTCATCCTTGCGTCGTTACGCGGGTTGCCAGAGGGACACGGAGAAGAGGTTGCCGGAGTCGGTCCACCATCCGGATTGGACGAAGCCAGCCGCGTCCAACTCCGACTCGAGTCGGTCACGACGGAACTTTGCCGATATCTCTGTACGCATCGACTCTCCTTCGTCGAAGAACACGTCGAGATCCAGGGCATTCACGCGCACGTCCTGGGCTCGACGCGAACGCAGCCGCATCTCGATCCACTCGTTGACGTCGTCCCACACCGCGACGTGATCGAAGTCGTCGGTGACGAAGTTTGCGTCAAGGCCGCGATTGAGCACGTCGAGCACGTTTCGATTGAAAGCAGCCGTGACACCGGCCGCGTCGTCGTACGCCGGGACCATGACGTCGGGAGACTTGACCAAGTCAGCACCGAGCAGGAAGCGGTCGTCCGGAGAGAGCGACTCGTGCACCTGGCGAAGGAAGCTGGCCCGAGCAACCGGCTCGAAGTTGCCGAGGGTCCCGCCGAGGAAGATCACAAGTCGCTTGCCCGAACTGGGGAGCAGGTGGAGTTGATTGGTGAAATCGGCCACGAGTGCGTGCAACTGCAGGCCCTCATAGTCTCGAGTCAGTGAATCGGCAGCGTCTCGCAACGCATCCTCGCTCACGTCGAGCGCGACATAGGTCTGCAGCCCCTGCGACGCAATCATGGCGTCGATCAGCAAACGCGTCTTGACCGATGAGCCGGAACCCAACTCGACCAACGTGTCCGTGTCACTGACTGATGCGATGTGCGCCGCATGCGTTTCGAGGATCTCGCGCTCGGCGCGGGTCGGGTAGTACTCCGGCAACCTCGTGATCTGCTCGAAAAGACCGCTACCGACCTTGTCGTAGAACCACTTGGGTGGCAGAGACTTCGGCGTACTCATCAGCCCGTGCAAGGCATCGCGGCGCAACGCGTCCGCGGCGTACTCCGTTGGCAGGTGCACATCCAGTCGGTAGGCCGTCACAGCGCCGACACCTCGACCGTGAGAGCCGTCGCTACCAGGAGTGAATTGTCGGGGGCGCGATTCCAGCCCGGTTCTTCGTCGTACGGCTCGGAGGCCACGACGACCGAGTCGTCCAACCCTCGCCAAAAGAGACTGTTGCCGATCGAGGTCGCCGCGACTGCTTCGCCGTCGGTGAGCAAGAAGTTCATTGCGGCAGGGCCTTCTTGCTCGTCACCGTTCTCTTCGACGAGTTGCGCGACGTCAGTGAGCGCAGCCCCCAGTTCGGCACCGCGCTCCAAACGTTCGCGTACGAGGACCCACAAGAATGCCGAGTCCGTCGCAGCTTCGAGTTCCAGCAGTCTCGCCGGTTCGAGCGTGGTCGCCAACGACTCGGCCTTCTCCGGATACCCCACTAACAACCCATTGTGACTGAAGAGCCATCGCCCACTGGCGAACGGGGCACAGGCGGATTCGCCGAATGGCATGCCGGTTGACGCAGATCGGACCGCCGCGAGGATCGCGTGCGACCGAGTCACCCGAGCGAGATCGGTGAAGCCGGCATCTCCCCAGATCGGTCGGTCACGGCGATAGCGGGCCGGTTCGGGATCAGCGTGAGCGGGGTCCGAGACATACCAACCCACGCCGAATCCGTCGGCGTTCATGATTCCGCTGGTCTGCAGTTTCGGCGCCCACGACTGATGGACCAGCGAATGTGGTTGATCGATCAGCACCGACTGGAGCGTGACGGGCGGACCGAGGTACGCGATGTGGCGACACATGGTCAGCGCGGCCCGCCCGCACCTGAACCACCTTCGCCAGACCCACCCTCGTCAGCCTGGGCATCACGAGCACAGCGAAAGCCGGCGAAGATCTGGCGGCGGATCGGATAGTCCCAATTGCGGAAAGTCCCGCGGCAGGCGGCGACATCGGTGGCGAACGATCCCCCGCGCAACGTCTTGTACTCACCGCCGAAGAAGACTTCGGAGTACTCCCGGTACGGCCAGGCGCGAAACCCCGGATACCCACGGAAGTCGCTCGACGTCCACTCCCAGACATCGCCGACGAGCTGCCGTACGCCGTACGCCGACTCACCGCTCGGGTAACCACCGACGGTTGCGGGCTGTAGATGACGCTGTCCGAGATTGGCCCGCTCGGGTGTTGGATCGCCGTCACCCCAGGGGAAACGACGCGATCGACCGCTGACCGGGTCGAAGCGTGCGGCCTTCTCCCACTCCACTTCGGTGGGTAACCGCTTCCCGGCCCACCGGGCGTACGCATCCGCTTCGTACCAACACACGTGCATCACGGGCTCGTCGGGAGGAACGAGCTCGTCACGACCGAAGCGGGTGCGGATCCACTCAACTCCAGCAAGGCGCCAGAACATCGGTGCGACCAAAGCCTCGAGTTGGCGATGTCCCCAGCCTGCTTCGGTCCACCAACGCGGGTCGTCATAGCCCCCGTCTCTGATGAAGTCCTGATAGGCCCGATTGCTCACCGGCACCGTGTCGATGTGGAAGGCCGCGACAGGTACGACATGTGCGGGACGTTCGTTGTCGAGCGCCCAAGGTTCGGTCGACGTCCCCATCGTGAAGTCCCCCGCCGGGATGAGGACATCTGCGCGAAGCGACGCGTTGCCACTTGTTGGCGGTGGCGGCGGCGCGCCGAGAACGGCGTCGCCACGGCGCAACTGGTGAGTGGCCAACATTGTCTCGTCATGTTGGGCTTCGTGCTGGACGATCATCCCGAAGGCGTAGCCGTTCTCGAGGAGCGGGCGACCTTCGAGAACGACATCGTCGAGAACATCGAACACCCGATCGCGGACATCAGTGACGTAGCGGCGCGATTCGGTTACGTCCAACAGCGGCAGCGTCGGTCGACTGCGACGCGGATGCGCGAATGCGTCGTACAACTGGTCAACTGCTGGATCGAGGATCGGTTCGCGGCCGCCGACGTCGCGCAACAACCAGATCTCCTCCTGGTTGCCGATGTGCGCGAGATCCCACACCAACGGTGACATCAGCGGTGAATGCTGAGCGACCAGATCGGACGCATCCACCGCACTCGTGAGCGCGGTCGTTCGCGCTCGCTGGCGGGCCAGGTCGCCGGCGATGCGCTCCTTCATCTGCGCGTCGGTCAACGCGGTCAGCATGCCTTCCGCTCCGGCGTCTCGGCGGCAGCGATCAAGGTACCGAGGTGGGAGGGGTCATCGAGCAGGTCGTCGGCGGGAGATCGTCCCCGTGAGGTGTACATCTCGATGAAGTCATCGACCTCGTCGAGCAACGCTCCGCTCGGGTCGTACTGGTGAGACCTGGACAGCGACTCCCGCGCGATGGCCATGCACGACAGCGCCGACTTGGCCAGGTCGTCGTCCGCCAATCCGTACCGGGCAGCGTCCTCCCACCGATCCTCGACCAAGCCAACCGCCGCAAGTACGGCGTCAGCAACACCTGGGTCGTCCATCAAAGCTGCAACGACAGCGGTCATGACCCGCCAGTGATCGACGGATTGCGCATCGAGGTAGCGCAACTCGAGCGCACCGCGCGCGCGAACCGGAGGGAACAACGTCGTCAGGTGATACTCGAGATCACCCAACGTGGGCGCGCATATTCCCGGGTCATCACGCCAGGCACCCTGGGTCCAGTCACGGAACGTGAGACCGCGTGGGGCGGACCAGTCGCCGTTCTCACGGCGTACCAGCATCAACTGGGCATCGAGCGCGTAGCGCGCGTATGCCTCGCGAATGTCGACTCGCCCGTACAGCGCGTCGGGAGTGAACGCCGACGAGGTGCGCGATGGATCGAAGCCGAACCACGCCGCCTGCCGACTGCTCTTCCAGCCTGTCGCGGAGCCGCAGCGGTACGGCGAATTTGCAAACGTGGCGAGCAGAGTCGGTCCCATCGCGTGAGCGAGCGCCCATCGCGCCCGATAGCCATGCGGATCGTCGACCGATCCGAACCCGGCTGCGCCCGCCTCCACTGTGATCTGCAGCGACGCGGTCGAGCACATCATCGTGCGCCCCGCCGGACCCCATTGATCGAAGTGACGCTCCATCGCGGCGTACCGAGGGTGGTCGAGGATGCGTCGTGGCGGTCGCACCGGATCAAGTGCCGTCCCCACGAGCACGATGTCGTGCGGACTCAAACCGACCCTGAGTTCGTCCAGATCGATCTGGGCATCGCGGATCAACGTCAACAGATCGGGTGCGGGTCGCGTGCTGAGCTCGACCTGGCCACCGGGCTCGAAGGTGACGAGCCCGCCGGCCGGGAGCGGCGACAAGGACTTCAGAGTTGCGATAACGCAAGAGTGGTCAACGGGAGCGGTCCAACTGCTCCCCTGCACTGGGATGTACTCGAGCTCGAGGCCGAGTGTCCCAGGGGGTCCGGTCTTGAAGCAGGTTCTCTCGACGTACGCCTCCGCCGCCACCTCGGTGAGCGGCTGGTCCGCGGGGGAATACATGAAACGACCGTACGCGGGCGCCCCGACCGGACGTCAAGGATTCACCGAAACGGGTTCGCTCTTCGTAATCTGGCCCGCGTCTCGGATCACATGTTTCAAGAGATTGCAGGCCGGGCGGGTACTACCGTCTGACCGGTGAAGGAGCAGGAGCGACTCGAACAGGCGAACCGCGGGGAAGCAAAGTGGCGCGACTGGGGGCCGTACGTCTCCGAGCGCGCGTGGGGCACGGTTCGCGAGGACTACAGCGACGACGGCGACGCCTGGAACTACTTCCCCTTCGACGACGCGAGGTCCCGCACATTCCGTTGGAACGAGGACGGGCTCGCTGGGGTCTGCGACGAGAACCAGGCCTTCTGCCTCGGCTTGACCTTGTGGAACGAGCGCGACCCGTTTCTCAAGGAGCGCATCTTCGGGCTGAACGGCCCACAGGGCAATCACGGTGAGGACGCCAAGGACTACTGGTGGTACCTCGACTCGACACCGACGCACTCATGGATGACGTGGCGTTACCACTATCCGCAGTCCGAGTTCCCGTACACCGATCTCATCGACACCAACGCGGGACGCGATCGCACCCAGCCCGAATACGAGCTCGTCGACACCGGGATCTTCGACGACAACCGCTACTGGGCGGTCACCGTGGACTACGCGAAGGCCGACATTCATGACCTGCTGATGCGGATCACGATCAACAACCGCGGGCCGCAACCGGCGACACTGCACGTGTTGCCCACGCTGTGGTTCCGCAACACGTGGTCGTGGGGACACCCGGCCACCACATCCAAGCCCGTCCTGTCCTGGAACGACGGGCGGATCGTCGCTGACCATCATGGGCTGGGCCGGTTCGTGTTGGCGGGCTCGCCATCTGCCACCCCGCTCTTCTGCGAGAACGAGACGAACAGTCAACGCATCTTCGGCACCGAGTCGGGTCCGGCGTACCCGAAGGACGGGATCAACGACTACGTAGTTCACGGTCTCGACACGGTCAATCCCGGTCGGGTCGGTACGAAGGCTGCGCTTCATCACGTCGTGACCGTGGCGCCAGGTGAAACAACCGAGATTCGAGTACGCCTGAAGGCCGGGTTTCACCCAACAGCGGACCTCACTCATGAGTTCGACGAGGTGATGGACGCGCGTAAGGGCGAGGCTGACGAGTTCTTTGCCGAACTGGCGACCGAGACTATGACCGACGACGAACAACTCGTCGTACGACAGGCCATCGCGGGCCTCATGTGGGGCAAGCAGTTCTTCCACTACGACGTCGAGAGGTGGCTCAACAGCGATCCGACCGGGCCGGCGCCCGGCGACGAACGCAAACGTGGCCGCAATCACGCGTGGATCCACCTCAACAACCATGACGTGATCTCGATGCCTGATCCGTGGGAGTACCCGTGGTACGCCGCGTGGGACCTCGCCTTTCACTGCATCCCCATCGCGCAGGTCGATCCGGAGTTCGCGAAGTCACAACTGACCTTGCTGCTACGCGAGTGGTACATGCACCCCAACGGGGCGATCCCTGCGTACGAGTGGAACTTCAGCGATGTGAATCCACCGGTGCACGCCGCGGCCGCGCTGCGCGTCTTCAACATCGACGGCGCGAAGGACTATGAGTTCCTCGCCCGCGTCTTCCGGAAACTACTCATCAACTTCACCTGGTGGGTGAATCGGCAGGACCGCGAGGGCAACAACGTGTTCGAGGGCGGTTTCCTCGGTCTGGACAACATCGGTCCGATTGATCGCTCGAGCGGGCTTCCCGAAGGAACCGTCCTGGAACAAAGCGATGGAACGGCCTGGATGGCGATGTACTGCCTGAGCATGTTCCAGATGTCGCTGATACTCGCGGAGCATGATCCGATCTATCAAGACGTGTCGACGAAGTTCTTCGAGCACTTCGCCTACATCGCCGATGCGATTCATAGGCAAGGGTTATGGAACGAGGAGGACGGCTTCTACTACGACGTCCTGCGGTTCGATGATGGACGCACCGAACCCATGAGAGTTCGATCCATGGTCGGTCTCTTACCGCTCAGCGCGGGCACCACCGTGGGGGAAGCAACGCTGGAGAACCTCACCGACTTCGCCGAACGATTCCACTGGTTCCTCACCAACAAGCCGCAGTACCAGGGCGTTATCGGAGCCACACATGTCCGCGACGGCCACGAGGGACGCTTGCTCGCGATCGTGGACCGAGAACGCTTGGTCACGATCCTTGCCACCATGCTGGACGAGAACGAGTTCCTGAGCCCGTACGGCCTTCGCTCGATGTCGAAGCATCACGAGCATCACCCGTTCACCGTCCATGTGGGCGACATCGACTTCACCGTCGACTACGAGCCGGCCGAATCGACCACCAGCCTCTTCGGGGGCAACTCCAATTGGAGGGGGCCGGTGTGGCTACCGGTCAACTACATCATCATCGAAGGGCTGCGCCGATATGCACGCTTCTTCGGCGACGACCTTCTCGTCGAGCACCCGACCGGCTCGGGCGACCTTCACACGTTGACCGAGATCGCCGATGACTTGTGCTGGCGTTTGATCCGGATCTTCCTGGATGAGACAGCCAACGGAGCCCAGGGCGGGCGACCCGTTTTCGGTGACGTCGAACTCTTCCAGGCCGACCCGGATTGGCACGACCTGGTGCCGTTCTATGAGTACTTCCACGGTGATGACGGGCACGGACTGGGCGCGAGTCATCAGACCGGGTGGACGGCGCTGGTTGCGGATCTCATCCTTCAGATGCGTCAACCGGAGACCGGTGGTCGCTGGCGCTATCGCTAGGTCTGAGGCGGTGACCGAGAGCCGAGTTGGATTCTCTGAGAATTCCCTCAGGTTGCTCGTGCGACCATTGGCGCGTGGTGCCGCCCTTGATCCGACCGCCGCTGCTGTTGGTCGAGGACGATGATCAACTCTCCGAGATGCTGGCTGGACTGCTCAGCGAGGCCGGCTACAACGTCACGGTTGCGCGCGACGGACAGACCGGATTGCACAACGGTCTCACCCACACCTACGACGTGATGGTGATCGATCGTGGGCTCCCCGCCATCGAAGGCAGCGACCTGGTGGCTCGGTTGCGCCGACAAGGGGTGGCAACGCCGATCCTCATGTTGACTGCGCGCGGCACGGTGGCAGATCGAATCCACGGCCTTGACTCCGGGGCCGAGGACTATCTGGTCAAGCCATTCGATGTCGATGAACTACTGGCCCGCGTACGGGCGTTGCACAGACGTCACGAGGACCGAGCCGAATCCATTTCGCTGGGCTCTCGACTGCTCCTCGTCAACGAGCGCCGGGTGGTGGCGAACAGACCGGACACCCCGGCAGACGGCCCGGGTGACAGCGCCGAGGGAATCGACGACGTCGATCTGTCCGGTCGCGAATGCGAACTCCTTCGAGTCCTGGCCTCCCGTCCCAATCGTGTCTTCACACGTGACGAGTTGATCGCCCGAGTCTTCGATGATGCGGAGACGCCCGGGGCGGTGGATACCTACGTGCACTACTTGCGACGAAAGCTCGGCAAGGAGTGCGTTCGCACCGTGCACGGGATGGGCTATCGGATCGGCTCGATCTGATGCGCCGAACCACGTGAGCACGACATGAGCGGCACGAATCGCGCGGGCACAGATTCGGATGCGGGACTGATGCGACGGGCTGCGCTTGTCATCGCCCTTCAAACTGCACTCGCCGTGACGTTGGTTCTCATGCTCGTTGGCGCGCTCGTCTACGGACTTTACGTCCGAGAGCAGACGCGTGATGCGCAGCGACTACTGGCTGAGACGGTCTCAACGGTTGACGACCTCAGGGATCCGCCGGCCGGGATCATCTTGGTCGCTCGCTCTGCAGCGGGCAGTCAGGAGTCCAGTAGCGGAACTCCGACGGCTGTGGCCGACTTTGACGTGAGCACGCTTCCCGTCGGGGAAAGTCGCCTGACCATTGGCGACGTCAAGTACGAAGCCAACGCAGTCGACACGGACGGAAGACGCATAGTCGGTCTCTTCGATCGTTCTCAACAAGAATCCGAAGAACACCGGTTGGCTGTTGTGCTCCTGTTTGCCGGAGTTGTAGGTATTGCGGGAGCAGCGACGGCCGGTTGGATCATCGGCCTTCGCGCGGTGCGTCCGCTTGGGCGAGCTCTCGAGCTGCAGCGCCGATTCGTCGCCGATGCCAGCCACGAACTCCGCACCCCTCTGACCGTCATCCATACGCGGGCGCAGTTGCTGCGCAGGCACTTGTCCAACGTCGCGAACGACGCTCAGGAACGAGAGCTTGATCAACTGGTCCGCGACTCGGCCGCGATGGGCGACGTGATCAGCGACATGCTCCTGTCCGCCGAGTTGCAGAGCGGAGGGACCGGCGGTCAGCCCGTTGATCTCGGCATACTCGCGGACGAGGTCGTCGCCAGCCTGTTTCCGTATGCCGCCGAGCATGATGTCGAACTCCTCGCTGACGTGGAGACCGGATCGAACCTCACTGTCAACGGCGCCGAAGCATCGCTGCGACGCGCCTGTACGGCCCTGATCGACAACGCAGTCGGGCACACGCCACCACACGGACACATCGTCGTACGCGTGTTCCACTCCGACGAACTGGTCTGCGTCGCCGTGAGCGATGACGGTGAGGGCCTCGATCCGACCGACGGTGCCCGACTCACAGAGCGCTTTGCCCGTGGGGAGCATGCCCCCGGGCGCGGCCGGCGCTTCGGACTGGGCCTCGCGCTGGTTGCTGAGGTGGTCCGCGCCCACGACGGGACGCTCGACATCTCCGGTAGTCCTGGCCAAGGAGCCACATTCACGATGATGATCCCTGCCCTGAGCAGAGTTGATAGGGGCGGCCCTGATAGAGATAGGGATGACATGGACGGCGTTGGGAGTGGCGGCGCCCCTTCGGACATTGGTGGGGGTATCGGCAAGTGACGCCGTCGCGCGAATGGAGTCGCCGCGACCTGCTCGCACTCGGAGCGGCCGCTTCAGTCGCATCCCTCGCGGGGTGCACGACCGGCGAAACGACCGGGAGCGCGGACCGCGGAGTGACGGGCAGCGGGACCGGTGCCACCCCATCGCCTCGATCCCCCGCCGAGCCGGGTACCGCACCCAGCACGACAGGATCGGCGGTCGAAGTCATGCGCGGCTCGGCCACGACGAATTCGGTCGCTTTGACCTTTCACGGAGCCGGTGATATCGCCTTGGCCAGATCCCTGCTCCGCGAGATCGAACGCGCTCACGGTGTTGCGACGGTATTCGCGGTCGGCACCTGGTTGAACACCTATCCCGAGATGGCAAAGCGCATCCTCGCTGGCGGCCAC
>Ga0315295_10006365_pt1 | contig 10082 bp, 8 predicted proteins | sample YL17G14_0_MG_FD_204453 | JGI IMG/M metagenome (GOLD analysis project Ga0315295, IMG submission 204453) | Sediment microbial communities from Yellowstone Lake, YNP, Wyoming, USA - YL17G14_0 | ecosystem: Environmental > Aquatic > Freshwater > Lake > Sediment | place: USA: Wyoming | collected... | reverse complement strand
ATCAAAATCGACGCACAATTGCAGGACACGACCGGCTACGATAGTGACGATGGCAAGCCGGAATACTTCAATAACTTCTGATAATTACCAGACGCAACTTGCACACCAGCTATTCCGGCTGTTGATTTGTTCCAGTGCCGGTCACATTTACTGCGACACAGGTAACCAGGAACCGCACCGCCGACTCCGTATCGTTTTCCAGATTTTCCAGTTCGCCTGCCAGAGGCCTTTCGACAAATCCTGACCAAGCCCCCGCGAAATCCCCTCCCCCTAAATTCCTGATAGCTTGAATTTCTGTCCCCGAGTTAGCCGGGCCGCTGACCTGGTTATTGTGGTGCTTTGCCAGAAACAAAACCACCACAATCGCAGTTAATGCTATGCACGCAGCCACCGCCAGCCGTAACCTGACGCCGATTTTCTGCACCTCCGCTTGCCGGTATTGGATAGCCCTCAGAATACGAGTGCTTAAGTGCCTGGAAGTCTCCTCATTCGAGACCGCCGCCTCACTTCGTAAGCCGTCAGCCAGCGATACGCATCTGCTGTGGAATTCCCGGCAATTCGCACAATGACGAATGTGTTTTTCTGCCGCCCGGGACAGCACGCCATCGCCATCCATAGCTTCAGAAATCCTCAACCTGAAAAACCAGCAGAACATTATGCACCTTCCATTTTCATAATAGATAATTCTTCGTTTCGTGACGCCCTGTTCACCGCTTCATCCTCAGCCGCCATATCTCGCAGTCGCTGCGCCAGATTCATACGGGCCCGGTAGAGAATCACCTTGACACTGACCTGCGTCTTTCGCAAAACTTTAGCTATTTCCTTTATCGACATATCCTCTGCATATCTTAGTCGTAATGCCTCGTATTGATTTCGAGACAAGCTCTTTGCCGCCGCCCACAGGCCTTCCTGCATCTCCTGCTGTATAGTCGCATCCACGGGCCTGACACAGGTGGACTCAACCCCGGCCACAGTCTGATGATGATGCAAACCGCGATTGTGACTGCTCGCCAGGCGTGCTGCTATCGTGAAAAGCCAGGTCGAAAACCTGTATGAAGTTCGATACCGGCTGATGTTACGGTGCGCCTTGATGAATGTATCCTGAACCAGGTCTTCAGCATCGTGGACATTGTCGGTCTTATTATGCAGGAACTGGTAGAGCCGCACCCCATAGCGCTCCACCAGTTCCGTGAAACTATCCTGGCAGCCCTGCTGCGCCCGCAAGGCCAGCTCTTCGGCGCTTAATGCCCGCAGCACGCCCCGCGGGTCGCAGCTTTGCTCTACTGCGGCTGGCCGCCCGCGCCCGCTTGCTTCTTTTTTTCCCATTGCTCTTTTAGAAACTGGAAAACCGATTGGGAGTCCGACTCAAAACGGGCCCCTACCGTGTTCTGTGCACAGGATAACTTGACTTTTTTGGCCAGCTCTGCCAGCTTCGGCTGCTGCTCGCCGGACAAGGTCGCAAATGCAATAATACCCTCAAGCACTTTGTTGATGTTCCGGGCCTCTTCCTCGGTCTTGGCTACCAAACCCAAATCGATGTAAACTTTTCCCTCGGTTTCCCCGACAGCTAATCCGAGTTTGTCCGTTTGCCGAAGCACAGCCGCTTGCTGCTCCTGCCCGGCAATGTCACTGACACCGGTAGCCGCCACCTGGAAGAATGCTCCCTGTGCATTCAGCGATGCCACACCAAACTGGCCATCCGCTGCGCCATGCGCAGTGCCTCTGAGAACATCCACCGCCTGCTTTACCGTATCCATCCCGGCGCTCATAACTACCAGCTTATCCTGATAGACGCAGCCATACATCATAAAGCTTTTCACAACCTCGTTGCCCTTTTTTTCCTCGTGCAGCCACCCGTGTATTGTAACATCACCATATTCGGCCTCCTGGTGCTGGGGATTCAGCCGCACAAGCGATACCAGTTTCTCCTTATCAAACCTGCCGTCAATCAGAACCACTGCTTTTTCACGGTCCTGTCCATTGCCGTAAATTGTTACGTCCCGCACATCATCGAGCGGATGAAAAGAAAATATCTGGGCAAGATTTGCCAGTTTTTCTTCTATACCCTGGTTGGCCAGCTCCTTTCGGATAAGCTGCCCAATCTGGCTGCTAAGGAACCGCTCGAAGTCAGCGTGAACCACCCAGTTGGCGGTACTGCTGACCTGGTTTTTCATAAGAGGGCCGCCGAACACGGGGACCGCTGCCAACATGCTCACTATCAGTGCTAATACTAACTTTCTCATTCTCATAATTTTAATCCCTTTCCATTTGTTTGTCATTCCCGCGACCTGTCCCGATGCTGTTTATCGGGGAGGCGGGAATCCAGTCTTTTCCTGCGCAAAATCGATATTTTTGACTCTTTTCGTGTGTTGCAACACTCACCCCATTATACGCCCCGTACAAACAAAAGGTTACACTGATTTTTCACACTTCTTAAAAAGATTCACCAACTTTTTAGACGCCTGGTGTTTTGGATAATACGTTGTGGGTTAATAAATTAGCTCCCTCATACCAGCGGGAGCCGCCCCCAAAGTTATTGCGAAGATGCCTACTCTTTCACAAAGTGTAGGCAGACGCGGAAGTCTCACCTCAATGTATTTACTATTCGGATTGATAAAGGCAGGCCTTTTTGCTATTCTTCTCTGGAGAGTTCTACTGCTTGTTTAATTAGTTCGCAAAGTCGTATCTGCTAACACCGGCTGGGATTTGACATCAACCGCTGCTGGAATTCTAAGCGAGAACACCGACCCTTTGCCCGCCTCGCTGGTTACGAAAACATCCCCGCCTAAAAGATTAGCCAACCGTTTGGTAACAGCCAGCCCCAGACCTGTGCCTCCGAATCTACAGGCGGCTGCCCCATCTGCTTGCGTGAGTCTTTCGAATATTGCCTGCTGTTTTTCTGGCGGGATGCCAACGCCCGTATCCTCGACTTCAAAACAGATGTACGACCGACCATCGACCTCCTGCGCGGAGACATTTACATACACGTGTCCTTTTTCAGTAAATTTAATGGCGTTGCTTATAAGATTAATCAGACACTGACGCAGCCGAACAGAATCAGTGCGTATCTGCGCAGGCAGTTCTCCGCATTGCAGAATCTCGAATTTGAGCTTTTTTTCCATCGCTGCCGGCCGCATCAAAGATTCGGTAACGGCAAGTAAGCACCCTAAAGAGCAGTCACTAATCTGAACATCGAGCACGCCAATCTCAATCCTCGAAAAATCAAGAATGTCGTTTATCAACTGCAGGATGTTCTCGCTGCTCTCTCGAATAATATCCACATAACGCCCCTGCTCATCGGTGAGGTCTTGCTCCGCCAGCACCTGGCTAAAACCTATAATGGCGTTCAATGGCATGCGAAGCTCATGGCTGATATTGGCTAAAAATTCGCTCTTGGCCGAATCAGCCGCCAGTGCCTTCTCCGTCAGCATATTGGCCCGCTCAAGAGAAGCTTCAAGCCGCCTGTTGACTTGTTCGAGCTGAGCGGTTGTCTTTTCCGCCTGCTCTTTCGACTGCTTCAATTCTTCTAATGCCTGTTTGTGCTCGGTGACATCTATGAATGAACTCATCATACAAATCGGCTTGCCGGCCTCATCTTTAACCATATTCGCCGAAAGCTGGACGTAAAATGTTGAGCCATCTTTCCGCTTGCCCAAGAGTTCACCTGCCCAGCCGTCGCTGGTGTGCAATGCAGCGATTATCGTCTCAGCTTCCTCTCTTTGCTGCCAGAATTCCACAGCGGGTCTGCCAAGCACCTCCTTGGCATCACTGTATCCCCACATCTTCAGAAACGAATCGTTAATGTATGTTATATTTCCCTCGAGGTCAGCCAAGGCAATAGCATTGATGGATGCTGCTATTGCGATATCTTTTATCCTCAGTGCCTCCACGTTTTGCACACGACCGATTTCAATCTCACCCATCTAACCATCCCCAAGCCCCCAAGTAACAATTTCAAATTCTTCAGGAATCTCGCCGCAAATGAAGTTATCTATTTTGAGAGTATGACTTTATGGTAAAATGTCGGCTGAAATGAATAATCACTTTTTTGAATAAAAGGCGGAATTTAATACATTTCCTATCCACAACAATCCCACAGCGCCCGCCCAAATCTTATGAGACCAACCTTACCTTACGCAGAACCAGACCATAAGGTATTTTTCATTATGGGGCAAAATGTCACCCTCGACCAGTGGTCTAAACTCCGAACACACAAGGTGATTATTGAAAGAATTGGTTATGTGCCTTTTCCTGGGCTATTGTTGTCGATGGCCCGTGGCCGGGATAGACAATCGTGTCATCAGGCAGGGTGAAGAGCTTTTCCCTTACACTTTTTAACAACTGTTCCAAACTGCCGCCCGGAAAGTCCGTTCGCCCGATTGATTCGGCAAACAGCGTATCGTCCGTAAAGACAATCCCTTCATCCTTCGAATACAGGCAGATACCGCCCGGCGTATGCCCCGGCGTATGAAGCACCTGTAACTTTACGCCGGCCTGCTCTATAACGCACCCATCCTCTAAAGAAAAATCCGCCGGCTCGGTGCTGAACGCTGCTCCCATCATAGCGGACAGATTGCTATAACTATTCTCGAGCATTTTGGCATCGAGTTTGTGAATATAAACCCTCACGTCGGGATAATTATCACGCAATTGGGCAACGCCCCCGATATGGTCTATGTGGCCGTGTGTGAGAACCACCGCAGCCGGATTCAATTTATGTCCCTTGATAAAGTCCAATAACTGCTCACCTCCGGGACCGGGGTCAACAACCACACAGTCTTTAGCTGTAGCGTTACTTCGCAGGACATAGCAGTTTGTCTCATACGCGCCTAAAATCAAACAGTCGATTTCCATCTTATAGACCTCTACGAAAGCGGCCACGCTAACAGAAATCTCTTTTGCCGTCAAGTCTTTGGACTTGACCAACAGTTGTAATTCTGTTACTGTGCCTACAAAGAAACTGAAAAGGTAAAATGCAAAGCTAAAAAATGTGGAATTCCTTAATTTAGTTTTTCGCTTTGAGTTTTTAGTTTATTTCTATTTGCAGAATGAAGGATTTCAGGCGAATATTCAAATATGTCTGGCCGCAGTGGCCCCGTATTATTGTCGTTGTCCTCAGCGCAATAAGCATCGGCGTTCTTTTGTCACTAAGTTTTATGACGATTATACCACTGCTGAAGGTGATGATGGGTCAGGAGGGACTGCACGGCTGGATTGACAGAAAAGAATGCCAGTGGCGTTACGGCCTTGAGTTTTATGTCCCTGAAACCGCAGACTTTGCTGACAGCGGCAGTATGGATATAGCATACGGCCTTCTCGTAATCCGCGTCGAAAAAGGGGGGCTTGCCCACGCAGCGGGGTTTAGACGGGAAGATAGAATCCTTGGTGTCGGTAATCTCTTAACATCAGACCAGACCCCTCAAATACCCTATCCGCCTCTGCTCGAAGAGATGGCCAAAACCACCCGGAGCCAGGTCACGGTGCAGATAAAACGCCTTGGCAAAGACCACACGCCGGAATACAAGACATTGACGCTTAATACCATTCGGACCGATGCCGACAGTTTGAACATCAGCGCCACAGACCGAATCAAATGGACAGTCAGAATGGCGATTATCGAGCGTGCACAGCGGGTCGTCCGTCTTTTGCCGCAAGGCCAAACCTCCGAAGGCAAAATAAAAGCGGTCATCTTTATTATACTGGCGATGCTCATAGTCACGATAATCCGCTGCATAGCAAAGTTCTCTCAGGATTACCTCGCTGAAAAAATTGTCCACGTGGGAGTAAACCGTCTGCGGGAGGATATCTTCAGACATGTTATGAATATGCCGTTGGCTTACTTTGCAGACGAACGTCCGAGCGACAGCGTCAGCAGAATCATCCGTGATACCGGCACAATAGGTCAGGCGATTAAAGTAATGTTTGGCAAAGCCCTTCGTGAGCCGCTCAACGCACTGTTTATGTTAACTTTCGCAATGCTGCTGGATTGGCAACTGACGCTTATATTTCTGTGTGGTGCCCCTGTTACGATTGTGCTGGTGGCATCCTTCGGCAAAAAAATGAAACGGGCCACAAAAAAGCAGCTCATCGCCGGCTCAGAAATGCTCGGAAAGCTCCAGGAGACAATGGCGGGCCTTAAAGTCATCAAAGTCTATAATCAGCAGCAATACGAAAGTAACGCCTTCCATGCCATAAACCGAAAATTGTTAAAGCAGCTGCTGAAAATATCCAGGGTTGATGCCGCCACTATGCCCTCGCTGGAGGTCCTCGGAATGATTGCCGGCTCGGCGGCATTGATAGTCGGCGCGCACTGGGTCACCCAGGGCCGGATGGACAGCCCCGAATTCATCACGCTGTTGATTCTGCTGGGCGTATCGGCAGAGTCAGTACGAAAAACAAGCGATATATGGAACAAAATCCAGGAGGCCAACGCCGCCGCCGAAAGAGTATTTGCCATTGCCGACCAGCAGCTTGAGTTCCAGAAGCCGGATGCGATTGAAATGCCGTCCCTGAAAAACAAAATCGAGTTCAGGGACGTTTTCTTTACCTATCCAGGCAGCAGCACTCCGGTTCTGAAGGGAATCAATCTGACAGTCCAGGCCGGACATAATGTCGCTATCGTCGGGCCGAACGGCTCAGGTAAAACAACCCTCGCAAATTTGCTACCGAGGTTCTACGACCCCGATAGCGGCCAGGTCCTGATAGATGACAGGGACATTCGCGATGCAACACTGGCAAGTTTGCGAGGCCAGATAGGAATGGTCACGCAAAATGTGGTAACATTCAATGATACCATAGCAGCCAACATCGCATACGGTAAGCCCGGCGCCACCAGAGAAGAGATAGTCGCCGCAGCCAAACGTGCCTTCGCCGACGAATTTATTTCTCCCCTGCCCGATGGCTATGACACAATCATCGGCGAACAGGGTGCCGGCCTAAGTGGCGGCCAACTCCAGAGAATCGTCATAGCCAGAGCAATCCTGAAAAATCCTGCAATCCTGATTTTCGATGAGGCCACAAGCCAGGTCGATGCCGACAGCGAAGCGAAAATCCACAATGCCATCGAGGAAGTTATGCACGACAGGACCAGTTTCATAATCGCGCACAGATTCAGCACCGTTATTACCGCCGATATTATAGTGGTAATGGACGATGGACGGATTATCGCTCAGGGCCGGCACGAGCAGCTTATGCAAACCTGTTCCTTGTATCAAAGCTTATATGAAACCCAGTTGATAAAAGCATAGACCGAATATGAATGTCGAATAACTAAAGACCGACTACTAACGATTAAGGACTCAATTATGGCCGAACTTTCACTCCAGCGAAAAGCTCACGAACTATTTAAAAGGTACGAAGACAATCCCATACTGACGCCCGAAATCTGGCCTTACCCGACAAGTGCAGTATTCAATCCGGGGGCAGCCAGGTTGAACACAGAGACACTGCTGCTGGTCCGGGTTGAAGATATGCGGGGCTTTTCCCATTTGACTGTCGCACGCAGTCCCGATGGATTCACAAACTGGGAAATCGACCCCGAACCGTCTCTCGAAGCCGACCAGAGCTCCCGTGAGGAAAGGTGGGGTCTGGAAGACCCTCGCATCGTCTGGCTTGAGGAGCAAAAGCAATTTGGCATCACATACGTTTCTTTCAGTGAAGGCGGCCCCGTAGTCTCGCTGGCAATCACCAAAAACTTCAAGACTTTTGCCCGCCTCGGCGCTCTTCTGCCGCCCGAAGACAAGGATGCGTGCCTGTTCCCTCGAAGATTCAAAGGACGATTCGCGCTGGTTCACCGGCCGATTGTCCGCGGCGAGGCACACATGTGGATTAGTTTCTCACCCGACCTCAAGCACTGGGGCGACCACAGGGCGCTGATTATGACCAGGGCTGGCTACTGGGACTGTCACAGGGTCGGCCTGGCCTGCCAGCCAATAGAAACCCAAAAGGGCTGGATGATATTCTATCACGGCGTCCGAATTACCGCCGCAGGTGCGATATATCGCGTAGGATTGGCTATGCTGGATTTGGAAGAACCATGGAAGGTCTTGCGCAGAAGTGACGAATGGGTCCTCGGCCCGCGTGAACTATACGAACGCATCGGCGATGTCAGTGACGTCGTATTTCCCACCGGCGCCGTTGTCCACAAAGAAACCGGCCAACTTCATCTCTATTATGGCGCCGCCGACACCGCTGTCGCTGTCGCGACAGCCAGGTTAAGTGACTGTATCGACTATATTATGTCCTGCCCCGAAGTCCAGGACTGAGAAAACTATCTCAAAACACAAAATGTCATCTCTGAGAGCTGGTGAGGAATCTCTTACGAATCCGCCAGACGTATGGCGGATAAATCGCTACAAACCACACAGGATTTGTGAATCGCCCAAGTCATTTCTCTAACTTAACGGAGGGAGTGGCTACTTGAGTTGCCTATTTTGACAGGTGCGGCGGTTAAAAAGCCAGATTCTAGTAAAGACAGAATCTGGCTTCGGAGGAGGGTGATGAAAAGCTAAAATAACTTAAAAATTCGAATTACCTGCCCAAAACTCTCCTCGACAATTATTAAATCGAGCAAATACCAAAAACTTCTTTAGTAAAAAACAAAAACCAAAATGCAAAGTATAGGTTTCCTGCCGGAAGTCAAGTACTTAGTCGCAAAAATCTAAAAATTTTTTTAATTTTTTTCAGAACTGCAAGATTTAGCTCAAAAACTAAATTAGTTTACGCTTGATAAACGAGTTTTGTTCTCATATTTTTAACGAAATGGCTGTTATTTCTTTAGCATTATTTTTCTGAAAGACAGGGTATGAATACAAGAATTACAATTGCAGACCTGCTTGCAGCTAAGCGTGAGGGGCGCAAGATTGCCGCCGTCAGTTGCTATGACTACACCACAGCAAAACTTATCTCCCAGACCGAGGTGCAAATGATACTGGTAGGTGACTCGGCTGCGCAGGTGATGCTTGGATTTGATTCCACGCTGCCGGCGACAATGGATTTTATGGTGGCCATAACCGCTGCGGTGCGGCGAGGCGCCCCGAACGTATATCTCGTTGCCGATATGCCGTTTATGTCCTACCAGCTTGGCAGAGCCGAGGCGGTAAGAAACGCCGGTCGATTTGCCGCCAAAGCCGGAGCACAAATGGTAAAAATCGAAGCCAGCGGAGCGGACATCGATGCGATTAAGGCAGTTAGCGATGCCGGCATCGCTGTTATGGCCCATATCGGCATAAGGCCGCAGAGCATAAGTAAAATAGGACGATTCAAGGCGGAGGCCACAACCGCGGAAATGGCTGTGGAATTGGTAAGTCTTGCGCAGCAAATGATTAACAGCGGCGCCGGTTCGCTATTGCTTGAGGGTGCCGCGGCAGAGGTGGCGGAGATTATTACAAGCCGCTCAGAAGTGCCTGTGATTGGCTGCGGCTCCGGGCCGGGCTGCGATGGGCAGATACTGATTGCACCGGATATTCTGGGGCTGACACAAGGGCCAAGTCCAAAATTTGCAAAGAGTTACGGCAATTTAGCTGACGATACTATCAGTGCTTTCAACGCATATTGTAAAGAGGTGCAGAGTGGGCAGTTCCCGGATAAGGAGCATAGCTATCATATGAAAATGGGAGAATTTGAGCGGCTGCAGGAATTGTTAGAAGGTAGCCCTTAGCCGGGATTTTCCAAAGCCGCAGAGAAGAAAGTAGCCACGAAAAGGCACGAAAAAACACAGAATAAAAAAAACGCCACGAAGGCACAAAGACACAAAATCAAAGAAGGAAACCCAAAGCTCGAAATTCGAAATGCGAAACAAATTCGAATGACCAAAATATAAAATTCAAAACGCAGAAAATCGGTGGGCGGGAGCCCACCCTACTAATTAAATGTTTAAGCAGAGGAAAGTTCATCCGCCACAGGCGGATAAAGAAGTATTGTTAAGGTGATATGCAATGTTCGGTTATGAGTTAGCAGTTATTATCCTTATGCTGGTTCTTAACGCTGTGTTTGCCGCCTACGAAATGGGGCTTGCCTCCATATCCCGCGCGAGAATAGCGGTGCTGGTGAACGAAAAAAAGAAAGGTGCTGTCGAAGCGGCC
>Ga0315295_10006363_pt1 | contig 10082 bp, 19 predicted proteins | sample YL17G14_0_MG_FD_204453 | JGI IMG/M metagenome (GOLD analysis project Ga0315295, IMG submission 204453) | Sediment microbial communities from Yellowstone Lake, YNP, Wyoming, USA - YL17G14_0 | ecosystem: Environmental > Aquatic > Freshwater > Lake > Sediment | place: USA: Wyoming | collected... | reverse complement strand
GAGGCGGGCGCGCATGATGCCGATGATGACGTCGTCGGGGACGAGGTCCCCGGCTTCCATGAAGCGCTTCGCCGCCGCACCCAGATCGGTGCCCTTGGCGACAGCGTCACGCAGGATGTCCCCCGTCGAGATGTGCGGGATCTCATGCTGCTTGATGATGCGCTCGGCCTGCGTGCCCTTGCCGGAGCCCGGAGCACCGAGCAGGACGATGTTGAGCTGTCCGTTCGGCGCGCTCATGCCGCGGCCCACCTCCGACTTCCCCTCGATCGCCCGCACCTCACTTGAGGAAGCCCTCGTAGTGACGCATGAGTAGCTGCGCTTCCATCTGGCGCATCGTGTCGAGGGCGACGCCGACGACGATCAGGAGCGACGTGCCGCCGAAGTAGAAGTTCACGTTCATGTACTTGAAGAGAATGTAGGGCAGCACGGCGACCGCGGCCAGGAAGAGCGCACCGGGGAAGGTGAGCCGCGTGAGGATGCGGTCGAGGTACTCGGCCGTCGGCCGTCCCGGACGCACGCCGGGCACGAAGCCGCCGTACTTCTTGAGGTTGTCGGCCTGGTCGATCGGGTTGAAGGTCACCGCCGTGTAGAAGTACGTGAAGAGGATGATGAGGAGCCCCTCGCCGATGATGTACGCCCACGTGTTGGGCCCGAAGAAGCGCTCGAACCAGCTCGATGTGGAGCCCGAGAGGAACTGCGCTATGGTGGGCGGGATCATCATCACCGACGAGGCGAAGATGACCGGGATCACGCCGGCCATGTTGACCTTGAGCGGGATGAATGTGCTCGTGCCGCCCATCATGCGCCGCCCCACGACGCGCTTGGCGTACTGGACCGGCACGCGGCGCTCGCCGGTGGTGATGAAGATCACGCCGACCACGACGGCGAGCGCGATGACGGTGATGGCGACGATCGACACCGGGCTCATGGCGCTCAGCTTGACGAGACCCGAGGGGAGGCGCGAGATGATGCTGATGAAGATCAGGATCGACATGCCGTTGCCGATGCCGCGCGCCGTGATCAGCTCGCCGAGCCACATCACCGCCGTCGCGCCCGCGGTCAGCGTGACGACGATCAGCGCCGCATGCACCACGTCGAGGTTCGGCAGGGCGCCGTAGTTGCGGAAGAGGGCGATGTAGCCCATCGCCTGCACCAACGAGAGGACCACCGTGAGGTAGCGGGTGTACTTCGTGATCTCCTTTTGCCCCTGCTCGCCCTCCTTGGCCAGCGCCTCGAGCTTGGGGATGACCACGGTCAGAAGCTGCATGATGATCGAGGCGGTGATGTAGGGCATGATGCCCAGCGCGAACACCGCGACCTTGCCGAGGGCGCCACCCGAGAAGAGGTCGAGGAACCCCAGCACGCCCCCCGCCCCACTCTTGAAGAAGTCGGTCAACGCCTGGACGTCGACCCCCGGCACCGGGACGTAGCAGCCGAAGCGGTAGATGGCCAGGATGCCCGCGGTGAAGAGGACCTTCTTGCGCAGGTCGGGGATCTTCCAGGAGTTGGCGAGCGACTGCCACAGCTTGTTGTTCACGTGACTTCGAACCTCGCTCTCGTGCTACCAGCCCTGCTCGCGGCCGCCGCTACCGCTCGCGTCAGAGCAGTTCGGCGGTGCCGCCGGCGGCCGCGATCTTCTCGGCCGCCGCCTGCGAGAAGCCGTGCATCCTCACGGTCAGCGCGACACCGATCTCGCCGCCGCCGAGGACCTTGATCGGCGTGCGCGTGTTCTTCACGATGCGCTTCTCGACGAGCGCCTGCGGGGTGACCTCGGCGCCGGCCGCGAACGCCTGCGCCAGACGGCCCACGTTGACCGGCACCATGTAGGTGCGGAAGGGCCCGATCGGCATGCTCTTCTTCATGTGCGGCCCGCGCAACTTGCCGAGGCGCATGTAGATGGGCATCTGGCCGCCCTCGTAACCTGGCCGCACGCCTCCGCCGGAGCGCGCGTTGTAGCCCTTGTGGCCGCGACCGGCCGTCTTGCCCTGCCCGCTGCCCTTCCCGCGGCCGCGCCGCTTCACGTCGGCGGTCGAACCGGGGTTGGGGCGCAGGTCGTGGAGTCCTAATCCAGCCATCGTCACGTCTTCGTCGTCACTTCGCGCACCTCGAGGAGGTGCGCCACTTTTCGCACCATGCCCCTCACAACCGGCGAGTCGTCGTGGACGACCGTGTGGTTGATGCGCTTGAGCCCGAGCGCGCGCAGCGTGCCACGCTGGTCCCGGGGCGAGCCGATCTCGCTTCTGACCTGCTTGATCTCGAGGCGGTTCGGCACGACCTTACGCCTCCCCGGCGGGCTGCTCGGCGGACGCCTCACCAGCAGGTGCGATCGCCTTGCCGAACACCTCGGCGACGGTTATCCCACGCCGCCGCGCCACGTCCTGAGGCGTCCGCAGCTGCTGCAGACCCTCGACCGTACCGCGCACGAGGTTGATGGGGTTCGTCGTCCCGAGGCTCTTCGTCAGGATGTCTCGCACTCCGGCCAGTTCGAGCACGGCCCGCACGCCGCCGGCGGCGATGACCCCGGTGCCCGGCGCCGCCGGCTTGAGGAGCACGCGTGCCGCTCCATACCGGCCGATCACCTCGTGGGTGATCGTCGTCTTGTACCGCGGCACGCGGAACATGTTCTTCTTCGCGTCGAGGATGGCCTTCTGGATCGCCAGCGGGACCTCGCGCGCCTTGCCGTAGCCGGCGCCCACGTTCCCGTTCTCATCGCCGACCACCACGAGCGCGGTGAAGGAGAAACGGCGCCCGCCCTTGACCACCTTGGCGACGCGGTTGATGTCGACGACGCGCTCCTTGAGCTCTACGGCATCTGTGCTGCTGACTCTCGGCATCAGGCTTTCTCTCTCCTCACTCTAGAACTGCAGGCCGCCCTCGCGGGCGCCTTCGGCAAGCGCCTTGACGCGCCCGTGATACAGGTAACCCGAGCGGTCGAAGACCACGCTCCCGATACCCTTCGTCTGCGCGCGCTGCGCGAGCAGCAGCCCCACGCGCTTGGCAACGGCGGTCTTGTCTCCAGCGGCGTCCACCTCGGAAGAGCGTGCCGCAGCGAGGGTCATACCGGTCATGTCGTCGACGGCCTGCGCGTAGATCGCCTTGTTGGAGCGGAACACCACGATCCGTGGCCGCTCCGCCGTGCCGGCCATGCGGCCACGGATCCGCTTGTGCCGTCTGCCGCGCGCCTGCTCTACCGTTTTCACGCTCATCGTTCGCGTCACTCCTCGCATCGGCCGCGCACTAGGCGCGCTTGCCGACCTTCTTTGCCACGTACTCGCCCGCGTAACGGATACCCTTGCCCTTGTAGGGCTCCGGCCGGCGCACATGACGCACCTCGGCCGCCACCTGCCCGACGACTTGCTTGTCGATGCCCCTGACGAGGATCACCTGGGGCTGAGGCGTCTCGAACTCGACGTGCTCCGGCGGCTCCATGACTACCGGGTGACTGTAGCCCACCAGAAGCTCGAGATTCTTGCCCTTGATGCTCGCCCGGTAGCCGACCCCGACGATCTCGAGGCGCTTCTCGAAGCCCTTCGTCACGCCCTCGACCATGTTCGCCACGAGCGAGCGTGTCAAGCCGTGCAGCGAGCGGTGCTGTCCCGAGTCGCTCGGGCGCGTCACGACGATCAGCCCGTCGTTCAGCTCGATGCTCATCTCGCGCGGCACCCGCTGGCTGAGCTCGCCCCGCGGTCCCTTGACCGTCACGACGTCGTCGCGCTGGGCGAACTCGACCCCCGTGGGGACCTCTATGGGAGCTCTACCGATCCTCGACATCGCCGTTCCTTTACCAGATGAAGCAGACGACCTCGCCGCCGAGGCCCTGACGCTGCGCTTCGGCGCTCGTCACCAGGCCGCGGGAGGTCGAGATGATAGCGGTTCCCAGGCCGCCCAGCACCCGCGGCAGCGTCTCCTTGCGGGCGTAGATGCGTCGTCCCGGCTTCGAGACGCGCTTGATGCCCAAGATGACGCGTTCGCGGTTCTTGCCGTACTTCAGGTCTATCACGATGACGTCGCCGTGCTCCGCGCTCTTGACCTCGAAGCCGGCGATGTAGCCCTGCTCCTTCAGCAGGCGGGCGATCTCGGTCTTCATCTTCGATGCCGGGATCTCCACCTGCGAGTGCATCGCCTGGTTCGCGTTGCGGATGCGCGTCAGCATGTCGGCGATAGGATCGGTCATCGACATCTCGTCACTCCCCCTTACCAGCTCGACTTGGTCATGCCGGGGATGACGCCCTGATGGGCGAGCTCGCGCAGGCAGATCCGGCAGAGGCCGAACTTGCGGTAGTAGGCTCGCGGCCGGCCGCACCTGACGCAGCGGCTGTACTCACGGGTCGCGTGGCGCTGCTTGCGCTGCGCCTTCACCAGCAGAGATGTCTTAGCCATTCACTTGCTCCTAGCTCTCACGAAAGGGCATGCCCAGCTTGGCCAGCAGGGCGCGGCCCTCCTCGTCGGTCTTCGCCGTGGTCGTGATGACCACGTTCAGCCCCTGCGTGTGCTCGACCTTGTCGTAGTCGATCTCTGGAAAGATCGTCTGCTCGCGGATGCCCATGGCGAAATTACCGCGGCCGTCGAACTGACCGGGGTCGATGCCGCGGAAGTCGCGGATGCGCGGCAGGGCGATAGAGACGAGACGGTCGATCATCTCGTACATGCGGTCACCGCGCAGGGTCACCTTGGCGCCGATCGACATGCCCTCGCGCACCTTGAAGCCGGCGATCGACTTGCGCGCCCTCGTGATGACGGGCTTCTGCCCCGAGACCTGGGCCAGCTCGGCGACTGCCTCATCGAGCAGCTTGGCGTTCGTCTTGGCCTCGCCGACACCCATGTTCAGCGTCACTTTGGTGACCCTGGGCACCTGCATCAGGTTGTCGTAGCCGAACTGCTCCCGCAGCTGCGGGACCACCTCGTCCCTGTACTTGTCCTTCAAGCGTGCCATCGCGTCGTCGCCCTCAAGCCTTGTCGATGTCGGCGCTGCAGTTGCTGCGGCGGCAGACGCGCACCTTGTCGCCGCCACCGGCCACCCTGAACCCCACGCGCGTGGGCTGGTTGCACGCCGGGCAGATGAGCATGACGTTCGAGACGTCTATCGTGCCCTCCCGCTCGATCACGCCGCCCTGCGGGTTCTTCTTCGGGTCGGGGCGCGTGTGCCGGCGCATCATGTTGAGCCGCTCGATGACCAGCCGTCCCTTGTCGGGGTCGACGCGCATGACCTTGCCGGTCTTGCCGGCCTCTTTGCCGCTGATGACCATCACCTGGTCGCCTTTGTGTATCTTCGCCTTTGCCATATCGCTTCGGCTCTCTCTCGCGCTCCTCGCTCGCCCGCCTAGAGGACTTCGGGGGCGAGCGACACGATCTTCATGAAGTTCTTGTCGCGCAGCTCGCGGGCCACCGGCCCGAAGATGCGCGTGCCGCGCGGGTTGTTCTGGTTGTCGATCAGCACGGCGGCGTTCTCGTCGAAGGCGATGTAGGTGCCGTCCCGGCGCCCGAACTCCTTCTTCGTGCGCACCACCACGGCGTTGACCACCTCACCCTTCTTCACGCTGCCGCCCGGCGTCGCCGACTTCACGGCGGCGACGATCACGTCGCCGACGTGGGCGTAGCGACGCCGCGAGCCGCCGCGGATACGGATGCAGAGGATCTCACGGGCACCCGTGTTGTCCGCCACTCGAAGCCTCGATTCGACTTGGATCATCCCCGTCCCTCGCCCGCCGTCGTCACTTCGCCTTCTCGAGGATCTCCAGCAGTCGCCAGCGCTTCGTCGCCGACAGCGGACGCGTCTCGACCACGCGCACCAGATCGCCCACACCGGCCGCGTTGTGCTCGTCGTGCACGTGCAGCTTGCGCGAACGTCGCACCACCTTGCCGTAGACGCTGTGCGCCTTGACGGCGTCGATGCGCACGACGACGGTCTTGTCCATGGCGCTGCTCACCACGACCCCGCGGCGTTCCTTGCGCCCCGGCACCCGCGCCGGCGCGGGGCGCTCGACCTTCGTCTTCGCCCGTGCCGCCGATACCTTCTTCGTCGTCTTGGCCGCCGCGGGGACTTCAGCCTTCTTGGTCGTCCGCTTGGCGGCCGGCTTCTTCGCGGCCGCCGGCTTCTTCACGGCCGGCTTCTTGGCCGCGGCGGCCGCGGTCTTAGCCGGCCGCGAGGACTTGCTCGTGGTGGTCGTCGTCTTCTTCTCGGCCATCAGACCTCACCGCCAACGGCTCGACGTTCGCTTTCACGCTCGCTCTGCATGGTGAGCAGACGAGCTATCTCGCGCCGCGTCAGCGCCAGTTTGTGGGGGTTGTCGAGCTGCCCCGTCGCGTGCTGGAAACGCAGGTTGAAAAGCTCCCTGCGCGTGTCACGCAGGCGCAGGACCAGCTCCTCGTCGGAGAGCTCTCGCAGCTGCCTAGCTTTCAAAGAGGTCACCCTCCCTGGTCACGAACTTGCTCCTGATGGGGAGCTTGTGCATCGCCAGACGCATGGCCTCGCGGGCCACCGGCTCGGTCACGCCGGCGAGCTCGAACATCACCTTGCCCGGCTTGACGACGGCCACCCACTTGTCGGGCGAACCCTTGCCGCCGCCCATGCGCGTCTCGGCCGGCTTCGCCGTCGCCGGCTTGTGCGGGAAGATGTTGATCCACACCTTGCCGCCACGCTTCATGTAGCGCGTCATGGCGACACGGGCGGCCTCGATCTGGCGGTTGGTCACCCAGCCCGCCTCGAGGGCCTTCAGCCCGTACTCGCCGAACTGCACCTCGGTGCCGCCCTTGGCGACGCCGCTCATGCGCCCGCGCTGCTCTTTTCTATGCTTGACTCGTTTCGGCAGCAGCATTCGTTCTCGACCTTACCTCGGTACCCTCGGCCCTCTCGAGTCACCCTGACGCGGCGGCCGGCGACGGTCGCGGCCGCCGTCGCGGCGCTCGTCGCGCTCGCGCTCCTGGCGCTCGCGCTCCTCGTCCTTGGGGTAGCCCTCGGGCATGATCTCGCCCTTGTTGATCCATACCTTCACGCCGATGCGGCCGAAGGTGGTCTTGGCCTCCTTGAAGCCGTAGTCGATGTCGGCGCGCAGCGTGTGGAGTGGCACCCGGCCCTCGCTGTAGCTCTCGCTGCGGGCCATCTCGGCCCCGCCCAGGCGCCCGCTGCAGCGCACACGCATGCCGGTGGCCCCAGAGCGGATCGCGCTCGTCAGGGCGCGTTTCATGGCCCGCCTGAAGCTGACGCGGTTCTCGAGCTGCTCGGCGATGGACTGTGCCACCAGCACGGCGTCGAGCTCCGGACGCTTGACCTCGATGATGTTCACCTGCACGTTCTTGCGCGTCATCGCGTGGATCTCTTTGCGCAGTGCGTCGACCTCGGAGCCGCTCTTGCCGATGACGATGCCCGGCCGGGCGGTGTAGATGTCGACGGTCACGTTGTTCTGGTCTTTACGCAGGATGATGCGCGACAGCCCCGCGTGCGACAGCTTGCGCAGGATGTGGCTGCGGATGCGCTCGTCTTCGGCGAGGTAGCTCTTGAACTCCTTCTCCGTGTACCAGTGCGACTTCCAGTCGTGGATGACGCCGACGCGGAAGCCGCCGGGATGCACCTTCTGGCCCACTAGCGCCGGCCCTCCCTCTGATCGACTGCGATCGTGATGTGGCTCATCCTCTTGCGAATGCGATTGACGCGGCCCATGGCGCGGAACCGCCAGCGCTTGAGCGTCGGGCCTTCGTCGACGTAGGCCTCCTTGACGAAGAGGTCCGCCGCAGCCAGGCCGTTGTTGTTTTCCGCGTTGGCCACGGCCGAGTCGAGCACCCCCGACACGGCCCGAGCGGCCCCGCGCTTGCTCACGAGGAGCTGCGCGCGGGCGTCGGCGACCGTCTTGCCGCGGATGAGGTCGACGACCTCCCGCGCCTTGCGCGGCGCGATGCGCACGTACTTGGCCTGTGCCCTGACCGCCACGGCTTACCTTCTCGCCGACCTGTCCGACCTGACGTGCCCGCGGAAGGTGCGCGTGAGGGCGAACTCGCCCAACTTGTGGCCCACCATCGACTCGCTGATGAAGATCGGTACGTGCTTGCGCCCGTCGTGGACGGCGATGGTGTGCCCGACCATCTCGGGGAAGATCGTCGAGGCGCGCGACCAGGTCTTGAGCATCCTCTTCTGGCCCGAAGCGTTCATCTCCAGGACACGCGCCATGAGGCGCTCGTCGACGAACGGACCTTTCTTGGTTGACCGGCTCACACAGTCTCCTTAGTGCCTGTCCCCGTCACTTGCCGCGTTTGCGGCCACGGATGATGTACTTGTCAGAGGGCTTCTTCTTGGACCGAGTGCGGTAGCCGAGCGTGGGCACACCCCAGGGCGTCACCGGATGACGGCCCGCGGTCGTCTTGCCCTCGCCACCGCCGTGCGGGTGATCCACCGGGTTCATCGCCGTACCGCGCACGGTCGGGCGCACGCCCCGCCAGCGCGTCCGCCCGGCCTTGCCGCCGTCGAGGTTCGAGTGGTCGGCGTTGCCCAGCTCACCCACCGTCGCGCGGCAGGTGAGATGGATGCGGCGCAGCTCGCCCGAAGGCAGGCGCAGCACGCCAAAGCCCCGCTCCTTGGCCTGGAGCTGCGCGCTGGTGCCAGCGCTGCGCACCAGCTGGGCGCCGCGGCCGGGATGCAGCTCGACGTTGTGGATGGTCGTGCCCGTCGGGATGTTCTCCAACGGCAACGCGTTGCCCGGCTTGATGTCCGCCGTCGGCCCCGACTCCACGAGGTCGCCGACGACGAGCCCCTGGGGAGCGAGGATGTAGCGCTTCTCCCCGTCGAAGTAGTGCAGGAGCGCGATGCGCGCCGAGCGGTTCGGGTCGTACTCGACGTGCGCCACCTTGGCCGGCACGCCGTCCTTGTCGCGCTTGAAGTCGATCACCCGGTAACGGCGCTTGTGACCGCCGCCCTGGTGACGCGTTGTTATGCGTCCGTAGCTGTTGCGCCCGCCCTTGCGCTTCAACGGCGCTACCAGCGAACGCTCGGGCGTCTCCCGAGTTATCTCGTCGAAGGTCTCGACCGTCATGAAACGGCGGCCCGGTGACGTCGGCTTGAACTTCTTGATGCCCACTTACCTGCCCTCGAAGAACTCGATCTTGTCGCCGCTGCGCAGCGTCACGACGGCCTTCTTCCACGCCGCGGTGCGCCCCGCCGCCGCGCCACGGCGCTTCGGCTTCGGCCGCATGTGCGCCGTGGAGACGTCGGTCACCTTGACGCTGAAGAGCTGCTCGACCGCCTGAGCGATCATCGTCTTGTGCGCCTTGGGATGGACCTCGAAGGTGTAGCGCCCCTGATCGATCTGGGCGTAGCTCTTCTCTGAGATGATCGGCCGGATGATGATCTTCTCTGCCTCGATCATGGGGACGCCTCGTTGAGGACGGCGAACGCCTTCGCGGTCAGCACGAGCGAGCGGGCGCGCAGCACCTGCTCGGTCGACAAGGTGCGCACATCGGCCGGCTCTGCGTAGCGCAGGTTGCGCACCGACTTCGCCACGACCGGCTCGTCGTCCGTCACCACAAGCACGGGCACGGGGATGTCGAGCCCCGCGAGGAAGTCGTTGACCCGCGCCGCACTGGGCACGTCGAGCGCGAGGTCACGGGCGATGTAGATGTCGCCGCCGGCCGCGCGGTCGGAGAGGGCCATGGCCAGCGCCTTGCGGCGTACCTTGCGGTTCACCTTGATGTCGTAGTCACGCGGTTTGGGGCCGAAGGCGGTGCCGCCGTGGGTGCGGGTCGGAGACTTGGCCGACCCGGCGCGCGCCCGGCCGGTGCCCTTCTGCCGGTACAGCTTGGCGGTCGACCCTGAGACCTCGCCGCGCGTCTTCGTCGAGGCGCTGCCACGGCGACGCGCGGCCTGCTCGGCGCGCACGACGAGGTGCAGCACGTCGACTGCCGCGGGCACGCCGAACAGTCTCTCGCCGAGCTCGACGGCGTCGACCTCGTTGCCGTCGCCGTCGATGATCGCGGCCCGGCCGGGTGCCGGCTTCTCGACCGCGTGGTGCTCGACGTGCGGCTTCTTGGCCTTTGCCTTGGCGGCCTTGGCCCTCGTCACCTTCGGTGGCTCGGGCGGCGCGGCGGGCTCGGTCGCG
>Ga0315295_10006362_pt1 | contig 10083 bp, 6 predicted proteins | sample YL17G14_0_MG_FD_204453 | JGI IMG/M metagenome (GOLD analysis project Ga0315295, IMG submission 204453) | Sediment microbial communities from Yellowstone Lake, YNP, Wyoming, USA - YL17G14_0 | ecosystem: Environmental > Aquatic > Freshwater > Lake > Sediment | place: USA: Wyoming | collected... | reverse complement strand
AAGGATGCGGATGCACTAGCTGACGGACTCAAACTGGCTGATGCAGAAGCACTGGGTGATAGAGATGCCGAAGGTGACAATGACCTACTGGCCGAAGCACTTGGAGACAAAGAAGCAGAAGCACTGGCTGATGGGGACAAGGAAGCAGAAGGACTTAGGCTGGCACTTGCACTTGCCGATGGGCTTAGAGAAGCACTGGCTGAAGCGCTGGGAGACAATGAGGCAGATGGCGACAAAGATGCGCTGACAGAAGCACTCGGGGACAAAGAAGCCGAAGCACTAGCACTGGGTGAAACAGATGCCGATGGGGAAAGTGAGGCACTGGCACTTGCTGATGGTGACAGTGATCTACTAGCACTGGCACTGGGCGAGAGTGATGCCGACGGGGAAAGAGAAGCACTTGCACTCGCTGACATACTTAGTGAGGCACTAGCCGAAGCACTCGGAGACAATGAAGCAGATGGCGAGAGCGATCTACTGGCTGAGGCACTGGGAGAAAGAGAAGCCGAAGCGCTGGCAGATGGACTTATGCTGGCACTTGCTGATGCACTGGGAGACAATGAGGCGCTTGGCGATAAACTGGCAGAGCCGGGGGTTGATGGTGAAACAGAGGCTGACGGTGATAATGAGGCCGAAGGACTTAAAGATGCCGAAGGAGACAAACTTGCACTCGCTGATGCTGACGGACTAAGTGATGCTGATGCACTGGCACTGGGCGAAAGACTAGCTGATGGCGACAATGACTTACTGGCCGAAGCACTGGGAGATAAGGAAGCCGACGCTGACGCAGACGGGCTTATCGATGGAGACACACTCGGGCTAACCGATGGACTAACGGAAGGACTAACCGAAGGGCTGATTGACGCCGACGGGCTTATCGATGGAGACACAGAAGGACTAATTGACGGACTTACAGACGGGCTAACGGATTTACTTACCGAGGCCGACGGGCTTATCGATGGAGACACACTCGGGCTAACCGATGGACTTACGGAAGGCGAAACTGATGGCGAGACAGATGCAGACGGTGAAAGAGAAGCACTCACGCTTGGTGAAACCGATGGACTAACGGAAGGACTAACCGAAGGGCTGATTGAGGCCGACGGGCTTATCGATGGAGACACACTCGGGCTAACCGATGGACTAACGGAAGGCGATACCGAGGGGGAAACAGAGGCACTGGGAGATAAGGAAGCCGACGCTGACGCCGAAGGACTTACAGATGCCGATGGAGAAAGGGAAGCGCTTCCTGAGACTCCTGCTGCCGCTGGGTTTAATGTAATACCTATCAATCCCCCAGTTTTAAGATGTGTTGTGGCAGTATCGGTTGCTCCTGTTCCTTGTTTATAAGCACATCCGTAATCTGAAGCATTATATGTACCACTATCAACTGAAGTTTGTGAACCTCCGGTCATTACACAACTACCATAACCAGAATCACCGCAGGCAAAAGCTACGACACAATCATTTACACTACTATCTAAATTAGGAGTAGTAATGTCTACATCACTACCACTACCATCATCCGCATGGTCGTAATCATGTATAGGGGTTACAAGGTCAACCCCACTAAAGAACATGAGCATATAACGTTTACCATCTTCACAGGTTGACCCCCAGTTACATACGAAGGACTTATTAGCTCCTGTAGAGAAACCAGATACTTGATATACACGGATGGTTTCTTCATTTGTGGCCCAGGGCACCTTATAAACCAGCGTTGCAGTTTTGTCGTCAAGAGTAATTGTTGTAGGTGCATTATCCGTATCATTACTTTTCCATTGAGCTATCCCTATCAAACAGTAAGTAGAACCAGTTGGAATAGTAAGATTTGCACTATGATTTTGTGCATTATCGTTAACACCCACATAATCTACATAAACGACTCCACCTGGGGCGGTGGAGGGTGAGATACTGGCAGAAGGGCTCAAACTGGCTGATGCAGAAGCGCTAGGTGAAAATGAAGCAGATGGACTTAAACTGGCACTTGCACTTGCCGACGGACTTAATGATGCACTGGCTGAAGCACTGGGTGAAAGAGAAGCGCTCACGCTTGGACTAACCGATGGACTAATCGATGCCGATGGGCTTATCGATGCAGACACTGAAGGGCTTACCGACGGACTAACGGATGGACTGACACTGGGTGAGACAGATGCCGAAGGTGAAACTGAAGGAGATACAGACGGACTTACCGATGGGCTTATCGATGCAGACACCGAAGGACTAATAGATGGGCTAACGGATGGACTGACACTGGGTGAGACAGATGCCGAAGGTGAAACTGAAGGAGATACAGACGGACTAACCGACGGGCTAACTGATGGACTAACGGATGGACTGACACTGGGTGAAACCGATGCCGAAGGTGAAACCGAAAGGGATACAGACGGACTTACCGATGGACTAACTGAAGGCGAAACCGATGGACTTACCGAAGCCGATGGGCTTATCGATGCAGACACAGACGGGCTAACTGATGGACTAATAGACGGACTTACCGAAGCCGATGGGCTTATCGATGCAGACACAGACGGGCTAACTGAAGGACTAATAGACGGACTTACCGAAGCCGATGGGCTTATCGATGCAGACACACTCGGGCTAACAGACGGACTAACGGATGGACTGACACTGGGTGAGACAGACGCAGACGCTGAACCACCGTTAAGCAAAGCAAATCCTACAACGGCCCAGTTAATTGTTGCAGAGGCTTTGGTAAGAGTTGCTTGCATATCTCTTGCTGCGGATGTTGAGTATTCTTGAAGTTGTGATGATTGAGAGGTTGCGCCGGCCGGTGTACCTCCTCCCAAATCTTGTTCATTTCTTTCGGTTTCGGAATTGGCGGGAGCAACAGCAATTGTTCCGGTACCTTTGTTGGCATCCATGCCCCCGACTCCGTTTATGATTAATCTTCCCGTGGTTCCGATGGCGACATTAACTAAAGATGTCCGGACGGATGCTCCCGAACCGTTAGCAGTATTTAGACCCTCAAATGTATCTTGAAGACATCCCGTGTAAGAAGCAGCACTCCAAGCGTGACGGGTACTGCCGCTAAAATTAACCGCGATAGTATCGTTGGCTGCAGAGGAGGCCCAGTAATACCAAATTTCTGTTGAATTGGCTGTGCTATATGAAACTTTGGAACTGGTCATGTAGGTTGCATTTGTTCCGGCGACGGTAACAGAGCTTGGAGAAGTAGTGCCTTTGTAAGAAACTACAATGATGATTTCAACATTTGCGGCGTGGTTTAAGGCTGCACTTGAAGATGTTTCCGTTCCTGAGCTGCCGGTAGCTATATTGTATAAAATTGCCATGTTAAGTCGTTAATTGATAAACCCTACAAGAAATTATGTTATTTGCGTCTTTATAATTGGTTAAATCGGCAACTACTCCTGTTAAAGTAAAATCTGTGTCTGCGTCTGAAAAATCATCGGTATCTACTTCATCCCACGTTGTAGTAACATGGTTATAGATTTGTAGATAAACTGTTGAAGAGGATGGCAAAAGGTTCGTTTGTCCTTCGCATTCTAAGGTACAACTCACAGCATCTCCCACGAAATCCTTGAATTGATGGATTGTATATTCGCCTATTGCACTTTGGCTAACCCTCACATCATTTTTGGTTGAAACATCAGTTACATCTCCTGCGGTATAGTCTGTTTCTAAATCTGTGTCATTAGCAGGCAATACAGCGTAATTTCCTCTTGTATAACCTGTATATCCCACACTCGGAGAAGCTGAAGCACTGGGTGAAAGAGAAGCAGACGGGGAAAGCGATGGTGAAGCTGAAGTTGTAGGAGGATTAATATTAATAATTTCGGCAATATTGGCTCTGCTCGTTCCAAAAGTACAAGTTCCGTTTCCTGTACTGGTGGTTTCTGGTCTAGCATTACTATAAGCGGCACCAATAGCAGCGGTACCAGCTGTTAAATCAACTAGTTCTGCCCAACCACCAGGGTCACTTGTTGCAATTGCGTAGGCACTATAAGTAGTTGAATTCTGCGCTCCCCAGAAAAGTAGAATCACTGTATTTGCAACGGTTGGGGTTATGGCTCCCGTAGTTGTTGTTCCTAAAGCATTAGATAGTCCATTATTTTGGTCTATTGGTGTTGTAGAACTAAATCCGGCACTAAAAGCATGAATTGCACCTAAATTAACAGCAGAAGTACTCTGAAAAGTAAAATTAGTAGCAGCGGTATCGGCAGAATCTGCTATTTTCCAAAATAGCGACATTGACCTTGTTGTGCCACCCTGTCTATTAATAATTGCAGCACTCCAACCAGATGGAGCGGTAATGGCAGCGTTTATTCTAAAGAATACTTGTGCGATCATTAAATCGCCTACTGCCAAATTTACAGGTTTAACAATTACACAATCTGTTGATGTTGCCCCTGGACTTACGCCGACATTTCTAAGTGTTAATGCCATATTAGGTTGTTAATTTATAAATCCCATTTTTTCTTACCATTGTATTCCACAACATACCAACCGTATCCCGCGACGGCTGAAACCATTATAGTCAATGTTATTTGCAAAAACATTGACTAAAGGAGATCTTATCGGAGCTTCTCAGAATTAAATATTCAGTAAAAAGGGACCTTGTTTAGACGGACACCCCGCCTAACTTAATTTCTTAATCAACTCCTTTGTTTTACCCCATCCAAATATTTTATCTTTGTTTTTCTTCCAATTAACAAGAAGTTTTTGATTTCTGAATTGGTTCTTTTTCCATCTTTGCCCCGTAGCATTGCCGGGATGTCTAATGTCTACATTCGGGTATTTGGATTTCCAGGCTCCCAGTTTAAACATGTTTTGCCATTTAATTCTACCGTGGGTCATTGGTTCAAAACCCATTTTTCTGCTAAACCCTTCTTTTTCTATTCTTTCATAGCGCTCCTTAAAATGGGTGTATAGCGCTTCCCGATAACCACAGAGTCCGGAGAGCTGGTTGACGTCATAGTGCAGGGCGTGACCGTCGGATATTCTTAAAAACCAAACGTTCTGGTTATAGTAAAAAGTGTCTTTATCGGGCGGGGTAAAATCAAAGTGCGACGGGTGATATAAAACGTCGTGTTCGCAAAAGAAAATTATATCTGCCGTACTATGTTCCAGCGCGGCCGTAATTTGCTTGAACATAGCCGGGTATCCTCTTTTTAGGGAAGGGAAGTGAATGTTTTTGACTCCGAAGTCCATTTTCTTGAGTGTGGCACTCACGATTGGAAGACCCTTCTTTTTGCTGATTTTTAGAATTTGTTTTCTGACTGGCTCAGCGATCTTTGGGTCTAGTTGGCAATCGCTATAGTAAATTATTCCTTTGGTCGGCTCATCAGTGGTCGGCTCATCCCCTGTGGGTTCGCTTTCTGCAGGTTTTGATTTTGAGCTCTTGGCGGAGAATTCAAATTTATTTGCCTTCAGTTTTTTCAGGTCTTCTTCTGTCCAGCCTTTAACCGGCCAAAATCTTTCAACGAGCCAGGATAGGGGTCGCTTCTGAAGCGGCCATTTGTCGTTAAAAAAAAGGTCGCGGGCGTAAGATTTTGCACGCTCTTGATCGGATCCGGATATTGGGTAGGGGAATCCGAAATCTCCACCCTGGGTGCGAAACATGTGGGCATACCAGGTTTTATGGTTTACCATTACCGATCCGCCCGAAAGCCAGGTTTTGACCGCTACCTCTATTCCCTGGCTACCCCAACTGCCGAAGTTCTCGTCGCAAACGTTCATTTCCCAGTATTTGTCACGGGTAAGCATCCAACATGAACCTTGGAGAGACATTGTTTCGGTTATCTCACCCTGGCCTTCGGGCCGTTTGGGATATTCACCGAAATACTGAAAGTGGGGGGCAGAATCAAAACAATAGGAAATGCTTTTTGGGCTATCCTTAGCAATCCAGACGACATCTCTTACGGTTTCTTTAGCGCACTCAAGACATGGCCCACTAGGCCCTTGGTATCTCCTGTGTCCGTCCGGGCAAACCCAATCAAAAGCATGAAGATTTTTCATCAAAGGAGCCATTGTCCAGTCGTCTTGCATCTCGGCCATCATTTTTACGTCAAATCCTTTATCAAAGGCACAGTGTGCATCACACTTCATGATGTATTTTGCTTTTGATAACTTGGCGGCCTGGTTTGTAGCAGCCCGCTGGCCTATTGATTCGGGATTGTGTATTAAAGTTACTCGCTCATGCTGGGGAATAGGAGGGTCAGCCCAGTAACCATCCAACACGGCGATAATTTCAGTATCACCCTCGATATTTTGTAAAATATCTTCTATGGTTTTTGCTAAGAACATCTCATTGCGACTTGGAATTAGAATAGAAAGATCGCTCATAATTTATTATTTCTGACTTTCTCGATAAGTTCAGGTGTCCAAGTAGGAACTGGCCAAAATCTCTCGATTAACCAAGACAGAGGAAGTGTTTGTTTATGCCAACCCCCCGTTTTCCACTTGTCAACAGCAGCAAGTGCTTTTGGTTGTTCACTACCGGGCATACCATAGCCGCGGCCATACTCGTTGGTTTTGTGCCAGTGAGCATACCAAGTTTTTTTATTGACCATCACACGACCTCCCGATAACCAACACTTTAAACCAATTTCCTGAAATTCATTCCAGAAAATTCCATAAGTTGTTTCATCCATTAATTCAAGCTCGTGGAAATAATCTTTAGCCATAAACCAAACACTTCCCTGATTACTCATAGTTTCGTCTATAAGTTTCTTCTTTAGTTTTGGATCTTTGTTTTTCGCGCTCCAGGGAACACCATGTAGGTCATTTGATAAGTACATATAGTCTATCGGATATTTTGGATTGTCAATTAGCGCCCATTTTTCCGGATCCAGGGAATATCTTCTTGGTACTACAACCCAATTTTTATCGCAATCCTTTGCCAGGATTTTATCAAAGCCCTGCGCGAACATGCAATGCGCATCGCACTTTAAAAGATATTTACCTTTCGCAATAGCGGCTCCTGCATTTATTGCTGCTCGCATCCCTTGTGGATGCCCGCGATGGATAATTTTGAGGCGTACATCTTCAATTAATTGAGGGATAGGCCAATATCCGTCAAGGATAGCAATCACTTCGATGTCTCCTTCGGCTTTTGTCAATAGATCGGTAATCGTTTGTTGAAGAAAAATTTCATTCCGGGCGGGTATCAGTATACTTAAATCATAAGTTGCCATATATCACATCCATATTTAGCGTAAATGGGTCTAAAAAGCAATTAAGAAGTACTTGATGACTGATGTGGTTTTAGGTTCTGTCCGTTTTTTGTCTGACAAACAGCCAGCCCCGATTGTCTCTTCCAACCTTTTCTGTCTTTTAGTGCGCTGGCAATGTCTCCGTGTCCAATTATCATTGGCAATATATTAGGCTTAACACGCGTAAAAGGCAAGGGAGAAATAAAGAGAAATTTAATTAAATATGACTGATTATTTCTTGTGCTTGTTGAATGAGGGTATTTGCCTGATCAACTGTGAGTTTATTTCCACTTTGCGCTTGAGCTGCACTAATGAATGCATTAAGTTTATTGATTGTATCTTGTCTATTATCGGCATTTTGAGCATTTAGTGCGTTAATTGCACTTTGAAGTTTGGCATCTAAACTATTTTCTATTCCTTGTTGAAGATTAAATGTTTGGATTATATCAATTAAACTCTGTGTGGCTTGAGCCGGGGTTTGAATAGTAACTATTAGTGTATCGGAGCTTAATGCGCCAGCGGCATCGGCGATAGTAAGAGTAACTGTATAAGTTCCGCTATTTAAAAAGGTGTGAGAAGCTGCAATACCGCTTCCGGTATTTCCATCCCCAAAATTCCAGTTGTAGCTAATTATATCCTGATTACTGTCAGGATCGGATGAAAGCGCTCCATCAAAACTTACCAAATCGCCTACAAAAGCGGTTTGATCAGGGCCTGCATTGGCAACAGGCGGTTGGTTCATTGTCGGGAAGGGATATTCCGGAAATGGACTCATGGCAAAAGGCATGACAATAACTTCACTATCACCACTATAGTTATCTGAGGGGTCAGTATCTCCCCACCAATTATCTTGAGCATACAGAGTTTCACCGCCTGGGTAATTGTAAACTTGAATTAAATCCATGGTATTAAAATTATTTTCACTGACAGTATTTGACCCCGGAGACATAACAACACGGCGTATATTACCTGTAACATAAAAGGCGTTGCGGGCAATTGAGCTGTTTGAGGATATGTCGACCAAAACGTATCCGAAATATGGGTAAGTAGGTGCGATTCCTAGAAACGTGTTGTTTAGGTAATCTACCTTAACTCCGCCGCCTCCTGAGTTAGCTATAATACTCGAACCGTTGCCCTCTAGAATATTATTCTGGACCAGATTATTTGTTCCATCCATTACCAAAGCATCAGTTCCATCTCCTGATTTGATCCAATTGAATCTGATAATAATTCCGGTAGCAAAATCAGAAGAAATGCCTACTGCAGCATTATTTGCCTGTATACCAACTCCCTGAACAAAAAAACCTTCAATGATAACATCAGCTGCCCTACTAAAGATCGTGTTGTATATTTGCTCAGCCCCAATAATTGTGGATTTATCATAACCACTCCCAGAAAGCCTGATGGTTTTGTGGATTTCTATATTCTCGTTATAGACCCCTGGTCCTACACAAACAGTATCACCGGAATTCGCCGCATCGATTCCAGCCTGAATGGTGGAATATTGAGAAGGAACATTGACATTGCATTCGCTCCCTGTCGGGGGAACATATGCACCTAAATTTGCACCGACTATTGTTGTGTCAGCAAGTACAGGGTTCGAAAAAGCGAAGAACAGAATAAAAAAAAGAGATATGCTCAAAAACCGTTTCATATTCATGAGCCTGAACCGATAGTATACTTTGGGAAGGTAGAAGTCAAACCCGATTATTTTTTCTACCAAAACGCTGGCAATGTCTCCGTGTCCTACAATCATGTTCTGTCCGTTTTTTGTCTGACAAACAGCCAGCCTTTATTGTCGCTTCCGAACTTAGGATCCTTTATATCATTTTTCAAAATAAACCAGGGGTCTATCCTATGGGAATAGGTATAACCCTGAACAACATCCTTAACATCCACCGGATATTTGCCCCCGGTGTCTCTTGAGCGTTTGTAATCATGTCCAAAGACTATTCCTCCAATTCTGACCTTTTTTGTCCATTCGCAAATATCATCAGCAACACTTTTAAAGTCATGAGCACCGTCTATAAAAACAAAATCTAAAGATTCATCTGCAAAATCGGCAAGTGCTTCCATACTGAACTTCTTTATAAAGACGCAATCATAGGAAGCGAGTTTAGCCTTAGCTTCTTCATGATATCTTTTTATTCTGTCTGTATATTCGTCATATCCCGGGTAAAGCTCCCAAATATCAATACAGAAAAGCTTTAGGCCAGGATTTGCTTCACACAGAGTTACAGCGTGGTTTCCCTGAGCTACGCCAACCTCAGCTCCGACTTTGAATTTTAACTCACCAAGAACCTGGGCCATTATTGTTCTATTTATATTGCGTATTTCAATCGGTGGCTTTTGGGTAGCATCTAACCCAAACTTTTTAATTAAGTATTTCAATGCATCATCCATTTTTTTCAAGCCATTTGGCGTGCAGCTTCCTCCAATTTTCCGGCCAGGTTGGAACAGGCCAGAATTTTTCAATTAACCAAGCCAAATCGTGTTTCCTTTGCTTCCAACTGTCGGCCATCCAATAATTGGCTATCTCCCGGTAGGTATTATTAATTTGGCTATTTGATACGTGCCACCCTCTTGGTCTTTGACCCCCTTTATGCATATGCGCGTACCAGCAATTTTTGTTAACCATAAGTTTTCCACCCCAAGGCCCGAGCCACGTTTTTAAACTTAACTCAATATCTTCTCCACTAGAAGGGTCAATCCATTCCTCGTCTATCCCGCCTAAAGATTTAATGAAAAATTCCTTAGTAATAAAAAAAGCAGAGCCATGCAGCTTCATGTTCTCATCGATTGGAATGTCCAACCTCTCTTGTGTTCTTTGTTTCCAGTGTCCGCCTGCCTGGAATCTAAACATTCTTTTGTCGGTTAGGGGGCA
>Ga0315295_10006358_pt1 | contig 10085 bp, 15 predicted proteins | sample YL17G14_0_MG_FD_204453 | JGI IMG/M metagenome (GOLD analysis project Ga0315295, IMG submission 204453) | Sediment microbial communities from Yellowstone Lake, YNP, Wyoming, USA - YL17G14_0 | ecosystem: Environmental > Aquatic > Freshwater > Lake > Sediment | place: USA: Wyoming | collected... | reverse complement strand
GCGATTCTCTACATTGCCGATGAGGCCGCTCCCTTGGGCGGGCGGATCGTGTTCGATTACGAGAAATGTAACGAGTGTGGCATATGCGTGACGGAATGCTGCGGTGCCGCCATCGAACTCAAATAGCAGAGAGGAGAAGTGATCATGCTCACCATCAAAGTGCTAGGCCCCGGTTGTGACAACTGCAAGAACGTCGAGGCCGTCGCCCGCCGGGCGGTCGCCCAACTTGGGGTTGAGGCGGAAGTGATCAAGGTGACGGACTATGGCGAGATGAGGAAGTACCAGATCGTGGCCACACCTGGCCTGGTAGTCAACGAGAACCTGGTTTGTGCCGGCCGTATCCCGAACGAGGCCGAGGTCACCACCTGGATCGCCACTGCATTGGAGGCAGCCTGACATGACCGCACTTCACGATACCGCTGTCGCTACCCCGGCCGCACAGGAGGGAGCCGCACGCCGCCTGTCGACACTCGACCGGTACCTGACGCTATGGATCTTCCTGGCCATGGCGATTGGCGTTGGGCTGGGTTATCTGTTCCCGCGCGCTGTCGAGGCTTTCAACCAGGCGGTCTCTGTCGGGACGACCAACATCCCGATCGCCATCGGGCTGATCCTGATGATGTATCCACCGCTGGCCAAGGTGCACTACGAGGAGCTGGGCGACGTCTTCCGCGACTGGAAGATCCTGGGCTTCTCGCTGCTGCAGAACTGGGTCATCGGCCCGATCCTGATGTTCCTGCTGGCAATTGTCTTCCTGCGCAACTACCCCGACTACATGGCCGGGCTGATCATGATCGGTCTGGCGCGCTGCATCGCCATGGTCATCGTGTGGAATGAGCTGGCCAAGGGCGACACGGAGTACGCCGCCGGGCTGGTAGCGTTCAACAGCCTGTTCCAGGTCTTCTTCTACAGCGTGTATGCCTACGTCTTCATCACCGTGCTGCCATCATGGCTCGGCCTGCAGGGCAGCGCCGTCCATGTGACCATCGGCGAGATTGCCAAGAGCGTCTTCATCTACCTGGGCATCCCGTTCCTCGCCGGTTTCTTCACCCGCCTCATCCTGATTCGGGCCAAGGGCAAGGAGTGGTACGAGAAGGAGTTCGTGCCGCGCATCAGCCCGCTGACGCTGATCGCCCTGCTGTTCACCATCATCGTCATGTTCAGCCTGAAGGGCAACCTGATTGTCACCATCCCGCTGGACGTCGTGCGGATCGCCATTCCGCTGGTGATCTACTTTGTGGTGATGTTCCTGGTCTCGTTCTGGATGGGGCGGGTGATTGGGGCGAACTATGCGAAGACGACCACGCTGGCCTTCACCGCCGCCAGCAACAACTTCGAGTTGGCCATTGCCGTGGCCGTGGCGGTGTTCGGCATCAACTCGGGCGCGGCCTTCGCCGCGGTCATCGGGCCGCTGATCGAGGTGCCAGTGATGATCGGGCTGGTCAATGTCGCCTTTGCCCTGAAGCGCCGGTACTTCGGGGACAAGCCAGCGCCGGCGTCGGCTGAGGCCACCTGAGAGGAGAGGGACCGGGCCTGGCTGTGCAAAGGTCTGGTCTCCGAATCAGATACATGGCCGAATGCGCGACAGAGATCCTAAGGTCTCGTCGGTGGTTCGCCGTCGTTGCTGCCTCGCGGCCTCCAGAGAAATGCAGGCATGCGGCACGCGGGCCAGGGCAATGCCCGTCTGAGCCAGGCCGCCGCTCCACTGGCGCGAGAGGGAGGCAGGCATGAGCGGACCCCCGCCGGGGAGCGGCGCATGCTGCGCGCCTCGATCGCAAGGCACCACATCTCTCACGGTCGGGGACGTGACGGTTGGGATGGTCGGTCTGGAGACTGTCTTCCGGCAGTTGACGGCGATGGGCCGACGGCCCGAGGAGGCAAGCGACGCGGAGCTGGTCGGCATGGCGCGGGCGTCCAACTGGATCCCCCACAAACCTGCTGTCGAAGCCGAGTACGGAAGCGCACTTCGAGGGGCGTACCGGGCCTATGTTGCCCGGCAGGAGGGAAGCCGTGACCGGTCTACGGGATAGTCGGGTAGCCCTTGTCGGGGCGGGGAACATCGGCCGTATCTTGGTGCAGCGCCTTCTGGCAACGGATTTCCCGGGAGCTCGACTGGCGATCTGCGATGCGGACCCGGTCCGGGCGGCAGACCTGACAGCGCGCTTCGGGGTGCGCAGCGTTGACCTGGAAGATGAGGCCATCAGCGCCGCCGATCTCTTGCTGCTTGCCACCCCGCCCAAAGCGACGCTGGAGGTCCTGGGGAGGTTGGCCGACAGGCTGCGCTCTGGGCAGACCGTTGTCTCCTTTGCCGCAGCGCTTCCCCTGCGATCGCTAGAGCCCCTAGTCCCTTCAGGCGTGGGCGTCGTGCGGGTGATGCCGAATGCGCCTTCTCTTGTGGGAGAAGGGATGAACCTAGTGGTGCATGGGGCGTCTGTGACACCGGAGGCACTGTCCCTGGTGGAGGAGTTGCTCAATGCCCTCGGGGAGATCGTGGAAGTGGGGGATGAGCAGATGAACTGGGGCGTCGGGTTGAGCGGTGCGTCGATGCGTTCGTTGCTCCCGGTCTTGGAGGGGATGACGCGGGCCGGGATCGAGGCGGGACTGCGGCCGGAGACGGCACGTCGAGTGGCGGCGCAAGTCATGCTGGGCACGGCGGCGCTGGCACAACAGACCGATCTGTCGTTCGAGCAACTCAAAGCGCTCACGCCGATGCGAACAGTCGACGAGGACATGGTCACCCGGATCTTCCGGGAGGCGGTAGTGACGGCAAAGGACAAGACTGACGAGTTGGAGCATAAGCTCACCGCTTAGGTCACTTGAGGCATCGGCGGCTCATCGCTGCAGGGCGACGGATGAATGACCGAGGCTTGCATCGGCGAGCAGTGCGGCTCGAAAGAGACGGAGAACGGCCGATGTGTTGTAGCCGTCTAGGCGGGCATGGTCTTGGACGAAAACGGTCACCCCCGCAAAGCCGGGGAGTGCAGTGACCGAGTTGGAATGACGCTGTTCCACGGAAGGAGGTTTCTAGCGCGATGGCAGAGTCAGCTACCTACAAGGCCTACTTGGGGATCCCGCGCAAACTGATCCCCTGGTATCCCACGATCGAGAGAGAGGATTGCACGGGCTGCGGCCTTTGTGTGGCGGCGTGCAAACATGGGACCTACGCCTACAACGAGGACAAGACCCAGGTGAGCGTCGCCGACCCGTATGCTTGTGAGGTGTACTGCGAGAGCTGCCGCTTCCAGTGTCCGGACAACGCGATCTCGTTCCCTGATCGGAAGGCGATCAAAGTTGTCGTCAAGGAATTGCGTCAGCAGTATCCACCCGCCGAGTGAGCGGGGTCCAAGAGGAGCCTACGATGTCTGAACAGCAGCACCTGCCTCGGTTTATCCAATGCATGTGCCGTGGGGATTGCCCCGGTTTTGCACAGCTCAACGTGTGGAGTCTGGTCAACTACGTGCGCAATGAACTGGAGGCGGAATACGCCGTCGTCCATCCGCAACTGTGCGTGGACGATGGCGACCGATTCTGGCAGGACATGGCGAAGCCGGGTGTGATCTACGTCGTCGGGGGCTGTGATCCGAAGATGCAGCGCAAGATGTACAAGGATGCGCTGGCTGCCGTAGGGGCCGACTTCGACAAGCAGGTCGTCGCACTCGACCTGAGGAACATGCCGACTGAGGAGGCCATGAAGCAAGTAGCGGCGGCGTTTGAGAAGCTGGGGTCGTCGGGGGCCTGACGCCGGAGATCGGATGACGCCATCGGGTCGATGGCTGAGCTGGTCGTACGCCAAACGGGATGCGGCGGGGTACCCGCGAGCACGCCGGCGCGTTCATGGATGCGGGAGCGGTACGATGGGCCTCAATGGCACATGACGCTGGCATAAGGTGTGGACGCGGCCGGTTCCGTCAAGAGCGGTGGCCGAGATGGGCACCAGCGATCGGCTCGCGTGATGGATGGGCGGTGCGGGAGGGCCACGAAGGCCGAGCCTGTGCATGGGAGGGTGTAGGGATGAGGGGTTACAACCGCCAGGCGAAGCAGCTGAGGGCACTGGCTCACCCCGTTCGACTGCAGCTCCTCGAGGTGCTGCGCCAGCAGCCGGCCTGTGTCTGTGAGCTTGTCGCGACTACCCACAAGCGTCAGCCCTACGTCTCTCAGCAATTGCTCGTTCTACGGCAGGCAGGTCTGGTGAAATGGGAGAAGCGCGGGCTGCTCGTGCGCTACCGCCTGGCAGGGTCGGAGGTCACCCAGTTGATCGACGATCTGCAGAGGATGATCTTGGACCCGGCAGAGGAGGGATATATCAAACCGGCCGATGAGATCCTGGTCCAGCGGGGAGCGCAGCCGTAGGCATCGCCCGGTTGTGCTCGGTGTACTGGGGGAACGTCGACAATTGACCGAGCCGTGGACGGCCGACGGACGCGGCGACCGCGATCGTCAAGAAGGCTGAGGGGGCAGTCATCGTGAGGTGAGAAGTGACGACGAACTATAGAGACTATTACGCGCATCTGGAAAAACGTATGGGAGACCTGGCGCAGGCGCTGCCCGGCCCGATGTCCGGGTTCGCCCGATTGCACCGCAAGGCGGTCGAGCCAGGGGCCCTGGACGGCAAGGTGAAGGAACTGATGGCGCTGGCGATTGGCATCGCTGTGCACTGCGAGGGCTGCATCGCCTACCACGTGCATGATGCGCTCGCTGCAGGCGCGACAAGGGAAGAGCTCTTGGAGACCATCGGTGTGGCGATTCTGATGGGAGGGGGTCCCGCGTCTGTCTACGCCGCGCACGCCCTGGATGCGATCGAGCAGCTGGCCCCTGTGGACGGCACGCAGCACGCCGACTCGCGCGGGTCGGTTGCTGGCCTGGAAGCTAGCACGGGGCTGGGACCGGCCGCGGCCGCATCCGACTCCCGATGACGGCCGCTCGGGAGGTAGAAGAATGAAGATCGCCGCAGTTGCGGACAACGGGGCAAGCATGAGCCAGCACTTCGGCCGTGCGCCGATGTAGGTTGTCGTGACCCCCGAGGATGGGAACCGGTGACCGGATGCCGGCTCTTGCGGTGTTCCTGGGGGCCTGGAGGCAGGCCCGCCAGGCGACAGGATAGCCAGACAAACGCGGTTCGTCGCTCCGGTGGCTCTTAGGGTTCATGAATCCGAAGGCTCCGAACACTCAAGTCCTGTTCGGAAGGAGTTAGTAACATGGAGATCTTCTTACTCGCGGCCTTGACTTGTCTGGTCATCGCTACGATTGGGTATGCGATCAACAAGTACTTGCGCATGCCGTGGATGTTCACCGTTGTGGTGTTGGGGATGATCCTCTCTGGATTGGGCCTATTCAAGGGCGTGATGGAGAGCGAATCGTTCCGATTCTTGTCGAGAATGGGCATGTTGTTCTTCCTGTTCACGATCGGCATCGACCTGGAACTCGCTCAAATCCGAAAACTGGGGCGTTACATCGTCGGGGGAGACATCCTGCTTACGTTGACGGAAGGGTTGCTGCTGGCCCTCTTCTTCTACTTTGCGTTTCCGGAGTTTGTAGGCCACTCCTTCATCGTGGCGTTGATCGCCGGGATCGCTTTCGGCACTGTCGGCGAAGTGGTGTTGCTCGCCATCCTGAAGGAGTTTGGGCTCGAGAAGACGCGCTTTGGTCAACTGGCGCTGGGGATAGGCGTGTTCGACGATATCTTTGAAGTCCTGGCCCTAGCGCTCGTCATCGCCATGCCCGCACTCACTGCAAGCGGTTCTCAAGACACCGCACCGCAGACTCCGGTCATCATCGTGCTTTCGCTAGCTGGAATACTGCTGGCGACGATTCTGCTGTCTCTAGTGGGAAAGGTGACACGACGCCAATTGGAGAACGTGCCCATCGAGTCGTTTGTCTTTCCATTTGCGATCCTCATGATCCTGTTCGCCTTCATCTACTTCGGGGCAAGAGGGTTCGAGAACATGGGGGTCGTCGCGGCCATCTTCGGCGGCGTTGCGGTCAAGCAGGTTCTGCCGGACAGGGTCATCCAACAGTACAAGAAACCCATCTTCTTTGTGGCCAACATCTTCCTGGGACCGTTCTTCTTTCTCAGCCTGGGCGGCACAATGTCTTTGGAGTCCATCTTCACCTACCCACTCCTGATCCTGGTCATCATCGCCATTTCGCTGTTCTCGCGGCTGTCGCTCTCCTATCTGCTGTTTCACAGGCTGCTGGGGAAGCGCCAGTCGCTCGTGATGGGTGTGGGATTGACCGCGAAATTCAGCACGAGCGTGGTCAGCGAGAACCTGTTGTTCTCCTCCGGCCTGATCGCCCAGCCTCTCTACTCGGCAATCATGGCGGCCTTCATCATCTTGAAGCCGATCATCGTCGGCGTCTTCTCGAGAAGCCTGGCGATGATGAAAGAGCACATCGAATAGGAGCTCGGCTCAAGGAAGGGGCGTAATGCAACGATGACCGAAGAGAAAAGCAACGAGGAAGAAACGGCTCCGCAAGAGCACAAGGGCGCAGAGAAGCCCAGGGTGGGCCTGTTCTACTGCGGCGGAGCGATGTCCAGCGTCGGCGAACTCACCGGCGTGGCCGCCTTCGAGGTGCTGAAGCGCCTCGGGCCGAAGGAGGTCGGGATGGGGTGCGTGTCGGCCCTGGCCGCCGGCGTGCCGAAGCACTTTGCCACGATGCAAAGCCTGGAGAAGGTGGTCGTCATCGACGGCTGTCCCAACTCCTGTGTGCGCAAGATCGGGGAGCAAACCGGGTCCAAGATGGACGCCTACATCAACCTGGGCAAGGATCTCAGGATCAAGAAGATCGGTCCCTTTAAGCCCCTGGCCTATTCCCAGGAGGACCTGGGGCGGGCGGTAGAGGCCATCATCGCCAAGATTCAAGAGCTAGGAGAAACATGAAACTGATGGGCGCGGAGAACATGGAAGAGGTTGCCAGGCTTGTCTCGAAAGCCGCTCCGTGGATCACGCTGTGCGATTGCGGCAGAAGTGCCCGGGCGTCGTTCATGCTCGTGCGCTCCAGGTGAGCGCAAGGCGAAGGCCCTCATGAGCCCTCCCCTCCACACACAGCTGGCCAAGGCCATGGCGAAACGATGGCTTGTTGTGGGAGGCTTATTGGGGGTTGCCGCAATGCCTTGCCCCGAGTGTGGAAGCCCGATGATCCTCCACGTTTGGCCGCTCGTCGGACTTGTCCTGATTGCCCGCACCATGAAGAACCGTCACCGGGGGAAAGGCGCGGTGGATTCGGAGATCCATCCCGCCGATGCCGCGACCCTTGTTTCGGCCAGTCACCGCGAAGGTCGGTGCGATTGAGATAGAGAGCAGGCCTGCCGTTTGGGCAGAGTGGAAAGACCAGCTCGTGACGTCACACCGGTCAGAGGAGTGCTGCAATGGCAAAAGATGAAATGTGGCACGGGATCCCCCGCAAGGACATCCCCTGGTTCCCGACCGTTGATGCCGATACCTGCATCGGCTGTACCCTGTGCTACACCACTTGCGGGCGTGGCGTGTATGAAATGCGGGACAACAAGGCCGTCCCGGTGAACGCCATGAGCTGCATGGTGGGGTGCAGCACCTGCGGCACGGTCTGCCCGGTACAGGCCATCACCTTCCCCGACCGCGATCTGGTCTGGAAGCTTGAGCGCGAACACAAGATCTTCAAGGTCGTGCGCCAGGAGGCCAAAGAGAAGATGGCCAAGCAGGATGCGCTCAAAGCGCGCGCCTCCGCCGAAGATGCGGTGGCCAAACTGACCACGCGGGTGCGTCTTGAAGTGGCCGGGGAATTCGGCGAGAAGCGCGTCCTGATCCAGATGGAGGAGTTGGTCAAAGAGAGACCTTTCGACTTCGTCAACCTGCGTCTCGAAGTGCCCACCGTGCAGGGCGCAACGCAGAAGACGCCCTCATTCATGTCCTTCGAGGTCACCTCGACGGAACAGGAGGACATCCAGGGCTTCCTGCCAGAGGTGCGCGAGTTGATTCGGCGGAACGGACTGACGCTGGTCAGCGAGAATAAGCTCTGAGGGTGCGCGGCGTCGCCGCCGTGACCGGCGGTTGATCCGCAGGCGGCCGCACCACGCGGCACAGGAAGGACCGATGGCGTTGCGCGGCCAGGGCTCGACGCCGACGCCATCGCGTTGAAGCGGGTGCAATTCATCTGCTTCCTCAGCTCGAGGTGTACAGGATGACTCAAGGGAATGACAGCTCGGCCCGAGGTTATCGAGTGACGGTCATCCGCCAAGATGACGGTCGCGCCCTAGCTGAAACGCGTGGCCACCAGCTCACGCTCAACATCAAGAAGGGCGTGGGCGAGGCGGGGTTCAATGCTGCGGAGACGTTGCTTGCCGCCCTGGGCGCGTGCATCCTCACCAACGTCAATGCCATCGGCGAGAAGATGCGCCTGCAGATCGACAAGGCCCGCATTGAATTCGAGGCGACCCGCCTTGACGAACTGCCCGCGCTGACAGAAATCCGCTACCAGCTGATCCTGACAAGCCTTGAGCCGCCCGACAAGCTGGCCGAACTGCATGACCTGTGTGTCAAGTGGGGCACGGTCACGAACACGGTCATCAACGGGCTCACGCCTCAGGGCGAGCTGGTGCTTGAACCCTAATAGACTTCAGAAGTCCTGAAAGGATGGATGATGCCCGATCGTCTGGCTCGCTGGATTTCGGTCCTATTTGACAGTTCGATCCTTTCCCTGCCAGTCTTTTGCGCCTTCGGCTGGCTGGCCGCGGGCACGGCAGGACTGGCCTGGGCGGGGTTCGTACTGCTCATCGTGACCGGCATCCCGCTGGCCTACCTGATGTTAGGCAAAGGGCTCGGCTGGGTCAGCGATCTTGAGATGACTCAGCGCTCCGAACGTCCCCGCTTTATCCTGATCAGCTTAAGCAGCGACCTGCTGGCGCTGACGGTGCTGTGTTTGTTTCATGGTCCGCCGCTCCTGCGCGTCATGGCGCTGACGTATCTCTGCCTGGGCGCGACCATGTTCACGATTTCCAGTTTCTGGAAGATCAGCCTGCACATGGTGGGTGTCAGCGGCTTTGCGACCGCGCTGGTGTTTGTGTTCGGCGCTCCGGCGCTGATCGCTTTTCTCAGCCTGCCGCTGGTGGCCTGGGCGCGCTGGCATCGGCGCAAACACACCATCCCGCAACTGATTACCGGGGCGCTGGCCGGGGGCATCATTACTGCGTTGGTTTTCGGCTTTTCAGGCCAATTCATCCAGGAGATTCAAGTGAAACACACCTTGCTGGTAGTCACAGCCCACCCCGACGATGAAAGCTTCCCGATGGGCGGCACACTGGCAGAATACGCTGCCGAGGGCGCGCGCGTCGTCCTGGTTTCGGCCACGCGGGGCGAGGCGGGGCTGCCTGGCATAGGCGCTGCCGAAACCGCGCGGATTCGCGAGGCGGAGTTGCGCGCCGCAGCTCGAACTCTGGGCGTGGCCTGGGTCGAGTTTCTGGACTACGTTGACGGCCGACTCTCCCAGGCCGACCCGCAGGAGGTGATCGATAGGCTGACCGGTCTCTTGGAGGAGGAACGGCCCGACGCGGTGATCACCTTTGGACGAGATGGCATCTCCGGCCATCCGGATCATGTCGCCGTCCATCAGCTTGTGACCCAGGCCTTCGAGCGCGCTCACCTGCCTGCCCGTTTGTTCTACCTGGTCCCTTCCGAAGCTACCCAACAGGGATGCGGGATTCCGCCTTCGAAGGAAACGGACAGTGGCCCCGCGGCGGCCATCGACATTGGCGCTTACCGCGTGACTAAGGTGCGTGCCATGCAATGCCATGCAAGTCAGAAGCCGCCGTATCCTGGCAACCCCGAAGAGGAAGCAGAGAAGCTGGCATGCCACGAGCACTTCGTCCTGGCCCGTCCGAGGGTTGGGCTGGGCGACTTGACCGACATCTTTGAATAGGAACGAGGCCTCATGAGTTCATCATCGGTCCAAGACGCTCGAGCCCGCCGTTTGCTCGTTTCGCTTGCCCTGACGGGCCTGATCTTCCTGGCCGAATTGGCCGGCGGGTTGTGGACCCGCAGCCTGGCGTTGCTTTCCGACTCGGCGCATGTGTTCATGGATGTCTTTGCCCTGGGGCTGAGCTACCTTGCGCT
>Ga0315295_10006356_pt1 | contig 10086 bp, 7 predicted proteins | sample YL17G14_0_MG_FD_204453 | JGI IMG/M metagenome (GOLD analysis project Ga0315295, IMG submission 204453) | Sediment microbial communities from Yellowstone Lake, YNP, Wyoming, USA - YL17G14_0 | ecosystem: Environmental > Aquatic > Freshwater > Lake > Sediment | place: USA: Wyoming | collected... | reverse complement strand
CTATTTAGAGCCTGTTTGTAAAGCTAAGAATTCAATAATTATCTGAGGTTTTGGATTTTTTTGGGTAAATAGTTTTTGTAACTTACTTTGATTAATTTCAATTAAAATATTACCTGGTTGCGATTTCAGATTGCATTTAGCTACTATCCCATCATACCTTACCTGTTCTCCTGAGATAAACCAGACTATTGCTTTACCAACAACTAACACTTTTTGAAAAACAGGTTTAGGATGAGCAGCAATCCAAACCTTACCTTGATTATCTTTAATCAACGCCCCAGTAATTTTTTGGTAATTCCTAGATTTTACTTCGGTTAATAAAAAATAAAAATTCATTCCCACAACTACTAGCAAAATCATCACTAACAATGGCGTTTTAATTGTTAAATTAAATAGTATTTTATTTATCTTAATTTTATTCATTTTTCACCTTTTAACCCATATAAAACACAAATACATCAAAGCATTAGCTAAACACCAACTATATTTTAAATATTAATTACCACCAAAATATGTTCTTTCAATTTGCTGAAATCAACTAAAATTTCACGAATCTCTGGATAACTTAGTAGTTCGATCCCAAATTCCATTTCAATGTCTGAGATAATATTCACCATTTGAATTGAATCCAAAAAAAAATCTCTAAAAATATTGGTATGTTCGTGAATTTCAGCTTGACTAATCCCAATTGGAATATTCGTAATGATAATATCTTTTAATCTAGCCTCTACTATTTGATGGTTCATTTAAAGATCAGCTCCATTTTATTCTCTAATTCTTTTATATCTACTATTAAAAAGTTCTTCTGTTATAATCTCAATTTTTATAGGTATTTTATATGCTTCCAACTTATCTTGACAAAACTCACGCATTCTTTTTTTAAAAGCTAAAGTGGTTTCTGGTTCAAGCAAATTTACTTTAGCAGAGACAATCTGTCCTGTAATTGAGTTCGTTTCTCCTTTAATTGTGACATCGTTGACACCAGGCATCTGCAAAATAATATCCTCTACTTCAGCAGGATATACTTTCTGTCCACCTACATTAATTAAATCTGATTTTCTTCCTAAAATTCTAAGATATTCACCATTTACTTCAACTTGGTCTTGAGTATTGAACCATCCTTCTTCATCAAAAGGGCAAGGAGCGTTTAAATAACCCAGCATTGCTGAATCAGCTTTAATATATAAAATTCCATCAACTATCTTTGTTTCATAACCTTTGCCACCTATTTTTAACCACAAAGAGTCAGAGGCTTTTGATTTAGTCCTCATAATTCCCAACTCAGAAAGACCGTATGTTTGACGGAATTCAACTTGAGGGAATATCTGATTTAATTTCTGTAATAAACTGGTAGGCATTACTTCAGTACCATAAGAAATAATCTTAACTGAAGAAAAATCATAATTCAAATACTGTTCAGAAAGGAGAAGCAAATTTAAAAAAGTTGGAGATACTGGTAGTAATTCCACTTGATACTCTTGAATTGCCCAGCAAACATCTTCAGGTTTACGACTAGGTGCAATAATTACTGTTCCACCATTTGAAATTGTATGAAATAACGTATTAATTCCACCAATGTGATCCAACAACAAAAAAGTTAAGGTACGTAAGGCTTGGCGCGGTTCACGATATTTAGCAATAATTTTTGAAAAATCATGTATCACTGCTTTAGGAACTCCAGTAGAACCCGAAGTAAACAAGAGTAACCCTGGCTTATTTAGTTTATTTAATCTAAGTAGTAACTCTTGATTTATTTGATGTGGTAAAAGAAAATGTTCAAAACCGTTTTCAATTAACCGATATAAATGCTTTACTTGAGCAATTTCTATCAAATCATCTTGCTGTTTGGCCAATATTGAAGAGAAGGGTACAACAATGTTGTTATTCGCAATTAAAGCTAGGAATAAACTAGAAGCTGCTAATGAATAATCACTTTCAAAACCAACTACCTCTCCAGCTTTAACATTATCTTTAATCAAAATCTTCTGCCATTGTTTAAAACCATTATACAAGTCTTGATAAGAATAAATATGATTTTCATGTATAATTGCATCTCTTTCAAAAAAGCTAGTTATTTGTTCTATTAGCCAGTCCACTGTCTGTATCTCTCCCTTCAGTCACATCTTTCACTAATAATATTTTAAACTATTCCAATTAATACTATAAACTATTTTGTTACATTTCGTCTTGACCTTTTTTGCTATTATTAAAAAGTAAAAATACAATAATTTACATTTTAATTAATATTATAATATATATCAAGCAATGACTTCATCTGAAAAACAAATTTTTTTCAAAAAACATCTTTGACTGTATTGTTAGAATTTTCATTAAAAAGCTTGCCGTTCTCAAGACGCAAAGACTCATGTTATTTTATTTAATATTATACAAAAACAAAAATAATCCTTCCTTTATTTTTAACTGAAATGAAAAAATATATTTACATAATTTTACATCGTGTTTTAAGCAAATAATTAAATTAAAAATTTCGCAAAAAATATTCCGTTATAAAAAAAAGCTGTCCAAAAAGACAGCTTTTTTTGAAAAACTCTTCAAAAACCTATATTTCTAATTTTCACACAATTCCATAAGCTAACATTGCTTTCGCAACCTTAGTAAAGCCAGCAATATTTGCCCCCATGACATAGTTTCCTTGATCTCCATAAGCCGCCGAAGCCTCTAAACAAGATTTATGAATACTCTTCATAATTCCTTGTAATCTCTGGTCTACTTCCTCGCGTGTCCAAGAGAGACGTAGACTATTCTGTGACATCTCCAAACCAGAAGTAGCCACGCCACCTGCATTGGCAGCTTTCCCTGGACCATACAAAACTTTATTTTCAAGATAAACTCTCACTGCTTCTGGAGTTGAAGGCATATTCGCCCCCTCAGAAACACAATAACAACCTTGCTTAATTAAAGCTTGCGCATTCTTTTCATCAATCTCATTTTGCGTTGCCGACGGAAAAGCTACATCCACTTTCAATGACTGCTCTCGAATCACATCCCAAACACTCTTGCCTTCGTAATATGTCGCCCCAAATTCAGTGGCATATTCCTTCATCCGACCACGACGATTGGTTTTCAATTCAATTACATAAGCTAATTTCTTAGCATCGATTCCTTTTTCATCAATAATTGTGCCATCCGAATCTGAAAGTGAGATGACCTTGCCACCCAGTTGATTGACTTTTTCTACGGTATACTGAGCAACATTTCCCGAACCACTTACCGCAACAATCTTATCTTTAAAATCTTTTCCTTTGGTAGCAAGCATCTCTGCCGCAAAGTAAGTTGCACCATAACCAGTTGCTTCAGGGCGAATCAAGCTGCCACCATATTCCAAACCTTTACCAGTCAAAACTCCAGTATGTTCATTACGAATTTTTTTATAGTAACCATACATAAAACCAATCTCGCGACCACCAACTCCAATATCACCTGCTGGAACATCCACATCTGCTCCAATATGCCGATAAAGCTCACGCATGAAAGCTTGGCAAAAGCTCATCACTTCACGATCAGATTTACCTTTAGGATCAAAATCCGAACCACCTTTAGCTCCACCCATCGGTAAAGAGGTTAATGAATTTTTAAAAATCTGCTCAAAACCCAAAAATTTAACAATTCCCAAATTTACAGATGGATGAAATCTCAAACCACCTTTATATGGACCAATCGCGTTATTAAACTGCACTCTAAAACCACGATTCACTTGAACATTACCTTTATCATCAAGCCAAGGAACTCGAAAAATAATCATTCGATCTGGCTCAACAATTCGCTCATAAATGTTTGCTTTAACGAATTCTGGATGCTTCTCTACCGTTGGGGCTAATGTCTCCATCACTTCTACCACTGCTTGAATAAACTCCGGCTGACTAGCATCTTTCATTTTTACTTTTGCAATAACCTCATTACAAATAGCTTTAGTCAAGATAAGTTACCCCCTACATTATAATTTTCATAAAACAGCTTTACAGTCTCTTTACACTTTATTCATTTAAAATTCACATGATAATTATACCCAATTTAAAAGCTTATATCAACAAAAAATTTTCTTGAAAAGTGAGTATACAAAATATTGGTATCTAGAACAAAAAAGGATGCTTTTTAAGCATCCTTTCTTCAGTAGAAATGTTCTCTTGATTTAGCAGTTACGGAATTGCGAAACAGTTTCCACCAGACGTTTAGAAAGATTATTTAATTCTCCAGAAAGCACCTTAATCTGATTTGCTACCATCATTTCCTGCTCCGAAGAAGCATAGACCTCTTCTGCTGCAGCTGCAGTTTCTTCACAAACTGAATAAATATTAACAATTGATTGCATACTCTCATTTTTAATCGAATTCATCTGCATAATCATTCGATTAACATCATAAATCCGTTGAATTACATTATCAGTGGCACTCAAAATATCATCAAACGAACGTTGTGCTCCATTAATTGAAATTAATTGTTCATCAATTCCTTGATTGGCAATCACTGCCGTATGAGTATATTCTTGAATTTTATTCATTAAAGATTGCATCAATGTATTAATCGAATTCACTGCCAACTGAGATTGTCCTGCTAATTTATTAATACCTTCTGCTACAGAAGTAAAACTTTGATTACCAAGTCGTGCTGCTTCAACTGCAGTATTTAAAGCAAGTACATTTGCTTGTTGTGCAATATCAGAAATTATATCCGTAATTTTTTTAATATCTTCAGTGCTAGTACTTAACCCGTTAATTCCCTCAATAATTGTCTTAGTAATCTGACCAGTTTCACTAACTTTTCTCGTCAAAATATTCACAACTTCTTTAGATTTCAGACTTAGATCTTTAGTAAAATCAGTGATCCGCTCTGCCTCACTAGCTCTAACCACAATCGAATCAATCTGTTGCGAAAGCTCACTCATCTTCTTGGCACATTGTTCTGCTTCTTTAGCTTGATAGATCGTGCCTTCACTAATCTGACCCATTGCTTCGGAGACTGCTGTGGCTGACTCCGCTGATTGAACGGAATTTTCTGACAAAACGCTACTACGTTGCATTACGGTAGCAATTGCACCTTTAATCTCACTCAACAAACGTCCCATCTTCTCCATCATATTGTTATAACTATTTGCAAGATTCCCAAACTCATCCCGTGCTGATATTGAAATTCTACCCCGAAAATCTCCATTTTCAGCTTGTTTCATCATTGCTACCATTTGATTTAAAGGGTGGGAAATACCGAAAGTAATAATTACCGCACCAAAAATTGCTGCTACACCAAATAAAACAATCAACATTAAGGACACCATTCCAACTTGATTAGCACTTTGATAAAGATAAGCAGTTGGTGCAATACTCAAAACGTACCAATTCTTATTTTTAACTGGAACGCCATAAATCAAGACCGATTTTCCCTTAAACTTCGTTTTCACACTACATTTAGGAGAAAAACCACCAACCATCCCACGTAATTTTGACTCATCATTTAGCATTGTAAAAATATCTCGATTAATATCACTTTTAATAGGCGAAGAGACAATTTTCCCCTTTTCATCAACAATGATCGCATAGTTACGTTTTACATCACTTGTATTACTTAAGGTAGAGTTAATCGTCTTTTCAAACTCAGCTTCTGGAATCACCACCACATACTCACCTAAAAATTTGCCAGCCTGATCATATGCTCTTTTAGCCAAAGTAATATAATACGCCCCAGTTTTCTCATCACGTAACTCATGATGCCAAAATAACTTTTTATCACCTTTTAAAGCCTCTTGATAGCTCATTGATTCCCGAAAATCTTTTAGAAATCCTCCTTTTTCGAGACCTCCACCAAAAAGATCTAAATCTTTATCTTTAGAGTTTAACAAAATAATACTATAAATACTTTTATGTTCATTACGTACATTATCAAAAAAACTAGTAACTTTTTTCCCCTTCACATAACGATCATACCCAGAGTTAGCCCGAATAAATTCACTAATTTGATTATGTAAGTCTTGCCGATTACCCAACTGAACTGGAATTGTCTCAAAACTATCCATCATAATACTCACATTAAGTGCAGTTTGATTAACTAATTCACTTGAATAAATGCTAATCTTTTCATTAATTGCCTTTTTAAAAGTAAAATAAGAAATAATTCCTAAAACAGAGACTGGTACTAGAGAGATTAGTAAAAAAAAGACCATTAGTCGTTTTTTAATTGGTAATCCATTTAGCTTTTCAAAAACAGACCACGTACTAACTTTCTCACAGAATCGTTCTGAAAAACTAGCAGTTCGAGTTACCTTTGATTGATTAACCCTTGTTTGAGTTGACACTAACATTCCTCCTCGAAATCTTTCTATCAAAAGCGGCTTTTTTCACATATTTATAATAAGCATTAACAACAAAATATTTCTCGAAAAGATCAGAAAACCCTTTTTTATCATCGAGATTTAACAGGCTAAGCTTTCAAATAATAAACATTTCAAAGACTAACTTTTTTAAAAAATAAATTTTTCTATTTAGAGAAATAAACAAATTATTTACTTAAAAATAAAAAATAATTTTATAATCCCGATGGTAACGACCCAATATCTTGTGCCTGAAACTTAATTCGCCTGACAATCATTCCAAAGCCTTGCCAAGTAAAAACAAGTTGTGCGAATAGATTAATCAAAGGCACTAAAGCAATTACAATCGTCAAAAATGCTCCACTTAAAATCAGAATAATCGGATGAAATCTTGACTTTAAAACAATCCTTCCCAACCAAAGATAAACTGGCAGATTTGCAAAAAACATTAAAAACAAATATCCCATCCCCAAAAAGACGATTAATGGTAATAATATTGCAAAATAATTCCCGACTATTCCGAAAACAATAATTAATGTACCTAAAATTAAAGGAACTAAAAAGAAACTAATTGCTCCAACCAACATGTTTTTTTTGAAATTAATTGCTGATGGTTCTGTCATTGACCATGCTGTTCCTGGAAAAAGACGATAAAAAATTAAAGCCAACAAAATACTTCCTACAAACCACGCAATCAACAACACAATAGGGATCTGTGGCATTACTATTTCTTCGGGAAGAATCTGTTCATGAAGAAGATAATCACGAGCTACCTTGATTCCTTTTGTTTTTCGAGGGTCATTCGTTCCTCCTGTATAATCATGAATCTTACCCCGAAACTCTGCTGGTGCTTGCCAGATGACCGGATTTCCTTTCACCTTAATGTCTCCCTCTATTTGACCGCCAATTTTAGTCTGGATCAAACCCGTGACCTCTACTGGTCCAGCAACTTTGCCACGTAATGTTAATTCTTGAAAAAAACCTAAAACTCCTCCAGAAATCCGTGATGATTGCTTGGTTTCCAAATACGAAGCTATTCCTGATAAATTTCCATTTAACTTACCACTAAGCAAAAAATCATTCGCAATAACTCTTGAATTTCGCCCAATTGTACCCTTGATGATCAACTTATTAGTAACTACACCAATCAGATCTCCCTCAATTCTGCCCTTAATTGTCACTTCCTTAGCCCAAACTAATAGATCTCCCTTAATTACACCTGATACCTCTAAACTTTCTCCTTGAAAAATAAAATCCCCTGTAAATACTTGATCTTTTTCAATCACTTGCTGTTCATTGCCGAATTTCCAAGCAGCAGCTTGTCCTGGCAAAACATTGATTGAAAATAAAAAGAACATGGTCAATAGAGTCAAGACTCTTTTCACACTATTACACCTCACAAACTCACTTGAATTAAATCTCGATCCATTTTTGCCATGCATTCCTTCAATTTCATCGCAAAACTCAGATCTTGTGTTAAACAGGCGGATCTAATCTGTCTCATAATATCAATCCCCCGCCTAAATATCTGCACAATATCCCCTTCTTGAATCGAACCTGCTTCTTTCAATAAATCAGGAAAAGAAATCCCCTGACTCCAACGATAAGCCAAATTTGACATAAATGGATGAAATCTGGTATCACTTTCGTCTACTCCATAACGATAAACCAAATTACGAATGATTGATTTAATCGGCTTAACCTCGAATGGTAACTGACGTGGATAAAAATCATTTTTACGTGGTTCATAGTCAATTCCGACCATTATGGCATTTAACTGATCAGAATCCAACTCATGTAAATAACCACTAAAATATAGCTCACTAATTAACAATTCTTGAATGTAAATCTGTGCTGCAAATTCTCCTCGTGGCAAAAGCGCCCCGTCTTTCATGTAGTCTAAATCCTCTAAAATACTCTGTTTTAAATCTAAAGCTTCATTAAATCTTCCTGAAATAATAATCCGAGAAGTCCGTTCCGAAAGTGAAACCACCCTTTGATTCAAATCTGACCAATCTTTAATCTGAACTTCACATTTTTTCTTTTCATTAGCAGAACAATTACGAGGAGTAATCAATGCTAAGTGCACCTTGAGTTCCTCAATTTCAGTTAAAATCGCCTCTTTAGCACGACCTTTAATAAACCTCAAGCGACGCTGTTTTTTCTTCATTTTATGACGTATTTTTTGATAGATCAATGGACAACTAGAATCTTCGCGTTCGCTACAAAGTATCTCCGAAAGCGTCCCTAGTCTTTGATTATCATGATCTAACTGCTGTTCAATCTGCCTTTTATCATTCCGTGCTTGATAAGTAGCAAAATTTTGATCCAAAATTACTGAGATCTCGTTTTGGGCATGATTACGATTCAGATTAAGCACTGAATTATATGACAAATTAAACTGACTTTTTAATGGCTCGATCTCATCAGCCTTAGCAGTCGGAAACTCCTCGGGATGAAAATTACGCAAACTCGCCAAAATATAGACACTACCTTTGGAATCAATTCCACGCCGTCCTGCTCTTCCTGCCATCTGAAAATACTCCAAATTGGTCATCGGACGAAACATAATCCCATCAAATTTAGCCGGACTATCAAAACAGACAGTTTTAACAGGATAATTAATTCCAACCGCAAATGTTTCAGTGGCATACATCACTTTAATTAAACCCATTCCAAAAAGTGTCTCCACAATCTCCTTTAGACCAGGCAATAAACCCGCATGATGGTAGCCAATCCCTTTGTTCAAAAGATTTTTCGCTTGTAATGCGGTTTTTAAATTAGCAATCCCATACTCTGCCGCCAAACGATCGAATACCTCTTCCGCTTGGGCTGACTCACTAGAAGTTAAAAAATTACGTAGCGAACTAAGCTCCACTCCCTTCGCCTCACATAAACGCCGACTAAAGACAAAATACAAACAGGGAAATCCATGCCGTGGAGCTAAATGTTTAATTAAATCAATATGTGTCGTTTCATGTTCACGTCCTGCATACGGATTGTAATCTTCTTCCTCCAATTCTTCCCAATATTTCACTACTTTGGCTAAAGTAGTCGCCTCTAAATGCTTCTCAAAAACAAAATGTTCCAAGGGTACCGCGCGATCTTTCTTGATGATCACCGAGACTTGATGTTTTTTGATCTCACTAATCCAACCCGCTAACTCGTACGCATTTGGAATTGTAGCTGATAGTCCCAACAGCCGCATCTCTGGCGGCATAAAAATAATCGACTCCTCCCAAACTGTACCCCGATCCTCATCTGAAAGATAATGGATCTCATCAAAAATAATATGAGAGATGCCAGCTAAACGCTGATGATCCTGCTGTAACATATTCCGAAAAATTTCTGTCGTCATTAAACAGACTTCTGCTTCAGCATTAATAACCACATCACCAGTAACAATCCCCACACGATCTGCCCCATAAAGATTCTTGAACTCTTTAAACTTTTGGTTTGATAAAGCCTTAATTGGAGCAGTATAAATAATTCGCGCACCTTTAGCAATTGCCTGATCAATTAGATAATCCGCAATTAAAGTTTTTCCTACTCCAGTAGGCGCAGAAACCAATACTGAATTTCCCTTCTCCAGCTCTGCAATTGCTTGTTGTTGAAATTCATCTAAACGAAGATTACGATAATAATCAGGAATTATATTCTGTAAACTCATTCTTGCTCCTTAATTTAGATAGTTATCAAAACCAAATATGTGGTTGATTATTCTTTAGTCTTTGAACCATTGACTAATTATACTCCTAATATTTCAC
>Ga0315295_10006354_pt1 | contig 10088 bp, 9 predicted proteins | sample YL17G14_0_MG_FD_204453 | JGI IMG/M metagenome (GOLD analysis project Ga0315295, IMG submission 204453) | Sediment microbial communities from Yellowstone Lake, YNP, Wyoming, USA - YL17G14_0 | ecosystem: Environmental > Aquatic > Freshwater > Lake > Sediment | place: USA: Wyoming | collected... | reverse complement strand
CTTTCACCCCATCCCCAACAATCTTCTTTCCTTTAGGGTGCCTGCCAGCCTCGCCTCCGGCTGACAGGCACCTGTTCATTTTATGATCTGCTGAAGCCAGCAGATCATACCTCAAGGAAATAAATAAGATAAATAAGATAAATATTTGACAAATTAAGGTATTTATCCTACAATAGTAGTTACGAACGACCTGACAAGCTAATGCTAAAGATCAGCACATTTGTGCGCTTAGGAGATGGAGATGAAGAAAATCACCCCGTTTTTATGGTTTGATGACCAGGCTGAAGAGGCAATGAATTTTTACGTTTCAATTTTTAAGAATTCAAAGGTGCTGAGCGTGTCCCCCGGGCCAAGCGGGACGGCGTTTTCCGTAAGCTTCGTGCTTGACGGGCAGGAATTCACAGCGTTGAATGGCGGTCCCCAGTTCAAATTTACCGAGGCCATCTCGCTCTTCGTCAACTGTGAAACGCAGGCGGAGGTTGATGAATTGTGGGAAAAGCTTTCAGCGGGCGGTGAGCAGGTGCAATGCGGCTGGCTGAAAGATAAATATGGCCTGTCGTGGCAAATCGTCCCCACCGCCCTGGGCAAACTCTTGGGTGATCCGGATCCTGTCAAGTCGCAGAGGGTGATGCAGGCCATGCTGAAAATGAAAAAAATCGAGATCGCGGGCCTGAAACAGGCGTATGACAAGGATTGATATTCACTGGAGAATATGTTCCCATCAAATATAATGGGAAAGTCATTACCAGTCAGACATGGTTGCCCACATCTACCAGTTTGACCGGAAATAGACTCACCCGATCCTGGATGCCGGAAAAAATCCGCCTTTTCTGGCGGATTTTTATGGTCTCCATCCCAGACAGACATACTGGCTTCCCGCATGCCGGTCAGCTGAACACTGGAGCGGCAAGCGTTTTAAATAACGGTTTGATTTGCCTGGAGAAAGAAACCAATCGCATTCTTGCTTAATACGAGTTTTAAACCCCCTCGTTGAACAGCACGATCCGGTAACGCGCCTTGTTTTCCTTTACCCTGTCAAGCGCCTCATTCACCTGGGTCATGGGCATCAGTTCGACCGTGGGGGTGATGTCGTGCTCCTGGGCGAAGGAGAGCATCTCGCGCATGACGGTCGGATTGGCTATGAGCGAGCCGTTGAATGAAAGCTCGTGCGCCACAAGGTCGGTCGAGTTCAACGACAGGTCCGGGAATCCCACCAGGACCAGCCTGCCCCGTTTCTTCACGGACATCAGCAGAGTCTCCCAGTCGATACCATCATTGGCGGTACATAACAGCAGGTCGTAATGATAATTGACCTCCCGCATGCTGGTGCTGTCGGTGGAGTGAATGAAGTGGTCAGCTCCGAACCCGAGAGCCTGTTCCTTCTTCTCAGGCGAAGAGGAGAGCGCGGTCACCTCGTTACCGAAGGCGTGGGCGAACTGGATGGCGAGGTGACCGAGCCCTCCCACTCCAAGGATCGCGACCTTCAGGTCGGGGCTCGTCATGAACCTGCGGAGCGCAGAATAGACCGTGGCACCGGCACACATGAGCACCGCGGCCTGCTCCGAGGATATCGCCGGGGGCAGCGGGTACACGAAGCGATGATCCGCGATGACAGACGACGAGAAACCTCCGTAGGGGACGCAGACTGTTGTTTTTTCGATCTCCATGCAAAGCTGTGTCTCCCCTTGCAGGCACCATTCGCATTTCATGCACGATCGGCCTTGCCAGCCGATCCCCACCCGGTCACCTTTCTTTAAGTCAGCGACCGCGCTGCCCACGGCAGACACAATCCCGACGATCTCGTGACCCGGCACAAAGGGGAACGTGGTGATCCCGTAATAATCGTTAATAGCGTGGATGTCCGTGTGGCAGACACCGCAATGGGTGATGGACACCCGGACATCATGTTCGTTTAGTTCAGGGAATTCGTATTGGAACGGCTCGAGCCGCTGTCCGATGGCAGTCGCGGCATATCCGAGGATTTTTTCCGGGGACATAGGTTTTACCTCCTTAATCCATTCGTGAGAATTCACGGGAAGATCAGAAACAATGCGGTGAGGGGATTACTGTTTCTGCGCGGAGGGACCATTCAGTTCCAATAATCATTATACATCCGCCAACCGCTTATCGATCAGAACGTCGAATTTTCCAGACGACAAGAGCGTAAAGGACCAGGGAAACCGCCAGGATGATCCCCACATTCGAGGCGACCAGGGCCAGCGGAACACTCTTGGTAAAGACGCTGCGGCAGAGTTCCGCCAAGGCCACCGAGGGCACCCAGGGGAGGATGCCTTCCACCAGAGGAGGTAATTTCATGCCGATCATTTTCACCAGGATCGCGCCAATAAGAACAACCGACAGCACGGTCATCAGGCCAGCCGTATCCTGAGGTTTCTCATAGAAACTACCCAGCACCAGACCCACGGCAACCGAGAAGATCCCGCCGGTTACCACAAACACCACCACAACACTCCAATGGACCACGTCCATCCAGGAGATCGCAAACATAACTGCTGCGGTTACCAGAATATAGAAAAGACCTGCAAAGACCTTCCCGGTCACCACCTGGCTGATGTTGGCGGGGGATACCAACAGGGCTTGCAAAGTGCGGGTCTGTTTTTCCTCGAAGAACAGGTTCGGTACAAGGACGAACCCGATCATTAGGATCACGACGACCAAATTAACGGCTGCCATGCTTAACAGGAAAACTCCCTGCGATGGTGAATAGACGACATTCCGATCCAACTGCAGGGTCACCGGTCGATCCAGGGACTGTGAGAGCAGGGCTTCCAGTTTTCCCTTCAGCCCGCCCACCTGGAAACGCCTGTTCCAACACGTAGCGCCCTGGAATTCCATGGGTCCGCCGGCTGTCAGGACCTGTTCGAAATCAGCCGGGATGCGCAAACCGACCAGGGGGTACAAAGAGCTGCAGAGAGCCAGTCGAAACTCCTCTTCCGAACGAACCTGGAGCACTGAAAGAGCGGGGTCTTCCTGCAGTCTGGTTAACAACCGCGATTCACCGCTCGCGTAAACCGGAAGGACCAGAGCTGGTTGTTCGAATACATACGGGAGCAACTTGGGGAGAAGCAGCATGATACTTCCCATGATGATCAAGGAAAATACCAGCCTGTTCCTGAGCGCATCGACGATATCCTTGGCAGTGATCGTCCAGACGACAACCAGACTGTCACGGATTCTTTCCACATTCTTCTTCAGCATACGACTTCTCCTCAGGTGCTTGCGACGAAGCGGCAGCCCTACCGGAATACAAATTCATGATCGATCAGACCGCCGGACTTTCCAGATCACCAACCCGAATACAACAACAATACTGGCAATCGCAATGACGACATTTAACCCTACCTGCGCCCGACTGACACCCGTAGAGCAGGAGAAGCGCAGGAGGCTTGCCAAGGCAGTAGTCGGGAACCAGGTCAGGATGGCACGGATGCCGGCTTTCAGGTTTTGTTCCATGTAAAAGAGCGGCGGGACCACCAGGAGGAGCATCAGCACCAGCATCCAGAGCCCCAATTGCTTCATCGACCTGATAAAGCTGCCGACCAGAAGCCCCACCCCGATGGCGAATAGAGCATATCCCATGAAGGCTGCCAGCGCCAGACCCCAGTGAACAATAAACATGGAGAATAGAGCCAGCGCCAATCCACCGGTGACCAGGATATAGAAGAATCCTGCAAGCGCTTTGCCCAGGATGACCTGTCCCGGGCTGGCCGGGGAGACAAGGAGCGCATCCAGTGTCTTGGTTTGTTTCTCCTCCAGCATCAGGTGGGGGATGATCAGCAGGGCGGTGGTGAAGACGAAATAGACCATCAGGTAGGCGACAAATGAGTGCATACCGTCCGCGGTTGCTGCCGGGATGATGATGTTTCGGTCTATTTCGACATGAACCGGCTTGCCGAGGATTTCGCTGAAAGCCAGGCTGTACTTTGTTTCCAAACCAGGCACGCGTGCACGATCCACCCAGAAGACATACCCTTGCAAGGTTGGCTCGTAACCGGCGGCCAGTGCCTGGTCGAGATCCGCCGGCAGCACCAGGCCCAGATTCTGATTGGCCATCCTGGTTTCCATTTCCTGCAGGGACGCTGCCTTCTGGAAAGAGTACGTGGCACCATTTTCGAGCGTTATTTTCTCGATCGCCAGGCTGGTCTGCCCCTCGTCGTAAACAACCACACTGACATCCCTGTCAAAGGGACGCAAGACACCAAGCCAGTAGAAGAAAACGACCATGCCAACCATGATCACGATGTTCGCCCTGCTGCTCTTATTCTTCAGGGCATCCAGTATGTCCTTCGTGCCAATGATCCAGGCGATGTGCAGACTATCCAGCATGGTTTTCATAGATTCTCACTTTCCTTTCGGAGACCATTCCCCGTGAGTTGAATGAAGATATCTTCAAGAGATTTTGATGCATCTTTTCCGTACTTGGATTTCAGGCTCGCGGGTGTATCGAGGGCAACGATGCGTCCCTGGTCCAGGAAGGCGACCCGACGGCTGAGCTGGTCCGCCTCTTCCATGTAATGGGTGGTCAGGAAGACGGTCATGCCGTCCCTTGCCAGGCCGGCAATTATTCCGCGGATGTCGCGGGCAATGTGCGCATCCAGGCCGCGGGTCGGCTCGTCCAGGAAAAGAACCTCCGGCTTGTGGAGCAGAGCCCGGGCGATCAGCACCCGCTGTTTCATCCCGTTCGAGTATTGCTGGACCTTGTCGCCGGCACGCGCAGTCATCCCCACCTGCGTCAACACTTCCTCCACGCGTTCCATCTTCACCCGGTACAGGCGGGCAAAGAACACCAGGTTTTCCCGCGCCGACATGCGCTCATAGATATTCTGACTGTCGAAAACAACACCAATCCTGGGCTTTAACGATTGGCGCCCGGTAACGATGTCGCACCCGGCCACCATGGCTGAACCGGAGGTGGGCAGCAGCTGACCGGTCAACATGCGGATCGTGGTGGTTTTACCGGCACCGTTCGGACCGAGGAAGCCGAAGATCTCTCCCGGCTCCACGGTAAAACTGATCCCATCCACGGCGCGCAGGCGGTTGTAATCCCGAGTCAAATTGGCAACCTCGATTGCTTTCATCTTGAACTCCTGTTTCTTTCTGCCCAGGTGAGGCAGGTACCATTGGTTCCGGTCATACCGCTGTTGATACCCATGGTCAAAGCTGTATACCTGGTTTTCAAACAACTGTATTCTACGAATGGATGTGTTTCACCCTTTTCCTAGAGTATATATAAAAGAAATGCGCCGTGCAACAAAAAATCGGTGAACGGCGCATGGGAGCGGCAGGAGGCCCTAGAAGGGGGCGAATAACACACTTATAAAGGCTGTCAGGACATGATTTAATACCCCAAAAGATCACGAAGCTCACGTTCGGCAGATTTGCTCAGCGGGATTTCCGTCCCGGCTTCATCCTTCAACTTCAGGTTGTAACTATCGCGAGTGTAGGGAATTACTTCCTTGACCTGCTGCAGGTTGACCAGGTAACCGCGATGGGCGCGGAAGAAACCGCTGCGCGAGAGGCGTTTTTCCAGTTCAGCCAGGGTGAAATGGGTAGGCAGGCTCCCTTCCCTGGTCTGGAGAAAGGCACGGTCCTGCCGGGCAAACACGAATAAAATATCTGCCGGATCGATGAGGATGATCTTTTCCTCGCCCCTGGCAGGGATCATGAACGGCCGGCGCTGCTGCAATTGCTCCCGAGGATCAAACGACTCAACGATCCTGCCCTGTTCCAGGCGGAAGATCGTGTCACACAGCATCTCCAGGCTGGCAGCATCCTGGGTGAACGCCAGCACGGCTGTCCCCGACGAGGCCTGGCTGCGAACCACCTGGCAGATCACATGGATGGAAGCCTGCTCGCAGCCCGCAAACGGGTCCGCCAGCAGCAAGACCCTGGGGTGATCGAGGATCGCCCGCCCCAGTGCCAGCCTCCGGGAGAGACCCGGGGAAAGTTTGTCCGTGCTGGTATTGACGTGATCGGCCAGACCCACCTGCTCGAGCACCTCGACCGCCCGCCCCTCCGGTAAGTGCCGCAATCGGCAAAAGAACTCCAGGTTATCAAGCGCTGACATGCGTTCATAGAGATTGTTCTCAGGAAACAACACACCGGCAAGGCGTCCAAATGCCTCCCGCTCGTGGTAGGGATCCACACCAGCCACAAGCACGCTGCCCATCGTTGGATGCAATTCGCCCGTCAGCAATTGAAACAGGATGTCCTTGCCGCTGTCCACCGGTCCAAGCAGGGCAACGCTCTCACCGGCTTTCACCACCAGCGAGGGAATATTGACCACCAGGCCGTTGTCATGGACCTTCTGCACCCCGTTCAATTCGATCATTTAATTATTGTAGCATCAAAATTCCTCTCCCATCGAAAGGATATTCCTTTAACTGCGAACAACCTCGTTGATCCTGGATTAATTAATATCGCCTGCTTGCAATCTGTCGTTGCCGGAAAAGAATTCTCAAAAATCGATAGCGGGACATGACAATATTCTACGGCTTTGTGCATCCTTTTAAAATGATCATGTTCCTTGAAATTTTATAAGGAATATTCCGATTACTTGACTTGATTGTTGCGGGTTACATAATTGTCTATCCAGTCGGCTATGGGCGATCCATTCTGCGATAATTCCACACGAATACACTGGCTGTATGCAGCAAGGTAAGAGAGGAGTCGATCCCCCGGGATTTGCTGGTGGGTGAGCAGGCCCTTGATCCAATCCAACTCACCATCCATCAAAGCAGGATCACCAAGATCAAGCGCGGCTGTTAACTTACTACCAAAGAAGGAATTCACAGCCTCGATCTTTTCTATTTGCACTCCGTTATTCTGTAACTTCTCTATCACGGCCAGTTCGATCAAATGACGCACCTGTCGAAAATGTCCCGCAAGTTTCTGGAAATCTTCATCCGGACTGATCGAAGGCGGGAAGGTGGCAGGAGAATGTAACAATAGCTCAATCATATCCCTCGCCTCTCCCAGGGTTTCGCCCAGGAATACAGCAGGGATCCCGCCTCGCAATTTGGGAAAGCGGTTGAAAATCAGGCCACCATATGCCAGCGGGACACCCCGTTCGCGGATGACCTGAGCCATGGAGGAAAGACTGGCGGCAGTGACAAGTTGCTGAGCTGCAAGCACCACGATATCGGGGCGAATAGCGTCAATAGCATCATCCAACTGTTCGATGGGGATATCCGCCCCCAGGTACACGACCTTCAGGCCTGTGCGCTGCAGGAACAGGCTGAGCAGAAGGATTGGGAAGGTGTGCATCTCGCCAAGCGGGCATCCAATCAAGACGGTCTGATCGCGGGTAGGAGCGGATGCAGCGGTGATGAGAGTCTCAAGGCGCCGGGAAGCCAGCTCGGAGGCAAAATGCTCCTGCTGGGGAGAGACCCTACCCAGATACCATAGTTCTCCAATACTCTTCAAGCCTTGTTGAAGAATTGCACTACACGCTTGCTCAACCGGGTACATGGCGAATGCCTGGGACAGGGCCTCCTCGGCTTTGCCGGCATCGAATGCCAGGCAGGCATCCAGCCATTCCTGACGCAAGGTCTCAATACTCGCCCCGGAAACGTGGGCAAGAGCCGGAGCGAGGGGAGTCGCCGCGCGGGAAACCTCCTTCAATGGATCCCGCCCGGCTGTGATGAGTTCTTTCCACAATTTCACTGCCTGGCTGATGCTAAGGCCTTCCACCTGCCGTCCCTTTAACCACTTCACGATGGCAATATCGTATTCTGAATAAAGGCGATGACCACCGGGTGTACGCTTCGGGGTGGGGAGTTGGTAGCGGCGTTCCCAGGCGCGTAACACATCCGCTTTGAGGTTTGTTTCTTTTAGAACAACTCTCAGGTTATATACAGGAGATTGGTCGATCATTCTTTCACTTCCTTGCTTAGGTCATAAATATTGTGGTAAAGTATATAGGATTGTCCAATATTTGTCAATATATTGTCAAGTTATATATTGACAAAAATGATATTATTGCTATAATTGACTGGTAATTAGAATTATGGAAATCAACTACGAAAAAAAGGTGATAAAAGGTGTTTCCTACAAATTCCTATCGGATTTTAATAAATATCTTGGGGGATTGCTTTGATAGAAACCAGCATTTTGGTCTATCGGGCAAATCCTGTAAATACCATTTACGCCTGGATTTCGAAGTAGATGAGATTATCAATGTCATTCCTTGAACTCTATGCCCTCTCGCTGCTCGTCATCATGGGACTGATGACCCTGCTCTGGTTGGTGAGTCTGCAATTGAAAAATTCCAGCATCGTAGATATCTTCTGGGGGGCAGGTTTTGTCGTTACCGCCTGGATCTATTTCTTCCTGACTCCTGATGGATTCCTGTTGCGCAAGGTTCTGATAGCCATTTTTACCACCCTCTGGGGCGTACGTCTATCGCTCTATATTTTATGGCGCAGCTGGGGAAAGGGAGAAGACTTCCGTTACCGGACCTGGCGAATGGAAGCCGGAGCAGCCTGGTGGTGGCGCAGCTTCTTTAAGGTCTTCCTGCTACAGGGTATCCTGATGTGGATCATCTCCACCCCGCTTCTGGCAGCCCAATATAAGTCCACCCCTGACCATTTGACCATTCTCGATTTTCTCGGCATGGGGCTCTGGTTGGTGGGCTTCTTCTTCGAGTCGGTCGGCGATATCCAGCTGGCGCGCTTCAAGGCAAACCCGGAAAACAAGGGCAAGGTGATGGACCGCGGCGTCTGGCGCACCACCCGCCACCCAAACTACTTCGGTGATGCCACCCAGTGGTGGGGATATTACCTGATCACTGCCTCCGCTGGCGGTTGGTGGACGGTTTTTAGCCCGCTGCTGATGACCATGTTCCTGCTGCGCGTTTCGGGTGTAACCTTGCTGGAAAAGAGCCTGGCTGTTCGCCCTGGTTATGAGGAATATATTAAGACCACGAGCTCTTTCATCCCGTGGTTCCCGCGAAAGAAAGGATAAAAAATGAAAATTGTAAAATTAATCGCCTTGCTCGGAGTTCTCGCCATGAGCGGAATCCTGGTGTATGGCTTCACCGTTGGCAACTTCAGCGGAGAAGGCACCAGGTTGCTGGCCATGCCCTGGGGCATCGTTTCGCTGGTGGATCTGTACGTGGGATTCACCTTGTTCTCGGCCTGGATCGTGTATCGCGAGAAAGCCTTGCTGCCATCCCTTATCTGGGTGGTGCTGATGATGGTGCTGGGTTTCTGGACCGGGGCGCTGTATACTTTCATCGCCCTGCAAACCAGCGGTGGTGATTGGAACCGGTTCTGGAAAGGGAGGCGGGCATGAAAAATTCACGTCTCCTCACCATCTTTATAATAGTCTTTGTTGACCTGCTTGGTTTCAGCCTGATCCTACCGCTGCTGCCTTACTATGCGGAAACATATGGAGCATCGGCTTTCACTGTTGGCTTGCTGGTAGCTTCTTACGCGGCTGCTTCGTTAGTCGGTTCACCGCTGTTAGGCCGCCTCTCGGATCGTCTTGGGCGGCGACCAGTGCTGCTGATCAGCGTCCTTGGGACGCTGGTCGGTTTCTTGTTCCTGGGCTTCGCTGCCCCCATTGGTGAGGGGCTGGCACGTCTGATCGCCCCCGCGGCTGCCAACACCTTCGTGTTGGGAGTATTATTCTTCGCCCGCATTTTGGACGGGCTGACCGCCGGCAACCTGACTGTGGCACAGGCCTACATTTCAGATGTCACCGACGAGAAGAACCGGGCGCGCGGGCTTGGCATGATCGGAGCAGCCTTCGGGCTGGGCTTCATCATCGGCCCGGCGGTCGGAGGTTTGTTAAGCAAGACATCCTACAGTCTGCCGGCTTTTGTTGCGGCAGGTATTGCGGCATTGAATCTGGTACAAATATTCTTCCTGCTGCCTGAATCGCTTACTGAGGAACGCCGCCGGGAAATGGGTGAACAACAGCGACCGCCATTCACGCTCAAGGCACTCCAGGCAGCCATCAGACGGCCGGTGATTGGACCACTGCTGCATGTGCGCTTCTTCTTTGGCCTGGCCTTTGCCACCTTCCAAACCATTTTCGCCCTGTATGCCCAATACAAACTTGGC
>Ga0315295_10006352_pt1 | contig 10089 bp, 9 predicted proteins | sample YL17G14_0_MG_FD_204453 | JGI IMG/M metagenome (GOLD analysis project Ga0315295, IMG submission 204453) | Sediment microbial communities from Yellowstone Lake, YNP, Wyoming, USA - YL17G14_0 | ecosystem: Environmental > Aquatic > Freshwater > Lake > Sediment | place: USA: Wyoming | collected... | reverse complement strand
ACGATCATGAGGTCAGCCTGCCGCGGCGAGGCGCGGAAGAGCTCCATGCCGAAGCGCGAGATATCGAAACGAGGAGCGGCCAGAGCTATCATCTCGAAGGCGCAGCAGGCCAGGCCGAAGCTAACCGGCCACACTGAGTAGCGCCGTCCCCAGTTGATTACGGCATCTACCGAGGTGACTATGACGTTGTGCTTTAGCTCCTGTTCCAGCCACTGGTCGGGGTCGGGACACCGCTGCTGGGTGCGCGCCCTTAGTTGCTCGATGGCTAACCCTTCAGCTATATCCAGCTTCGCTGCATTGTCGAGGGGGTTCTTCCATTCGAAGGAGGCTACTTCCATTCCAGAGCCTTCTTTTTCCATGCATATGCTAGCCCTACCACCAGGATGGCCATAAATATGAGCACCTCGACTATGGTAAACCAGGCCAGTTCCCTAAAGGCCACAGCCCAGGGATAGAGAAAAACAGTCTCGATGTCAAAGATGACGAAGAGCAGGGCATAGATATAATAGCGGAAGTTAAACTGTACCCAGGTTGGCCCCACCGTTTCCAGGCCGCATTCGTAGGTGGCGTTTTTAACAGGGTTTGGCTTCTGTCTGACCAGGCCTACATACCTTAAAGCGATAGGAAGGATGATGAGGATTAGGGGAACTAATATGGCGATTATGAGGAGTATGCCGACATAGCCGAACTCACCTAAGAACGTAGGCATCTACCCTCCCCAGGAAACAAAATATATCACAAACATCTTTGTTTGGCAAGCAAAAGTGTGGGTGTGCGTAAGATTTTTCCCACGTCAGCCCTGCCCGTGCAACAAAAAATAACAATCCTTCAGGCTGACGGTTTACATATGCCTCAAATGTGACCCTGGAGAGTGCTTAGCTTGCCCTGCTTAGCTCAGCCACCAGCAGGTCAAGAGCCAACTCTCCATCGTACTTGCCTCGTTTGATGGAGAGGTCGGCCTCCAGGAGCTGGCGATAGGCTTTTTCCAGTCGCCGCTGAGAATGTTGGCGTCCCTGGGCCAGTGCTTTCTCCGCAGCGTATGTCAGCCCCAACTGCTGCTTAATTTCAGGTAGTTTCAGCCCCTGGGAATGGAGCTCTTTGGCCTGGAGGGCCAGGCGGAACTGGCGGGTGAGCATCACCAGCAGGTAGGCTGGGTGTGCACCCTCCTCAAGCAGTCGGTGCAGCAACCTGATAGCCTCAGCCAAGCGTCCTTCCAGGACGGCGTCCACCAGCAAGAATACGCTGGCCTGACGGGCTTGGCTCACCACCGCCTGGACATCGCTTTTCGCAATGGTGTGTCCCTCGGAGTAAAGCAGCAGCTTATCAATTTCAGCGGCCAATGCCCATAGATCATCACCCACCAGTTCGGCCAGCAATGAGGCTGCCCCCTCTGAAATGCGGCCGCCAGCTTGTGCCACCCGTTTCTGGCACCAGTTCTTCAGGCTCTCGCCCTTTAGCCGTGGAAATGATTTGGTGGTGGCCAGTGGTGAGAGGGCTTTGAGCAGGGGATTCTGGGTTTTTAGGCTGTCGTCTATCAGCACCAGCACGGTGGTGTGGGGCATTTTCTTGACATAATCAGTCAGAGTAGCCACCTCTGGTGGTTGCTCTGACCCTGGCCGAGGCTCAAATCGTTTTAGCAACCCCTCTACAATCACCAGCCGCTGTGGGGCTAGAAAAGGTACTGTATCGCAGACTGCTGTTAACTGGGCCAGGTTGACTTGTTTGCCCTCCAGTATGACGGTGTTGGCCTCCAGCAAATCTCCAGCACCCAGCCCCGCCTTGATGCCTTCCAGAGCCTGGCGGCGGGAGAAATTGTCCTCACCATAAAGGATGTAGAGCAAACTGGCCTCGTTTTGTGGCTTTGACTAATTCTACCATACCAGACCGAAGATTTTGCGAATCTGGCTTGGTTTTGAGGCGATTTATGCTATCATTGTGTTGACGGAGGATATTTTATGGAGATTGGGATTATCGGGCTACCTAGCAGCGGCAGGACGACGCTGTTTGAGGCGTTGACCGGGACCAAGCCAGAGACTCGGACTGGTGCGGCTGTCAATGTGGGTGTGGCTAAGGTGCCTGACAAGCGTCTGTATGGTTTGGCGAAACTGTTTCAGCCAAAACGGGTAGTGCCGGCTGAGATCAAGTATATAGATATTGTAGGAAGCTTTGGGAAGGGTGGTATGGGTGGGCAGCTTTTGACACAGCTTGGCACGGTGGACGCCTTTATCCATGTGGTGCGGCTGTTTGAGGATGCCAGCATACCCCATGTGGAAGGCAGCCTTGATCCGCAGCGTGACGTGGGGGCAGTTGACCTGGAGTTGGCCTTTTCTGATCTGGCCATCATAGAGCGCCGTCTGAAGCGGATTGAGGAATCGCTCAAAGGTGCTAGGTCTCAGGAGCGTGAGCCTCTGCTTAAAGAGGCAGCATTGCTGGAGCGAATCAAGAAAGAGCTTGAGCGGGAGGTCCCTCTGTGGCAGCAGGGGCTAACCTCTGAGGAGGGCAAGCTCCTCGAGAACTATCAGTTTCTTACTGCCAAGCCCATGCTGGTGGTGCTCAACCTGGGTGAAGAACAAATCGGGCAGACCATCTCCCTGGAAGCAGAAGTCTTGGCCCATTACAAACGTCCTAATTTTAGAGTGGTGGCTCTTTGTGCCAAGCTGGAGAAGGAGCTGGTTCAGCTCAGCGAGGCTGAGGCGGCTGATTTCAGGACCTCCTGGGGTCTAAGCGAGCCCGGACTTAGCCGGTTGCTAGGAATATCCTATGACCTGCTGAGTTTGCTCTCTTTCTTCACCACTGCCTCTGGCGAAGTTAAGGCCTGGACTATAAGACAAGGCACCACCGCACTAAAGGCGGCGGGCAAGATTCATACTGATATGGAGCGGGGTTTCATCCGGGCTGAGGTTATAGCCTATAACGACCTGATGAATTGCGGCAGCCTGGCCGAAGCCCGCCGACGTGGTCTGCTGCGCCTGGAGGGCAAAGGCTATATGGTGCAAGATGGCGACGTGATAACGTTTTTATTCAATGTCTGATTGTCTATGGGAGTGGCGCAGATGGATGATATTGAGGAAATTCTATGGAATAGCCGAACTGTGGCTGTGGTGGGTGCGTCGCCCAAGGAGGACCGTCCCAGTTACCGGGTGTTTAGCTATCTTAAATCTCAGGGATATGACGTAATACCGGTAAACCCAGCTTGCTCTGAGGTGCTGGGTGAGACTTCCTACCCTGACCTGTTGTCCCTGCCGCGACCGGTAGATGTGGTGGACATCTTCCGCCGTTCCGAGGATGTGCCGCCTATCGTGGAGCAGGCGATCCAGATCAAGGCCAAGGTGGTGTGGATGCAGGAGGGTATTGTGAATGAGGCCGCTGCCCAGCGGGCGCGGCAGGCCGGTCTTAAGGTGGTTATGGACCATTGTATGCGCAAGGAGCACTTGCGGCTCAAGGAACCCAAGAAGGACAGGAGGTGATAAAAATCCTAGACCTGGTGGTCTTGCCGAGGTATAATGTTTGATTTGGGAAACATAAATGAAAGCAACGGTGATTGTGCCTACTTATAATGAGGCGCAGAACTTGCCTGGTCTAATGGAGCAGGTCTTCTCTTTAGGCCTTGAGGACCTGAGTGTGCTTATTGTGGATGATAGCTCACCTGATGGCACTGGTGAGCTGGCTGAAAACCTAGCCAAGAAATACCCGGGGCGGGTGGAGGTAATGCATCGGAAGGCCAAGCTGGGTCTGGCTTCGGCCTATATAGCAGGCTTTCGCCGGGCCATGGAGCGAGGCGCTGAGGCTATCTTTGAGATGGACGCTGATTTTTCTCACTCGCCTGAATATCTGCCTCGCTTTCTGGAGAGGCTGGAGCACTGCGATGTGGTGGTGGGTTCACGGTATGCACCTGGGGCGGCGCTGGATCCCCGCTGGAACCTGTGGCGCAAATGGCTCAGCAGTGCCGGCAATTCCTATGTTAGGGTGGTCACCGGCCTTAAAGTAAAGGATACCTCCGCTGGCTTTAAGTGCTTCCGCCGCCGGGTGCTGGAGGGACTGGCCCTTGACGGAATACGCAGTGAGGGCTATGCTTTCCAGATCGAGGTGGCTTATATGTGCCAGAAGAAAGGGTACAAGGTGGAGGAGGTGCCCATATTTTTTGGCCAGAGGGCTGGCGGCAAATCTAAGATGTCGTTGAAAATCATCCTGGAGGCTTTATGGCGACCCTGGCGGCTGAGGCTGTCCCACTGAGCAAGTCAGGGGGCTACGCCCATTTTGCCTGATGGCTTGCAGAATGGGCTACAAGATGTTAAATATTTCTGAGGAGCTTGCTGATAATTAAGTTCAATCTAGGCTCAGGGAGATTGATGTAATGAGCTATGTTGGAGAAGAAAAAGCTCGGCTGAGACGGCAGCTTACCACTGAGGCAATTGCTCTGGCTATGGAGGGCCGCTGGGAAGAAGCAGTCACCGCTAACCGTGAGACTATTGCAGTATATCCCACTGATGTTGATGCTTACAATAGGTTGGGGCGTGCTCTCATGGAGTTGGGGCAGTATCCCGAGGCCAAGGAAGCTTATGGTCACGCTCTGGAGCTTGAGCCGAGTAACAGTATAGCCAGGAAGAACTTGGGCCGCCTGGCTCACTTAAAAGAGGCGCCAGCCTCCACCGAGCGCCACAAGGTAGCACCACACCTCTTTGTTGAGGAGATAGGCAGAGCAGGAGTGGTGAGACTGATACAATTGGCCCCAAAAGAAATCCTGGCTCGCATGGTGGCCGGAGCTGCTGTGAACTTAAGGCCAAATGGCCAGGCTCTACTGGTAGAGAGCCACAGGGGGGAATATCTGGGACAGGTAGAGCCGAAGCATGCTCATCGTTTGCTCAGGTTGATGGCAGGCGGCAACAAGTATGAGGTAGCTATAACCAATCTGGATGAAGGCGGAGTCAAGGTGATCATCAGAGAAGTCTTCCAGCATCCCAGCCAGGTTGGACGTCTTTCCTTCCCGGTGAAGGCCGCTGGGAGTTTCCGCCCTTATGTGAAGGGAAGCGTGCTAAAGCACGAGCTGGAGGAGATACCCGAGAATGGGGAGGAGGAAGAGCTTACTCTGGAGGAGAGCGGTTATTCTTTGGAGTGGGAGGGGGAAGCCGTCGCTGAGGAGCCACCTGTTGATGAAGAGGTGCCAGGGGGGGGGCTGGAGCTATTGGACGAAGGGTAAACAGAGCATTTTGTCGCAGCTTTGGCCTATGACCAATTGCGATGCCTTGGCTTGCCTGGATTTCAGGAGTATGGTGTGTCGATGGAAATAGGAGTGGTCAAACCGGTCATCATTGAGGAGGAGATGAAAAGCTCCTACCTCGACTACGCTATGAGCGTAATCGTCTCTCGTGCCCTACCTGATGTGCGAGACGGCTTAAAACCGGTGCAGCGGCGCATTCTCTATGCCATGCATGAGTTGGGGTTGCGACACAGTGTTTCCCATAAGAAGAGCGCCCGCATTGTAGGTGAGGTGCTAGGTAAATATCACCCCCATGGTGATGTGTCTGTCTATGAAGCCATGGTGCGTATGGCCCAGGACTTCTCTATGCGCTATATGCTGGTGGATGGCCAGGGCAATTTCGGCAGCGTGGATAATGACCCGCCAGCAGCCATGCGCTATACCGAGGCGCGCCTGTCCCAGATCGCTGGAGAGATGCTGGTCGATATTGACAAGGGGACTGTGGATTTCACTCCTAACTTCGACGCTAGCCTACAGGAGCCGCAGGTGTTGCCCGCCAGGCTGCCCAATTTGCTCCTCAATGGTGCTACTGGCATCGCTGTAGGTATGGCTACCAACATACCTCCCCATAACCTGGGCGAAATCTGTGATGCCATCAGTTGCCTTATAGATAACCCGGAGTGCAGTATAGACGAGTTGGTAGATTTGGTTAAGGGCCCCGATTTCCCCACCGCCGGCATTATTTTAGGTGTTGAGGGTATCAGAAATGCCTATATTACCGGGCATGGCCGTATTGTAGTCCGGGCTAAAGCCATTATCTCCGATACCGCTGGGAGCCGCCCCCAAATAGTGGTGACTGAGCTTCCTTACCAGATCAATAAGGCAGCTCTGGTTGAGCGCATCGCCGAGCTAGTGAGGCTAAAGAAGCTAGAGGGGATTGCTGACCTCAGGGATGAATCCGACCGCCAGGGCATGCGCATCGTTATCGAGCTTAGAAAAGAGACCCAGCCTCAACAGGTGCTCAACAACCTTTACAAATACACTGCCATGCAGTCGGCCTTTGCCGTTAACATGCTGGCGCTGGTGGACGGGCAACCTCGTGTGCTCAGTCTTAAAGAGATGCTCCAGTACTATGTGGAATTTCGCCACCAGGTCATAGTGCGCCGTTCCCAGTTTGAGATGGATCGGGCCAAAGAGAGGGCTCACATTCTGGAGGGTCTCAGGGTTGCCCTGGATAATCTGGACAAGGTGATTGAGACCATACGTCGCTCTGCCAATGCCGAGGCGGCTCGCACCGCCCTGATGGAGAGGTTTGGCCTGACGCAGATTCAGGCTCAGGCCATCCTGGACATGCAGTTGCGCCGCCTGGCTGCCCTCGAGCGTCAGAAGATACTGGATGAATACACTGAGGTGCTGCGCAACATTGCTTATCTGGAAGACTTGCTGGCCAACCCGCGTAAGATTCTCTTCTTGATCAAGCAGGATGTAGCTGAGCTTAAAAATAGTTACGGTGACCCTAGGCGCACCCAGATCAGTGTGCAAGGGGTATTGCAGTTTGGTGAAGAGGATCTCATTGCACACCAGGAAGTGGTAGTCACGATAAGCAACCGGGGCTATATCAAGAGAGTATCTGTTGATGCCTTTCGTTCTCAGCGGCGAGGTGGCCGTGGTATGCTGGGGATGAGTACTCGGGAGGAGGATGGGACACGGGATTTGCGCATCGCTGATACCCATGACCATCTGCTTTTCTTTACTAACCGTGGCTGGGTCTTCCGTCTGAAGTGCCACGAGTTGCCTGGCGATAGCTCACGAACCAGTCGGGGTACTCCTCTTATTAATTTGGTCTCTTTGCAACAACAGGATCAGGTCACTGCGGTGGTGACAGCCAGGAATCTGGGTGGGGGTGACTACATAGTGCTGGCCACCGCCCGCGGCGAGGTGAAAAAGACTTCCCTGGATGAGTTTGCCGTGGTGAGAAGTAACGGACTTATTGCTATGGACCTGGAGCCTGGTGACGAGCTGGTGGCGGCTGTGCTGGTGGGCAATGAGGAAGATGTGATGCTTGTCACTGAGAGAGGGAAGTCCATCCGCTTTGTGGTGAAACAGCTTCGCTCAGCCTCTCGCACCAGCGGAGGGGTGAGGGGAATTAAACTGTCCCCGGGTGACCGTGTTGTAGACATGGTGAGGTGTTCAGCAGGCGAGCATCTCTTGGTGGTCTCGGCCAATGGATTTGGCAAAGTCACTAGCATTGGCGCTTATCCCAGGCATAGACGGGGAGGTGGGGGGCTCATCACCTTCAAGGTTAATGATAAAACTGGTGTGCTGGCTGCTGCTCTGATGGTTCACCCCGATCAGGAAGTGATGCTTCTTTCAGCGGAGGGCATAGTTATCCGCATTGCAGTTAAGGATGTCGCTATTCGGGGACGCAGCACTCAAGGGGTGGGCCTGATGAAAGTGGCTGCTGGGGACAACAGGGTGGTCTCGGTTGCCTGCCTGGATGGGCGGCCCCATGTATCGGCCTTAGGGTCATAACTTGCTCCCATTTGATGGCCAGGGCGATATGGCTGTGGCTGATAGACCTGAGCATCTCAGGGAACAAGTTGAGCAGATGTTGCGCCGCAATCGGGTAGAGGAGATGCGGTGCTGGAATGGCTCCAGCCGACGCGTGGTCTATCATGCCCCTTCTCTTGGCTCTGAGCCAACTCGCTGGCTGAGCTGGTTGGTATGGCCCTGGCGGGAATTGGTGCGTCCCTGGCGGGTGCGTTATCCCCATCAATGGTTCTGGGACTCTTGTGCCCATGCCATCGTGCTCTCTCACCTCGATCTGGAACTGGCCAAAGCTGAGATTGAGGCCTTACTTTATGCTCAGAGGGAGGACGGATTTATCGCCCATATTATTTGGAACAAGGCCAAGATGCACTGGCTTGACCGGCTGGCCAGTCGGGTCTATCCTTGGCGATATGCCTCCCCCTATCTCCAGCCATCGTTGCTGGCCGAAGCGGTGGAGGCTATTTATGCCAAAGAAGGCGATAGGCAGTTTGTGAGTGCTGTTCTACCTGCTGTGAAGAAGTATTATCACTATCTGGACAGGGCGCGGAATCTCAGCCGTGACGGCCTGCTGGAAATCATCATCTCCTATGAATCGGGCAAGGACCGCAGCCCGGAGTATGATGAGGTTTATGGCACTATAAGGCTTTGGCCTTTACCGGTGATGCGGCTGGTGAATAGGCAGCGACGGCTGGGTTGGGATGTGGGGCGCATCCTGGCCAGCAACAGCTTCAGGGTCAAAGATTTGCTTTTCAACTGTGTCTATGCTCAGAACCTGATGGCACTGAGCCGTCTCTGTCTGGCCGCTGGCGACGGCGAGGCGGAGTTTTTCCATAGCCGTGCCCAGACAACCGAGGCAGCTATCTTATCCAGGATGTATCACGCCGAAAGCGGGCTTTTTTTTAGCCTGGATGCTCGCTCTGGCCAGGAGCGACAAATAAGGGTGAGTACGGTGTCTGCGTTATTGCCTTTGATGCTGGATAGCATCAGCCAGCCCCAGGTTGACCGTCTGGTCAGGGGCTATCTCACCAATCCATCTGAGTTCTGGGCCGACTATCCCGTGCCCGCTGAGCCTCTGAGCTCCCCTCACCGCAAAAAGCTTCAAATCTGGCGGGGTCAGCAGACCTGGGTTTATACCAACTGGTTCATCGTGCGGGGGCTGCGCAAGCAGGCACGGCGCTTCCCCCAACAAGGGCAGGATTATAATTCTATCGCTGCTACTATAACTGACAAGACCTGCCAGTTGGTTGAGCAGGAAGGGTTTCGGGAGTATTATGACTCTAGAACAGGCCAGGGTTGCCGTGCCCGCAACTTTGGCTGGTCGGCACTGGTGCTGGATATGGTTTATAATAAATGAAAAGTGGCGCTTTTTCTCGGTCTGCTTAGGAGGTGGCGCTATGGTACAGTTAAGGCGGGACTGGTTTACCCCCTTTGACGAAATGCGCCGGGAGATGGACCGACTGGTGGATGATTTCTCCAGCCGCCGCCCCCCGGCCTTCCGCTTTTCCCGGCGGGACTGGGAGCCAGTAATAGATGTCTATGAGACGGCTGATGCCGTGGTGGTGGTGGCGGATTTGGCTGGGGTAAAGCAAGAGGAGATCGGGGTGTTGGTTCAGGGCAATACCCTCCTCATCAGGGGGATACGTGGAGATAGTGCGCCACAGGGGCAGCGTAGCTACCACCAGATTGAGATAAGGCGGGGGCCATTTGAGCGACAGGTCACCTTGCCCGCCATGGTTGACCCTGAGCAGACCAATGCCTACTATGAGAATGGACTTTTGGAAGTTATTATGGCCAAGGTGGGCAAAACAAGCCATGGCCGCTGAGGTATAGGGGCTATGAACAGCAATCCTGGCGATAAAGCTATCAGGCAGACATATCGCTTTCCTGAGGAACTACCTATTCTGCCCAGCGGCAAGACTGTGGTTTTTCCGGCTATTATCTTCCCTCTAGCTACTCAAGAAGCCCGCGTTGTGCGTCTTATAGATGAGGCGCTGGCTGGCGACAAGGTCATCGGCATCTTCGCCCAGCGTCCTGCTGCTGAAACTGGCCAGGATAATATGTATGACGTGGGCACGGCAGCCACCATAACCAAGATGTTGAAAATGCCCGACGGTTCTATCCGTGCCTTCCTTCAGGGTCAGGTGCGCATCCGCCTTGTCAAGCTAACTCAGACTGAGCCTTTTCTCAAGGGCAGGGTGGAGGTTTTGGAGGAGCATCTGGAGAAAACCACCGAGCTTGAGGCGCTTAGCCGCAACTTGAACACCTCATTTCAGAAGGTGGTCTCTTTGACCCCCGGCATGCCCGAGGAGGTGGGCGTGGCTGCCCTCAATATCGCTGAGCCG
>Ga0315295_10006350_pt1 | contig 10090 bp, 10 predicted proteins | sample YL17G14_0_MG_FD_204453 | JGI IMG/M metagenome (GOLD analysis project Ga0315295, IMG submission 204453) | Sediment microbial communities from Yellowstone Lake, YNP, Wyoming, USA - YL17G14_0 | ecosystem: Environmental > Aquatic > Freshwater > Lake > Sediment | place: USA: Wyoming | collected... | reverse complement strand
TGCTTGCCCGCCTCCAAAATCGCCGTGTTGACCTCGTAGTGGAGGTTGTTCGGGGTGCAGTTGTGGACGACCTCGACGTCGGCGTCCGCGAGCAGGTCTCGGTAATCACCGTAGGCGCGCGGGAGGCCAAGGAGGGCGGCTTTCTGGTCCGCGGTGGCCTGATCCCGTTCGGCCAGCGCGACCACCTCGACGAATCCCAGTCGTCGCACCGCCTCCACGTGCGCCGGGCCAATGAACCCGGTGCCGACAATGCCGGCCTTGATCTTACGCATACGCGCTCCTCCCTCCGTTGCCCTTCTCTATGCCGCGAACTCTAGTCCGCCTTCACGGGGACGATGTCCGCCGACATCAGTTGCCCGTTGATCCACCGCGGCCAGATCTCCGTCTCCAGTTTCGCTTTGGCGATGCGGGTGCGGATCCCGTCCCGCATCTCCTCCAGCGTGAACTGCCGCGGGTCCACCTTCTTCTCCACCTTGATCAGGACGAATCCCTCCCTGGTCTTCACCGGCCCCGTCACCTGGTTGAGCGGTGCGTTGAAGATCGCCGTCTCCAGTTCCGCGGGCAGGCCCTGGGTCACCCCTCTCTGGTACATCCGCAGCGCGCCCGGGCTACCCTTTTCCACGGGCACGAAGGCGGTGGCCTTCGCCACTTCCTCGAAACTCCGCCCCTTCGTCAGTTCCAGCTTCGCCGCCTGGGCCGCGGCCTCCGACGGCAGGGTCATGGCGCGGAAGGAGGCCGTCTCCGGGCGGCGGTACTGGTCCTGGAACTGCTTGTAGACCGCCTGCACCTCCTCGTCGCTCACCTGTACTCGGTCGCCGAGCACTTTCTCCATATACACATAGTCTCTCGCCATCTCGCGGAAACCCGTGGTTGTCACGCGCTGCGCCCGCAGATAGCGGTCGAACGCGGCCTCGGCCGTCAGTCCCATGTCCTCGCGCAGGCCCTTCACCTTGGCGTCCACCTCCGACTCGGCGACGGTGACGTTGCGGCGCTTCGCCTCCTGCAACAGCAGCTTCTCCTGCACCATATCCTGTAGGACGAACATGCCGTGGAACGCCATCGCCCGATTCTGCACCGCGCTGATCGGGATCTCCTCCCCGTTGACGCGCCAGGCCTTGACGCCGGTCAGCACGTCCAACTCCGGCCGCGGCGGCGCCTCGTTCCCGATCGTGAGTTGATGCGTGTCCTCAGGCGCGGCGGCCGGTTCCGCCGCCCAAGCCGGCGCGGTCAGTAGCGCCCACCCTGCGACTCCCGCGAGGAACCATCGTGTCAGTTTCATCCCTGTCGTCTCTCCTCTCCTGAGGTAAACCGCGTTCGGACCTCTCTGGTCTTAGACCCCGGGCGACCCGCCTGGTCCGACCAGCCCCGCGGCCGCGAGCAGGCCGCCCACGGCCGTCATGTCTTGCACCTCCCCCCGCGCGACTAGGCGCACCGCCTCCGCCAGTTCCATCTCCACAGGTTCGATCCCCTCGTCCTCCTGCGGCGCGGCGATGACGGGCCTGATCCCGGTGGCAAGGAACACGTGCATGATCTCGTTGAGATACCCCGGGCTCAGATAGGCGGAGAACAGCAATCGCATCTCCCCCGCCTCGTACCCGATCTCCTCGACCAGTTCGCGCCGCGCGCACGCCTCCGGCGTCTCGCCCGCGTCCATCGTTCCCGCCGGCAACTCCCACAACTCCTGGCCCGCGGCGTGCCGGTATTGCCGGATCAGCACCACCCGCCCGTTCGGAAGCAATGGCACGATCGCCACCGAGCCCGGGTGCATCACGATCTCGCGCTCGGCCCTCCGGCCGCCGGGTAGCTCCACGCGATCCACCCGCGCCGAAATCAGCTTGCCCGCGAAGACCGTCTCCGACGAGATCACTCGCTCCCTCGGCAGGTTACTCATCCGCCGCGCCCCCGGCCTTCAGTCGCGCCGCGGCAATCGCCCCCGCCGCTCCCGCCGCCAGGAAGAACTCCGGGTCCTGCTCCACGGTCCGCCCCATCGTTTTCATCTCTATCCCACGCGCCGCCAAGGCCTGCACCCCGGCCTCTCCCTGCGCCACCAGCACCTCGTGTTTTTCGAAGATGCCCTCCTCCTCCAACTGCCGCTGCACCACCTCCAGCTTCTCCGGCGCCATCTCCGGGAGGCTCACCACGGCCGACACCAGGGCCACTCGCCCGATGGCGATGAGCGATTGACGACTCACCCCCTGATGGCGCGGTCGCGGGTCGGCGAAGCTGATGCGCGGCACGGCGATGGGGAAGCCGTTCAGCAGTCCCACCGCGTTGAGGTGCTCGCCCTGGGCGATGGAACCGAACCCCCATTCCGTCTCCGTCCCCACATTCCCCGGCCCCTGGGCGACGATGGCCACGTCCGCGCCCACCACCGCCCGCGCCGCGAGCAGACCGGTATAGACGTTCACCGCTTCGTAATCCCCCCCGAAGGCCTGGCCCACCGTGATCGTCGCCTCCAGCAGTCCCGCTTCCTTCAGTTGGTTCACCAGCGTGCTGAATGAGATCGGCAGGGCCGCGGTATCCGGCATCACGTAGGCCACCCGCGCCTCCGGCGCCAGGACCTTCACCGCGGCCGCGGCGGGGGCCACCTGGCTGTGCAGCCCCGCCACGATCACCGCCATCATCCCCAGGCCCTCCAGGGACTCGACCGCCTCGCGATACGGACTGCCCTCCTCCTCCACCGTGCGACAGCGGAACTGCAGCGGGGTGTACCGCAGCTTGACGATATGCCCCGTCGCTTCCTGGGGCCGCTCCTGGCCAGCCCGCTTCATCACGAAGTGATAGCCTCCCGTGCCGAGACGCGCGCGCACCGCGGTGGTGTTGAGCAGCACCTGCTCTCCCGCCTCCACCTCGCCCAGGAGTTGCGGGTAGCTGACCGCGCGCTCCTCCCGACCGGCCACGCTCACCGTGAGTTCCTGCGCGCCAGGCCGGGCGCGGTCTACGCGCACCACCACCCCCACCTCGGTCTGCAAGATGCTGTTCGGGGTCGCGCTACTCACCGGGTCTCAGGTCCTCCGCCTCCGGCCGGCCCAGCGCGCGCTGGACCCAGTGGACGCTGCGCACCACCAGGTCGTCCTCTTCGGCCAGCACTTCCTCCTCCTCCGCGCCGCGCTCGCGGGCGAACTGCGAGGCGTGGGCGAGACCGCGGTCCCGCACCAGGCGCAGCGTCCGCCCCAGGGCCGAGGCGGTGGCCTGCGGCAGATGGCTTAGGTACTCCTCCTCCAGGGCCGGCACGTGCTGCTTGCCCACGGGCGTCTCGATGTTCAGGCGCAACTCCGGCGCGCGGGTGGAGAGGAGATCAATGATGCTCACCAGATCCACCACCCCCTCGCCCAACGCGCAGCCAATCAGCGTGAACCCGTCCGAGCCGGCCGCGAGCTGATAATCCTTGAGATGCACGCTGGCGAGGAACGGGGCCAGCGCCTCCGCCGACGCGAGCGGGTCTTCCAGCGTCACCAGCGGGTTCCCTGTGTCGAAACAGACACGCACCCAGTCGCCGCCGGTCATCTCCAGCAGGGCGAGGAGTTCCTGCGTGGTGACGTTCGGGGTGTTCTCCACTGCGAGCGGGAGGCCGTAGCGCTCGCACAGCGGGACCGCCTCCAGCAACTCTCCCGCGGCGGCGGTGAGGATCGCTTTCATGCCCTCCGGCGACCTCGCCCGCGGCCGGTCAAGGGAGGCGCGCACCAGGGGAGAGCCGAGCACGTGCGCGGCGCGCACCAGGTCCTGCAAGGCCTCGGGATTGGTTCCGGTCATCCCCACCTCGAGATACAGCCCCAAGGCCTCCGCCTTCTCGCGCAGGGTCGTGGCGGAGGCGTACTCGAGGCTTTCGAAGTGCCGCGGGTCGCAGAAATATACGCCGTCCAGGCTCAACTCCGCGGCCTTCCGCAGGAAATGCACCGCGGTCATCGGCTCGTTCACGGCGGGGGCGTAGTCCCACAGCCCCGCGGCAAGGTGATAGCTGTACGAGTGCAGGCCCAGTCTCATCGCGCTGGCTCCGTGAGTGTGGGCACAGTATAGCGAGGGCGTGGGGAATAGGGAATAGGGGCCAGGGATCAGCGGCCAGGAGAGAGGCGGGAGCAGCGGGAGGGAGGGGGGCGTGCACGCAGAAGTGCGATGCAGTAGGTATCCTCTTCAGGTAGGTCGCGGTGCGCATCAAAGCCATCGCCTGCGAAGTGCTGTTCCGCGAAGTGTGTCAGTGCGCCGCCCGCGCCAAGACGATCATTGACCTCGTCTTCGTCCGGCGTGGTCTGCACAGCAATCCCGACGACCTCCGGGACGCGCTGCAGGCGCTCGTCGCCGACACCGACCCGGGACAGGACGAGGCCATCGCCTTCGGCTACGGCCTGTGCAGCAACGGCCTCGCCGGGTTGCGGGCCGGGGCGATCCCTTTGGTGATCCCGCGCGCCCACGACTGCATCACCCTCCTGCTCGGGTCGAAGGAGAAGTACGCGCGCGTCTTCTCGGACCGCCCCGGCACCTACTACTATAGCGGCGGCTGGATCGAGCGCGGCGCCGACACCGTCCCCCGCCGGCCGGAGGACGGGGCCGGACTCGACGCCACCTTCGCGGAGCTGGTGGAGAAGTACGGGCGCGACAACGCCGAGTATCTGTGGGAGTTGAACGCGAGTTGGGTCAAGAACTACACCCACGCCATTCACATTGACACCGCGCTGGGCCGCCTCGAAGCCTATCGGGCCTACACCGAGGAAAAGGCGGCGGAGCATGGCTGGGAGTACGGCGAACTGGCCGGCGACCTTTCCCTGATCCAGGCGCTGCTCGACGGCGACTGGGACGAGGAACGGTTCCTGGTCGTCCCGCCTGGGCAGGAAGTCACTCAAGTGGTGGGTCCCGAGATCATCACCTCCCGCCCCCTGGACCCGAGACCCTAGCTCCGAGTCCCGGACTCGTTTGACAGCGCACCTTCCCTCTGCTATATTCTGCCAACCTACTCCGACCTTCAGAAGGGGAGAGGTCAAACTCATCCTGGGCGAGGAGGCCTGCTATGTTGGGGAGTCGTACTCCCGTCGTGCTCGTCGCACTGTGCCTGCTGTGCTGTGCCCTGAGCGCTGCGTTCGCCGCGGACATCGTCACCGTCCCCACCGCGAACCAGCTCAAGGCCGGGGAGGTTGACCTGGCCGCCTACTACATCGCGGTGGACAACGGTGGTCTGATCGTGCCGCTGCGAAGCCTGGGCATTGATTCGATTCGTGTCCAGACGATCTACGCGGGGCTGACGGACAAGATCGAGTTGGACATCCATCGCTATGACGTGGATCTGCCAGCCGGGCTCAACGGCGTGACCACTATCTTCAACGCCTCTTATCTGGTCGTGACCGAGGACGCCAAGAAGCCGAACGTGGTGTTGGGCGGCCGGGATCTGACGAGTGAGCTCGGTCATGCCTCCTGGTACGCCGCGGCGGCCAAGACCCTGAACCCGCCGGTCGGCGGACCTCCCACCGGCCCCATCTACCGCGTCCATCTCGGCCTCGGCACCGAGGATAACACCCTCTTTGGCGAGCCGCGGCACGACGGCCTCTTCGGCGGACTGCAGGTGTGCGTCGTTCCGACGTACCCCATGGTCGGCGCGATTGCCCTCTACGACGGGCAGGACATCATCACCGGCCTCACCTACACCTACAAGCCCACCTGGCCCACGATCAAAGCCGGCACCTTTGGCGGTCACTCGTGGGTCGGCCTCAACTACACCTTCAACTGCAAGCAGTAACGGCTGCTCTCACGCGTGGCTGCGTGATCGCGCAAACCAATCGGCCCCGCCGCAAGGCGGGGCCGATGCTCTTCTCTCGGACCCTTAATCTCCCATCAGCGGTGGAGCGCCATCCGCACCCCGATCGCGACGGCCAGCGCGCCCGCGATGACCAGCATGGAGCCAAGCAGCCCGGGTATCGGAAGACCCAGGGACTTCGCTCCCTCATCGGGCATGATGCGGACGGCCATAATGACAATGAAGAGGGCGAACATCGCGCTTAGGGTGGTCTTGGGGAGGGCCTGCGCGATCTTGGCGCCGGCGGCCGCACCGGGGATGGAGCCCACGGCCAGCGCGGCCGCCACCGGCAGCATCGCGGGAGTGAGCGTGCCTCCCTGGAAGTAGCCGATCGCGCCGGTGGCCGCAGTGATCACCATCGCGGCGAGGGAAAGGCTCTGCGCCTGCTGCTGGGTGTAGCCCGCAACGAGAAGGAGAAACGGTACCATCAGAATCCCGCCTCCGACTCCAAACAGGCCGCTGAACAGCCCCACCACCACCCCCGCGGCCGCGTAGATTCCGTAGGCTGCCAGCCCTTTCGTCTTCATCATCGTCGCCCCTGTCGCTTCCTCTGTCTGCACTCCAACCTCCTCGTCCTGCCGCGCCGCGTCCCGCGGCGGACGGCCTTTGGGCCGTTAGGGGAAGTATAACAACGCGTGGATACCGGGTCAAACCGCCCCCCGGAGATGAGAAGGAGAAAGCCGTTCGAGCAGGGCCCGAGCCGCGGCCCGGCGGCCGGGGGTAGAGGAAGCCGCAGGGTGTCGGCGAAGTACTCCGGTAGGTGTAGTTCGACGCGTGCGAGGTTCCGACGTGACACGTTTCTCGCCTGCCTCCCAATTCGCGCCGCGACCGCTTCGTCCGCGCGTCGCGCGGCGAAGAGAGACGCGGGCGGACCTCGAGACCGGTAGCGCAGACAGGAGTTGCGATGACTGACCAGATCGAGCAGGTCCTCTCTGAGATCAAGGTGGACGGCGCGGAGAAAGGGCGGCGGACCGCGTTCGTGCTGCCCGCTCTGCAACGGATTCAGCGGCGGTTCGGCTACGTGCCGGAGGAGGCGATCCCCCGGATCGCCGACCTGCTGGGGGTGCCGCAGAGCCATATCTACGGCGTGGCCACGTTCTACGCGCAGTTCAAGCTCACCCCGCCCGGCCGGCACAACATCACGGTGTGCTGCGGCACGGCCTGCCACGTGCGGGGAGGCATGAAGCTGCTGGACGATCTGCGGCAGAAGCTGGGAATCGAGGCCGGGGAGACCACCTCCGACCTAGCCTTCTCCCTGGACACCATCGCCTGCTTCGGCTCGTGCGCTCTGGCGCCGGTGGTGGTGATAGACCACAAGGTGCGGGGTCGGATGGATCGCAGCAAGCTAATGAAGGCGCTGGTGAAGCTGGAGGCCGAGGGGGCCGCGCAGGAGAGCGAACAGTGAAGATCGCAGAGCTTCAGGAACGCGCGCAGCGAGAGTGGCAGGAGCTGAAGAACGGTGATCCGATCATCTGGTTCGGCCTGGCGACGTGCGGGCTGGCGGCCGGGGCGGGCGAGGTGATTGAGGCGGTGCAGGCGGAACTGGCGGAGTCGGGGATTGCGGCGCAGATCGTCCCGACGGGCTGCCTCGGGGCCTGCTTCGTCGAGCCGATGATGGATCTCCAGAAGCCGGGCGGGCCGCGTATCTGCTACGGAGAGATGACGCCGGAGAAGGCGCGAACGATCCTCAAGTCCTACCTGGTGGACGGCGACCCGTGCGCGGATCAGGCTTTGGGCACAGTCGGGAAGGGGACGATTCCGGGAATCCCCCGCCTCTTCGAGCTACCGGTGTTCGCGCCGCAGGTGCGCATCGCGACGCGCAACGCGGGGCTGATCAACCCCGAGGACATCACGCACTATCTCGCGACCGGCGGCTACGCGGGCCTGCAGCGCACCCTGGAGATGGACCCGGAGGAAGTGATCGCGGAGATCACCAAGTCCGGCCTGCGGGGCCGCGGCGGGGCCGGGTTCCCGACCGGGGCGAAGTGGCGCTTCGCGCGGCAGGCGGAGGGGACGCCGAAGTACCTGATCTGCAACGCCGACGAGGGCGACCCCGGCGCCTTCATGGACCGCTCGGTGCTGGAGAGCGACCCGCATTCGGTGCTGGAGGGGATGCTGATCGCGGCCTATGCCATCGGGGCGAGCGAGGGCTATCTGTACGTGCGCTCCGAGTACCCGCTGGCGATTCAGCGCCTCTCCATCGCCCTCGACCAGATGCGCGCGAACGGGCTGCTCGGGGAGGGCCTCGCCGGGTCCGGGTTCAGCTTCGACATTGCGCTCAAGGAGGGCGCGGGGGCGTTCGTGTGCGGCGAGGAGACGGCGATGATCGCCTCGCTGGAGGGAAAGCGCGGCCAGCCCCGTCCCCGGCCGCCGTTCCCGGCGACCTCGGGGCTGTGGGGCAAGCCCACCACCATCAACAACGTGGAGACCCTGGCGAACGTGCCCGCGATCATGGCGAAAGGCGCGGACTGGTTCGCCGGCTACGGTACGGAGAAAAGCAAAGGCACCAAGACCTTTTCGCTCACCGGCAAAGTGAGGAACTCCGGGCTGATCGAGGTGCCGATGGGGATGAGATTGGGCGACGTGATCCATACCATCGGCGGAGGGATTCTCGAGGACCGCGAGTTCAAGGCGGTGCAGACTGGTGGGCCGTCGGGCGGCTGCCTACCCGCAAGCCTGGCCGACCTGACCATCGAGTACGAATCCCTCGCCCAGGCCGGCTCGATCATGGGCTCGGGCGGACTGGTGGTGCTGGACGAGGACACGTGCGTGGTGGACATCGCCCGGTACTTCCTCAGCTTCACCCAACGGGAGTCCTGCGGCAAGTGCCCGCCCTGCCGGCTGGGAACGAAGCAGATGCTGGCCCTCCTGGAGGACTTCTGCGCGGGGAAGGGCACGCTGTAGGGTCTGGACCTGCTGGTGGAACTGGCGGAGGCGGTGAAGCTCGGCTCGCTGTGCGGGCTCGGGCAGACCGCGCCGAACCCGGTGCTCTCCACCGTGCGGTACTTCCGGGACGAGTATGAGGCCCACATCGTCGAGAAGCGCTGCCCCGCGGGAGTGTGCAAGGAATTGATCCAATACACCATTCTGGACGGCGTGTGCACGGGCTGTGGGCGGTGCCGGCGAGAGTGCCCGGTGCAGTGCATCACCGGGGAACGCAAGGCGACCCACGTGATTGACCAGGCCCCGTGCCTCAAGTGTGGGACGTGCCGTGAGGTGTGCAAGTTTGATGCGGTGGAGGTGCGGTGATGACGACCCGCGTGGAGACGATCGAGCTGACGATAGACGGGAAGAAGGTCGCCGGCGGCCACGGCGAGACGGTGCTGGAGGTGGCGCGGCGCAACGACATCCACATCCCGACGCTGTGCTACCACGAATCGCTACGGCCGGAGGGACGGTGCCGGCTCTGTCTGGTGGAAGTGGACGGGTTCCGCGCCCCGACTACGGCGTGCACTACCAAGATCACCGGCGGGATGGAGGTCAAGACCGACACGCCCATGCTCCAGCAGGTCCGGCGCGTCACCGCGGAACTGCTGCTCGCGGACCATCCCTCCGACTGCCTCATCTGCGCCCAAAACACGGTCTGCGACCTCCAGAAGGTGGCGGCCTATCTGGGCATTGACCGCATCCGGTTCCGCAAGCTGACCGAGGTGCGGCCTCTTGACGACAGCAATCCGTTCTTCGTGCGCGACCCGAACAAGTGCATTCTGTGCGGCCGGTGCGTACAGACGTGCTGGGGTCTGCAAGGCGTGGGGGCGATTGACTTTCTCGCGCGCGGTCACGCCACGGAGGTGGGCACGTTCGCGCGCCAGCCGATCTACGAGTCCACGTGCGAGTCCTGCGGCGAATGCCTGGTGCGCTGCCCCACCGGCGCGATTGCCCGCCGGGACCGGAGGCAGGCCGCCACTACCGTGAAGACGATCTGCCCGTACTGCGGGACGGGGTGCGGGATGATCCTGGGCGTGCGCGGCCGGCAGATCGTGTGGGTGGACGGCGACCCCGACAGCCCGGTGAACCGGGGGCGGCTGTGCGTGAAGGGCCGGTTCGGGCAAGGGTTCGTGAACTCCGCGGACCGGCTGACCGCGCCGCTAATCAAGCGCGACGGCAAGTTCGAGAAGGCCTCCTGGGACGAGGCGCTCGATCTGGTGGCTAGCAAGTTCAAGCAGTACCAGCCGCACGAGATCGCGGTGGTCGGGTCGGCGCGGGCCACCAACGAGGAATGCTACCTGGTGCAGAAGTTGGCCCGCGCGGTGTTCGGCACGAACAACGTGGACAACTGCGCCCGGCTCTGCCACGCCCCGACCGTGT
>Ga0315295_10006348_pt1 | contig 10091 bp, 6 predicted proteins | sample YL17G14_0_MG_FD_204453 | JGI IMG/M metagenome (GOLD analysis project Ga0315295, IMG submission 204453) | Sediment microbial communities from Yellowstone Lake, YNP, Wyoming, USA - YL17G14_0 | ecosystem: Environmental > Aquatic > Freshwater > Lake > Sediment | place: USA: Wyoming | collected... | reverse complement strand
AGCTCCCGTATAAGGGCAGCATCCCATTCATCACCGGCGTCACTGCGTGGCCCTTCTACGGGGCCACTGGGGCGAACGATTGGGAGCACCGCATCTGGCCGTACTTGCCCATGGCGTTCCAGCTCAAGGAGTACCGCGCGGCCGTCTGGTACTTCGAGGGCTCCCCGCCCGGGGTCGGCGTTCCCTGGAGCGACTGGGCCTCACCTCTGCTTGTCTGGTCGTCATTCCTCATCGCCCTGATGGCCGGCATGTTCTGCCTCGGCTCCCTGCTGAGCAGAGACTGGATCGAGCGCCAGAGGCTAACCTACCCGCTCGCCGAGATCCCCCTGGCCATGGTCGGCGGCGAGACCAACCCCACCCTGGGGAACACCCTCAACAACAAGATCCTCTGGGTCGGGTTCGCCGTCCCCGCTGTGTGCGCGGTGCTGCTCTGGTTCCACCGGCTCTATCCGAGCGTGCCTGCGCTGGATGTGTTCGACCTCGACGTCGGGCGCTCGTTCAGGGGGATGGGCTTGCCGTGGAGTGTGCTCGGCGGGTCGTCAGGGATGCGCATGTCGCTGGCTTTCCCCTTGATGGGGATCGCCTACCTGCTCCCTGGAGAGATCTCCCTCAGCCTGTGGCTCTTCTACGTCCTCTTCCGCGTCCAGCAACTGGTCTGGGCGAGCTTCGGGGTCGCGGAGGGAGGCAGCAGTGGAGCTGCCATTGACCCGGTCACCTTCATTGGGATGGAGGAGGCGGGCGGGTTCATCGCCCTCTGCGGGGTCATCCTCTACCAGTCGCGCCACACTCTGCGCACGGCATGGAGAGCGCTGACCGGCCGGGTGCGCCCGGAGCCTGATGCCTACACGCCGCTGGCCGGACAGTGGGCAGTGCTGGGATTCATCATCTCCAACCTCTTCCTGCTGGCGTGGGCCTGGCGGATAGGAATGCCGCTGTGGCCCTTCGTGGTGGTGATGGCGGTTTTCTATGTCGTGACGATCGGTGTCTCGCGGCTGGTGGCAGCGGCCGGCGTGACCCATGTTGACACCGGGTTCACGCCCCGCCAACTGGTACTGCGCACGATCGGGGCGGCCCGGGTCGGACCTGTCTCTCTCAGCGTGTTCGGCTTTCTCGACGCGGCCGTGATGCACGACCCCCGGATCGTGCTGATGGCCCAGGCCATGACCGGCCTCAGACTGCTTCACACGAGCAGGTCGGAGGCCAGGCGTTTCTCCTGGGCCGCCCTGCTCGCGGTGGTGATCATGCTTGCCGTGGCCTTCCCCACCATGCTCTGGATCTGCTATCGCCATGGCGCCACCGCCCTCCCGGCCTGGCCCATGACCACCCCCGCGCGTGACACCTTGAACGCGCTTGACAGCAGCCTGCGCTCACCCGAGATGCCCGACAACTGGCTGCGCGCGGCCCTCGCGATCGGGGCCACGCTCATGCTGGGCCTGATCGCCATGCACAGCCGGTTCCTCTGGTGGCCGGTCAGCCCGGTCGGGTTCGTCATCGCCAGCGCTTGGTCCACCGACTACTGGATCTGGTTCAACGTCCTCATCGGCTGGTTGATCAGCACGAGCGTGCGCCGGTACGGCGGCCTCAAGCTCTACCGCGCCCTGCGCCCGGCGTTCATCGGGCTGGTCATCGGTGGGTACGTGCCAGAGGGGGTCCTGGCCGCTGTCTCGTCAGTCCTCGGCTATCACTTCCGAGGCAACATCTAGACTGATGCCTGACATCACCGGTAGCGTCGCGTGAGAGCTCTGCTAGTTGCCAACCCGCGTGCCGGAAGGGTCCGCAATGAGGCCACCCTGACGGGCATTCAGCAGCGCCTCTGCTCGGCCGGCATGGAAGTCTCTCGCCTCCGGGCCGCGGACGCCGCCAGTCTGGGAGAGGCGCTTCGCTCGATACTGCGGGAGGTGCCCCCGGACCAGGTCCGAGTCGTCGTGGCCGGAGGCGATGGCACCGTCAACGCGGCTCTTCCCGCACTCCTGGGTACAGGAGTGCCACTAGCGATCGTGCCAGTGGGCTCAGTCAACGTGCTGGCGCGGGAACTCGGCCTGCCCCGGGCCATCGCGGATTCGGTCGAGATCGCGACGAGGGGAGTCATCCGCAGGGTTGACCTTGGCATCGCGAATGGTCGGCCCTTCTCGCTCATGGCAGGCCTGGGGTTCGACGCGGCGGTCGTGGCCTCGGTTGCCCCTCGCCTCAAGAGCGCCATTGGGTCGTTCGCCTACATCGCCCGCGGCCTTCGAATCCTCGCTCAGTACGCGCCGAGTCACTTTCGCATCGCCACGGAAGAGAGGAGCCTGGAGGCCGAGGCCTGGCTTGCCGTGATCGCGAATGCGAGCCGGTACACGTACCACTGGACGCTTGCTCCCGAGGCTTCCATTGATGACGGGTGGCTCGATCTGTGTCTGTTTCAGAGCGGGTCCCGTGCGCGGACCCTGGCCCAGGTGATGGCTGTGCTCGGCGGCTGCCATGCCGACAAGGCAGGGGTTCTCCATGTGCGGGCACGGGAGTTTCGCTTCGAATGCGACCCGCCCGTGGACCTCCAGGTGGACGGCGACGTCGCAGGCAGGACTCCCGCGGAGGTGCGCATAGCGCCCATGGCCCTGAGCGTGATGGTGCCAGGTCCTCGACCGCGCGACTCGTGGCATTGACGCGACCCATGCGATCGCGTATCCTCACCCCCGTACCGATGGATCACGCGGAAGCCCAGTCAGGACAGGGGAATCCACCCGCCCGGTGAGGGAGAGCGAGATGATCACCGATTCGATCGCGACCCATCTGCCGCGTCACCCAGTGGCCGCTCTCTTGCCGGCCTGTCTACTGCTCGGCATCGCCCTCGCCATCGGATTGGCCGACATGTTCCACTGTGTCGGCAGCGACGCGATCAGCGGCCCGCCGGCGGCGCCGACCGCCCAGCCGGTTGCCGATCCGTCGCGCCTCCGGCCCACAGGCACGCCGCCGCCGTTGCATACCGAGGGCAGCCGCATCGTTGGGCGCGACGGCCGGGCTGTGCGCCTGCGCGGCGTCAACATCGCCAGCCTGGAATGGACGGACACGGGCGAGAACGTCGCGCGCTCCCTGGCCGTTGCCGTTGATAACTGGGGATGCAACATCGTCCGCATTCCACTGAGCCAGGACCGCTGGTTCGGCCGTTCGCCTACCCAGAACGACAGCGGCAAGGCCTACCGCGCGATCGTTGACAGCTTGGTCGTCGCCGCCGCCCGGCGCGGCGCCTATATCCTGCTGGATCTGCACTGGAGCGACGCCGGCGTCTGGGGCCAATTCATCGGCCAGCACAACATGCCCGACCCTGGATCGCTGCTCTTCTGGCAGGATCTCGGCCGTCGCTATGCCAACCATCCGGCCGTGCTTATGGGCCTGTACAACGAGCCCCACGACATTACCTGGGACGTCTGGCTGAAGGGGGGCGAGACCGAGGAGGAGGTGGGTCGCAGGGAGAGGCACGACGCCACCAAGCCGCCGGAGCATGTGCGGACAACTGCGCGCTACCGAGCCGTTGGCCATCAGGAGCTCTACAATGCCGTGCGCGCTGCCGGGGCGAGCGAGAACATCATCATTGTTGGCGGGCTTGACTGGGCCTACGATCTCGCTGGCCTGCTCAACGGCTACGCGATCCAGGGCAGGAACGTGGTGTACGACACCCACGTCTACCCGAACAAGGATTGGAAGCCGGAGTTCAGTTGGGAGAACGCGTTTCTCAAGCCGAGCCGCACGCTCCCCGTGTTCGTCGGCGAGTGGGGTGGAAGCGTTTCGAGGAGCGGCGAGCCCGGATTCGTCGAGAAGTTCGTCCAGTGCCTCCGCAGCAATCAGCAGCTCTCGTGGACGGCCTGGGACCTCCATCCCGCCGCCGGTCCGACCCTCATACGCAATTGGGACTACGAGCCCACCGAGACCGGCCGGATCGTGATGCACGAGCTGAAGTCGGGAGGAGAGTAGTCCTCCGGAGAACCCTCGAGTTGATCTGCCCCGCGGCTCGCGGTGACCCCTTCGGACACGGTGCAGAACGCGACTCCGGCGGGAGCCTGGAACGGCTTCGCCGCATTTCGCTCAAAGGGGTAACGGCGAAAGGCGGACAGACCATGCCCCAGGCAGGCGCAGGGCACATCCCGCCTGCGCGAACAGTCGTCTGGACCCACGGCGCCGGCCATGGCGGCCTCTGCTGCCAGCTCATCGCGAGGGACGGCCACACTGCGGCCCGAGAAGAGGGGGCATTGCCGGCCTGGCGAAAGGCGGTCGGCGCACGAATGCGAGGAAGGAGGTAGCTGGTGGAAGTGGTGAGATTCGCCTTGATCGGCTGTGGGCCAATGGGACGTCGGCTGGCCGACTCGCTGGCCTCGCGTGCCGACGCGCGGGTGGCCGCGGTGGTAGACCCCGCCGCAGAGGCGCGACACCAGGCGGCCGAGGCCTACCGGGCCGATGGGTACGCCGACCACGCTCAAGCGCTGGCGCGAGATGACATTGACGCGGTGGTGGTCGCCACGCCGAGCCACCTACACAAGGAGATCGTGATCCACGCGGCCCAGGCGCGGAAGCACGTATTCTGTGAGAAGCCGATGGCGCTCACGCTAGCGGACTGCGACCAGATGATCGCCGCTGCCGAGGCCGCCGGAGTCCGGTTGATGGTCGGGCAGGTACTGCGGTTGATGTTCCCGTTCTGGCGGATCAGAGAGTTGGCTAGTCCCGGCGAGCTGGGCATCCCGGTCTGTGTGAGCATCCGCCGCCTCATGCAGCTCCCAGAGACGGGGTGGCGTGGGCGACGGGCTCACTCTGGCGGCCCGCTGTTCGAGGTGCACGTGCATGAGCTGGACTTCATGCGACACCTGTGCGGGGAGGTGGCGCAGATCAGCGCCTATGGCGGGCAGTTCCTCAGTGAGGGCGTAGACTACTACGACACCTACCTCGTGAACTTGCGCTTCCGTTCCGGCACGGTGGGCCATCTCCATGGCGGGCGGGGAGTGGGAGGACAGCCCTTCGAGGGACGCATCATCTGCCCCGGAGGCATGCTCTCATTCGGTCCCGAGTGGGGCGCGGGCACCGTACAGCGGGCGGGCGGCGAGCCCGAACCGCTGCGGGCCGAGAGCCGAAGCGGGCCGGTCGGGATAGACTGGGAGCTGGACTCGTTTGTCCAGTGGGTGCTCAGGGACCGGCCGCCAGTGGTGACCGCCCGCGACGGCCGCGCCGCAGTCGAACTGGCCGAGGCGGCCTACCGGTCAATCGAACAAGGCAGACCCGTGGATATCGCGGGGCAGCCGTGAGTGCAGCTCCGCGAAAGGCCGGATCTGTCTCATGAATGGTGAGACTCCACGATGTGAGTGATCCCGATAGGGGAGGATGGCGATGCGATGCACGATTCCGTGCGGATGGGCTGGCGTGATCGGTATCCTGGCAGCATTGGGTCTACTGAGCAGCCCCGCGTCGGCCGCGGTGTGGCATGCCGCCGCCGGGGGGAATGCCTCCGACGGGAATCCCGGAACCGCGCAGCGGCCGGTTGCGACCGTACAGAAGGCCGCGTCTCTGGCAAGGCCAGGTGACACCGTGGTCTTCCAGGCGGGAACCTACCCCTGTTCCGGGGTGAAGGTACCTGACGGCAGCCCGGACCTCCCGATCACGCTGCGATCGGAGGCGAAGGGGAGAGTGATCTTCACCAACGACGGCCAGAGCGATGCTCTGTACCCAGGGTCCTACAACACGATAGATCGCATCGAGGTGGAGATGACCTCGGATCACCCCGAGGGGGCGGGCCTGAGCTTCTCGGGGAAAGAGCACGTGACGGTGCGGAACTGCCGCTTCTCCGCGTGCCAGGTTGGGGTGAGGGCGGACCGCGCGCACTACCTCACCATCACGAACTGCGAGGCGGCCTACTCCGGCGCGATTGGCATCCAGCTCACCGGCGGCGGGGACGGGCCCGAAGGACAGTGGAATCCGCAGGATGAGGGCCGGAATGTGGAGATCCGCAACTGCTACCTGCACGACGCGGGATGGAATACCGAGGGCACCGAGGGGTACGGGATCAACGCCTACGGCGCGATAGAGAACCTGGTGATCGAGCACTGCCAGATAGACAACAACAGCGGAGACGGGATCCTGTACGAAGACTGGGCGATTCACACCACCGCGCGGCACAACGTGATACGAGGCACGGGCATTGCGGCGATCTGGATTGACAACGCCAGCATGTCCATCTTCGAGGGCAACTACCTGGAGGCGAACAATGTCTGCGTGTGGCTGTCCGGCGAGGAGAGCAGCAACCGGTTCCTGAGCGACTTCGTTGTCATCCGCAACAACATCATCGTGCACAACGACTGGGCTGCGATCGACCCCTCGGTATACGGGAAGGTCATCTTCCTGCTCACCTCCAACACGCGGGACGTCTACTTCGACAACAACACGGTGGCGTTCAACAACTGCGAGCGGGTCGTCGGGGTGCAGGGCCGACCCCCGCTGACTGACTACCGGAACATCTGGTTTCGCAACAACATCTTCTGGGAGAACACGGGAGGAGTGGGGATCGACGCGGGGCTGGACGCCAGCCAGTTCCACTTCGTGAACAACCTGTGGGATAAGCCGTACGCGGCCGATGCGCAGGCCAGATCCGGGGATCCTCAGTTCGCGGACTCAGCCGCGCATGGTCCAGAGGGGTACAAGCTGCGGCGCGAATCCGCGGCCAAAGACCAGGGCCTGCTCCTGTACGAGAACCCGTTGGACTTCTGGAACGCGCCCCGGCCGCATCTCTCCAAGACGGAGAAACACGATCTCGGCGCCCATGAGTTCGGCGCCACTGGCCCCGCTTACGCGGGGCTTGACCGTGCCACGTTCCCCTATGAGGTGCCGCCGTTCGAGCTGCGGTTCAAGGCCAAACCGAGACGGTAGCGCGTCTCTCCGTATGGCTCTCCTGAGATCCTCCGCGCGTTCGCGCACCTCGCCGCCCCGCGGTCCACGAGGGTCGCTTTGGACGGTCCAACTGGTGTCTCAAGCCCAGTGGACACCCGCAGACAGGACTCCGACGCCTGCTCGGCGATCAGGCAGTGACGCCGGTTTTCTCTCCGGCGAGTAGCGGCTCTACGTACACAACGAAGCGTCCGAATTCCTGTCTCAGTCGTTCGCACTGCTCTGGCGCCTCGGCGAGCGACCCTCTCTGACTCGCTTCCTCCAGTGCCGCCGCAGCCGCGCTCAACGGCGCCGCGGACAGAGTGGCTGCGCCCCCCCTCATTTTGTGGGCGCGCTCTGACACGGTGGTCGTGTCGGAGCGCGCCACCGCGTCTTCGAGCTCGTTCAGCTCCTGAGGCGTGCGTTCGACGAACATCCCAACGATCTCTCTCAACAGCGCCGGGCTCCCCGCGCAACGTGCCAAGGCGGTTTCGTAGTCGAAAGGCGTCACCGCTTCCGAGGAGCCGACGGCTCGGTCGGTCTCCGGCGTTGGCAAGGGTCTCGTCTGGGTGAACGGGGACGGGAATCCCCGCTTGGAGAGGGCCCATTTCCCGATCATCTGAACCAGCCGCTCCGGCGTGACCGGCTTGGTCAGGTAGTCGTCCATGCCCGCGGCCAGACAGGCGTCGCGATCGGTGGTGGTAGCGGAGGCCGTGAGCGCAATGACGGGGACGTGCGCGGCGCCGGTGCGGGCCTCGTGGGCGCGAATCCTGCGTGTGGCGATGTAGCCGTCCATCTCCGGCATCTGGCAGTCCATCAGCACGAGGTCGTAGTCGCGGCCAGTGGCGAGCGCAACCGCCTCCACGCCATTGGCGGCAAGGTCACACTGCAGACCATCTCTCTGTAGCATGGCCTGAGCGACCAGCTGATTGGTCTCGTTGTCCTCGGCCAACAGGATGCGCAGGTCAGGCGGCAAGAAAGGAGCGTTAGGCGTGGACAGGGCAGGAGGCGGAGATAGCTGGTCAGGCTGCTGGCGCAGGAGATGCAGGGCGTCCATGAGCGTGTCGAGCAGAACCGACTGGCGTACCGGCTTGGTCAGGAACCCCGATATGCCGAAGACCTGGTACTGGTGCCGGTCCAGATCGGACCCGATCGAGGTGAGTATGATCAGGGCGATGCCCTGAACCCTGGGATCACCGCGGATCCGCCGTGCCAGCTCCAGACCATTCATGCCAGGCATGCGGTGGTCAACCAAGGCGATCCGGAAGGGGTTCCCCTGGTCTGCAGCTTCGCGCATCAGGCCCAGGGCCTCAGGTCCGTCGGCCGCGCTCTCGCCCCGGATTCCCCAGCCCTCCAGGTGAGCCAGCAGAACCTGGCGGTTGACCGGATTGTCATCCACGAGCAGCACTCTCGCCTGACGCAGATCCGGGATTCCTCCCATGCTAGGTGACGGTTGCGCGGCGCCCTGGCAGCGCAGGGGAAGCGTGAGCCAGAACGTAGTGCCCCGCCCGGGGACACTCTCCACCCCGATCGTCCCTCCCATCAGCTCGACGAGGTGCTTGGAGATCGCCAGGCCCAGCCCGGTCCCCCCGTACTTGCGCGTGGTGGAGGCATCGGCCTGGGAGAAGGACCTGAAGAGGCCCCCGAGCCGGTCGGGCTCGATGCCCGGGCCCGAGTCTTGCACCGAGAGGCGAGCCACCCCCTGCTCTTCGTCGGTTGCCTCCCATCGGCACCTGAGTACCACCTGTCCCTGTTCGGTGAACTTGACCGCGTTACCGACGAGGTTGCTCACGACCTGGCGCAGGCGGTGGCTGTCGCCGACCACCGATCGCGGTAGTGCGGACGGCAGGTCGGCTACCAGGTCCAGCTGCTTCTTCTGAGCCTGCTCGGCGAACGTTTCCAGGACGCTCTCCAAGGTGTCATGTAGATCGAAAGCCGTTCGCTCCATCTGCATCATCCCGGCCTCGATCTTGGAGAAGTCGAGGATATCGTTGATCAGACTCAGCAGGAGATCGGCGGAGTAGACGACGGTCCGTGCATAGTGCTGCTGCTGTTCGTCCAGCTCCGTCTTGAGCAGGAGGCTGGCCATGCCGATCACCCCGTTCAGCGGCGTGCGGATCTCGTGGCTCATGTTCGCCAGGAATTGGCTCTTTGCGGCAGTTGCTGCCCTGGCTTGCTCGGCCATTTCCTCCGCATGCCGCCGGGCCTCGTTGAGCTCGGCGTTCGACTGAGCCAACTGGCGGTTCAGCACGCCTACGTCGTGGTAGAGCTGGATGTTCTCGGCGTAAGCGAACACCTGCCTCACCATCACCAGGCCCATCAGGGCCAGACCAGCCACAAATACCCCCAACCCCACGAACCCCTTCTCGAGCACATCCTGGCGCACCACGAACACGAATGCGGCAAGACCCAGCAGGTAAGGCAAGATGGAGCGGAGGGAGTCGCCCCGCTGCACCTGAACCGGAGCCGTGGCGGCCAGCGAGAGGGCGTCCGGCGATCTGCCTGCGGCCCGCGCCGCGATGATCGGGGCGCAGGCGATGAGCGCGCATCCCACGTTCCAGCCCACGTCACACCATTGGCCGCTCTCATACTTGCCGCTCGCCACCGATAGCCAGTAGGCCGCATCTGCCACGGTCATCGCTAGCAGCCCCGCGGCGAGAGCCCCCATCGCCAGTCTTGCCTCCCGCGCCAGCCGCGCCGTGGACATCAGCGCCGCCACGCACACCAGCACTGCAAGGTCGCCCAGGCAGTACGCGATGTTGACGCTCTTGGCGAAGACCGAGATCTCCGACTGCTGCCAGAGCGGTTGCACCAGGTAGTACCAACTGAGGATCCCCGCGGCGCTGGTGAGCAGCGCACTGTCCAGCAGCAGGCGCACTCTCGAGACCGGCGAGAGCGGCCTGAAGAAGCAGATCACGCCCGCCACGAGCGGGAAGTAGAATGCGACGTAGAAGAGATCGGCCCAGCTCACGGCCGGGACCTTGGTCCCGCGGATGACCTCGAAGTACGTCCACGTCAGGTCGCCCAGCATGTAGACGAAGACCGCAAGCCCGATCAGCATCCAACAGCAGCTCTGCCATGGTGACTGCGCCCTCACCCGCCGGGCGCACCATACACATGCGACTACCGCACCAATCTGAATGGGAACCGCGATCGGGTCCCAGTATGCGAGGAACACCCTCTCGGACCCAGGCCTGAATACCGCCAACGCC
>Ga0315295_10006347_pt1 | contig 10092 bp, 7 predicted proteins | sample YL17G14_0_MG_FD_204453 | JGI IMG/M metagenome (GOLD analysis project Ga0315295, IMG submission 204453) | Sediment microbial communities from Yellowstone Lake, YNP, Wyoming, USA - YL17G14_0 | ecosystem: Environmental > Aquatic > Freshwater > Lake > Sediment | place: USA: Wyoming | collected... | reverse complement strand
CGTCAACGACCCGGCGGGTGTAGTCCGAGGGCGTGTAGTACAGGTTCAGATACCCCTTGACCGCCTTGACCTCATAAATGGCTGCGCCGGGATCGATGGCCTCGGCCACGCGCTGCGCGATCTCTTGGGCGCGTTGAGCCACGGGGCGTGAGGCGTCCGAAGGCGCCTGCATGGCCGCCGTTCCAAAGAACGACGTGGAGAAGCCCCAATCCCCCGAGAACGGGATGGGCGACCACTTCAGATCCGCAAGCGGTATGCGTTCGCGCCTAAAGAAATCGCGAATCTGTTTTTCAACATCTTCTCGTTCGGCTTCGAACATCGGCGGGATTATATCATTCGCATTTCAGACGATCGCGCGGCACGCTGCAGCTGCGCCACAGACTGGTTCAATGGATACGCCTTTTCTTATCCCGAAGAGTTTCAGGATGTTAACGCCTGGCCTCCATCGGGTCTGTCCAAGGGGGACTTCTTCCTCATCGATTTCGATCGCGATTACGTACCCAACCACGCCAGATTCGTGGTAGGGTATGGCTACACAAGCACGAACTAGGCCGACTATACCGATGGCTGCGGTAACTACATGCCCGTGCCGCCCCGGACCTACACGCTCTTGGTCGATCAACATTGCCCGGATCGCCACCACGTGGCATGGGACTTCAACTTTCAGGATGAGTACCGAGTCTGGTCATATCATGTGATATGGTGAGATGCGATGATGGCAACACTCAAGCAAGGAGGCATAGCGATGCTTCATAACAGACGCCTACACCTCGCCGCAGCCACGTGCATGTTCATCGCGGGCTTGACAGTTATTGCCCTGGCAAATCAAGAGCGCGCGGCGGCTACTGCGGGAGTTCCAGAGACGGAAGACTCCAGGCTGATCCAGGATACGATTTTGCGAAGCTACGAGCTTCAACATCAAGCCGTGCTAACGATGGACACCTCGGCTTTTAGCACAGTCTTCGTCAACGATCCTAGGGGTGGCCTACTATCACCGGGGCAGATCGAGTATATGCAAAACATGACCGGACAGTTCGCCAAGACGGATTTTGGATACCTGGAGTACGAAAGCGAGTGGTTCACGGTGAGGCCTACCCCCGAAGAGGTGGAGCCCGCGCTGGATTCCGATGGGGGAGGACCTGTCCTGCGGCCCACGCCGCCCGGCGTTCTCGTCCTTCGGTCGGCACCACTGGAGCTCCAATTCATCTCGATCGTGATCGAGGGCGACCGCGCTGTAGCGACCGTGAATGATGGTTCCAGACTACGCGAAATGGTACTCGTGAAACTGGATGGGAAGTGGTTCATTGCCGGCGCCAAGCTCATCCGAGCCTGGCCATAGTTCAGGCACGCTTCACATCGGGCGCGGCGAGCCGAACACAAAGCGGGAGCGATTCATCGCTCCCGCTTGTTGTACTCCTGATGAAGATCGTACTACTTCTTGGTGGTCTTCTTTGCAGGGACTTTCTTGGCCGCGGTCTTGGGGGCGGCTTTCCTGGCCTCGGGCTTGACTTTTGGTTCAGCGGCTGCCGCGGGGCGCTTCCCAGATTTCGCTGCCGGCATTGACTTTGACTCTGCCGCCGAAGGAACCTCTGCAGCGGGCTGAGCTGGCATGCTGACGGGACGCTGTCCGAGCGCCGCGAGCCGCTTGATGAGGCGGCTCTTGCGCCGCGCGGCGTTGCGGTGGTGAATGGCGCCCTTGCGTGCAGCTTTGTCCAGGGCGACGATGGCGGCGGCCACCGCGGCCGGAGAGTCCTGTCCCTCCGTCATGGCAGCCAGCGCGTTCTTGACTGCGGTGCGCGCCGATCCACGAAAATCGCGATTGCGCAAGCGCCGTTTTTCGTTCTGACGGTTGCGCTTTATCTGTGACTGAATGTTCGCCAAGGTCTTTCCTCCAATGATTTCGCGTACGTGATCTCAGAAACAAATCAGCTTGCCCGGTGATCCCCACTGTGCTTCAATGATGCTTCCTTCACGTTCATCGAGCAGCAAGATCCGGTATGAGCAGGCCGCAATTGTACATGAGCGCACTGCTTTTGTCCAGCACGCGATGAATCGGCAGGCTGGATGGTGTGTCGATGTGTGCCCAATGAGGGTTTGGCTTGGAAAAGGTCTACCCGGCGGTCGGCGTTCCGGGTGCCACAGGAGTGCGCGGCGTGCTCGTGGGCGGACGGGTGGCTGTAGGCGTGACCAGGTTGACCGGCACCTTCAGCTGCTGCCCGACGAAAATGGCATTGGCGTCAGTCAGCTCGTTGATCTTGACGATTTCCTCGACGGTGCTGTTGAAGAGTCCGGCAACGCCTGCCAGCGAATCGCCCGACTGCACAATGTAGTTGACGATCATACCCTTCGCAATATTGGGTGGGATGGGCGTGGACGTGGGGAGCTGCAGATCGGGATTGGGAATGAAGATCTGCTGTCCCGGATAAACGATCTGCGTGGTGGGGTCAATGCCTGTGCCGGCATCCAGGCTGTACGGATTCAACATCAGGATGAGCGGAATGCCGTCATCGCCCAAGGCAAACTTCTCAACGATGGCTGAAATCGAATCGCCCTCCTGGACGGTGTAGATGAACGGGACGGAGGGCGTCGCGGTGGCCGTCAAAGTCACTGTGGGAGTGATCGTGGGCGTCTCTGTCGGGGTTGACGTTACGGTCGGCGTGTATGTGAGGGTAGGTGTTGGCGTATCCGTCGCAAACAGGACGCTGAGCGGCTGGTTGGGACCGGTCAGCCAGAACGCCAGGAGACCGATCCCCGCCACGATCAAGATGCCGGCCACGCCGTACACAAAAACGACGTTTCCCTGCTGCTTGCGCCGACGATACCCGGCAATCACCTCGCCAGTCGAGCCTCTATGATCCATTTAACTGCCTTTGTCCCGGCCCCTGCAAGCGGCCGTCCAAGGATTCTACTTGAACTTGCATGTTTCATGGGGAGAAGCATCGGTGAGCAGTCGGCTGCCCGCTAGTGCGCCTGGAGGTGCTTGAGGTGCGCCTTGAGGAACTGGCCGGTGTACGAACTGGCGCTCTTCATCACCTGCTCCGGTGTGCCTTCTGCCACCAACGCACCGCCTCGGTCGCCGCCCTCGGGACCGAGGTCGATCAGCCAGTCCGCGATCTTGATGATGTCAAGATTGTGCTCGATAATCAGCACCGAGTTGCCAGCGTCCACCAGGCGCTGGAGCACCTCGATGAGCTTGTGAACATCGGCCGCGTGCAGACCAACGGAGGGCTCGTCGAGCACATACAGCGTGCGGCCGGTTGCCCGCCGCGAGAGTTCCTTCGCCAATTTGACGCGCTGGGCCTCTCCTCCGCTGAGGGTAGTGGCAGGCTGGCCAATGCGGATATAGCCCAAGCCGACCTCCTGCAGCAGCGTCAGCTTGCTGAGCATGGTGGGGAATGCTGAGAACTCCGCGCGGGCGTGATCGACGGTCATGTCGAGCACATCGGCGATGCTGTTGCCCTTGAATTGGACCTGCAGGGTCTCGCGGTTGAAGCGCCTGCCATGGCACACGTCGCAGGGAACGTACACATCTGGAAGGAACTGCATTTCGATGCGCAGCTCTCCCTGCCCCTGGCAGGCCTCGCAGCGACCCCCGTGGACATTAAATGAGAAACGACCAGGTTTGTAGCCGCGCACCTTGCTCTCTGGAAGTTCGGCGAAGAGCTTGCGGATCTCATCGAACATGCCGGTGTAGGTGCCGGGATTCGAGCGCGGCGTGCGTCCGATGGGGGACTGGTCAATGTTGATAATCTTATCCAGGTGCTGGATGCCATCGATGCGCTTGTGTTCGCCAGCCTGCGTCCGCGAGCCCATCAGCTTGTTGGAAAGGGCGTTGAACACAACCTCGGTCATGAGCGTCGACTTGCCGCTGCCGGAGACGCCGGTGATGCACACCAGTCTTCCCAGGGGGATCTTCACAGTGAGATCCTTGAGGTTGTTGGCTCGGGCGCCGATGATCGTCAGGTTCTTGCCATTGCCATCGCGACGGTGCCTGGGGATCGGGATCTGCTTCTTCCCGGAGAGATACTGCCCGGTGAGCGACTGCGGAGTCGACAGGATCGTCTTGAGAGTGCCCTCGGCGACGATGCGCCCTCCGTGCTCACCCGCGCCGGGGCCCAAGTCAATAATCCAATCAGCTTCACGGATGGTCTCGTCATCATGTTCGACGACAAGGACGGTATTGCCGAGGTCGCGCAGACCTTTGAGGGTGTTGAGCAGCCGTGTGTTGTCGCGGGCGTGCAAGCCGATCGAAGGCTCGTCGAGCACATACAGGACGCCAACGAGCCGTGAGCCGACCTGGGTTGCAAGTCGGATGCGCTGCGCCTCTCCGCCCGAGAGCGAACCAGCCGAACGGTTGAGCGTCAGGTAATCCAGCCCGACATCGACAAGGAAGCCGAGGCGGGACCTGGTCTCCTTGATGACTCGCTCAGCGATTGCCAGCTGCCGCCGGGTGAGGGTGGACTTCTTCCCACTCAATTCGGTGATCCACTCAAGGGTCCGCAATATGGGCCAGGACGTGACCTCAATGATGTTGGCGTCAGCGACCGTCACGGCGATGGCCTCCGGTCGGAGCCGCTTGCCCTTGCAGGTTGGGCAGGGCTTGTCGGACATGTATTCCGTGATGCGCTCGCGGATGTATTCGGAATTAGTCTCGCGGTAACGGCGCTCGAGGTTGCCCACGACACCCTCGAACTCGCGCGCGAAGGTGAACTCGTGGCCGCGGGCGCTCTTGTACTTGATGGGGATCTCCTTGCCGCGCGTGCCATAGAGCACAACGCCCAGCTGCTCGCTGGTCAGATCCTTCACCGGCCTGTTGAGGTCGATGCCAAAGTACTTGGCGGCGGCCTGCAGAGACTGCCAGTAGAAGCCGCCCTCCTCCTTTGGGCCGCCCCATTCCATAGCCACGATGGCACCGTCATGGAGCGAGACCTCCTTGTCGGGGATTAGCAGGTCCGGATCAATCTCCAGCTTGTTGCCCAACCCCTGGCAATCCGGACAGGCACCGTGGGGAGTGTTAAAGGAAAAGGTGCGCGGTTCGATCTCGGGGAGGCTGATGCCGTGCACCGGGCAGGTGAAGTTCTCGGAAAAGTGCAGGTCGTTGACGGCTGACTTGGATTCGGATGCCGTGTCACTTCTGCGAGGGGAGGCATCCGACTTGCGACTGTCGAGCGCGGACACAGTCAGGAAACCCTCCCCGAACTTGAGGGCGGTCTCGACCGAGTCAGTCAAACGCGACCGTGCCGACTTCAAGTCCTCGGGCGTTCCCTCGTTGGAGATGACCAGCCGATCCACCACCGCGTCGATGTCGTGCTGTTTGTAGCGGTCCAGGCTGATCTCGTCATCCAGCGAATGCACTGTCCCGTCGACGCGGGCGCGCGCAAAACCGGCCTTGCGGATCTCCTCGAAGACCGCCTGGTAGGTGCCCTTGCGGCCGCGCACGACCGGCGCCAGAACCAGAATGCGGCTGCCGTTGGGCAGCGCCTCGATGGCATCAACGATCTCCTGCGCGGACTGGCGGACAACTTCGCGACCGCAGACGGGGCAGTGGGGGATGCCGGCGCGGGCAAACAGGAGGCGCAGGTAATCATAGATCTCGGTGACCGTGCCAACCGTCGAGCGCGGGTTGTGCGATGTACCTTTTTGATCGATGGAGACCGCGGGCGAGAGGCCCTCGATGTAGTCGACGTCGGGTTTGTCCATCTGCCCGAGGAACTGGCGGGCGTAGGCGGACAAAGACTCGACGTAGCGGCGCTGACCCTCGGCGAAGATGGTGTCGAACGCCAGCGATGACTTGCCGGAGCCGGAGAGGCCCGTGATCACAACCAGCTTGTCGCGAGGGATCTCAACCGTGATGTTCTTCAGGTTGTGGACGCGGGCGCCGACGACGCGGATCACATTAGAGGTCATGGTGGAAAGAGTTGGTCGTTGGTGGTTTACAGCTGAGGGCGGTCAGCTATGGGGAATCCGCCGGATTCTGCGGCGCGGATCGCACGAATTTTGTGCCAGATTTCGTGTGGCTGCCGAGGAACGAATACCTCGTCCGGAATGAGCCTGATGCAGCCCGATGATCCCGGGGAATGATGCCAGTGAGGCTGCTGAGGCTTGCCACGGTTTCCCAGCAATGTGAGACCTAGGCCGCGCTGATTTATCAATTATAGCACATTTGTTTCATATTGAAATGCCCGGGCAATCCTTCAGTATACCCGCGCGGTCTTTTTCAACGCCATTTCAGCCTCATCATGCGAGGCTGTGAGCAGCACACTGTGTCGCTCGGGCTGCCCGCTTCCGTCGATCGTCGGAGGCTCCGATACGCTAGTCGGCTAAACGCCTGGGGGAGGCGTGGCCTTGTAGTTCTCACGTCTCAGGTCGCAGGTTACGTTTGTGTACGTCCTGCGCTCGGGACTGAAGGTCCAAGGGTTGACCTTCGCCTTGCTGGGAGTCACGGTGCCAGACCAACCCTCTGGCACGGTGAAGGCATAGTCGCCATTGACATCCGTCACGGTGGTTCCATCGCCGTAGTCGATGGTGACATTCTCCGGGCCCGCATGGCCGGATATGGTCACGTCGACGCGAGATGATCTGTGGCACTCGGCGGGCGCACCGACGCTGATCACGACCGTGAGGACGTCGCCGAACGGCTGCTGCTGTTCATTCTTCATCTGCCACTGGCCCGTATACATGCCGGGGGAGGCGGGTGCGATCAGGTTTAGGGAGAGTTCCGACTGGCTGCCGGAGGGAACAGGGATGGCGACCATGGCGTCCGTGCCGCCCATCAGGTCCCCGGAATAGAAGGACAATTTGTAGCCTGTGGTCCAGGTGCATGTGCCGGTATTCTGAAGCAGCCAGGTCTTCACGAAACCGCTACCGGCGGCGATTACCGTACCGTCTGGGATGGTCACGTCTGACACATACGACGCATTGTCGCACACGTTTGGGTTACCGACGCTGAGCGTCTGGCTCGGAGAGGCCACGGCTGCCAGAGTCGGCGCAGGAATACCCGGTGGCGGAGTCACAGTCATGTTTGCCGCCGCCTGGGCCGAGAACGTCTGACGGGCGGCGGTGAAGACCGCGTCCACGCTGAGGCTGGGTGTGGCATCGATACTTGATGATCCACACGCGTTCAGTATCAGCAGAAGGGGAGTGCAGACCAGCAGCAGCCGGTGCGAGAATTGCTGGTGTTGAGTATGCAAAGCCGCTACAGGTGAAGAAACCGGGCGTGGAGCGCGGACGGTTTCTGAGTATACCCGCGCGGAAGGCGTCAACAGCAAGCTGAGTCTCCTGCGAAGAAGTTGCGAGCGGCACAACGTGCCGCTCGCAGACAAATCGAGATCTGCGGCCAGAGGAGCGCGGCCGCCTGGCTCTCCGTTTTCTACTTGCTCGCTGTGAAGTCCTGGTTGGTCAGGTCCCCTGCCGCGTCGTGAACGGGGATGCTGGACGGAGAGAACACCCATTGGGTTCCTTTGGAGGGTACTATGGAACCTTCCCAATGCAGCGGAACAATGCACTCATACTTACCGAGACCATTTGAGGTGGCGGTGTAGCTGGGCTTTTTCCCGTCACCTCTGCAATCTATCGTTGCCCCGTCCACCCCCGCGTTACCTGAGATCGTGATGGTGCCCCCCTCCCCCTTGCCCACGGGTGTTCCTCCTCCTACCAGGATCTGGACATAGACCCTGCTTCCAAAGGCTTGATTGCTCGCGTTCTGCAAGCGCCAGAAGCCCTTGTATTGCCCGTCTTTGCTTGGGGCAGTCAGGGCTACCGATACTTCAGTCTGATTTCCCACGGGGACGGCCAGAAGAAGGGACGTGGTGGCGCCCCCCATGGCATCACCGCTTTCGAAAACCAGCTTGTAGTCTGTGCTCCAGTTGCAGGAGCCATTGTTGAGAAATCTCCAGGTCTTTACAAATTTGTCGCCGGCCTTCAGGATCGTGCCGTCGGGAATGGTGACATCGCCTGCGTAGGTGGAATTGTCGCAGGCGCTGATACCGCCCACCAAAGGCGTCGAACTCGCAAAAGCGAGCGTGGCGAGGGGCAAGGGCGGCGGCAGGGTGGGGAACGGCGATGGCAATGAGGTGTTCGTCGGCGGGGTGAGTGCCAGCTGAGTTGCTATTTGAGCCGAAAACGTTTCAGCGGCGGAGGTGAAGATGGCATCGACGCCGGGAGTGGGGGTCGCATCGCTGCCTGCCGATCCGCAAGCGCTGAGCATCAACAGCACGGGAGCGCAGGCCAGGAGCAGCAAATGCAGGGGTCGTCCATTTTCAGTACGCATGGTCAGCCTCGGTGATCGCGGAGCGAGGGTTGTGCGAGCTCTGGTTCTGATTGCCCGAGAGGACGGCCAGGGGCCTGCTTTGGCACCAAGCTGGCGCCGAGACTCGCGTGGGAGATCTAAGGGGTCGCAGTCTCGGTCGCGGTGGGCGTCGGGTCATCTGCGTTGAAGCTCGCCGTCTGGTCGGCCTGGACATTCGTAAACGAGTAGGCTGCGGGGCTGAAGACGTACACTCCCTTCTTAGGAGTCACGGTCCCGGACCAGCCTTTGGCCACCGTGAAATTGTACGACTTGGCGCCGTAGGTGACGGCTGGAGCACTGCCGGTGATGCCTGAGAACTCCAGAGTAGCATCATTCACGTTGAATGTTCCCGATATCGTTACCATTCCGGACGCCGAGGTTGGTACCGCTGTGCCGCTTCCGTTGGCGACCTTGACCTCGACGTAGATCACGTTTCCGAATGGCTGGGCCTTGTCGTTCTGCATGCGCCAGTTGCCCTTGAAGGTGCCGTTGTACGTAGGGGCAGTGAGAACGACCGAAATGTCGACCTGGCTGCCGGACGGCACGGCGGCCGGAAGTGAGGTGGCACCGCCGCTCATGAGATCGCCACTATCGAATGCCAATTTGTAGCTGGTGGACCAGTTGCAGGTGCCAGAGTTGAAGAGGCGCCAGGTCTTCGTGAACTTCTCGCCGGCCTTGATGGTAGTGCCATCAGGAATGGTGATGTCCGACATATATGCGGAATTGTCACAGGCGCTGGAACCGCTGGTCAGGGGCGTTGAGCTGGCAAATGACATGGTGGCGATGGGTGAGGGCGGCGGCAGCGTGGGGAACGGCGACGGTGAGGGAGTGTTTGTGGGAGGCGTGAGTGCCAGTTGGGTGGCCTCCTGCGCCTGGATCGTTTGATACGCAGCGGTAAATATGGCGTCGACGCCGAGTGTCGGGGTCGCATTGGCATTTCCGGAGCCGCAGGCAGTGAGGATTACCATCAGCAGCAGAGAGGGCACCAAGAACCGACGCCGGAGGATTCTATTAGTAATGCGCATAGACCAATCTCCTTCCTAGACGGCTAAGGATTATAACGCCATCGAATTGCGGCGGTGCCATCGATGGTCGATGCAAGGTGATCGTGTGTGGACGACAGACGCTCGGCAGCCGACAACAGACGGTAAACGCCCGGCCGGAGGCGGCAGGCAATCGATGGGCGAAAGCCGGTAATTCGTAGGGAAAGGGACATGGGATGCTCGACAGACTTCGGCAATTGGAGAGAATTGACAATCAGCGGCGAGCCAGGATGAGCGCTGCGATGCAGGGCGAAAGTTGAACGCGAGGCGCATGTTATACTTTTAATGAGAAACCAAATCATGCAACTTCCGAAGGCGGGCGGGGTTATTTTAGATAGACCTCGCCGGCGGGATTAACCTTTGCCGGACCTCGAGATCAACGAAGAGGAGATTCTTGTAAACGCTTCGCAGGGTGACCGCGAAGCGTTTGGGGCTCTGTACGAGCGTTACGTAGAACGGATCTACAACTACGTCTATTACCGTACGGGGAACCTGCACGATGCCGAGGACCTGACGGCCCGCGTGTTCCAGCGGGCAATGAACCATATCCACAACTACTCCGACCGCGGGGTGCCGTTCTCGGCCTGGCTGTACCGGATCGCGCACAACCTGGTTGCCAACTGGCACCGTGACCGCAGCCGGCGGCAGGAAATCCCGCTCAGTGACGTGCCCTTCGTGCCATCGAAGGACGAGCGGCCGGAGACCACGCTGGTGCGGTCGCAGGATCAGGACTCGCTGATGCGGCTCATCCGGCAACTACCG
>Ga0315295_10006346_pt1 | contig 10092 bp, 8 predicted proteins | sample YL17G14_0_MG_FD_204453 | JGI IMG/M metagenome (GOLD analysis project Ga0315295, IMG submission 204453) | Sediment microbial communities from Yellowstone Lake, YNP, Wyoming, USA - YL17G14_0 | ecosystem: Environmental > Aquatic > Freshwater > Lake > Sediment | place: USA: Wyoming | collected... | reverse complement strand
GCAATATTCCAGTTCAAATGACGTTTATTATTTTTTCAACTTTACTTTTACTTACAAAATTCTGACAGGGAGAAATGGTCTGCCTGAATTTTTAAGTGGAAGAAGACGATGAACTGGATCCTTTTTCAATGAAGAAAATATACTGGGGGTTTTTATTCTTTTGTCTGACTTTGCCCCTCAAAGGACAAAGAAATGCTGATTTCGGAGCATTCGCTGGGGTCTCTTCTTATATAGGTGATATTAATCCAAACAGACTTATGTATGCACCTCTTCCCGCGGCAGGTATATTCTATCGTTACAACTTCCACCCAAGGCAGGCATTGCGCACAAGCTTATTCATTGGCGGACTGAGAGCAAACGATCTTGATTTCAACAATAGTTTCCAGCAGACAAGAGCTGCCTCTTTCTCAGGGGTAGTTGGTGAATGGGCAACACAATTTGAGTTTAATTTCTTTCCATATACAACCATGGGCAAAAGGTGGAATTATTCTCCTTATTTTGCAGCAGGATTTGGAATAGCATTCATAAATACCAGCGTTTTTACATATGTACCGGTTATCCCTTTTACACTTGGATTCAAGATCAATGTTTATAAAAATGTAGGATTGGGAGCTGAATATGGTTTTCGTAAAACTTTTTATGATAACTTTGACGGCTTAAAAGATTTTATTGATCCGGCAGACTATTCCTGGCTTCATAACAATGACTGGTATACATTTGCAGGTATAGCATTGACCTGGAAAATGTATAACAGGTTAGCAGGATGTCCGGCTTACGACGATACGGATACCAGAAGAAAACGTTGAATAATGTCATTAAGGAGAAAGATAGATACACGTAGATTGCCTGTTCATGTTGCCATTATAATGGATGGCAACGGAAGATGGGCCCGTCAGCGTGGTAAGGAAAGGATCTTCGGGCATCAACAGGGAGTAAATGCAGTTAGAGAAGTAATTGAGTGTGCAGCAGAACTTGGGCTCAAGTATCTGACTCTTTATACCTTCTCGACAGAAAACTGGAACAGACCCGATGAAGAAATTTCAGCATTGATGAGCATAATGGTTCAATCGCTTAATAATGAAACAGATACTCTTATAAAAAATAATATCAGGCTAAAAGCTATTGGTGATGTCAACAGACTTGCTGAAGATGTCAGGGCAAGATTGTTTGAGACAATTGAACTTACTTCATCAGCAGATGGTCTCACACTTATTGTAGCGTTGAGTTACAGTTCACGGTGGGAGATAGTTGAAGCTGCAAGAAAAATGGCAGCCGATGTATCCGGGGGGATGTTAGAATTGTCTTCAATTGGTGAAAATGATTTTGAAAAGTACCTCTCGACATATGGTATTCCTGATCCTGAACTAATGATCAGAACCAGTGGCGAATTAAGGATAAGCAATTTCCTTTTGTGGCAGCTTGCTTACGCGGAATTATACTTTACAGAGTTACTTTGGCCTGATTTTGGTAAGGAAGAATTTTATAAAGCAGTAATAGACTTTCAAAAACGGGAAAGGCGGTTTGGTAAAACAAGTGAACAGATTCTGGAAAAATAAAGAAATGATGCTTTTTAAAAGATTGAAAGAGGTTTTGGCAGTTATATCGCTGATATTGTTGAGCTTAAACGCATTTACTCAGGAGCAGCAGGAAATTATCGATTATCTTGAATCCAGCGATTATACTATTGATAGCCTGACGATTTCCGGAGTCAAATTTCTGGATACAAATGCTCTTATAGGAATTTCAGGTCTAAAGTTAGGTCAGGTGATCACAGTTCCGGGAGAAGCAATTACTGCCTCTGTGAAAAAACTCTGGGAGCAGGGTCTCTTTTCCGATATCAGGATTACCATTACCAAAATAGAAGGAGATAAGATATATCTTGATATTTATTTACAGGAACGACCCAGACTATCCTCATTAAAATTTACAGGCATCAGAAGTTCAGAATCGGATGATCTCATTGAAAAGATCAAACTGCCTAACGGATCACAGGTAACTGCCTATGTACTGAATAAAACTGAAAAAATAATAAAGGATCATTTTATTGAAAAAGGATTCATGAACACAACTGTTACATTTATTCAGAAGGATGATCCTAACCAGCCAAATAATGTAAGCCTTACAATTAATGTTGATAAGAAAGAAAAAGTAAAGATTGCTGAAATCAAATTTATCGGGAATGAAAATTACAGCTTAAAAAAGCTTCGCAAACAGTTGAAGGGCACCAAGGTTAAAAACTGGAACTTCTTTAAAGTGTCGAAATATATCTCTGATAAGTATGCGGAGGATAAAGGAAAGCTCTATACTTTTTATAATGATAATGGCTTCAAAGATTTCGCAATAATTTCCGATTCATTATATACTGTCTCCAAAGACAGGATTGGACTTACTATTAAAATCGACGAAGGCAAGCAGTATTTTCTGAGAAATGTGGATTGGGTTGGCAATAGTATTTATCCCAAACAATTGCTCAGTCGATCTTTAAATATCAAGAAAGGGTCGGTTTTTAACCAGACTCTTATCAACAAGAGACTCAATGTTGATGAAGATGCTGTAAGTTCCCTTTACCTTGATAACGGATATCTGTTCTCACGATTAACCCCGGTTGAATCAAAAATAGAAGGCGATTCCGTTGACCTGGAAGTAAGAATCTTTGAAGGCGATCAGGCTTATCTTAATAATATCGTAATTTCCGGTAATACCAGGACTAATGAACATGTGGCAAGGCGGGAACTCTATACTTCGCCGGGGGACCTTTTCAGCAAGGAAAAAATTATCCGTTCAGTCCGTCAAGTTGGTGTTCTCGGCCATTTTGACCCGGAAAAAATCAATCCGCAGCCTATCCCGGATCCGATCAATGGCACTGTAGACCTTCTTTATAAACTCGAAGAAAGAGCTAACGATCAGTTTGAGATTTCCGGAGGATGGGGAGCCGGAATGCTTGTCGGAACGATAGGTGTCAGATTCAATAATTTTGCAATGCGCAACTTTTTCAAGCTGAAAGAGTGGAGGCCTTATCCTTCTGGTGACGGGCAGTCGCTCAACTTCAGGGCACAATCAAACGGACGTATCTATCAGTCATATACTGTTTCTTTCATAGAACCATGGCTTGGGGGTAAGAATCCAAATACTCTCTCAATTTCACTGTACAAATCTTTAATGACCAATGGAATGAAAAAAGGAGAGGATGGACGACAATCGATGATAATAGACGGAGCATCCCTCGGAATCGGTAAAAGACTTCAGTGGCCCGATGACTTTTTCTCATTATACGGTGAATTAAACTATCAGCGATATAATCTGAATAACTATAGCTATTATAGTTTCCTTTTTCAAAATGGGGCTTCAAATCTTCTGAGTCTGACCGCAAAGCTTACCAGGTTTTCAACAAGCCCAAACCTGATCTACCCCAGAAGCGGATCAACATTTACCGTTTCACTTCAGGCAACAGCTCCATACTCTTTGCTTAGCGGAAGGGATTATTCAAATGTTTCTGATGAGATTAAGTACAGGTGGATTGAATTCCATAAATGGACATTTAAAGCAGATTATTATTTTCCGCTCAGCTCCAATGATAAACTGGTCCTGAATTCAAAGTTTTCATTTGGTTACCTGGGATTTTATAATAAGGATATCGGGCCATCACCTTTTGAGAACTTCTACCTTGGCGGGGATGGTATGACAGGTTACAGTTTCTATGGACGTGAGGTAATAGCATTACGCGGATACACAAACGGCTCACTTACACCTAATAATCCAAATATTAAAACAAGAAATGTTCCATCAGGAAACGTCTATTCGAAAATTACTCTTGAATTAAGATATCCGGTTTCATTGAATCCACAGGCAGTAATCTATCTCCTTTCTTTCCTTGAAGCCGGGAAAGCCTGGTACGAGCTTAAACAATATAATCCCTTCAGAATGAACCGTTCAGCGGGTTTTGGTGTCAGAGCTAACCTGCCTATGTTCGGTCTTCTTGGCATCGACTGGGGATATGGATTTGACGCCATTCCAGGTCAACCGGATGCTAATAAATCTCAGTTTCATTTCGTGATTGGCCAGCAATTTTAAAAATGTTGAATTTAAATTTATAAGTTATGAAAAAGATAGTTTTTTTTGCAGTATTCTTAGTTCTGGCATCGGCTGTGGCCATTGCTCAGAAATATGCATTTGTTGATTCTGACTATATCAGGAAGAACATTCCGGCTTTTACTGCAGCACAGGAACAGCTGGATAATCTTTCCAAGCAATGGGAGAAAGAAGTAGCTGACGGCTATGCTGTGGTTGAGCAGATGTATAAATCGTATCAGAATGAATCGGTTCTTCTTTCCCAGGATATGAAAACCAAAAGGGAAGAAGCTATCATAGCCAAGGAAAAGGAGATGAAAGATCTTCAGAATAAGTACTTTGGTATGGAAGGGGAGCTTTATAAAAAGCGTGAAGAGCTCGTAAAACCAATACAGGATGAAATACTAAAAGCCATCAAGGAGATAGCAGTTGACGGAAGCTATGCAGTTATCTTTGATACTGCGGCAGGTGGCAATATCCTGTTTGCAAATCCCAAATACGACATTAGTGATCAGGTTCTTGAAAAATTAGGTTATAAAAATTAAATAATTACTTTTGTACAGATTGTGAAATATAAACAGATAAATATGAAAAGGTTTGTAGAAATTTTAACCCTTATCATCTTAGTAACATTAACAGGGCAAAAGGCTGAAGCACAAAGTTTTAAATTTGGCCATATCAACACCGATGAGCTTATCAGGGCAATGCCTGAATATGACTCAGCTATGGCCAAGCTCGAAAAAACACGTAAAGAACTTGTTAATACTCTTGAGCTGATGACAGTCGAACTGAATAACAAAGCTGAAACTTATAACAAAGAAAGTAAAACGCTTACTGAAATTGTAAGACAAACAAAAGAACAGGAACTTACGGATTTGCAAACCAGAATTCAGAATTTCCAGACCCAGGCACAGACTACATTGCAGGAGCAGCAGGCCACTCTTACTCAGCCAATTTTTAGTAAGGTTGATAAAGCAATCAAAGATATTGGAAAGGAAGGCGGATTCATTTATATATTTGATGTATCCAAAGGTCAGGTTCTTTATTTCGATGAGGCTAGAAGTACAAATATTCTAGCATCGGTTAAAACAAAACTTGGACTGAAATAATAAGATGATCATAATCCGATGACCATCCTTAACGGGATGGTCATTTTTTTACCATATCGGTACAGTGAAAGAACAACCAATAGGAATTTTTGATTCCGGGGTCGGCGGACTCACAGTAGCACATGCAATAAAGCAGATATTGCCGGGTGAAAACCTGATATATTTCGGTGATACCGCTCACCTTCCTTATGGCGATAAATCTGCAGAATCAATCCAATACTATTCCGCTAAAATAACAGAATTCCTTCTTGAGCTTAATGCAAAGGTGGTACTTATTGCCTGCAATTCTGCATCAGCATCAGCATTCGATTTCCTTAAATCAAAATTCGGAAAAAAAACGATCCTTCTCGATGTAATCGACCCCGTTATTGATTATATCAGTACAAGGAGCTTCAGTAAAATTGGAGTTATCGGAACCAAAAGAACAGTCAGCTCAGGTACTTATGAGCAAAAAGTTACTTCCAGATCACCAGGAACATCCATTGTCTCACTTGCCACTCCTTTATTGGTACCAATGATCGAGGAAGGATTCATATTTGATGATATCAGCAACGCAATAATCCGAACCTACCTTTCAAATGATTCTCTTTCAGGAATACAGGCTCTTATCCTTGGCTGCACACATTACCCGATAATCAGGAACCAGATCAGTAAATTCTTTAACTTCAATGTTGAGGTAGTTGATTCTGCAAGAATTGTCTCGATTATTCTGAAAGAAATCCTTGAAAAAAACAATCTTCTGAATGATTCATTTAAAGTTAAGGATCAGTTCTTTGTATCAGACTATACTGACTATTTCGAGAAAATTGCAGGAATGTTTTTTGAGGGTGTTATAAACCTTAAGAAGGCAGATATCTGGAACTAGTGTCAGGTCGACCTTATTATAGCGCAATAATAAGTTTGACCACTCTATAATTCATTGTCCGAAACATGATCAATATCATGTTGAATAAACCATTATTATTTGAGTTTTCAATTTTTAAAATGTGTAATTTTGTGATTGAATTTCAGTTATTAAATTTGCAAACTGCAAGACTAAGAAATGGGTAAAATGCTCACCGGATGCATATGAATATCTGTATGTTTTCGTATGCATTTGTTGTTAAAACAGAATTCTGTTAAAGCTAGAGGATAAAATAATGAGGAATCATGGGTAAGAAATCACAGGTCATCGAAAAAGACGAAGTAGTAATCAGGTTTTCAGGTGACTCAGGTGACGGAATGCAACTTACGGGAACACTGTTTTCCGATACCGCTGCACTCTATGGGAATGATCTGTCTACATTCCCTGATTATCCGGCTGAGATTCGTGCGCCACAGGGAACAGTTGGAGGTGTTTCCGGTTTTACAGTTCATCTTGGTCATTCAGAAATAAACACACCGGGAGATTATGCAGATGTATTGGTTGCTATGAATCCGGCTGCTATAAAAGCAAATGTCAGATGGATCAATCAGGGCAGTACAATAATATATGATAAGGACAATTTTTCTGAAAAGAATATAGAGAAAGCGGGATATAAGGAAGACCCGATCAAAGAAGAGAAGCTTGAAGATTATAATATTATTGCAGCTCCGATATCATCAATGGTAAAAGAGGCTCTCAAAGATTTTGGGCTTGATCCGAAATCAGTGCTTAGAACAAAAAATATGTTTGCTCTTGGAATGGTTTATTGGCTATTCGACAGGAAACTAAAATATACTGAAGATTACTTTGAAAAGAAATTTCATAAAAAACCTGAAGTCGGCGAAGCCAATAAAATAGCTTTAAGGACAGGATATTATTATGCTGAAACAATTGAAGCACTTACTCCCGTAAGGATAAATCCTGCACCTATTGCAAAAGGTAAATACAGGAATATCTGTGGTAATGCCGCTACTGCCTGGGGTTTCCTGGCTGCTGCTGAAAAAGCGGGACTCAGACTTTTTATCGGTTCCTATCCAATCACACCTGCAACCGGAATTCTGGAAGAACTTTCAGCTCGAAAAGATCTGGGTGTGAAGAGTTTTCAGGCGGAGGATGAAATTGCCGGTATATGTACAGCGCTTGGAGCAAGCTTCGCTGGTAACCTGGCTGTGACATCAACTTCAGGCCCTGGTCTGGCACTTAAATCAGAAGCTATCGGGCTGGCAGTAATGGCGGAACTACCCATAGTGATCGTTAACGTACAGAGAGGCGGCCCTTCAACAGGCCTTCCTACAAAAACCGAACAGGCCGACCTGATGCAGGCTCTTTATGGACGTAACGGAGAATGCCCTGTAGTAGTTATAGCCGCCAGCACTCCTTCGGATTGTTTCCATTATGCATTTGAGGCTGCAAGGATAGCCCTCGAGCATATGACACCCGTGCTTCTTCTTACCGACGGTTACCTTGCCAATGGTTCAGAACCATGGCGTGTCCCGAAAATGTCTGAACTGCCTGAAATAAAACCTCCTTTCGCTAAAAGGGATGACCAGCCATACCTTCCCTACCAGCGCGATGATAAGAGGATGGTAAGATCCTGGGCAATCCCCGGAACCAAAGGACTGGAGCACAGAATTGGCGGCTTAGAAAAGACAATTAAGGGAACTGTATCGTATGTTCCTGAAAATCACGAGCATATGGTGAGACTCAGAGAAGAAAAAGTGGACAAAGTTGCAGAAAAGGTTCCTGATCTGAAAGTCTATGGTAAAGAATCAGGCGACCTGCTTGTAGTCGGATGGGGAGGATCTTATGGACACCTGATAACATCAGTCAGGGAACTTCAGAGCGAAGGTTATGAAGTCAGTCTGGTAAATTTCAATTATATTAAACCTTTCCCTAAAAATGTCAGGGAGATATTTAAGAAATTTAGGAAAATTGTTGTATGTGAGATTAATTTGGGCCAGTTTGCCGATTACCTGAGAATGAATTTCCAGGAATTTATATATCTGCAGATTAATAAAGTGCAGGGACTTCCATTTACTGTCAAAGAGATTAAAGAAAAATGCATTAAAATATTGGAGGACAAATAAAATGGCTGAATCGCAGGTAACCCAATATAGTCCAAAAGATTTCAAAAGTGACCAGGAAGTAAGATGGTGCCCGGGTTGTGGCGACCATGCAGTACTCAGCGCAATACAAAAAGCATTGTCCGAGCTTGGAATCCCCAAAGAGAAATTTGCATTTATTTCCGGTATTGGCTGTTCTTCGAGGTTCCCGTATTACATGAATACTTACGGTTTTCACGGAATCCATGGCAGAGCTTCGGCTATAGCCTCAGGAGTAAAAACTGCAAATCCTGAACTATCAGTCTGGCAGATTACAGGAGATGGCGATGCATTAGCTATCGGGGGAAACCATTTTATTCATGTAATAAGACGAAATATTGATATCAATATCATATTATTTAATAATGAAATATATGGTCTTACTAAGGGACAGTATTCACCAACATCAAATAAGGGACTTGTTACAAAAACCTCTCCTTTCGGTACTGTCGAAGAGCCATTCTCGGTAGGTGAACTGGTCATTGGTTCAAAAGGAAAATTTTTTGCCAGAACTGTCGATGGTAATATTGCCCTGTCAACCCAGATATATATTGAAGCAGCAAAACATAAAGGTACATCTGTGGTTGAAGTACTTCAGAACTGTGTCATTTTCAACGATGGCATTCACGATGTTGTAACAGAGAAGGAGGTCAGAGACGACAGGACAATTATCCTGAAGCATGGACAACCGATGATTTTTGGAAAGGGAAACAGCCATGGTCTTATTCTCGATGGTTTAAAGCTTAAGGTTGTAAAGATCGGAGAAGATGGAATTACCGAGAAGAGCCTTCTTGTACACGATGCACATGAAAGCAATCCCGGAATTCAATATATGCTGGCTAATATGAAATATCCGGAATATCCTGTGGCCCTGGGTGTTATCAGGGCTGTCCCGGGATCAACATATGAGACTGCCGTCGAAGAACAGATAAAAGGAGTTCAGGCCGGTTCCAGGATAAAATGCATGGATGACCTTCTCAATTCAGGCTCAGTCTGGGAAGTGAAATAATTAAAACACAGAATATTATCAGAGGCAGTCTCCAGCAGGCTGCCTTTTTTATCCCACCATGCAACCTGCCTTCGCTAAAGCTCCGGCAGGCAAGCCTGCAATTAAAACAGATAGTTATCTTAAACTTATTTAGTAATTTTAACCTTCGATGTAACTTACTGGTTCCCGAATGGACAGATTTACTGAAAGCGATCCCGAATATAACCGGTTACTCCACGAACAGCAGGAGAGGTTAAAGGAGCTGGCATGCATAAACCGCACAACCTCAATACTTAAGGAAGGGAAGTCTGTTGAAGAGACATTACAGCAGATAGTTCTCTTTCTTCCTGCTGCATGGCAATATCCTGAATATACCATTGCCCGGATAAAGTTCATGAATAAGGTTTTTGAAACTTCAAATTTTTTCGAGTCCGGATGGCGAATGTATCAGGAATTTGTGACAATTGACGGCGAAAAAGGTTCGATCGAAGTCTTTTATACAAGGGAATTCAGGGGTGAAGATGAGGGGCCATTCCTAAAAGAAGAAAGAGACCTTATTCAGAATATCAGCAGTCTTATTGCAGGTTATATAAACAGCTTCAAAGCCAGGGACCTGTTCAGATTGACACAAACCAGGGAGCAGCAGGATGATGAAGACCTGAAAGATGTATCAAGCAGAAAACTTTTGCAGAAATTTCTCGACCGGCATAACGCTGAAAGGGATGTATTTCACGACCTTCAGCCCTTTAAAGTAAAAGAAATCCTGCTGGTGGCTAACCTCTATGATGCCTATTCGATAGAAGGAGAAGGAAGATTTTCTGACCATATACTTGGTGAATATTACCAGCTGAGCCTGACATCAATACCCAGAGTTACAGGTGTTTCAGGTGAAGAGGAAGCTTTCAGCAGACTAAGATCAAG
>Ga0315295_10006345_pt1 | contig 10092 bp, 11 predicted proteins | sample YL17G14_0_MG_FD_204453 | JGI IMG/M metagenome (GOLD analysis project Ga0315295, IMG submission 204453) | Sediment microbial communities from Yellowstone Lake, YNP, Wyoming, USA - YL17G14_0 | ecosystem: Environmental > Aquatic > Freshwater > Lake > Sediment | place: USA: Wyoming | collected... | reverse complement strand
TTGTATATATCCTTTGATGCATTCGACAGCATAGTGGACACTCCCTAAGAGAGCAAAGATGTTCTTTCTACAAGCCGAAATCCGCATTGTCGCCTCCTTAATGGAGTCAGCGCTTCTTAGAGTCACAGTAGAGAGCAGCAGTTCACATAGATATCTGCACTTTTAAAATTATTTGCTCTTGTTAATTTCCAATTGAAGTCACTTCCTGAAAGCTGCACGATATTAAGCTTCGATGGTGATGTATAGTAAATATGGGAATGAATATTCAAAAATAGATTTCAATCTTTCTCAATTCTTTCCTGAAGTCAAGTGCTATAATATAGTGTGTCTATAATATACTGATTATACATGCAGGTTTTAAATTGTAAGCAACAAGAAAAATTGTTCATCCCTACTTAGGTAGGATTCATTTTACCACCAGAATTTCTAAAAATAAGATTAAGAGAAGAACCAGAGGAGAAAGACATGGAAATGGAAGAACTGATAAGGATGACCGAATCGCTCATCTCCAAGCCCAACGAAGAGAGATTCCTTATTATTCTTGAGAATCTTGCACGCGTCACAGGTTGTGAGCGGGCATGCCTAATCGTTAGGAATAATGATGGTGAACTCGTCATTCGGGAAGGGTATCCGACGGATGGTCATGGAATTGGCCAGATCATTACAGAGAAAACTGGCAAGAGCTTCCTGACAAGAATGCTCGAAGAGGTACAATCAACGGTTCTTGTTACCCATCCAGAGGCTGACGAACGCCTTGCGTACATGAAAGATTTAGTGAGGTGCCTTGGAATCTGCTCTATCCTCTTTGTACCGCTCTTTCACAGGGGAGTAGCAAATGGGATACTGGTTGTTGACTCGACGAAAGCGGTGAAGCAGAAGTTTTCGAAATGCTACAAGATAATTCACTTGCTTGCCAATCTTGCCGCAGCATCTATCGAGAGGGAGAGAGAGAAGCAGAAATATGAGGAGAAGATGATAAAGAAGGAAAAACTCTCCACCCTCGGAGAGAATTCTGCCAGGGTTGCCCATTCTGTAAGGAACGGCCTTACTACTATAGGAGGATTTTCAAGAAGGATAATGAGGAATTTGGATAAAAAATGCGTGGAAGGTCACTCACATTGTGGGAATTTGAGGGAATATGCTGAAATCATCACATCGTCTGTTGACAACCTCGAAAAGACGGTGTCGAACGTTCTTGCTTTTTCGAGATCTCAAAAGGCGAGTCTTGTTCCTTCCAACCTAAACGAATTCATAGTATCCGAAACCGAAAAACTCATGAAGTCAGAGAATCGTAATGGAACCGTCGTAAGGCTGGCCCTGAATAAACGTCTCGATCGTATTAAGGTCTGTTTTGACAGACAGCTACTTTCAAATTGTTTAGGTGATCTTTTCAGAAATGCCGTCGAAGCTTCTGCTAAGAGCGTGTTCATAAGGAATACCCTAAATCCAAAACAAGGGAAAATAGAGCTTTCATTTGCCAACGATGGAAAGATAATAGCTGAAAACATTCGCGGAGAGATATTCGAGCCCTTTATGACAACCAAGACCGATGGTACGGGACTCGGCCTGGCGAATGTGCGGGCGATGATAGAGGCTCATAACGGGGAGATCTGCGTTGGCAACAGCGGCGAACTGACGGAATTTAAGATTTCCATTCCTCTAAAACAATAATTGAGTTTCACGATTATCACACCACTTGTAGCATGGTTAGGGGTTACTTTAGGGAATCAATATCGAATGAGAAAGATTGCATACCACGTCAATCGAGGCGACATGGGATAAGCATCTGCGGTTTCTTGCAAAGGCGGTTTACTCCCGCGCCTTATTTAGGGCGTTACTTGCTCTACCCCAAAAGTGTATATTTCAACCAGTAATATATTTTTTTAAAAGAGGAGAGAACTGAATGTCACAGAAGAAGAATATTCATGACGAGATTGCAAAGGTTGCGTATGAACTCTTTGAAAAGAGTGGTAAGATGTACGGGTATGAATTAGAGAATTGGTTAGCAGCAGAAAAGATTGTCATGGAGAGGCAAGCAAGCGAAATAGAGCAGAATGCTAATTTTATCGGTCCTACAAAAGAGAAGAAGGCATCAGGCAAAGCTGAACCCAAAACACTGAAAACATCTAAGAAGACTTCAGAAAGCAGTTCACAGACAAAAACAAAGAAAAGCCCACCGAAAAAGAAGACAGGATGATTTATTTATCCCCTTAACTTAATATGAAGATAAACTTTATGAGATATTTTCTTTATTTATGCAGATGGCAATTAAGCACGCCCATTTTAGCCGTAGTATTAATATGGCTATCAACACTTGACAAGTGGGTCGCAACAACGGTTGCTAATCTTATTGGAGGATTAATTTTTTTCTGGGTTGATTGTTTTATTTTTAAATCAAAACTTCTGTCCACTCAATGGGAAATTAAGGATAATATAGATTGTTCTGATTGTGGAAAAATTGCAAGAGGATATAGGATTGTAAAAACATTAAATTATAATAAGATTGAAGACAAAGCTCCCAAATTTAGATGCGAAGAATGTTCTAAGAAAAAAACTGAATCATTAATAAGACAAGGTATAAAAGTATAAACTATTCTAAACCTTTTGCACATTTAAGAACCAAAAAAACACGAACTGGGATAAATAAATTTCATATAACAGCGTATATATTAGCTACGAGTTGCCAATCGGCAAAGCTCCGCCCATATTGCTCCTTTCAGTCGCAACATCAGATATACGCAAACGTTAGCCGATAGTTTCTTACCGAAATAAACATTTCTAAGGAAGCTCGAATTTCTCTGTTTGTAGGTGAAGTCACCTTCTCAATAACTTCCTGAAATACGGAAACCTTAAATCCTCGATCAAGATGGACAGTTCTCATGGTAATTCGTAGATTATATCCATAGTGTCCATAATAGCTATTTACTAATATCTAAATATCTATCTGACATTTATGGAGAAAAATGCTAAGTTTATGGTATAAAAGGAGAATAAATAAACACAGGAGGTGTGGCTATGAATAAGATAAAGGTATTAATTTTGTTTTTTGCGTTGTTTTTTATTGCGGGATATGCGCAGGCTGAGACTATTTGGTTCAGTCCTTTAACCGCGATCCCCGAGGATCCCACAGGGGCACGTTCACTTGTGTTAGGAGTTAATACGTATGGTGATGCCCTAGAGGTTACAGCTACCGGGCCAGTAGCGGAAAGTGATTTTAGGTGGGTAGTTCTCGGTCTTACAACTCAGGCCAATAAGGCAATAAAGGGAGTAGAAGTCTGCTATGAAGTAATAACGGCCTCTCCCGGTTCTTCTTATATCTCTCAGGTCAGGCTAACGACGATGACCACCCCGGATTTTTCGACCGTCATACACGATGATGCGACGAACCTTACCTCTACCACTCCGACATGTTATACGAGTAATACGGGAAAGCCCAAGCCAAAAGTTAGTGGCACGACGTCATTATCATTAAAAATGGTTTTTGGAAACGCCAGTGATAAAATTAGAATTGGCAGTGTAAAACTTATCTTTTAGATACCAATTAGAAGCTAAAAATATGCGAAAAGAAGAATAGAAAATTACCGTCATTCTTAAAGCATTATTGTACAGGGCAGGAATTAATATCTTGCCCTTTCTTATTGTGTATTTCAACTTAACCTTTCCCCGAATTGATGGACACACCTAAAGATTTGTAATATGACAGAGGAGGTGTAAGAATGGGGAAAGAGGATAATCGTCGTCATTTTACCCGTGAGTTCAAAAAAGATGCAGTACAATTGGTTACAGAAAAGGGGATGCCGGTAGGAAAGGTAGCCCGAGATTTGGATATCCATCCGAATCTTCTTCATTTATGGAGGAGGAACTTTCTGAAAGATGGTGATAAGGCCTTCACAGGGAAGGGATGTGTTAAGCCAGAGAATGCGGAAATCAGGAAGCTTCGGAAGGAATTAGAGCGGGCGAGAGAAGAGAGGGATATTTTTAAAAAAGCCTTGGCCGTATTTTCCAAACAAAGCAGATGAAGTATGACTTTATGGAAGAACACAGAGAGACCTATAAGGTAAAAAGCATGTGTAAAGTGTTGAAGGTATCCAGGAGTGGATATTATACGTGGAAGATTCGACAGCCGAGCAGACGGCAGCAAGCCAATGAGGAGTTGCTGGAGCGTATACGGAAGGTACACCGTCAAAGCAAGGCTTTATGGGAGTCCGCGGATTACAGCGGAGCTTAATGAGGAGGGTGTCAGGTGCGGGAAGAACCGGATAGCCAGGATCATGAAAGACCACTCGATATGGGCAGATGTGAAGAAAAGGAGATTCAGGCGGACTACCGATTCAAGGCATAACTATGCCTTGGCTGCAAACTTGCTGATTGACCATCGGCAGACAGAGGGAGTATGGGCCTCTGATATGACATACGTCCCCACGTCAGAGGGATGGCTCTACGTGGCAGCAGTGATGAATGTGCAGAGCAGGAAGATCATTGGATTGTCGATGAGCGATAAACTCTCACAGGACTTAGCTTCTGCTGCACTCAGAGATGCAGTGGGCAAACAAAGCCCTTCTGAGGGATTAATTCACCATTCTGATCGAGGCAGGCAGTATGCAAGCTATGCATATCAGGATCTTCTGAGAGGATATGGTATTGCCCCGAGTATGAGCAGAAGTGGCAATTGCTACGATAACGCTTACATGGAGTCGTTCTTTGGCACGCTCAAGACGGAACTGATCCATGGGGAGCGTTACCATACAAAGCTGGAGGCGAGGCTGAGTATCTTTGAGTATGTGGAAGTGTTTTATAATCGTCAGAGGAGGCATTCGGCATTAGGGTTTAGGAGCCCAGAGCAGTATGAAAGGCTCCTTAATGAAACTTAACCATGTGTCCACTTTTTTAGGGGAAGGTCAATTTGAAATATTGTATCTCTCCGGAAATGCTGTTTGCCTCGGCATCTTCCTATTATTTGCATTTGAAATATACCCCCAAAGAGCGTATGCTTTATCCAGCAATAAATATAAAAATTAAAATTATATATAAAGAAGGAGATTGAGTATGATTATTAAGAGATATTTTTCAGAAGATATATTTAAGAAAATAAAATATGACTTTACTTTTCTTATAAAATTAATCCTTCAATCCGGGTTCGAGTACGACCTGCAAATTAGAGACAACTATTTCAACCTTTATTACAAGGGCAATAGTATAGGGAAAATATCATTCAGCCCCAAAACAAGCCTATATAAGATTACTATCCACTATAAATTCATTGACCAAAAGATTAAAGAACGATTCAAGCCCCAGGAAGGAAATTATTTAACCTTTATACTTCCCAGCAAGCAATTGCATCCCTTGTTCAGCCATCAAAACTTAATTTCCATGGCACACAGGGTAAAAAAGACTTATTTCCAGGAAGAAATCATATTTGAGCAGATGATTATGACGGATAATGTGAACAGAGAAGATTTCATCATTATTGACAGACAAATAATAGATAAAACAGCAAAAACAAAAATGGATTTATTGGCTATCGTAAGAAAGGATAAAACCGATTATCAATTTTGCGTTATTGAGGTGAAGCTTGGGAACAACCCTGAATTAAAAGGGGAAGTCATTCACCAATTGAAGGGATATACAGACCGTATAAAACAGAATTTTGAAGCATATAGGGACTGCTATGAAATAAACTTCAGACAAAAACAGGAGTTAGGACTATTTGATAAGAATCTCCGTGTAAAAATCACTTCCGGGGTCTTGGGGGTAGTCGTAATTTTAGGATATTCCGGATTAGCAGAAAAAAGCATTCAGAAAATGAAAGAAAAAGAACCTTCAATAAGAATATTGCATTTAAAGAATATTATTGACCTTTCAAAATCAAAGTAGCCTCTCCCTATGATACTTACCATTCATAGAGGTTCAAAAGAAATCGGCGGGTCCTGCATAGAATTACAATCCAGGGATTCAAGAATACTATTAGACTTCGGATTGCCTTTAGTAGATGAGAACCGGGAACAGCTTGACACAAGAAAAATCATGGGCCTATCCAAAGAAGAATTGTTTAAAAAAAAGTTTTTACCCCGAATAAAGGGATTGTATGGTGATTACCCACAAATAGATGCAATCCTTTTAACACATCCCCACCAAGACCATTACGGGTTGTTATCTTACATAAATCATGAAATTCCTGTGTATATGAGTAGAGGTTGCCAAGCACTGATTGAAGTTTCTTATTTTTTCAAGCAAACCAATTGTGACTTAAGGAATTTTAAAACTGTCAGATCGTGGCGAACCTTCAGAAAAGGCAATTTTACTATAACTCCGTATTTGGTTGACCATTCGGGCTTTGATGCAATGGCATTCTTAATTGAAAGTGAAGGAACAAGGATATTTTATTCAGGGGATTTCAGGGGACATGGAAGAAAAAGGGTTTTATTTCACAATCTTCTGAAACATCCTCTCCGCAATATTGATTATCTCCTTCTCGAAGGGTCAATGATAGGGAGAGATAAGGGGAAATATGACACAGAGAATGATATTGAGAAGGAGTTGATAAAACTCTTTAAAGATGATATGAAACTGTTTTTTATAGCTTGTTCATCGCAAAACATTGACAGGCTGGTTTCTATATACCGTGCTTGTGTTAAAACTAACAGGACATTTGTCATAGATCCCTATACTGCATTTGTTTTAGACAAATTAAAGATAATATCTTCCAAGATTCCACAATACAATTGGAACAATATGAAAGTATTTTTTGTTCCGAATACATATACTAAAAAAATGGCAGAGGAGAAGGCTCTGTATCAATTCAAATCAGCAAAAATAAATTACCATCAAATAGAGGGCATGAGAAGCAATGTGGTAATAAAAGATTCGCATATGATAAGGAACATATTCGCAAAAAAGAAAGCATTATCTGATGCTGAATTGATTTACTCGATGTGGGATGGATATTTAAGAGAGATAAAGCCATTTTGGGAGAATCATGCAGTGAATATTATCAAAGTGCATTCGAGTGGACACGCCTATATTGAAGAATTGAAATCTTTTGTAAACGCACTTAAGCCAAAACATATCATACCCAATCATACTTTCTATCCCGAAAAATACTCTGATATTTTAGGAAGTAATGTGATGATAGTGGATGACGGACATCCTGCCGAACTTATAAGATGAAATCTAAACAGGATTACATTGATGAGGAACTTGGATGGCGTATCCAGGAAGAAAGGGATGACGGGGGTGTTACATACACCTATACCAATCAAAAAACAGGAGACGTGATTAAGGGGCGTGTGTTGGAAGAAGCTTATGAGTCACCCCGCATCGAAATCCTCAGATATGAAAAAGAACAACAAGAAATAAGAAAGCTCAGAGCGGCAGGAGTATTGTGTGAGCAAATTGCGCGTCGAATAATGAACATGGTGCATAAGTTACACAAAGATGGCTATGAATCGCTTTATCTCGACTCAGTTATGGCTTCTTCTGGAGGCTACTGGCGTTATGAAATAGGAGCTATGGAGCAGGGAGGTCTGTGGCCCAATCGCAGTTGCGACTTCGAAAAAGTTGAATTTTGCATTAAAGATTCTATTGGTGGTGGATTTAATCAGAAAATCCCCTGGGGAACAGTAACCGATTCTTTGGATATGCTTACGGCTAAGTTTATTACCGCTTATCCCAAGCTGGTGCATGCCGCGCGCCAGCGGAATTTTGAATATGTAAAATGGTACCGAGAAATGCTCGAACTTACTGAACCAGACGGTATGCTGATATTTGCATGCGATGGCGGCCCTTATCATGAATACGCATATACATGGGGACCGCCACGAGGTTTTAAAATGCCTATGCCACCCGGCTATCGGAAAAGAAATACTTGATGGATGATATATTCAGATTGCTTAGTCACCTGCAAATGCTCAGCCTTGGGAAACCAGCAGAAATGATGATTCCCATTTGAACTATTGATATCCGCAGAAATTTCCGTCAACAAGACTACTATGTGAAAGGTTGCTCTCCAAGGAAAATCCGACAGGTGATTGGTATAGGGAGAATTAAGCATCGATTAGTCACTCACTCACAATGTCCATTTATCTATAAAAGAACTAAAAATGCTCTGTTCTTATGAGGATATGAAAGAATTGATTTCCATTCCTGCTGCTTGAACCGATAAACGAAAGCATTGCATTACAAACTTCTTGAGCAATATATGCACTTTGGTTCTTAACCGATCAGCTTTTTAAATTCCCTGAATGATATCTTCTCTATCTCCTCATGCAGGCTTCTGCCATGCGCATCCATTGTCACTATTGCAGGAAAATCTTTCACCTCTAATATCCACATGGCTTCGGTCATGCCAAACTCCTCAAGCTTCCATACACCAACAACCCTTTTAACCCTTTCAGCAAGATAAGCAGCCGCACCGCCTATGGTATGCAGGTAAACACATCCATTCTCCTTAAGCGCTTTCAGTGTCTGCATTCCCATGCCTCCTTTGCCCATCACACCTCTTAACCCGTACTCTGAGATTATCCTCTGCTCGTACATCTCAACCCGCATGCTTGTAGTCGGGCCCCCTGCAACAAGCTTGAAGCCTTTGGGTGTCTTCTTTATAATAGGGCCGCAATGGTAGAGGATCGTGCCTTCAAGATTGAATGGTATCTGTTCCCCAATAGGTTTTTTATTGAACAGATATTTATGCAGCTTGTCCCTGCCCGTTACAATCTGCCCATTTATGAGCACCATATCTCCAACCTTTAATGTGAGAACATCAGCTTTTGTCAGAGGAAGGTTTATTATTTTTTTGTTTTTTTTAACTTTTAACTTTTTACTTTTCACTTTTCACTGTTTCCCATACCAATCTTGCCCTTCTATCCGCCCAGCAGGAGACCGAAACGTCAACGAAATAGGATGCAGGGTGTCTATAATTCGCACCGATCTTAACAGCAAGTGCCGTTGTCTTGCCGCCAAAACCGAGCGGCCCTATTCCGAGCTTATTTATATCATTCAAAAGCCTCTTTTCAAGCTGTGCTAATACCTTCTGCTTATTGACATCATCAAGATTCCTCATGAGCTGCTCTTTGGCAAGCCGTGTTACCTGATCTTTTGTTGCGCCTATCCCTATCCCGATAATATAAGGCGGACATCCTTTTCCCTGAGCCTTATAAACAGTATCAAGCACACATTTTCTTATCCCTTCTATATCCCTTTCAGCCTTCAACTCCGCTACCGGCAACTTGTATAGCTGCCCGATGTTTTCAGAACCGGAGCCTTTCAGCATAAGATCAACAGTTAGTTTTTTATCTTTCATTTCCTCGATATATATCACCGGGAACCCAATGCCTGTGTTGTCGCCGGAATTCTTGTCAGTAAGCATATCAACTGCGTTAGGCCGCAAAGGTATCTCTCTGGTAGCGATCCGGGTTGCTTTGATGATTACATCCTTTAGTTTCAGATGGCTCAGTCCGGCCGGCACCTTAACAAAAAATACCGGCACTCCTGTATCCTGGCATATCGGTCTTTCACCCGCTCTGGCTATCTCTATATTCTCAAGAATCGTTGATAATGCAGCTCTTGCATTTGAACCTTTTTCTTCTTTTCTGCAAGCAAGCCTTAAAGCCTTTGCTACATCTTCTGGCAATGAAGTTGCAGCTTTTCTGTAGAGTTCTACTATTGCATTCTGGAGTTTCAGCATATTAAATACTAACATTTCATTGCAACTTGTCAAGTGGAATAGAGTCTGTGGTCAGAACATCTCCTGTCAATCGTATACCTGATCCCATGTTATGAAAATAATTTGAACAGCAGGAAGGTAACCAATGCGCCCATGAGGCTTCCGAGGATAACCTCCCAGACAGTATGGGCCCTTGTCATAACCCTGCTCTGGGCAATAACTACGGCAACGATAAAAGAAAGCAGTGATGCAATGAAATTTTCTGTTATATAAGTAATGACAATCCAGGCTGAAAAAGCCAGAGCTGCATGTCCGCTCGGCATACCTCCGCTCAAAGGAAGCCCCCGACCGAAATATGTTTTTGTTATTACAACGAGAATGACTACGATTATCAATGCTATAAGGGCGGTTTCTTCTTTGGAGTGCTTTGT
>Ga0315295_10006344_pt1 | contig 10093 bp, 8 predicted proteins | sample YL17G14_0_MG_FD_204453 | JGI IMG/M metagenome (GOLD analysis project Ga0315295, IMG submission 204453) | Sediment microbial communities from Yellowstone Lake, YNP, Wyoming, USA - YL17G14_0 | ecosystem: Environmental > Aquatic > Freshwater > Lake > Sediment | place: USA: Wyoming | collected... | reverse complement strand
GACCCAATCACAGATAAACTGAGCGTCTGTCGATTGGGCAGCCTGCATGGTTTTCAGCAAGGGACAGGACCGGAGCCACGACCGAGCATTCTGGTGGCTACACACATGGACGCCATTGGCTTAATGGTGAATGCGATTAGCGATGGATTCCTGAGAGTCACATCCGTTGGAGGAATTGACACGCGTGTCTTGCCTGGTCAGATGGTGACTGTACATGGACGCCGGGACCTGCCTGGTATGATCGTTCCGACACCAGCAAGGTTGCTACCTTCCAGTGTGCAAACTACCGTTGTGCCATTGGAATACCTTCTGGTGGATGTCGGTCTGCTGCCAGAAGAGGTAATCAGTTTGGTGCGGGTAGGGGATACGATTTCATTTGCCCAACCACCCACAGAAACCGCTGGGGAAACCTTGGTTGGTCACACATTGGACAACCGAGCAGCTATTGCCTCCCTAACCCACTGCCTGGAAATATTACACTCCCGGCCGCATGTTTGGGACGTGTGGGCAGTGGCTACCGTCCAGGAAGAAATCACGTATGGAGGTGCGCTGACTTCAGCATTTCAGCTACGGCCCAGCCTGGCTGTTTCTCTGGATGTGACTTTCGGAAGTGACCCCATCAGCCCCAGCCACCTGACCTTCCCAATGGGTAAAGGACCCACATTGATGTGGGGACCTATTGTTCATCCCTTCCTGTATAAAACAATAAATAGATTGGCTGAGCAGCTTGAAATTCCCTTGTCGGTAGAACCCACGCCAGTTTATTCAGCCACTGATTCTGATGCGATGCTGATTGTGGCGGAGGGTATCCCCAATTTAGTGATCGGTATCCCACTGCGCTATATGCATACACCTGTAGAGATGATCGCGCTTAAAGATATAACCCGCGCCGGGCGATTAGCAGCAGAATTTATCGCCCAATTGGATGAAAATTTTATGGATAAATTAACCTGGGAGGATTGATCATGGCGATTTTGATTGAAGAAATTCACCTCCCACAGATCGGGGATGAACAACTCAAACTCCTGGAGCGCCTCTCGAATGCCTGCGCAGTATCCGGTGATGAAGGTGAGGTGCGAAAAATTGTCTTGGAAGAGGTGCGTCCCCACGCAGATGAAGTGAAGGTGGATGCATTGGGAAATGTAATGGCCACCAAGCATGGCTCTGGGGAGCGCCCTTTGCGGGTTATGCTGGCAGCCCATATGGACGAAGTTGGGTTGATGGTCACTTATGATGTCGGAGATGGCATTTATCGATTTGATACGGTGGGTGGGGTTTCAACCTCAGATTTGCCTGCAAAAGCTATCTGGGTGGGTAAGGACCATATTCCCGGTGTGATCGGTCTCAAGCCCCTGCATCTCGGTAATTCTGATGAGCATAAGAAACCAGTCGATTTGGATGACTTACGGATCGACGTTGGTCCCGTTTCAGGCAAGGTTAAAGTAGGAGACAGGGCAACATTTGCGACAGTGTTTATTCGGCAAGGACCCAGTCTGCGTGGTAAGGCATTGGATAACCGCCTTGGGGTGGCGACATTAATAGAGTTGGTCAAACATGCACCTCCACAGATTGAATTGCAGGCCGCTTTCACTGTCCAAGAAGAAATTGCATCGCGAGGGGCACGGGTGGCAGCCTTCAGCTTTAACCCTGATATGGCCATCATATTGGATTCCACCCCGGCTTATGACCTACCGGTCTGGGATGTTGACGAGAACGTCCGCTATAACTCACGGCTGGGTGCGGGTCCGGCTATTTACGTAGCTGATTCCGGCACCCTTTATGACCCGCGCCTGGTACGCTACCTAATTGAAACAGCCGAGGCGCATGGGATTCCGTATCAGATTCGACAACCCGGAGGCGGAGGGACAGATGCTGGAGTAATCCATAAACAGCGGATAGGGGTCCCGAGCGTTTCAGTCTCGGTGCCGGGGCGATACCACCATAGCCCCGCGGCCATTGTACGCCTGTCTGATTGGCAGCACACGATGGATCTGGTAGCGACTGCCTTGTTTTATCTCACCCCAAAGATCCTAGATGGCGAGAGATGAGTGAAAGGCACCTGATCCAAGCATGTGTACATCCAACACGAGAATCGTATAAGGATAAACATAGGAGCTCGTATGAAATCTTTGATCCAAAAATTGGTTGAAACCCCGGGTCCATCAGGTTATGAAGCCCAAATCCGTTCCGTGGTACGGGCGGAGATCGAGCCGTATGCTGACGAACTGCAGGTGGATGCCCTGGGCAACCTGATTGCGCGTAAAGGGAAGGGCGGAGCTGGCGGCATCAAGATTATGCTGGCAGCGCATATTGACGAAATTGGCGTCATGGTCACACAAGTGGATGAGAAGGGTTTCGTCCGCTTCACCACATTAGGAGGAGTACGCCCATACACCTGTGTAAGTGGTCGGGTGCGTTTCCTGAATGGTACCTCAGGCGTGATTTTTATGGAACCGCTGGATGATATGACCAAAGTTCCCACATTTGAGCAGCTATATATTGATTTGGGTTTGTCTGGTAACCAGGACGCTCCAGTGAAGGTTGGGGATGTAGCGGTCTTCGAACGTCCTTTCCTTGACCTGGGCGAGCGCCTGGTGGCAAAATCGATGGACGACCGGATCGGGGCAGCTGTGCTGGTTGAAACTCTACGTCTGATTAAAGATACCCCTCACCAGTTATTCTTTGTGTTCAGCACGCAAGAGGAGGTAGGTTTGCGTGGTGCAACTACAGCCGCCTTTGGGATCGACCCTGACCTGGGGCTTTCAGTGGATGTGACTGGAAGCGGTGATACTCCCCGCCGTACCAAGGTGCGCATGGAAGTCAGTTTAGGGAAAGGTCCAGCCATCAAAGTGCGTGATGGAGGCATGCTGGCAGACAGGCGGGTGGTGGATTGGATGATACGTGGGGCAGAGAAGCTGGGTCTACCGTACCAAATGGAAATCCTGGAGGGAGGCACCACGGATGCACGCGCCATGCAGCTAACGCGGGCAGGCGTCCCGGCTGGGTGCCTCTCCATACCGACTCGCTATATTCACTCACCATCCGAGATGGTGGACTTCAACGATGTACAGCAGGCAGTCCAACTTTTGGTTGAGCTGGTCAGCCATCCGGTTAAGCTTTAGGAACAGCAAATTTCGTTGATGATTACCCGTTATTTAATATTCGCGATATTGCTATGCCTGCTTACCCAAGTGGGGTGTACCAGCCTCCCATTCCAGCCCGGAAGCAACCAGCCGGTTAGCACTTTCACTCCTGGGGGAGCTCTTCCTACGGCAATCCCTGGGACTCCATTGGCTGGGGAGGTAATAACTCCCAACCCAGATGGGGAGTTAATTAACACCACCCAAACGCCTGAGGGAGCGATATTAAACGTCTGGCTGCCACCTGAATTCGACCCAGAAGGAAATAGCCCTGCCAGCCAGCTATTGAAAGCCCGTCTGGATGAGTTCGTAGCTGAGCATCCCGGAGTCGGGCTGGAGGTAAGGGTAAAAGCGCTGGATGGACCGGGTGGATTGCTGGACGCATTAGCAGCTGCCAAGGCGGCTGCTCCTTTAGCTCTGCCTGATCTGGTTCTCCTGCCTCGACCCTTGCTCGAATCAGCGGCACTAAAGGGGTTGCTCTCTCCATACGACGGCTTGTCAAGCCTAGTGGATGACCCAAGCTGGTTTGAGTATGCCAGGCAACTTGCTCACCTGAAAGGCAGTTCTTATGGAATGCCTTTCGTTGGAGATGCCATGGTCATGGCATACCACCCATCCGCCATTGGAAATATACCCAACAGCCTGGAGGCATCCATTTCATTGGGTGAAGTTTTGCTCTTCCCGGCAACTGACCCGCAAGCGCTCTTTACCCTTAGTAATTACCTGACAACAGGGGAGAGCCTGCAGGATGCTGAGGGACGTCCCTCACTGGATAAAGACACACTGACGAATATCCTGGAAATTTACCAGCGTGCCAGCCTTGCTGGTGTGATGCCATACTGGATAACCCAATATTCAAACGACGCACAGGTATGGGAAGCCTTTAAGGGAGAACAATTCCCGATGGCTGTCACATGGGCATCCACCTATTTGGAGCAAAAACTCAAAGAACCAGCTGACCTGTCTTTTGCACCCCTGCCCACCCCGGAGGGCACCCCCTTCACGCTGGCTACGGGCTGGAGTTGGGCATTGGCTGGGCAGGACACTGAACACCGGGCATTGAGCGTTTCACTGGCTGAATTTCTGGTTGAAAAGGATTTTTTAGCGGCTTACACAGATGCCGCAGGTTACCTGCCACCCCGCGTGGATGCCCTGCAAGGCTGGCAGGATGCGCACCTACGCCAGATGGTTGAGCAGATCTCGTATTCCGCCCAGCTTATGCCCACGGCGGACTTGATATCCAGCATCGGACCGGCTTTGGAGCAGGCGGTTGTCGATGTGCTCAAAGCCCAGAGCGATCCTCAAAGTGCAGCTCAGGCCGCCATAGACCAGGTCAATCAGCCTTAATTTTATGGCCATAATCCGGATGGCTTGACGCATGTAGCATGGGATGTTATGATGCAAATCGACCAAAGGGTTTGAGGCTTTGGGATAAATATTAAAATTTCCACCGGAGATGCTCTCGGAACAATCACCATGTCAAATGATCCATATCTCGACGAATTCCCTTCTAATGAAGAACAGCTAAGGGAATCCGAACAGAAACCTTCTGGGGGTAAACCAACCAATGAAAGCCGGCTATTGCTAATCTGGGAAAGGCTATCTCATGCAGGCCTGGGTGGGACTGTATACCGCCTGGGGACCGCGTTACTGACGATTGCCCTGATATTATTGGCAGTGGTGGGGATGCGCCTGTTTTACCTGCGTTTTCAGCAAACCGCGATCAACCCCCCAAGTGAGGCTGCCCTGGCAGCTGAAGCACCCACGCCTACCCCAACAGCTATCCCAGCGGTCATGCCGGTTTTCGCTATTGATAGCTCTGCATATAAACACGGAATCTATCGACTGGCACTGCTCCATACAACAATTCCATCCCGCCCACGCACAGAAATCATCACCTATACCGTGAAAACAGACGATACCATATTCGGTATTGCAGAGATGTTCGGTCTGAAACCTGAAACGATCCTGTGGGGCAATTATTACACCCTCACTGACGATCCGCACAACCTTCGTCCAGATGTGGTGCTCAATATCATGCCAATGGATGGCACTTACCACCGCTGGTCGGAAGGGGAAGGGCTGAATGGTGTGTCGCATGGCTATGATGTTACACCGGATGTAATCGTCAACTGGCCAGGCAACCATCTTGACTCCGTCACCTTGGGTGATTACTCCCATCCCAATATTGCGCCAGGTACAATGTTGTTCGTACCGAGTGGTCACCGTGACTTTGTAACGTGGAGCGCGCCGCGCATCTCGCGCAATAACCCCGGAGTGGCGAAAATCCTGGGTCCAGGTTCATGCGGAACGATAGCGGATGGTGCAGTAGGTACTGGCTCATTTATCTGGCCGGCTAACAACCACACGCTGTCGGGGTTTGAGTATTCCCCCTCCACCAACCACTTTGGAATCGACATCCGCGGCGCGCTGGGAGCTCCGGTCTACGCGGCGGATAATGGCGTGGTGGTTTACGCCGGCTGGAATGACTGGGGTTATGGCAATGTGGTCGTCATCGATCACGATGGTGGCTGGCAAACCCTGTACGCACACCTGAGTAGCTTTAATGTGGGCTGTGGGTATAGCGTTTATCAGGGTGATGTGATTGGCGCTTTTGGAAGCACAGGCAATTCATCCGGTCCGCATCTACACTTCGAGATGCTGAACGAGAGCTACGGCAAGGTGAATCCGTGGAACTTCCTACCTCCGCCGTAGGCTGATAAAGGTCCTTCCTTAGGATACTATTGCTAAGAAGAATAAAAATCCAGGAGAAAAATCCCTGGATTTTTTTTGTTTCGGGATAGGTTATGTCACATGCCGTGCTCGCGGGCATGCTGGCGGTAGCGGCAATAATCACATTCCTCACCGGCGGGAGGAGGCTCAGGAAGTGCGAGGAGGGTCAGGACTTTATCCATGAAATCTAAAAAGCCGCTTATGTCATATGGAACTTCCAACCAGGTGGAACGAAAATGGAAGGAAATTTCGCTGGTCGTGGCAGCTAGCGTGGCATGGGGGGTTTCAACGTACAAGCCTAACCTTGAGATGGGGCTACAGCTAAGCCTGTTAGGGGTGGGATGTTGCAGGGCATAGGCGTAGGCATGCAGCTGGCGGCTGTAGAAGGGGATTTGGGTGGGTTTGGGCTCGGAGGTCTTGAAGTCCACCACACCAAAGGAGCCATCGTCGAAGCCAATCATGGCGTCAATCTTGCCCCTCAGGAAGCAGCTTAGGTCATGACCGGGCAGGATGATGGGAAGCGACTCGACCCATTTCTCGGAGATGGTCACTATGCCAGGTGGCAGGGAAGGGTCAAGGTCGGAGGTGGGGCGGCCGGCGAATTGGGCTTTCATCAGGCGGTCGATGGCACCAAAGATGGAGGGGAATGGAGCAGCCGGCCGGCTGATACCGTGGAGATATTTGAGGTAGAAACAGCGCGGGCATTCATCCCACAGAAAAGTCAGGTCAGAAGGGCTGAGCTTGATCGGAGTTGCGGGCATGGGTCACCTTTTCCTATTGTTGGTTTCGGAAAAAAACGTTCAGCACGGTATAGGAGAGTGTACCGGATGATGCCAAACCTATAGGTTTGTTATTACAATTCGATTTTGTTAAAGAAATCATCCTATTTTAACATAGTGAAGATTGCTTCACCCGGCATAACAGTGAAACCATGAAGACACTGTATTACCGCCGGGTTCGCAATGACAATTTGGAGTTGGGGTCTGCAAATAAGTGTTCAGCATGGATTAGGAGCATGCCGGATGGTGCCCAACATACAGCTAATTAATTTTATACACTTCACCACGCTTAATCACCGTCTGTACCAGGTTGGTACCAAAGCGATAACCCAGGTGGCGGTAATCGGAGACGTTGAGGATGAGCATGTCAGCCTGCTTACCGGGCTCGAGGGAGCCAATGGTATCTACGCGGCTGATGGCAGCAGCAGAGTTGAGGGTGGCAGCCACGATCGCCTGGGCAGGGGTCAGGCGCATATAGCGGCAAGCCAGGGCGATGGTAAACTGCATATTGCCACCCCAGGCGGTGCCGGGGTTGAGGTCAGTTGCCAGTGCCAAAAGGCCGCCTGCCTCCAGGATCGCCCGGGCGGGGGTGTATTCACATTCCGCCAGGCCGAACGGGGTGCAAGGCAGCGCAACAGCGACCGTTTCGGATTGTGCTAGAGCGGCAATGTCAGCAGGGGAGGTCTTCACCAGATGGTCGGCAGAGACGGCGCCTAATCCGGCTGCCAGGCTGGCTCCACCCAGGTTATCGAACTCATCGGCGTGGATCTTGAGCGGAAAGCCTATGGCTTTAGCAGCCTGCAAGATCTGGCGCGACTGCTCGAGGCTGAAAGCACCCGTCTCGCAAAAAACATCCACAAAGGGCAGTTGGCGGTCGGGTACGTGTGCATCCCACCAGCCGTGTATGCTGGGGAGCATCTCGGAGCACAGGTGGGTGGTGTAACCATCCGGGTCATCTTTGTATTCGGGCGGGACGGCGTGTGCGCCAAGGAAGGTGGGGGCAATCTCAAGTGGACCTTCGGCGTCCAGGAGCAGCAGAGCTTGCAGCATGCGCAGTTCTGTCTCAGTCTGCAAGCCATAGCCGGTCTTGGCTTCAGTGGTGGTGGTGCCGTGGGCAAGCATGTCCCGCAGGCGTGGGCGGGTCTCATCAAGGAGATCTTGGAGGGAAGCCTGGCGGGTGAGGCGCACGGTGGAAAGGATGCCGCCTCCAGCAGCCAGGATCTCCAGGTAGGTCTTACCTTCCAGGCGCATCTCGAACTCGCTAGCACGGTCGCCTACCCACATCAAGTGGGTATGCGGGTCGACAAAGCCAGGCATGACCACATGCCCGCCGGCGTCCAGGGTATCTTCATGCGGATAGGCGTGACGCAACTCCGTCGTGGTGCCAACAGCGGTAATCTTCCCAGCGCGGATGAGCACGGCACCATCCGGGACGATACCCAGGCGACCTAGGTCGTGCCCGCGTTGGGGTGTGCCGGCGATGGTGAGCAATTGGGATGCAGAGTGAAGCAGCATGGTCATCTCCAATTAAATATATAACGAGCGGATATGATGTTTCCGCTCGTTATTATAATTGCCTTCCTGTGGGCGGAATAGGACTCGAACCTACGACCTTCGCGATGTCAACGCGATGCTCTAACCAACTGAGCTACCCGCCCGAGAGGTTGCCATTATACCATAGCGAGAAAGATGCGCAAGCTGGGTCAACCTGGCGAAGGAAAACCAGATTCACAGTCAAACTTATCAAATCAGACATGCTTGGTATGATAAAATCAACAAATTTATATTACCAGTTGAGCCAATGATCACTGATTATTCATTCAAAAACCAAGGTGTGCGAAATAATAAATTTACAGGTCAGAATCCTTATGGTTAAATTGCCTTATGACTACCGCACCACGTTTAGACCGCTTATTTTTTAACCGCCCCACGCTCGAAGTGGCACGTGAGCTGCTTGGAACGCGCCTGGTACGCCTGGAGGACGGTGAGCGCACAGCCGGGATCATCGTCGAGGCAGAAGCCTACATTGGCGAAGAAGACCTTGGTTGCCATGCCAGTGCAGGCCACACTCCACGCACACAGGTGATGTATGGCCCCCCCGGACATGCCTATGTATACTTTACCTACGGGATGCACTGGATGCTTAATTTTGTGGTTGAGGCGGAGGGGTTCCCCGCGGCAGTGTTGATTCGCGGTATTATTCCTATCGAAGGGATTGAAAGAATCGCATCCCGCAGGGCCGGACGACCTGTGGAACAATGGACTAACGGACCGGGGAAAATCTGCATGGCGCTGAGGATCAACCGGGCTCAAAATGGGGCTGATTTATGTGCCCGTGAGGCTGAGCTTTTCGTGGAATGTGGGGTGAGTATCCCCGCTTCAAGCGTGACCAATAGTCCGCGTGTGGGTTTAAATAGTGTGCCTGAGCCTTGGAAGAGCGTCCCCTGGCGATTCGTTGCCAGATACGAGACCCAGGAAGAAGATCTCTCATTAAAAGATTTTATTAAATAAAGGAGCTGTGAATGCCATTTAATCGATCTTATCATTCAGTGGTTCTTGTTAAACAAGTCCCTGATACGCGTAATGTAACTGGTGATGTGATGACTGCCGAGGGAACGATGAACCGCAGCGCGTTACCAGCCATCTTTAACCCTGAAGACCTGAATGCGCTGGAGATGGCACTCAGCGTCAAAGACCAAAATGGGGGTAGGGTAACCGTGCTGACGATGGGACCCATGCAGGCAGCCGAGGTCTTGCGCGAATCCCTGTATCGTGGGGTAGATCGGGTGATCCTGCTATCCGATCGCAAATTCGCCGGGGCAGATACCCAGGCCACCTCGTACACCCTTAAATGTGCGGTGGATAAATTGGGGCTATATGACCTGGTCTTTTGTGGACGTCAGGCAATCGACGGTGATACTGCTCAGGTGGGGCCACAACTGGCAGAAAAGCTGGGAATCCCTCAGATCACTTATGCCGAGTCAATCGTCGATTTGGAAGAGGAGGAAATTGTAGTACGGCGGGCTTTTGATCTTGGGACTGAGCTGGTCAAGTGTATGCTTCCGTGCCTGCTGACGGTGGTTGGAACCGCAAACAGGCCGCGCCCGGCTTCTGCCCGGAAACGCATCGAATATAAAATGGCAGCCACACCCAATGAATATGCAAAACTTCTCAAAAAATGGCCTGAATTTGAGAATGAGCAATTATTAAGGGAATACCTGGCGGAGCGCAAACTCAATATCGAGGTCTGGACGGCAGCAGACCTGAATGTGAATGAGGCAGAGCTGGGATTGGCGGGCTCACCAACACAGGTATATAAGGTCAACTATGTGGTGCTTGAAACTACTGATAGCAAGGAAATCCAGCCCACCTTGGAGGGAATACAAGAATTGATTTCCGAATTGATCCAGGAATATATCGTTGAATAGAGGTATGAAGATG
>Ga0315295_10006343_pt1 | contig 10093 bp, 3 predicted proteins | sample YL17G14_0_MG_FD_204453 | JGI IMG/M metagenome (GOLD analysis project Ga0315295, IMG submission 204453) | Sediment microbial communities from Yellowstone Lake, YNP, Wyoming, USA - YL17G14_0 | ecosystem: Environmental > Aquatic > Freshwater > Lake > Sediment | place: USA: Wyoming | collected... | reverse complement strand
GCCGTTGTTGTTGTTCCGTTTTTAAGGTAGAACATATGGGTTGAGTTCCGGAATACTCCTACATCGGTTCTGCCATCCCCATTCCAGTCCCCGGTAACCGGCATGTCAGTGCTTATTCCCCAATTAATTGACGTCGTGGGTAATCCATTGTTTTTCAGGTAGAACGTATGAGTTGATGGCCGGAATACCCCCATCTTAGCCACCGGAGCCGAAGATACTTTTGTATCAATCTCGTCAAAAGAGGCACCTTTCCCATAGAGGAGATAATGGCTCCATGGTAACGATACATTCTGAGACGCAGTTGCATAGGTCATATGAGGTGGCAGCATATCACTCGGCATTGTTGTTGAAGTCCCGGATGTTCCCGAAGTGCGATACGTGCCATTAAACAGGACTACTCCAAGGTACGGTTTGAAGATGACCGGTGAGGTTCCATTCGGAACGACCCGGATTATAATTGAAAAGTTATACACACGATTCAATGTTATATTGGATCTGTCCCAGTTAAAACTGGGCCCATAACTATTATTGGAATACGTACCCGGTGCATCTGTGGAAAATGTATCAGGAAGCAACGTTGCATTCAGGTTCTTATTTTCATAGGTATTGAATCCGGTCCATATCGAATCGCAGAGCCTGTCTTCATATGCATAGGTTATGTTTTCGAACGAGACCGTAAAAGAAGCTTTTTGGTAACCTTCTCCGGAAAACTGTGTCTGGTTCATTATCCGTGAAAGTGTTATCGGAAGGTAGTGCATGCTATAAAAATCGGTTTTGATTCCGACGAGAAGACGATCATGTCTATTCACTACAACACTGTTCGGATAAACCCATGTTATATCCGTGCTGTTTCTCGTTGCATACTGGGAGTCTCCGACCCAGATTACATGACCCATATTATCGACTCCCAGCGAGTAGGTGATATTGCTGATAGTTGTATTATCAAAAACAAGGGTGCTGATCGAGTTAACGTACTGCAGCGGATACGTACCCGCCGGGATTGAAGTGCCATTGGTAGAATATTTCTCCACCCCTTGTATTTGGAGCACTGCTTGATCCAATGCCGATACTCCCATCACCAACAACTGCAGTAAGCAAAAAATACAGATTATCCGAACAAATGTTTTCATCGTATTCATGAATGTCCTCACACGGCTTGCAGGGAACCAGGAGCCCCGATTTCATACAAACAGAACTACGTTCCGGTATTCTTTATCGGGCTTATAGATACCGAAATTACTCTGACGGGTAACCTATGCACAATAATAGGCATTATTGCTGGTGGACTAATTCCGAATATCTTATGAATGATGCATGGCAGGAATGGCGAACATGAAAAATAATTCAAATAAAATAGGACTTTCCTGCTCCCTTTCCCTATAACCAGCGTCCACACGGGTGCTCCGAACCTGATGTTCTCATCTTTAGCACTCCAACCGCTACTGCTATCATAATCAGACAACCAGAAGCAGTCTTTATTTACACCGATTTCGGATTTCCCGTCTTTTTTCTAGGCAACAGTTACTGAAACGTTCCCTCTCATGCCAAATCCCCATGCTTCTGTATCTTTCACTATTCATATCGTTAAATTATCAAAGGCAACTTTTGGCCTATGCCTTTGTCGTGGCATTCGTTTTGGTACTCGCATATTCCGGGTACTATGTTTACAAAATGCTATTCTCATCTCGTGCAAGGATATCGCCAATCCAGCATTGACAGCAGAGTCCCGTCATTGTGTTTCTGTTGGTGGATATCATAGTCCATGGATGAAACTATATTCCATCGAAATTAAAACACCATGAGGTCTGATAATTCTTCACCACTGTTTGGTGAAACGATGGCATACGTATTATTCATCATTGTTTCAACCGCAATGATTTGGTATCTTTTACTATCGATATTCCCTTGACAAAAAACATCAGGATTGATAACCATTTTTAGTGGTGCTAGGACTTACGCAGTTGGTTCCGACCGAAAGATCTCAGAACTAAGAAAACCCATTGAGGGCTAGAAAAACCCGGAATGGAGATCGAACGAGCGTAAATCCCCCGAAATGCACGAGCAGCAATTTTGTCAACTTTCTCATATCAACGTATCAAGCGTGCACATGCTCTGAAGCATCCCGGTGCTTGCCAAACGAATCCGAACCAATCGCCCATGATTCCGTCAAGCGGTTATTAGAGAGGCAGCCTCAACACACGGAGGCGCTGTATAATGAAGCAAAACGGATGGTTCAGCCCGAACGGTGATGAACTGATGACATGAATGGACAGGCGCTCTATCGTCTGAGTACCCCTCTTTTGAGTAATTCCTGTTCAGCCTTCTCTTCATCTCCGATGTTATTGTCTCAGTTCGCTTAATTTCATCTCCTGTTCGCCATTTATGGTTAGTTTATAGCAGTGGCTTTAATTCAGCAATCACTAAAAAAATGTATTACCATTTCCCGGTCACCGGTAAATCAGTGCTTGCTCCCCAACTGATTGCCGTTGTTGTTATTCCGTTTTTAAGGTAGAACGTATGAACAGACGACCGGAATACTCCCACTTCGGTTCTGCCATCCCCGTTCCAGTCTCCGGTTACCGGCAGATCTGTATTTATTCCCCAACTGATTGCCGTTGTTGTTGTTCCGTTTTTAAGGTAGAACATATGGGTTGAGTTCCGGAATACTCCTACATCGGTTCTGCCATCCCCATTCCAGTCCCCGGTAACCGGCATGTCAGTGCTTATTCCCCAATTAACTGAGGTTGTTTTTGTTCCATTTTTGAGGTAGAACGTATGGGTCGAGTTCCGGAATACTCCTGCATCAGTTCTTCCATCCCCATTCCAGTCTCCTGTGACAGGTTTGTCAGAGCTTATTCCCCAATTGATTGCCGTTGTAGTTGTGCCATTCTTCAGGTAGAACGTATGAACAGATGGCCGGAATACTGCCACTTCGGTTCTGCCATCCCTGTTCCAGTCGCCAGTTAGGGGGAGATCCGTGCTTGTTCCCCAGTTGATTGTCGTTGTTGTTGTTCCGTTTTTGAGGTAGAACATATGGGTCGAGTTTCGGAAAACGCCGACCTTATTTGGGATTGCTGCACTTGTCTCGGTACTGATGGTGAAGTTTGCATTGCTGGTATCAGTATATGCAGAGTTGCTGATACTAGTGACCCGAATCTTGTAATCTGCCCCGATAGTTTGGTTGAAAGGAACAGTCCAACTTTTGGACCCAGCTCCTCCGGACCCAATTGACATGTTGGAGGTTATGACTTGGTTGACAGCCATTCCTTTTAGCAGTTCGAGCTTAATATTGGAACCGGGATTACCGGTATAATTCCACTTAATAATTTGTGCAGATCCCTGTTTCCAGTCTTCGCCACCGTTCGGAACCGTTACTGTGATTCCTGTCGTAGTGCTTGGGGCTGTCCTGGCCGTGTGGTTAACCCAGGTCTGGTTGATGTTCCCTGAAATGTCGATAGTATGGGTTCCGATTGTATAAGCAGTATTGGGTGTTAATCCGGTCGCATTGTAGAACATAACCCCCTTAGTCACGTTTGTCTTGAATGTCCCGTTGAGATAGATCATCACCTTGCTGAAATCGGCATCCGCTGGGTCCGTCCAGGTCCAGTTGATGGATGTGGCATTGTATGTCGTATTGTGCAGATTAGTAATACCTTGCGGAGATATGGCATCTGCTACTACCATGAATGCATCTCCCAAGTAATTCCATTGATCAACACTTGGATAACGGATCAGGAGAGTGCGGTTTCCGAGAGGTGCATCAGCAGGAATCGGTATTTCGCAGGTAATCGTGGCATTATTACATACTATAGTATGTGTGCCTAAAATCGGTGTATGATTTATATCAATCCACAGGGATACCCTGGCACCCGGGAAGAACCCGGTTCCGGTAATATTGGCAACTACTGTCGTTCCCCTTCCGCCGGTGGAGGGGGTAATCCCGGAGACCGTCAGAGGCACTCGTGAATTTACAAAAAATTTGGACTCTCCCCATGAGACAGCAGATTGCCCATCGGGGTTAGTGACCAGGATATCCCATTCTCCGCCAACGTCCGATGGAATGGTAACATCACAGGTGATATTCGTTGTATCAAGGACTACCACATTCATAGCCGGGATATCAGACCCTCCCGGCTGCACGAGTCTTACCTGCGCTCCGGGCAGGTACCCATAACCATGGATATTAAAGTGAACGGTCGTTCCTGCATCTCCGGTTTTGGGATCAAAATCCCCTTCTGAAGGACCGGGACATTGCGTGATATTGTATCCACCAGCCAGCGTTCCCCACTGACCATCGGGGTTCACGACCACGACATCATAGAGACCGGAAGGTGTAGTATCGGGGATAGTTAAGCTGCAACTTTGAATCTCGGTATGATTCCAGTATTGCGAGACAAAACCATGGATCAACGGGGCTCCCAGCTTGTGGAGATACACTTCGTAATCCCGGTAAAACCCTGTCCCGGTTATGTCGCAGCCCACTGATTCTCCTCTTCCCAATTCGAATGATGAAGGATTGATTCTGGTTACGGTCGGTGGGGAGGGAGACTTCACCAGGAACATTTGACGGACACTCGTGGTCTGGCCATCGATATTCTCCACGCCGACATCCCATAATCCAAGGGGTGTGTCATAGCCGCCATAGATGTCCATATCCTCCGGGATAGCAAACTCACAGGATAGCTTTGTCGGTGATACTATCGTGACATTGGTTGCATAGAACCGGACTACGCCGTCGCCATTCATGCTCATAAAAACTTTTATCCCTTCGTAAAAGTCCGTGCCTGAAAGGTTGCTGATAAAGGTGGTCTTGCCTATGGCGGTGTTGTTCGGCGTGATACCGGTCAGTGTGGGTGGGGCCGCCGATTTCAGGGAAAAAAAGCGATCGTCGAAGTTGGTCGCATTCAGCCCACTTGGATTGATCACATTGATGTTCCACCGGCCAATCGGAGCGTTTGCCGGGAATGTGAACTCCGCTTTGAGCCAGGTATTGCTCATAAAGGTCACGTTTGTTGCAGGGACCAAAGATCCGCTTGTATTATGACGCAAGGACGCATTGCCTCCCGGTTTATACTGGGCACCATAGATATCCATGATCACCGTGGTCCCCTGTCTCCCTGCCTGCGGATTGATTGCAGATATCGCAGGGTAACCTTCTGCCATGACAGTGAACATGATGGAGTTCGAGCCAAGGTCACCGTTCCTGACCTGAACATATAATAGACCGTTATTGAGAAGGTCCGATGCAGGAATCACTGCGGATAACTGGGTGGGAGAAATGTAAGATGTAGTCTTGTTCGTTCCATTCAAGAGTACCGTACTCGAGGTCACAAATCCCGTACCATTCACCCGGAGCGTAAACCCGGAACTGTACTGATACACGGAATTGGGAGAGATATTATGCACATACGGGATTGGGGTATCCACGGTAAAGGGAAGACTATTCGAATATCCGCCCCCGGGGACGGGATTTCTTGCCAAGACAGAGTAGACCCCCGTGGTGCTGAGATCTGAATCCGGTATCTCGGCGATGACCAGAGTCGGGGACATGAGATGGGTAGGTCGTGGGTTCCCGCTAAACGATACCTGGGTACTATTGATGAATCCTTCTCCCGCTACTCCCAGGTTCATTACTATACCTTCGTTGCGGGCTGAAGCATTGGATTGACTGAGGAAGGTGATACGGGGAGTTGGATTTTGCACGGTTATGGTCGCGGTATTCGAGGTGCCCCCCGCGGGTGGCTCATTGTAGACCCAGACCGACAGGTCTCCTCCAGCCGGTGTATACCACTCTCGTTTGATCTCGAGGTCGAGTCGTGTCGGAGAGATGAAAGAGGTGTTGATGACAACCTGGTTGTCGGACGAGCGAACCCTACTCTTGTTGGTAAATCCAGTCCCGGTTATCGAGACATTATACGTTGCATTGCCGGTATAGAGAATCGATGGCGCTACGGTGGTAATCGTCGGTGTGGGATTATTCACCAGGAAGACCATCGAGTTTGATACTCCTCCCGAAGGAGGGAAATTGATGACAGAAACCTGGAAGTAGCCGCCATTGGCTATATCGTATGCCAGGATAGTAGCCTCGATTTGCGTCGGTGAAGTATAATGCGTGGCCCGTGGGATGTTGAGCCAATACACCTGGCTTCCACTATTAAATCCATTTCCCTGGAGGATCAGGGTGAACTCATTCCCTCCAGCGGTTGCTGTAGGGGGAGAGAGTGAGGAAATGGTCGCGACCGGACTCCCCACTGTGAACGGAAGTGAGTTCGAGGTTCCTCCTCCAGCATAGTCTGTGGGATTGGCAACCCCAATCTGCAGGGTTCTCAACGTAGTGAGATTCGCTGCCGGAATCACCCCCCTCAGTTCGGTTGGAGAGACATAGGTTATCGGGTATTGCGTCTCATTTATCTGGAGTTTACTGGTCGCAAAGAAATTAGTCCCTCTGACAGTTACTGTGGTATCCGGACTCCCGGCAGGGGCTATTGAAGGTGAGAGACTGGTGATCGTTGGGCGAGGATACACCATTAATAAATAAGCCTCGGCAGGACACTCCCCGCCACCTGGAGCAGGATTACGGACTCTCACAAACAAATTACCCGGGTCCTGCGTCAGGGAGGCAGGGATTGTCGCCCACAATTCGTTATTATGCCAGGGTAACCCCCGTCGGTATGCGGGTTGGGTCGGGCAATCAACTCCATCGATTGTTACCACACTCCCTTCGACAAAATGTGATCCATATACAGTCACGGATAAATCTGAAGTTGCATTGATCCATTTCGCGTTGGGCCAAACACTATCAACGATAGGGATGGGATTCCGGATCTCGAAGGTAAAAGGATTTGAAACTTTTTTTGATGGATTGATCAGCTGCACCGTAATGTTCTTTCCAAGTTGGGTCTCTGAAGGGTATAGTTGGAAGGAGCATTCAGTGGTAGAGCTGATTAATACATTGTGTCGTAATTTACCATCCCATATGACAAAGTTATCACTATTGTAGGGCATAAAACCGCTCCCTTCAATGCGAATCCAAACCGGACTTGACTGATTCATTTCAACTGAGGGGGGATCAATACTGGATATATGGGGACCGGGATACGTTACCATGAATGGAGCGGAAAACCACCCTCCTCCTGGTGAGGGATTATTAACGGACACTGTATATTCACCGGGACAACAGACTTCAGGAATATTGTAGGCTTGGAGCCATGTTGAGGAGTGATACACTACCGGAACCGGATCTCCATCGAAATATACCACGCTTGTGGGAGTAAAGTATGGCCCATCGAAAGGCCCGTAGATATTTATGTCGAAAGTTCCCGATTCTGCAGGGATTGATGCCGGGATGAAGTGACTGATCGAGGGGACGGCATTGTTGATAGTCAAGTATTCCCAACTGGTTGAGAGACCCCCGCCAGGGGGGGGATTCCACACCTGGATTTTCAGATTGCCAGGGGAGGTCAGCAATTGTGCGGGGATGTCTGCAGACAATACTCCAGCCGTGAGGTATTTTTGGTTGGGTAGTTTAGTTACACCAGAGGGTAAATCAACTGTAACCAAGCTGTTTGGATAGAAACCTTTTCCGTAAACCCTAATCTCCTTCGTCGAACCACCTAAGTCTGCAGTTGTTGGTAGGATTTCATAGACGATTGGGAGAGCATAGTTTACACGGAGAATCGAGGGGTTTCCGGACCCATCCTTCTGTATGGCGGTATTGTTATTCTCGTTAAATTCCGGAACACTATTTAAATCATCGATTACCCACATGACAAAGTAATCCCCCGGGGGTATGGTTTCGCTCCAGGGGTAGAGGGTCATTTTCGATTGGGCCCAATCGAAAGGACGGATGCCGTATATGTCTGATGTAATATATTGAGAGCCTATCAAAATATCATCCGCATCACCAATGAAGTATCATCCGCATCACCAATGAAGGGATTTTTCGACAGGTAATAGGAAGTACGGACACCAGGACCGGAATTTTTCGTGCCGAGGTTTCGGATTGCATTCTGTATAGTAAACCAGTCCCCTGCTTGAACGGGATTAGGCGCAAAGCCGGAATATACGCGCCCGTCATCGACCAGGTCTGCCAAATCGGTCGGGGCAGGATCGGTATTCAAGCGATTTAATATATCATAATAGATTGTATTGGAGAGTCGGGTTCCTTGAAAGTAATCTGTGAAGAGATTCTCTTTCAAAGAAGTATGAACCGTTATAAGTTTAAATTTGCTATCAAGTCCATCTAGAAAATAGACGGGTCCGCCACTCGTTCCAGGAGGGCCAAACATGTCGTACTCATGGAGATTGTCATGGGTATCTCTGCCACATGCGCTGGATCGCCATAATTGATTAGATCCTTTATCCCCAGGATACCCTGCAAGGTAGAGATTGCAATAGGTATAAACGTCATCATTTTCTTCAAACGTCGCGAATCCCATCGTCCCGGTATATAACCCAATACTTCGATCGAGACTCACCATAGCAAAATCCCATTCTCGATTGTTATTGTGGGTCCATCCTTGATAGGTCATGATGTGAGGCCACGGTCCAAATCCTTGAACCCCGAACGGCATGAGTGTTTCATCTCGTGCCGGATAAACTTCAATACTATCAATCCACCCCCCCTTGGAGGGATTATATACACAATGGCCTGCCGTCAGGATATGATTATGATCGATGATAGTTCCGGAACACCCTCCCCTGCTACCATCTGGCCAGTTCATACTAATATCCACAAAAGTGCTATGAGGATACCTTGTCGTCGAGGTGATACGTTCACGATTATCAATAAGTGATGAAGGTTTTACGAAATCGGAATCATTTTGAGAGAGTGAATAATAAGGATTTTCTCCAATAGTCCCTGGAATTCCATTTATCATCGGTAAAAGAAGGTTTTCTGCAATTTTTTCCCGTGGAATCACAGTCTCCTGGCGCGTAGTCACATCAAACAGGATAATCGTATCTGATCCGGTTATATTCTGAGTGTTTTGGGGTTTGATTACTGGATCGTCATAGATTAGTGTTATGTTTAACTGATCAGGAGGAATCTGCAACACCTCACTATCGATCCGGCGATCCAGGAATCCAAAACGATCCACGGTAAGTCCTGATACACCATAGATACAGAAGAGGATGATACATACGAAAACCAAGATCCTCAGCCAGCCTCTTGAGTTTGGGGTCATATTATCCCCCAGGCAAGGGCAGAACCACCCGATGAAACATGATACTGGTTGAACGTCACGGTATAGGTTCCCGTGAGGGGACTATCTGCAGCATTGGTCAGCATTCCCTGGTAAGTGATATGTTTTGTTACCGGCGCTGCCGAGACTACACCAACAGTCAGGCTCACCAGAACAAAGACTGCAACCAAAATCATGAATATATCGTTTTTTCGATACATGGATTCTCATTCTCCTTTTACATCTGGATAATGAATTAATGGCAATTTGAGCAAGCCCAATACCATCCACTCATCAAGACGAGCTCATGAGCCGGCTTTGGGTCAACGAAATATCTTTTTAGTAAGGATTGCATAAACGGCTCCGTATTTTTTCCATTTTTTTATAAGTTTTTAATATTATGCTAATTAGCTTAATATTTTAAAGAATAAATAAAAATGAGATAAAATTGCCTTGAAAAGGTTCATACCATCATTGAATTCAATTCTCCTGTTACTTCGGTGGAGGGGGAGCGGTACAAGGCAGTACCCAACTATGTCTATCTGCGCCAATTTCCTCACGAAAGCATGAAAAATGTTTCAATGAACAAACTACAAAATATTAAATCTCTGTTTTAAACGGGAATAAAGGAAATTGAATGGTGTATAACTTTCCGTTTGAGCGCCCCGGCCGGGAGTAGTGTAGGAGGTGAAATTGAAAAAATATTTGAGATTGCCCGATCTGTAAAACGATGTCACCGGACTAGTGTCACGTCAATCATGTAATGTCGCAAAGAATTTGATGCATTACTTTCATATTCTACATGGAGGAGTTGGATATGACGAAATACATCGTAACACTTTCCGAAGACGAGCGCAAAAAACTAACAGAACTCACTGCCAAGGGCAAGCAAAGATCTCAAACAATCCTTA
>Ga0315295_10006342_pt1 | contig 10094 bp, 9 predicted proteins | sample YL17G14_0_MG_FD_204453 | JGI IMG/M metagenome (GOLD analysis project Ga0315295, IMG submission 204453) | Sediment microbial communities from Yellowstone Lake, YNP, Wyoming, USA - YL17G14_0 | ecosystem: Environmental > Aquatic > Freshwater > Lake > Sediment | place: USA: Wyoming | collected... | reverse complement strand
CTGTGCCACACCCCTGCCTTCAGCCAATCCATTCTTACAATCCCCTGAATAGGTTCCGGAAATACCAGGAAGTTTTATAATACAACCCTTATCCTGTGCATTTACATAAGATCCTGCTACCAATAAAATAACTGTAAGCATCCCTGCCAATACTTTTCCCTTGTTACTCATAATTTACAGATTGATTTATTTCGTTTTCAAATAAGGAGTGTCGATTGCTAAAGTTACAAATTATATGACTTAGCCGCTGAAAGTGATGAAAGTATCCTGATTTAATTCTTTTTAAAATCCTCCCAGAAATCCGGTTTGATTTTTGTACCTCTGACCGTGCAATCTGCACAACTATGTTCATTGGTTGTTATTTCAATATTACCACACGATCCGTGACATTCATATATAATCCATCTGTATACATTCAATCCAGAGATAAGATTTGGGTTAGCAAAGTTGAATGTATCAGCCGGACAATCTTTATAAATATTTAATAATCCTTCGAATGTCTCATCAATAAAGATCCTCTTTGAAGACTTTGCCGAAACACTGAAGTTACCAAGAACCTGTTCACCGGGATCTTCAATACAAATTAAATTACCTGCCAGTGAATAGGGTATAATGTCATAAAGCCCTCCATTATTCTGTGTTATGCCGCGAGCCTGCTCCCAATAGGAATAGTCTTTTTCAGATATTGAATATTGATTAACAAGTATGCTATATCTTTCTGATAATCTGTCAGTTTCGTTTGAAATAAAATATAGTGGGTATCGCTGGATCCTGTCCTGCGAAAGAACCGTTGTACTTTTTATATTGATATTTTTCGAATTTTCGGAAATCCAGCATAACTTGTTGGCAACCCCTTCCCATGGAATTTTAAAATTCCATGTCTCTGTGTAATCCCACCTGTAGAATCTGCAACTACCTCGTGGGTCATAGGCATCCAGGTAAATCTGGCATCCTTCCTGCGCACCATAGGTTGGAGTCTTCTCCGTGATTATTACCTTTTCATAGTACAGGCTGTCGATTGGAGGAACCTCCTTCATTTCCACATGTTCAGATTCATAGGAATGGTGCAATGGAGTTGCATTATTTGTTTCAATATGCAATGTATATTTACGTCCGATTACTCCATGGAAGGTAGTTGTGTCAGAAATGTAGCAACCAGGAGTTGAGGATTCAGTAAACTGATAAACATGCCCAAGATCATCATATACTGTTACATCACATCCTGTTAATGGCACACTTGTTGTTTCTCCTGGAGTAATTGACCAGAATAATTTTACTGTGTAAACCTCAGGCTGGTTTGTTATTAATCCATTTACAACAAGGTAGTACCGGGTTGCATGTAAATTAGGCGTAAATTTTTCAACACATCCTGTTATAATCAAAAAAATTGTAAATACCAGTGCAGAAAGAATTGCCTTCATTTTAAACGAAAATCAAAACTAAATTCTTTTTATATAGAACCAACATAATTTCTGGTATTGGATAGATCCAAGATAATCAATGTCTCAACTATTTCCAATCAAAATTAAATCACGTAAAAGTAAAAATATTAATTTTATTTAATTTAAGGTTCCGTATCTTTTGATAATAAGAGGATTTCAGCATTTACCTACTGAATTATGAAAATAATTTTAAATTCTTTGGTCCTTGTATTTTTACTTATTATTCTAGTAACTCTCAACAATTGTAAAAAAGAAGAAAAGAGCCTGCCGGTATTAATAACCGTACCCGCTAGAAGCGTAACGGCAACCACGGCACTTATGGGAGGTCAGATCGCTTATGATGGCGGAGCTGAGATTACCGAAAGAGGAGCATGCTGGGGAACGGAGCCAAATCCTGATAAATCAGGTTCAAAAAAAAACGGTGGTAAAGGTACAGGCAGCTATAAGTGCACATTGACCGGATTAAATCCTGGTACACTATATTATGCCAGAGCTTATGCCACGAACAGTGAAGGCACAGCTTATGGTGGTGAAGTTAAATTTACTACCGGTAAGGCAGAAGCACCTACAGTTGTCACAATTGTCGATCCAATCCGCATTTATTATTATGATGCAGTTATAGGAGTTTATATAGAATATGATGGAGGTGCTCCTGTGACTGAAAAAGGGATATGCTGGGGAACTGGTGAAAATCCGACAATTATCGATAATTATAAAAGCATTAATAACAACCCCATTGACACCATTGGCAAAAACTACTGGTGCACTATATATCCTTTAAAGCCAAATTCAATTTACCACGCAAGAGCCTACGCAATAAACGTTGTAGATACTTCTTACGGTGATGATAAATCTATAACGACCCTGTCTGAACCTGAAGTTACAACTCTTCCCGCAAATGAAATTACTAACAATTCCGCTGCAGTTGGCGGAAATGTAACTTCAATTATTAATGCTTTCAATTTTGAAATCGGGATTTGTTACGGGACAGAAATAAATCCTACAGTCAATGGCCTTCATGTTAATGCAGGAATAAATGAACCAGGAGATTTTAAATGTAGTATGACCGGTCTAACCTCCGGGACAATGTATTACGTCAGGGCATATGTTTATTGGATACATTATATAAACGAATCGTTCCTGGAATATACTTTGTACGGGAATGAAGTGACCTTCACCACAAAATAGGTTGGATCAGGTAAATATTTCTCCTCCTTCAGAAGCGATTAAAAAAAATTTCTTTAATTCAAATTCAATATTTTTCTACTGCACCGAACTAAGATTAGTAATTGCTGAAGAAAAATTCAGAATGACACTCAATAATTGCCGGTTGCTTAAAGCCGCAGTCAGGATATCTCTTAATTTCCTAATTTACAATATCCTCCGCCTTGCAACGGGAAATAAAAAGGTAAATAGGAATAATAACGAGAATCGATATGAACTTTAAGGATTTCATTATTTATCTGTTTATGTTTTGCCTAAACAAAGTTACACCAGCAGAAAGCCACAGTCAATTTTATTTTGCTTCGGCTGGTTATGTTCTGAAACTCAGAAATTATGAGTAAAGTTATATTATTATATCTGCAGGAGAACCCGATGTTTTAATAGTCATGAGAAAAGGAACATATAAAGGATTTAGTATTTCATAAATACGTGAATTCAAAGAGGTACAATAAAACACAAAACCCTTATATTCAACAATATAAGGGTTCTATTTTGTAGTCCCACCAGGAATCGAACCTGAATTTAAGGTTTAGGAAACCTCCGTTCTATCCATTGAACTATGGGACCGGTTGTCTATGGATTGCAAAAGTAAAGGTTTTTTTTCTCATTGCAAACTCTTTACAATGTTATGCAGTTATGAAGTTTTGCGGTTATGCGGTTTTGCAGGTTGGAGAGGCATGCAAACTTTCTGCACCCACCCCAACCCCTCCGAGGAGGGGATCTTTCATATCACTTGCTCATTATTTTAAGTATTTAAGCCCCTCGCCCTTGGAAGAGGGGTTGGGGTGAGGTTCTTCCCCATACCCCATACCTCATACCATATATTTTGTTAAGTTCCCAATCTTTCTTAATTTCATGCTCTAAATTAACTAATAATGAACTGGATCGACTTTATTATAATCATCCTGCTGGTGTTCGGACTGGCACGCGGATTCATTAACGGTTTCATCAAGGAGCTTGCCTCACTGCTCGCTCTTATTCTTGGCATCTGGGGAGCCATAAAATTCTCATCATTTACCGCTGAAAGACTATATGATTATTTTGATATGACCGGTAAGTATGTGGGGATAATTGCATTCCTGGTCACTTTTGTCATTATTGTCATAATTGTCCATTTCATTGGACTGCTGATAGACAAGTTTGCTGACAAGGTTTCACTGGGTTTTCTCAACTCTGTTCTCGGTCTTGTTTTCGGAGTGTTTAAATCTGCCCTGATCCTCAGCGTAATATTTGTGGTCCTTAATGCCATAGACGCAAAACATCATTTCCTCCCAAGAGAAACAATTGAAAACTCCAGATTGTATAATCCAATAGCCGACATAGCTCCTGCAATCTTTCCGATAATCGGGGAAGGGAACTTTGACAAAAGTTTCGACAGGCTTAAAAAGGAGCCGGAAGGAGCTCCCATTTAACCCTCTTTGCTATATTTGCAGTTCGGAATAAAAAAGGATCTATGAATTTTATCGAAGAGTTGAAATGGAGAGGCATGATCCATGATATCATGCCAGGCACTGAAGAATTACTTGAAAAGGAAGTCACAACCGGATATATTGGATTTGATCCTACAGCCGATTCATTGCACATCGGACATATGGTTCAGGTTATGCTACTTGTCCATTTCCAGCGGTCAGGCCATATTCCTGTCGCTCTTGTCGGGGGCGCTACAGGCATGATAGGCGATCCTTCAGGCAGATCGGAAGAAAGAAATCTTCTTGATGAGGCTACCCTGAAAAAGAACGAAGAAGGCATAAAGAAACAACTTTCAAAATTCCTTGATTTCACTCCAGCCAGTAAAAACAGGGCCGTGATGGTCAATAACTACGACTGGATGAAAGGATACTCCTTCCTGAGCTTTATTCGTGAGATCGGTAAACATATAACTGTAAATTATATGATGGCAAAAGACTCTGTTAAGAAGAGATTAGGTGCTGATGCCAGAGAGGGAATGTCTTTTACTGAATTTTCGTACCAGCTGGTGCAGGGAACTGATTTCCTTCATCTTTATAACCAGCTCGGATGCAGGCTTCAGATGGGTGGATCGGACCAGTGGGGCAATATAGTGACCGGCACCGAACTTATCCGCCGTAAAAAAGGTGGCGAGGCGTTTGCTTTGACATGCCCTCTGATAACAAAATCGGACGGATCGAAATTCGGAAAAACCGAATCGGGTAATGTATGGCTTGACCCTGAAAAAACATCTCCATACCAATTTTACCAGTTCTGGCTGAATGTCTCAGATGAAGATGCTGCAAAGTATATTAAAATATTCACGCTTCTCGACCGCAGCACTATTGAGAAGCTTATTGAAAGTCACAACATAACACCCCACGAGCGGATATTGCAGAAACGTCTTGCCGAGGAGGTAACGATTATGGTTCATTCCCGCGAAGAATATGATGCGGCGGTTGAGGCGTCCCAGATCCTTTTCGGAAAAGGTACGACCGAATCGCTGAAAAGGATGAATGAAAATACCTTCCTTTCAGTCTTTGAAGGTGTTCCGGTGTTCGATATCCGGAGAGAATTGCTGCAGGCAGGCGTGAATGTCACGGATCTTTGTGCTGAGCATTCAAAGGTGTTTAATTCGAAGGGAGAACTGAGGCGGCTTGTCCAGGGAGGCGGGATGAGCATTAATAAAGTAAAAATTGACGACCCTGAAATGATTATCAGAACAGATTCATTACTGAATGACAAATATCTGCTTATTCAGAAAGGGAAAAAGAATTATTACCTTTTAAAGATCATTTAGTATCTACCTCAGCAAGTCAGCCGCCAGAATCGAGACATCATCAAAAAGATCCGGATTATCATCAGGGATCCCGAGCTTTTTGAGCATTTCCCTGATATTTGTTTCCACGGGATTATTATTTGTGATATGCCTTACAATCTCTTTTGTAAGTATCTCTTTCCCGTCATCACCCTTAAGATCCGAAAGGCCGTCGGTATAACACACAATTTTTGAGTAGTTGCTGATATTCAGGATCTGTTCCTTAACAGGAGGTATTTCATCAATCATCCCGATCCCGACACATATTGAATGAAGATGTATAACCTGTCCGGTTACCGTGTTGAACAGTACAGGCGGATTATGCCCTGCATTGATGTATTCGAGGATCCCGTATTTATGATCATACCGGGCAACAAAAAAGGTAATGAATTTTTCACCTGCGGCGTTGGCATTAATAAGCGAATTAAGCTTCCGGATGAGGAACGGAAGCTCAATATCATGGGTAAAAAGCGCTCTTAAGCTTGCCTGGAAATTCGACATCAGAATTGCGGCTGAGATGCCTTTTCCCGAAACATCGGCAATGCAGAATCCTGTCATAGTGCCGGAAAGCTTAATACAATCGTAATAATCTCCGCCAACTTCATAATGAGGAAAATAAAAGCCATTTACCACAAGATGATCATTTTGCGGCATTGTCCGGTTATCAGGTATAAGTTTCTGCTGCATCCTGGCGGCGAGCTCAAGCTCTTTCCTGAGAGCTTCCTGGCGAAGACTTTCTTTGAAAAGTCTTATGTTCTCTATTGCAACAAGAATTATGCTTGAGATGGTCTGGATGAAATTGAATTGCCTGATCACAGGACTCATTCCTTTGCCTTCTTCTTCAATATCTCCAATCAGCACAAAAGCCAGCGGGACATAATTATTGTAAACAGGAATAATTATATCCACCCCTTCAATGCCGAGATCTTGATTCCTGAATGCAGTCTCGGTGAATTTTAAAAGCTGTGATTCAACGTCTATGCCTGTTTCAAACTCTTTGGAAAAACCTCCGTTCAGCAGGCATTCCCACTTGACAGCATGTTTGAAAATGAGTATTTTACCTATTCCCAGGTTGTTGCGGAGAATAGATTCATATTTTGATAAAAGTTCTTCTGTGGGCAGGTTGGCATTTATCGACAGTGTTATGTCGAGCAGGGCATCCAGCTTGAATTTTGAAATACGCAGCCTGTCTATTGAAGCCTTTTTATCATTCATCATCTTTAAGATTTGGCCCTTTCAATATAGGTCCTGTTAGCGGTATCTATTTTTATCTTATCACCGACATTCACAAACAGAGGGACCATTATTGTACCGCCGGTTTCAATTTTTGCCTGTTTCAGAGCGTTGTTGGCGGTATCACCCCTCAGTCCTGGTTCAGTATATATCACTTCCACCACGACAAACTGGGGCAGATCAACTGAAAGCACTGTCTCAGTATCAGCATGAACAACCACTTCCACATTCTGACCCTCTTTCAGAAATTCAGGACTGTCGATAAGCTCTTCAGGGACATGGATCTGTTCAAATGTTTCAAGGTGCATGAAATAGTAACCCATGTCATCATGATAAAGGTACTGATAAGGGCGCCTCTCAACCCTTGCCACATTGACTTTTGTACCTGAGGAAAATGTATTATCAATCACTCTTCCTGTTTTGATGCTTTTCAATTTTGTCCTTACAAAAGCTGGTCCCTTACCGGGTTTGACATGCTGAAAAGAAACAATTGTATAAAGATCATCGTTGAACTCGATCACCAGTCCGTTCCTGAAATCTGCAGTACTTGCCATAAATATATAAGTTGTGTTATATTAATTAATTCCCTTCTTTCTTGTTTCCAACGGGTATTTTAATCCTTCATAGCTGACAATCTCCGCCACAAAAGCCCCGACAAATATATCAAATCGTACCCTAACAGGTAGATAATTTCCATCAGCCGAAAACCAGAATGTCATATCATCCTCCGTTTTGAACAATCTTCCAACTTCTGTGACAGGATTGAACTTCAGACATTTTATCCTGCCTACCTTTGTTTTAATCTCATCAGTACCTAAATATCTGAGTCTTATTGGATAAAATTCATCAGTAAACCAGGTCGTAATTGTTATCATATCACCTTTTTTCAGATCTGCATAACCGGGAAGTTGATGATTCCTCAGGTAATAGAAACATGAAATAATATCGTGGATGCCTTTTTCAGTTATGTGAATGCCTGTCAGATCGCTTGTAAGAATTGCCGAATCAGTTCTTGAATAATGATCAAAGGTCACTTCATTGTACTTTGTGTATTTGCCCTCCCGGATATTCCTTATTGACATAACAGGCAATTCAGATTCCGGCTCAATATAACTTTCATATATATCCTTTACCCTGAAAAGAGCATCGGCCATACCTGTGGTCCTGCCGGTAAAAACAGAGTGCCATACCTCTTTCCCCTTGAAAGTGTCAGGCTTTAGTTCAAGTGACGCGATTCCTCCCTGTACAATCCCATAATGGATTGCATAGTCCACCTTTTCTCCCGGCAGGTAGGCGGACTCCTGGCCTATTGAAAAAAACGGCGCTAAGAGAAGTAATAATATCGTCTTAAACAACCTCATTATGGTTTTCTGTATAAACTCTTATTATGACAGACAAATTACCTGCCAAGGATATTTTTTTTAGGACGCGAAGTTATGAAATCTTTAAGATAAAATGGCTCAAAGTATGCGATATCTTCAAACCGGCGTTCTCTAAGTGATTTAAATGCAGGCTCATACATATAAGCGGCAGACATCCTGAACTCATCGGCAAATGCTATATTTCCCCTTTTTAATAACTGTTTGCACTTTGATGCCCCATCTCCGAAAATCAGGATCCTGATGTTTTCGGGAATATCACCGAAAAACCTGTTATCGATTATCTCAGCAGATATTTCTTTAATTGATTTCCCCTCTGATGAAAGAATTGAATAGTAAACTTCCATCCGGCGTGCATCAAGCATTGGTACAAACAATGAGGTTTTATCGAGGTCGTATTTTCTTTTAATAGTCTCATCGATTCCGTGGAACATTGAAAGAGTAGTTTCAATTCCTATGAGAGGAATTGATCCGGCGAACGCCAGCCCCTTAGCTGTCGAGACTCCGATACGCAGTCCGGTGTATGACCCCGGACCTTTACTTATAGCAACGGCATCGAGGTTACTGACTCTGAGACCAGCCCCGGCTAAAAGTTCTTCGATGAATATTGTTAATTGTGATGCGTGCGATTTGTTTTCACTGCTCTCTTTCAGGGCAACGACACCATTTAAGTCGCACAGTGCAACTGAACAAATTAGCGTTGAAGTCTCAAGACAGATTATCATGTCATATGAGGATCCCTGAATCTATTTTATTGAAAAAAGATCATCCTTTTTAACAATTTCAACAAGCGTACTGTCCGACAGCTTCTTGCTGATTGCACTGAAAGGGGCGGAAATAACCCTGTCGCCTTCGGATACTCCTGACAGGACTTCTATATAACTGTTATCCTGAATTCCTGTTTTAACATCTTTTGCAAGGGCCCGTTCACCGTCTGTAATAAATACTAAAGTGCGAATGTCCTCATCCAATATCTTCTGAACAATTTTAGTAGTATCCGTACGGGTTGTTACAGATTGTATCGGAACGGCTATAATCCCTGATTTTGTTTCTGTCTGTATTTCAACAGTGGCTGACATACCCGGTCTGAGATTATGCTCGGATCCTTTATCTTTCAGATCCTTATACGATTCGGGGAGAACAAGTATTTTTACATCAAAGTTAGTGACCTGGTCAGCTGATACCCCCGAGGTCTTTGCAGAACTTGCAATTTCTGTGACTATTCCCCTGAATTTAAAATCAACATACGCATCTACCTCAATAGATGCCGTATCGCCCATTTTGACACGGGGTATATCGTTTTCGTTGACTTCAACCTGGGCTTCCATCCTTGAGAGGTCAGCAACACGGAGCATTTCTGTTCCGGCCATCATTCCTGTTCCGGCCACCCTTTCGCCAAGTTCTACGAGAAGCATAGAAATGGTCCCGGTCATTGGAGCATAAATTGATGTTTTAACAAGTTGTTCATTAGCTTCCTTAAGTGAAGCTTCGGTGCTTACAACGGAAAATTTTGCAGCCTCAACCTCAGCTTTTGCAACAGAATATGAAGCTTCAGCCTGCTCATATTCCGATTTGGATATTGTCTGCTCGTCGTATAATTGTTTGGTCCTTTTAAAAGATAGTTCAGCCTGCAAAAACTGTGCTTCAGCCTGTGCAAGACGGGCACGTGCAGAGCTGATTGCAGCAATCGATCTGTCTCTTTGTGAAATATAGACGTCAGGCTTGATTCTGAGCAGGAGCTGTCCTTTTTCAACATGGTCGCCTTCCTTAACTGTAAGCTCAACAATTTCGCCCGATACATCAGGAGTTATCTTTACCTCTTTCTCGGGCTGGATCTTTCCGTTTGCAGTTATTGTCTCAACTATTGTCCGTTTTTCGGCATTCTCCACAGCTACTTTTACCGCGGCGGCTTTTCCGAACCAGCCGGCCTTTTTCCCGATGACTGCGAATATGATAAGCAGGATAACAACCGGAGCGAGTATTTTCAATATCTTTTTGTTTTTCATAATTATGATCCTTGATTTGAGATTTATTTATTCAGATTAAGAGGTA
>Ga0315295_10006341_pt1 | contig 10094 bp, 9 predicted proteins | sample YL17G14_0_MG_FD_204453 | JGI IMG/M metagenome (GOLD analysis project Ga0315295, IMG submission 204453) | Sediment microbial communities from Yellowstone Lake, YNP, Wyoming, USA - YL17G14_0 | ecosystem: Environmental > Aquatic > Freshwater > Lake > Sediment | place: USA: Wyoming | collected... | reverse complement strand
TCGCCAGCCCGTGCAGCCTCGATCGCTGCATTGAGCGCAAGGAGGTTTGTCTGGCTGGAGATATCAGCGATCATCTTCACGATGTTTGAGATCTCTTTCATCCGATCGTTGAGTGCGGTGATCTCACGTACACTCTCTCCGGCGATTTTCTCAACCATCGTCATCTTGGCAGTTGCAATCTTGCCCAGTTCGGAGGCCTTATTCCCTTCCATCGCTGCTTTCTTTGCATGACTTAATAGATCCTGCGACGTGCTGGCAATTTCCTCAATGGAAGCTGAGAGATCGGAGACTTCTTTTCCAATCTTTTCTATCTCGTCAATCTGCTTTTTTGCACCAGCAGCTGATTTTTGCGTTCCAGCTGCAACCTGTTCGGTTGATTTGGAGATTTCCGTTGTGCCCCGTCTTGTATCCTGCGTAGTCACTTCAATCTGTTTTATTGATTTTTCCAGTTCCTCAATAACCTTCTTGATTGAATCGACTGATATGTTGTAATCTTTTTTAAGTTTGATTAACGGATCTCCATCAACGAGAGGGATATGGAATGTAAGATCTCCTTTCGTGATTCGTTCAAGTCCGCTTTCCAGGACAGCAGCACTTGCTGAGAGCGCTTCGGCTTTCTTCTGCGTATCCTCCATCAACTGCTTGACTTCGTTCTCTTTCTTACACTGTTCAGTGATATCGTTAAACACAATCAGCAAGCTTTCAACATTACCGTCTGTATCGAGCAGGGGGATATAGTACCATTCAAGCACGAAGGTACCACTGGGGAATTCTATCGTCGATTCACCATGGCTGCGTTTCCTGGATTTTATTGTTCGTTCGACGGTATCTCCTTTGTTCTTGAGGTACTTGAAGTCCTTCATCGAAAGGGATGATGCTTTTTCTTTGGAATAGCCCGTGAATTCCAGGAACGCCTGGTTAGAGATTTTCACATTCAGTTCGGCATCGATCGTGAAAAGGGGAAACGGGTTTTCCTGGATGATCCGATCCACCCTCTGCTCCACCTTTTTTACTGCTTCTATCTTTCCGTGAAGCTCTGTATGGTCGACCCAGATATAGAAAGCACCGTCCACTTCCCCGTTTCTATCGAGAATCGGGATGGCATTGAGCGTCAGGTATTTCTTAACACCATCAGGAAATGTGACAAGACAGTCGGTGATCGCAAGTTTTTTCGTCTCAAAGCAGGAGTAGAAGTGCTCCCCGGAAAGAATAGTAATAGCAAAATCATTGAGTTTCTTTTTTAACAGTTCATGACGGGTATCACGCCAGACTGTTTCATAGGCTTTGTTGATATGTATCCTTGTCTTGTCCTTTCTCAATATGGCAATCGCCATAGGATTGTATTGGATCATCACGTCAGCACGATGCTTTAACTCCTTTGCCGCCGCAGCCTTTTCAAGCGTCTGGTTCAGCATCTGTGCGACTGCTTTTAATTCGATGCCAACGTTATCCTCATCGATACGGACAGAGAAATTCCCTTCACTGGTTTTCCTTAATGTATGTTCAATCTCTGTCAGTTCCATCTCATAACCTCTTCTGCAATGGTTTTATACGCAATTCCGGCACTGCTGTCAGGTGCAACATGAGAAATCGGCATACCACGCTTCTGGGCTTCGTACACTGCCGGCGAGTACGGGACGGTGTACACGCTTGGAAATCTGCGCTTTATCTGATTGAGAACCGCAAGCAGCCGCATATGCTCCTGTTTCTGCTCTTCTGCAGCCTTCAGGTCCTCAGGTGAAAGTTCAGGTGGTTTGTAAAAAATGTTCCGAATTCTGGTAAAAAAATCTTTTCCACCTTCTGCTTCAGGGTGTGAACATGATTGGATTAACCCCTCACCCCAGCGGCTGACGATTGCCATGTCCGGTCGAATCTCTTTACCCAGACCCTCTTTAATATCAGAGAATATTGTCGAGAGCGTCGTAACCCCATTGAGCGCAAACGATCCTGAATCGAGGGTCACTACGACATGGTCCGCTGCAAAGAGTCCGTTGATCACAAATTGACCTAAGCTCGGGGGAGTGTCAATGAAGATATAAGAATACTGGTTTTTTACATTCGCGAGCGCTTCTTTTAGCACACCGGTGGGGAATTCCGCATGATAGAGATAGGGTTCCGCACCGACAAGATCAAGGTGGGCAGGTGCAAGATCAATGCCGGAAACAGTTTTTATAATGATATCCTGCATCCTGACTTTGGGAAAATCATCGATCCCACTCATAAACACCTGATACATATTTTTACCGGAAGCAGCACTGGGGTCGACACCAAGCCCGGCGGTTGCATTTGCCTGAGGATCGCAATCAACAACCAGCACCTTTCTCCCGCCCTTTTGACAAAAGCCGGCAATATTCAGGCATGATGTTGTCTTGCCTGTACCTCCTTTATGATGAGAAAAGGTAATGATTGTAATTATACCACCTTATATAAATTTTTTATTTATGTGTTATCCTATAATAACTATCGTTAGAGTATAGAATGGCCCTATCATTTTCCAAGAAAATAGTATGACCTCTTAAGGAATCCGGCACATAACTTTTTATTGGGTTTAATATACCTGAAATATGCATTGGCTGTATGTGAGTAAAAGGATCTCATGTTGGTTTTTTTATAGCACCTTGTCTTAGTAGTGTATGTGGACTCTGGTGATATTCTTGCCCTTTTAGCGGGCATAGCTATCGTATTCTTCGTGGCAATAATGGCAAACCCCCAGTACTTTCCGGGACTGCAGAATTCTCTTGAGTGGCCGCTGAAGCCTCCAGAAACGGTAATACAAACCTATATTCCTGTCACGATAACACCTATACCCCCTGAACAGATTCCTGTCATGACGCCAGTAACGCCAAAACCCGATATCCTCCCTTACCGCATTTTCTATACCGACAAACCCTTCTCCTACCCGTTGTATATACTCCCGGAAAACATGGTAACGACCGGGGCTTCCGAAACACCCCAGCAGACCCAGGAGTGGGTGCCATTTGCCTTTATTGAAAATACACGGGGTGGTCTGACCCGGGTTTTTTCTGTACCCTACCCAATCTGGGTGATTAATACCACGGTTGTTGCAGAAAACCAGCCTCAATATGGAAACTTTCGATTTGCCCTCTGTTATGCCGATACTGGTGGTATCATAAAGGGAGAGGAAATCCTTAACCAGGGAACATCCTACAGGATAGTCCGGACCGCAAATACCAGTATGTACATGATTATCAGCGTCAAGAATATTGATTTGTATCATATAAGCCTCGAGACGCCGAGAGAATATTACGATTCCTATCGTCCGGACTGATTTTTCATTGAAATAATACTGTTTTATGGGACAGGTAAAGATGTTTCAAAAAACCTACAACACCGCCTCCTGCTGCGTCATGGGGTATCGCCCGATGTAAGATTGCAATATCTCCAAAGCACCAAATCGATCGTACCCAATCGCTCATCGGAAAAGGTTTTTTGAATTTCTCCACACATTTGATATGGCGTATCAAATCCGAATTTTTCGGCAAGTCTAACGAGGTGCCGATCTGGTTTTACACAGTCAATACCAATGTTACGGGCTAGATGATATTTTGTTATTTTACCAATATAAGGGAGTGATTGAAGATACTCTATTTTATCATTAGCACACTTTAATTCCCCAAGCCACTGAATATCTTTTTTCATTCCCTGTTCAATTGCAGCACGTTTTCCTAAATGTTTGATAGCACTTGGATCTTTATGTTCCATGAATCTCTCGTAGATTTTACGAGCAACCTGCTCTTTCATGCCAGCATTTAGCACGCACCAGACATATTCCTCGAAAAACGTCTCCGCTGTGCAATCTTCAATCGGGGGTATGTTCCGGCACCACGCCACCTCTTTTTCATATCCGTTTGTTCGCACGTATTCCAATGCCTGCGAAAAATAATTTAATACGTCGCGATGTGTCAATTCTGCGCTACTTCCAATTTTGGTCTCTTATTGTTGAAATGCAATATCCCGATTCTCCCACGCTTAAGTATTGCCTGAGTTGATAGCAATTGCCTTGTCATACGAGTCGACCGCTTCTGCATGCCGTTTAAGATCATTCAGTGCCATTCCTCGGACGAGCCAGACTATATCATAATCTGGGTTGATGGAAATCGCCTTGTCACATGAGGCGAGAGCTGATCCTCAATGGCCGGACGCGCGTTAATTTAATTCCATCGATGTGCAGGTGTGGAAATAGATTGGGGGGATCCTGTTTTTATTTTTCTCTAACTTTATGTAAGGATGATTGGATAGACCCGATAAAAAACAATGTTCGCCTGTCATACCTTTTAATATTTAAACATGCCATTTTTCCTGTATGCGGGGAGAGAAGCTTTCAGACGCCATTATCTATGAAAAGCTGAACCTGTTGAAAAAGGATTTCTTTGGCTACATCAAGAGCAACACGGAAAAAGTAGACTCAAACCTCCCGGTTTTTTACGGACATGTGATCTCTGCACTCGAAAATTCTTTTCCGGATATCCAAGATGAATCTTATGACGAATTTATCGATCATATAACGTTTGAAGTGCTGGATGCAAGTAAGAACAGCGGCGATTTTGAATATGTCAGAAAGGTCATCCATAACGCCCTTCGCTTTAAAAAGAAAAAAAAAAAAGAAACGGGGGTCAATATTGTCGTCGGCCTGAAATTATTAAAAGTCGGGGACTATTCCCATGCCATCGATTATCTGAAAAACTATTGCAATCTGGATGCCAAGGTTGGCACTGCGGTAGCACACTGCTATTATGCTCTTTCCCTGCGCGAGTTCAGAAGTGATGATGAGTCTGCAAAAAGCCAGCGTCCCGGTGAGATGGAACTTCTCGCCCGGGAAACCCTGCTTAATCTCGCACACACCTCGACACCGATAAACAGGCTGAAACAGCTGGAACTGGAAGACCCGTCGTTTCTTGAAAAATTTTTCTGGCAGATGATTTTTTTAGGACTCGAATGGTTCCCCAGCGAGAGATGGTTCTTAGAAATCGGGTTGGAGAACGCAGCTGTTGCACATGACACCGGGATGAGGAAACGGTTGCTGGATATAAGCTCAGAGCGGTTTTACAATGATTTTCATTTCCTGCGCGTGATGTATTATTATTACCTTGACAACCGTGACGCCAGTGGTGCTGCAGGTGTACTCAACCATCTCATAAAACAATACCCAGATGATCTCGAACCGATCTATCTCGGGCTCAGATTCTCTCTCCTGACGAAAAAAAAGATCACCTATCACAGTTTCAGGAAGCTGGCGAACCAGAAGGGCATGCCGGTCCATACCATCTACCTTTTTGATGTTGCCTTCGATCTTCTCATTGGCGATAAAACGGATGCGTTAAACCGGATTGCGGAATTTGAAAAAGAATTTCCGTATTTACAATACTATGCAACCACCCTCAGGTATATAGCCAATGATTTCTTCTCGAATGATGAGATGCAGGTTAAAAAAGCAAGAAAAGCACTTCTGGACTCTGTTGACCAGTATTGTCTCGAGGAACTCAAAAAGAAAGGCGTTTCACCTTCTCTCGCCGTCGTTCCAAAATAACCCGAAATCATGTTTATTTACCCAAAATAGGCTGAAATATTTGTCCATTTTCGATTCCTTTTTAACAGGTCACCAGTGCCTTTTGCGTGACCGATCCCGACCATGAAAGGCTAACGGAGGGTCAGGATCAAAACTCACGCAGCTTTGAGGGTCGAAATTGGGGGGCTATATGGAGTTATTTTGTCAAATAACCTTCAAATATGCGATTTCCTGGACATGACCCAATCAGAGCGTTTTACAGGGTTTTCCGGGAGAGGAAACGGATATTCAGAGACCAATACAGGGTTATTTTTCATGAGGGAGAGTATTGATATTGATCTGGAGTTTGTTGTTAGATAGTATCGGGAATTGGGAGTTGGAGTAGGACACGTCGTGTAATCTATCATTTTTCTAATAGTTGAGTTTTTTCTGATGAAACGATATGGTAGTTCTGGCCACAGGACTTTTCAAATCACCGTTTGAAATTTTTTAGACATTTTTGGAATAATCCGTTCTTTCTGAGGTTATGTACTTTTTATTAATCATAAAAAATCCTGAATAGAAAAACCGGAATCAGTTCACAATAATAATGCGTTCCTGAATGAAAGCAATCATCGTTAACTGAATTTTAAACATGAAGAATTATATATTTTATTAACAATGTAATTTCTGGTATGATCTTTTCTGAAAAAAACATCGGTATTATACTCTTAATTCTCGTGATTGTTATCGGAATCATTCTCGTGATATTCGGCATTCCAATCCTCAAAAGCCCAACGCCCAGCGTATCCCTGACTAAAATCAATGAAAGTATCGTTCCGAAAGGTACGATTATTCATCTCTCAGATAAGGATTTTGAAGAATTTCCCTCACTGGCGCCAGTAATTCGAGATAATACTCAGCGTGGAGAGATATGGGCAGATGGCATTCATTATGGAGTAAAGCTTTCTTGGGAAGAACGGGAAAAATTTATGAGTAAATATCCTATTCCATCAATAAATCGTACAACTGGTAAAAGTGAGACTTATTTTGAGTATAGAGGAAAATATTATTCTTACTTCCCACCAACTTTGCCATAATAATTCTCCTTTTTTGCTAATTCATCGATATATATCATAATTTCCCTGGCTGTTCCACCTGACCGGTATTGTGACGAGGGGGAGGATGGTTTCCTTTCAAACACATATGCGAGGTAACTCGAACCCCCCAACATGAACGACAGAGGATTCGAACCTTCGCTCATGATAAATTGTGTGAAGGAGACTCAATCTTCATTTTTTTAGTTTATTTACCATCAACTGTGTATCATTATAAAAAATCATTATTCAGAAATCTCCTTGTTATGGCTATCTTCGATAGCCTTTCTCATATTCATCAATCCTGATGAAAAATGTGAAAAAACTTTGGGAAAAGACACCTATTCCAACCGAAGAGCTTTATGTTGAAGAATAACGGAAAACCGCGGCACTCGCTTCTTCCCATGAAAATTACAGAAGAAGGTCCCAAAACCTTCAGGAATAATCAGAGATTACTTGAGGTCCCGTCAGCCCTGCGGATCGAAACCTTGCCTTCATTGGCCGGCAGGAACGTGACCGATCGGCCTACCTTGCCACCAACATCCTCTGCGGCCAGTTGGATATTGTGCTCTTTTAAAAGACCCCTGGCTTTTACGGCATTTCTCTCACCAATATTGAGATTGGTGCCAAAGTACTCAAACATGCATGCCCCACCTGCTATCTTTGCAACAATGGACCGTTTCTTACAACCAAGAGCAACAAGCTCATTTACCAGGAGGGGAACGGCTGTATCCACGTATTTCCCCGGACGATTCATTTTGCCGGCACTTTCGGGTAGCATGATATGCACCATCGCACCCAGCTTGAGATTTGGATCATACATGGTAAGCCCGATACAGGAACCCAGGCCAATGGTCATCATCGGGAAAGAACCGACGCGGTATTCTCCAATACCGATCATCGCCATTTGTTCGTTCTGGGGTTGGTGGTCAGGCATTTTCAGGTACTACGTTAGGTAACTACTCTTCATCATGTTTTCGAGCAGTTCAACCATTCTTATAAGAGTGCTTCTTTCGGGCATTATGATGATATCGCTATCGACTTTATACTCTTTGCAGACAAGTTCCGTAGAGAAAAGTAATACCTCATCCGTCTCTTCCTGCATCTGGGCAATGAGTGACTGCATAGCCGCGTGCGCCATGTCGATAGTGAGTGACGGAGGGGAAGGAAGCATCACAAAGCCGAGCAGTTCCGCGGTTGCATCAAGAAAGGCAGAGACCATGATAGTACCTATTTCGAGCAGTGCACTCTTGTCCATCTCACTGAGCGGGCGGTTGATTTCCGTCTGTCCGGACATCGTGTTTGTCATGCGGCCTGCTGACTCCCGCGTGATGTAAAACAGGATATATCCTCCATGGGGAATGTCCCCCTGGAGCTCAAAAGCCACCATTGCCGCCGATTCTTCACCCATGTACTGTCCAAGCTGAGAAAGATCCACCACGTTGATGGCGGGAACGCTCATCTCAATAGTGCTTCCCAGCATCTGGGAAAGCGCAGTCGCTGCATGTGCAGCCCCGATATTTCCAAGTTCCTGAATTGCATCTGCCTGAACTGCTGATAATTTCATGATCTTCTCCTATACAATGGTGTTGACATCAAGCACCGGCACGACACCCCCATCACCAAGGATGGCAACACCGCTCACGCCCCGGGTTTTACCGATGAAACTGCTCAATGGCTTCACAACTACTTCCTGCTTGCCTTCAACTTCGTCCACCGGAATACAGCACTTCCGCATCTGGTATTGCACAACAATGAGTATTTCACAGGAGTTTGAAACTCCAACAATCTCATTCAGCCAGAGGATCTGGAGTACCTCGTTCCGTAGCAGGATTGCTTCACCTTTTCCGATGTGGTGGGTTGTATCCCGCCTGAAATTTGCAACCTCGACAATACTGCTGATAGGAATACCGAGTCGTTTTCCATTGATCCTGACGATCATCACATCAACAATCGCCATGGTTGGCGGGAGTATAAGCTCAAAACGGCTTCCTTTACCCGGGGTTGTTTCCACCCGGATTGTACCTTTCAGCGCTTCGATGGAACTCCGGACCACATCGAGCCCGACACCCCTGCCACTGATATCGGATATTTTATCGGCAGTGGAGAAACCTGGCTGGAATAACAGGTCAATTGCCTGTTCCGTGGTGAATGTGTCGACAACTTCCTGGGTGATCAGTCCCTTTTCGATGGCCTTTGCCTTGACCTTGTCGACATTGATTCCTGCTCCGTCGTCAACGAGTTCTATGATTACATTGTCCCGGTCACGATGTGCAGAGAGCCTGATATTTCCTATCCGGGGCTTTCCGGCCTTTTCCCGGGCATAGGGTGATTCAATTCCATGATTAACTGCGTTCCTGATCAGGTGGAGAAGCGGATCATTGAGCCCGTCCATCAAACTCCGGTCAAGCTCGGTTTCTCCACCTTCAATGACAAAATCAACCTCCTTACCATCATACTGGGCGACATCACGGACAACTCTTGGCAGGCGGTTGAAGATCTGGTTTAAGGGTATCATCCTGATGATCATCATCAGGTTCTGGAGTTCAGAGACTGAACGGTCAACCATGGCGATCGCTTCGTCCATCTCCTTTATTTTGTTCTGTTCGGCAATCTGCTTCAGCCTGCCCCGGTTGACAACGAGATCTTCAACCAGGTTCATGATATGGTCGAGCTGCTGGATATTGACCCGTAAGTTTTTGATCTCCCGGGTTTTATCAGATAAGGAGGGTTGTTTTTTAGCAGCATCGGTTGTTTTTATACTATCGGGAAAGACGTCAGGAATTGGGATCTCCTGTTTCTCTGCAGGTCGAATATCAACTTCAGCAATGTCGGTGCCTGAGGCAGCAGTTATTAACGCCTCCTCCCCGGCATCGCTTGCGATCAGGAGTTGAAGCGTACCCTCAAACTTCCCCGCATCAATCTCCTCCATGGTCGGGTTAACGGAAAGGATAGTTCCCAGAGCGTTCAAGTTCCCCAGGACAAGCATGGCACGCACGTCTTTCATCGTGCATTCGCCTGCGACAATGATTTGCATCTCGTATTCCTGACGAACCTCCCCTTCAATAATCTGTGGAGGTTCAGGAAGTTGTTCTGCCTGTGCCGGGATTTCCGGGATCTCTTCCTTCTCTTTTGGCTTGACGCTGCGCTGTTCAATCCATTGCCTGAGGGCATTGACCTCGGTATCCGGGTTTTTGGACGAAGAATCACCTCCCGATTCTATAGCATCAAGCATCTGCTCAATAAGATCGGAACATGCAAGGAGAAGGTTGACCAGTTCCGGTGAAATATCCGCTGCCCCGCTGCGGATGAGCGAGAAGACGTCCTCCATCGTATGACAGAGATGCTCCATGGGGGAAAAACCCATGGATGCAGATGCTCCTTTTAGTGTGTGGATAGAGCGGAAGATTTCATCTATGGCTTCCTGGTATGAGCCCAGTTCAAGGAGTAAAAGATTCTTGACCAGATTCTCATGGTTCTCCCGGGATTCT
>Ga0315295_10006338_pt1 | contig 10096 bp, 5 predicted proteins | sample YL17G14_0_MG_FD_204453 | JGI IMG/M metagenome (GOLD analysis project Ga0315295, IMG submission 204453) | Sediment microbial communities from Yellowstone Lake, YNP, Wyoming, USA - YL17G14_0 | ecosystem: Environmental > Aquatic > Freshwater > Lake > Sediment | place: USA: Wyoming | collected... | reverse complement strand
CCCACCCGCAACCGGGGAAAATCCTCCCGCCCCAGCCGCTCGATAATATCCGCCAGCCCGTGGTGCCCGCCCGACAACCCCTGGCCGCGCAGCCGCAACTGCCCCAGCGGCAACGCCATGTCGTCCACCACCACCAGCAGATCGCCGGCCGACGCCTGGTAAAACCCCAGCGCCGCCGCCACGCTCTGCCCGCTGCGATTCATGTACGTCTGCGGCTTCAGAAGCGCCACCCTCTCCTGTTCCCACACGCCGCTGCCGCATAACGCCTCGTGCCGCCGCCGACTCACCGCCACCGACCAGCGTCGAGCCAGCGCGTCCACCACCCAAAAGCCCACGTTGTGCCGGCTTTGCTCATACTCCCGGCCGGGATTGCCTAATCCCACGATCAACTTCATGCCGCTCGCTTCCCGACCCGCTCACGCCGCCCACCCGCCCGGGCGGCGACGGGGCCAGGCCCCTGCTCACGCCTTTTCCGCTTCCCCTTCTTCCTCTCCAGCGGCACGCTCCTTCTTGATCACTTCCGGCTCGGCGGCCTCGCCTCCCACCGGCGCTGCCGCGGGCGCCACCACTTCTTCTTCCTCCGCCATCTTCGAGACCAGCGCCACCGGCGTCTCCGGGGCCGTCAGCAGCTCCGCCCCGGCCGGCAACTCCAGTTGCCCTGCCGTCAGCATGTCCCCCACCTGCAGGTGCGTTACCGCCGCTCGGATGCTCTCCGGAATGCTCGTCACCAGGCACTCCAACTCCACCGCCGCCAGCACCTGCTCCAGCACTCCGCCCTCCGTCGCGCCCGCCGGAACCCCCTTCAGCTCCACCCGAACCGACACCTTCACCCGCTCGTCCAGGCTCACCCGCGTCAGGTCCACGTGCACGATCTTCGCGTACAGATGATCGTATTGCACGTCCTTCACCAGCACCTGCTCCACCCGCCCCTCCAGTTCCACCGCCAACAAGCGATGATGGCGCTGCAACTCCAGCGCCAGGTCGTGGTAATTCACCGCCACCGGCACCGGCTCTTCCCCGTGCCCATAGATGATCGCCGGCACCCGCGCCGCCGCCCGCAGTCGCCGCGCCGCCCGCGTGCCCGTCTGCCCCCGCCGTTCCGCCTGCAACACCACCTGCTCTACCATCTCGGTCATCCTCTCTGCACGATCTTGTACTTCGTGAACATCTCGCTGATCGACTTGTGCTCGTGGATCCGCCCGATCGCCTCCCCCAGCAAATTCGCCACCGACAGCACCTTCAGACTCGGAAACGCCCGCGCCTCCGCGCGCCACGGGATCGTGTCCGTCACCACCACTTCGTCAATGGGCGCTTCCTGCAATCGTTCCAACGCCGGGGGCGCAAACACCCCGTGTGTCGCTCCCACCCGGATCGATCGGGCCCCTTTTTCCTTCGCCAGCCGCGCCGCCGCGCAGATCGTCCCCGCCGTCGTAATCATGTCGTCGAACATCAGCACGTCCCGCCCCTTCACCTCCCCGATGATCCGCACCGCCACCGCCTCCTGCCCGTTCTGCCGCCGCTTGTCGATCACCGCCAGGTCTCCCCCGAGGTCCTGGGCGTACAGGTTGGCGATCTTGACGTTCCCCACGTCGGGACTGACTACCACCGTATCGCGCAGCCGCAGCCCGCGAAAATACGCCGCCAGCACCGGCTCCGCCGTCAGGTGATCCATCGGAATGTCGAAGAATCCCTGCACCTGCTGCGCATGCAAATCCACCGCCAGCAAGCGGTCCACCCGCGCCGTCGTGATCAGGTTCGCCACCAGCTTGGCGGTGATCGGCGTCCGCCCCTCGCTCTTGCGGTCCTGCCGCGCGTACCCGAAATACGGAATCACCGCCGTAATCCGTTCCGCCGACGCCCGGTGCAGGCAGTCGATGAAAATCAGCAGCTCCATCAGGTTGTCGTTGACCGGCGGACACGTCGGCTGCACCACGTAACAATCCCGACCCCGCACGTCGTCCTCCACCCGCACCAGCGTCTCGCCGTCCGGAAACGACTCCACGTGCACCTGGCCCATCTCGACCCCCATGGCCGCGCACACCTTCTTCGTCAGCTCCGGGTTCGCCGACCCGCTGAATACCCGCAAATTGTCCGTCGTTGCCGCCATCGTCCGCCTTGGACTTCTCCGTCAGCCCCCGGCCTGCCGCGGGGCGTCTCGCTCGGTCGCCCTGTTCGCTCGCCGCGCTCCGTAACTCGCGCGGCGACCACGGGCCTGGCGCGGGCGCCTGGCCCGCCGGGCCCGCTCCCGTCACCTACCCGGCCAGGACTCGAACCTGGAACGAGAGGACCAAAACCTCTTGTGTTGCCGATTACACCACCGGGTAGCAGTCAAACCCTGTGGCCTGACCGTCTAATGGCTCGATCATCTCTCGGATCAGCCGCGGTTCGGACCTTCTGGCCCGTGTGGACCCTGCCGGAGGCTTGAGCCGGACCTGCCGCGTCCTTCCGGCCCACTACACCCACCGGTGCTACCCCGTTCAGCAAGGCGCGCTCATATTAGAAACCCAGCCTCCAAAATGCCAGAAAAAAATCCCCCATCTCCATGTCCTCCGACCCCGCTGTTCTACGCCCGCCGCAAGCAGTTGTCCGAAAAGCTCTTACGCTCCTGGACACCTCCCTGCTGTTCCTTGGTTTTCGCTCGGCGCGACCTTCGCCGCAACTCGGCAGGACCGCTGACGCAACGTCTCTGCCGCTGGCTGGCCCAAGAAATGACTTATCTAACGGCACACCTCCCTGGTACAATTGCTCCCTGCTATTGCGGTGGCAGGGAGAAGGTCCAGCCCGAGGCTCGAGGAGAAAGGCGTTCCAGGAACTGGCCGGCGCAGAAAGAACCTTATCTGTCCATTAAATAAAGGAGCGGAACCGTGAAGAGATTGATCCTCCTGTTCGTGTTGGTTGGCTGTGCCCTGGCCCAGGCTCAAGACAAGCCCAGGCTTAATGTCTTGTTTTTCATGTCCGACGACCTGCGCTGTGAGCTGGGCTGCTACGGCGTGCCGATCAAGACGCCCAACATCGACAAGCTGGCTGCCGCCGGCGTGCGGTTCGACCGGGCGTATTGCCAGTTCCCCCTCTGCAACCCCTCGCGCAGCTCCATGCTGAACGGCCGTTACCCCACCCAGACCGGTGTGCTCGACAATCAGGTCCACTTCCGCAACAACCACCCGGACTGGATCACCCTGCCCCAGTACTTCAAGGAACACGGCTACGTGACTCTGTATGCCGGCAAGATCTTCCACGGCGGCAAGGAAGACCCCGTCTCCTGGACCGAGGACCTCCGGGCCAGGGCCGGCCGGGCGCCTGCCGAGGCAGGGACTCCACCCGACGCCCAGCCTAAGTCGGCGACCAAGAAGGCCGCCCCCCGTCCGCCGGCCCCGAAAAACAGGCAGGGGGTCTCCGATCATATCGTCGTCTCGGACAGCGACTCCGACGGCGACGCGGACAACGCGGCCAAGACGATTCGCTACCTGGAGCAGAACAAGGATCGTCCCTTCTTCATCGCCTGCGGCTTCTTCAAGCCCCACAGCCCACCCAGCGCACCCTGGCGGTTCTTCGATCTCTACGATCCCAATCAGATCAAGCTGCCCCCCAACTTCGCCCCACGCCCCACGCCGCCTGCCGGTTTTCCCGCCGAATCGATCGTCCCCAACTATGATTTGTTCGTCCGGCGGGACGCCTCGCCCGCCCAGGCCCGCGAAATGATCCGCGCCTATCGGGCCTCCGTCTCTTGGGTGGACTACAACCTCGGGCGCGTCATGGAGGCCCTCGACCGCCTCCAGCTCCGCGACAAGACCGTCATCGTGGTCTGGGGCGACAACGGCTACCACCTCGGCGAAATGGGCAAGTGGGCCAAGCACGGTTCGCTCTATGAAGAGGGCGCCCGCATCCCGCTGATTATCGTCGCGCCGGCAGCCAAGGGAAACGGCCAGCCCTGTCCGCGGATCGTCCAGACCCTGGACCTGTACAAGACCTTGGCCGACCTCTGCGGCCTGCCCGCCCCTGCGGGCATTGAAGGCCGCAGCCTGGCCCCCCTCCTGCAAGACCCCACGGCCGCCTGGGACCATCCCGCCTATACCGTGTACTTCGGCAACAAGGTTCTTGCCAGGTCCGTGCGGACCGAGCGGTGGCGCTATGCCGAATGGGGCGACGCCCAGGACCAGGCCATGCTCATCGACATGGTCAGCGACCCCGTACAGACCAGGAACTTGATCAACGACCCCGCCTCCACCCAGATTGTGCAACAGATGAAGACTCTGCTCAGCCCGCTGGAGAAGACAAATGAATCAGGGAGATACTGAGGCGCAGACCCGTTGGCGAAGAGAGACCTCGCTGCCGGAAATCCCGCGCGGCTCTGCCAACCGAAGGCGCCCTTCGACCGGCGGAACGCCGGCGCGGACGGATCGCTGGAAAAAGGAGTGGCATATGTCGAAATGGCGCATCCTCCTGGTCTTTGCCTGGCTGGCGGGGATAGCCTTGCTCGCCGCCGACGTGGCGGCGGAGGACATTCCCCGGCGCCCGAACGTCATCGTCATCCTCTCCGACGATCAGGGCTATGGCGATATTGGAGTGCATGGCTGCCAGGACATCCCCACGCCTAACATCGACTCCCTGGCGAAAAACGGCATCCGCTGCGCGGCTGGCTACGTCACCGCCCCGCAGTGCACGCCCTCACGGGCCGGCCTGATCACGGGGCGCTACCAGCAGCGGTTCGGCTATGAGGTGAACTCCAACCAGCCGGAATCGGGCCTGCCTCCGGAGGAGGTCACCCTGGCGGCGCGGATGAAGGCCGCAGGTTACGTCACCGGCCTGGTCGGCAAGTGGCATTTGGGCTGGCAGCAGCGCCACCATCCGATGAACCGAGGGTTCGACGAGTTCTTCGGCTTCCTCGGCGGGGCCAATCCGTATCTCCCGGCCGAAGGGCAGGACTCGATTCCGAACATCCTGCGCGGCCGCGAGCCGGTCAAGGTGACCGATTATCTCACGACGGTCTTCGGCCGCGAGGCGGTCAGCTTCGTCGAGCGGCATCAGAAGGAACCGTTCTTCCTCTACCTCGCCTTCAATGCGCCCCACGTGCCCTTGCAGGCCGCACCGGAATACCTCAACCGTTTCTCCTCTATCCCGGACCCCACCCGCCGCACCTACGCCGCGATGGTCTCCGCCCTGGACGACGCCATCGGCGCGGTGCTCGCTAAACTCCGCCAGCTCAAGCTCGAAGAGCGGACGCTCGTCTTCTTCCTCAGTGACAACGGCGGTCCGGCCGGCGCGGGGTGGAACGGGTCGAGCAATGCCCCCTGGCGCGGACACAAGGGCGCCATCCAGGAAGGCGGCATCCGCGTCCCGTTTCTGGTGCAATGGCAGGGAACGCTGCCTGCCGGCAAGGTCTATGACCAGCCGGTGATCTCGCTCGACGTCCTGCCCACCGCCCTGGCTGCGGCCGGCGTTACGCCCCAGCCGGAATGGAAGCTCGACGGCGTGAACCTGTTGCCCTATCTGAAGGGCGAAATCACGACCCCGCCGCACGACCTGTTGTTCTGGCGGTTCACCTTCCGGCCGGGCCACCCCATGTGGGCCATCCGCCAGGGCGACTGGAAGCTCGAAAGCGGAGGCGGCTCGGCTGAGACTGCCGACCCGCAGCCGCCTGCCAGCCTCTTCAACCTCCGCACGGATCCCCACGAAGACCAGGACTTGAAATCGGCCGAGCCGGACAAGGCCCGCACGCTGGGCGGACGCTGGGAGGCGTGGAATGCCGAGCTGATGCCGCCCCGCTGGGGCAGGGATGCCCAGGCCGCGCCCAGCCGCCCGGCCCCGCCCACGGACGGAAACTCGAACCAGCCCAGCCGCCCCAACGTCGTCATGATCATCGCCGACGACATGAACGGCTACGGCTTCTATGGCGAGCATCGCGGCGTCCGGATGCCGTACCTCGACCGGTTCAAGGAAACGGCCTTGACCTTCGACCGCGCCTACTGTGCCTCGCCCGCCTGCGTACCGTCGCGGGCCGCCGTGTTCAGCGGCTTGTATCCGCACACCACCGGTTCTTACCGCAATGGCAGCGCCCCGTGGGACAAAACGCTCGCCGCGATTGAATCGCTGCCCGAATGCTTCAAACGCAGCGGCTACGCCACCTGGGGCGGCGGCAAACTGTTCCACGCCCCTTTTCCGGCGGACCGCGAGAAACTGGCCTGGGACAACAAGCCCTATGGGGGCGGCTTTGGGCCGTTCCCGCCGCAGAAGGACCAGCTCCTCGGCAACTTCTGGGGCTGGATGCCCTGGGAAGGACCGGATAGCGATTTCCCCGACGTGAAGAACGCCCAGGACGCCATTCAGTTCCTCCAGCAGGACCACGACAAACCCTTCTTCCTGATGTATGGCCTCTGGCGCCCGCATACCCCCTTCACCGCCCCCAAACGCTTCTTTGAGATGTACCGCCTCAACGACGTCAAGGTCCCCGTGCCGGGCTGGCGCCCGGACGACCTGGACGACGTGCCCGCCCTGGGCCAGGAATTGGCCCGGGTCTGGGGCGAGCGGTTCGACCTCTGCGGCGCCGCCGACCCCAATCGCTGGCGCCAGTTCGTCCACGCCTACTATGCCTGCACCAGCTTTGCCGACTGGAGCGCCGGGCGCGTCATCGAGACCCTCGACAAGAGCCGCTACGCCGGCAACACCATCGTGATCTTCTGGTCGGACAACGGCTACCACTGCGGCGAGAAAAATCACTGGGAAAAAACCACTCTTTGGGAGCAGGCCGCCCTCACCCCGCTGGCCATCCGCGCACCGGGCCTGACCGCCGCGGGCCAACGGTGCCCCAGACCCGTCAACACGATTGACCTGTTCCCCACGCTGGTGGACCTCTGCGGACTCCAGGCCCCAAATCACAAGCTGGAGGGCGCCAGCCTGCGGCCGTTGCTGCAGAATCCCGCGGCCCCGTGGGATCGTCCCGCCATCACCACCTACGGCGAGCGCTACTTCTCCGCCCGTGATGAACGGTATCGCTATATTTGCTATCCGGACGGGTCAGAGGAACTGTACGATCACCAGACCGACCCCCACGAGTTCGTGAACCTGGCCGACAAGCCGGAATTGGCCCCCGTGAAGCAGCGGTTCTCCAAATGGATCCCCCAGGACTGGGCGAAGTCGCTCGGTGGCCGCCTGGGCTGAGACGCTGGCTGCCTTCCCTGCGGTCTGCTGACTTCTAGGAAAGGATGACGACGTGGCCAAACCCTGGACCGTCGTTGGTGTCTGTCTGTTGGCGCTCTGCTCCGCGCTCGGCACGGCCCAGGCCGCCGATTGGCCCCAGTGGGGTGGACGCAACACTCGCAACATGGTCTCGCCGGAGCGGCATCTTCCCGCCTCATTCGATTCGGGCGCCCAAACGCCCCCTGCTCCTGCCGCAGACGCGGTCAAAACGCCGGATGACGATGGCAAGACCTCCTTGAAGAAGGGACCCGAATGGCAGGAGCAGCCCGCCCCCACGCTCCACGCCGCCGCCCCCCGGAACGTCAAGTGGGTCGCGCCACTGGCCACGCATTGCTACGGCACCCCCGTGGTAGCCGCCGGAAAAGTCGTCGTGGGCGCCAACTGCGGCAAGCCTCACACGACCAGGCCCTCCACCCGCGGCGGCGGCGCCGTGCTCTGCCTCCAGGAAGCTACCGGCCAGTTGCTCTGGCAGTTGGCCATCCCCCGCTTTCGCACCGACGACCGCAACTTCAACTTCGACGACCTCAACCTCGGCATCTGCTCCACCGCCGCCGTGGACGCCAACCGCGTCTATCTCGTCTCCAACCGCGCCGAGGTCCTCTGCCTCGACGCCGAAGGCCTCGCCAACGGCAACGACGGACCGTTCCAGGACGAGGCTGGCTTCATCGCCGGCCCCAACAACCCGCCCGTCCCCCTCACCGACGCCGACGGCGACATCCTCTGGCTGCTCGACATGATCCATGATCCCAACGTGGACGTCTGGGTGCAGGACGCCGCCGATTGCTCCATCCTCGTCCTGGGCGATTACCTCTACGTCTGCACCTCCAACGGCACCGACCAGTCCCACCGACGCATCCCGCGCCCCAACGCCCCAAGCCTGCTCGTCTTGGACAAGCACACCGGCCGGATCGTCGCCCGCGACGACGCCCGGATCGGCCCGCGACTCTTCCACGGCGAATGGTCCTCGCCCTCGGCGGCGGAAGTGGGCGGCCGGATGCTCGTCTTCCACGGCGGCGGCGACGGGGTATGCTACGCCTTCGACGCCCAGCCCGCGCCGCCCTCCCCCGGCGAGAAGGTCGGCACGTTGAAAACCGTCTGGCGCTTCGACGTCAATGCCGCCGCCGGCCGCACCGGCAAGTACCGCGCCGCCGACGGGCCTAGCGAAATCATCTCGACGCCCGTCTTCCACCACAACCGTGTCTATTGCTCGGTGGGTCAGGACCCCGTCCACGGCCGCGGCCGCGGCGAACTCGTCTGCATCGACGCCACCCAGGCCGGCGACATCACGGAATCGGGCCTGATGTGGGTGTTTGCCGGGCTTGATCGCAGCCTCTCCACCGTCGCCGTCTCCGACGGCCTTCTCTACGCCGCCGACAACTCCGGCCGTGTCTTCTGTCTGGACGCCGACACCGGCAAACTCCATTGGACGCACGATACCGAACAGCCCATTTGCTCCTCGCCCCTGGTAGCCGACGGCAGGGTGTATCTCGGTACGGATCGCGGCAACCTGTTCGTCTTCGCTCACGCGCCCGAACTGACCATCCTCCACACCCTCCGGCTCGGCTCCGCCATTGCCTGTACGCCCACCCCGGCCAACGGCGTCCTCTTCGTCGCCACCCAGCACCGCCTCTACGCGGCGGCGGAAGAAAACCAATCGGCGCTCCCCGCCAGACTCGCCCCGGCCCCGGAGCCGCCCTAGCCCCTGCGGTCCTCCTGTTATCCTAGTCAGCGATCCCCAGCGTCAATCTGCGCCTCCTCGTCTCTTCACCGTCCCTCCAGCCAGTGCCCTGCCCAAATCGCCGCGTCCGTCAGATCGACCTCCCCTGACCCGTCCAAATCCGCTCCCCCGCATCCCGTCTCGTCGCACGCCTCCAGCCAATAACCCGCCAACGCCGCCCAATCTTCCAGACCCACCCCTTCCGGACACGCTAACTCCCCTTCGCCCACCTGCCACGAGAACCTCGGATAATTCGTGCCCCCGCAAATCGTCCAAATGTCGGCCGCACCGTTGACCGTCTCGCCGGCGAAGTCCCAGCCGGCCGTGAGGAACGTGTTAGGGTCTTGCATCTGGGCGTGGGTCTTGCCGACGCCGCCCGCGCTGCTCCCCTGCCCGCTCACCTCCGTGTCCCAGAACGAATCGGTCGCCGTGCCTTGGTTCTCCCCAAGCAGCCCGCCCACCGTCCCGCTCCCCGCCACCGGCCCCGTCGCGTAGCACCGCCGAATCGCCCCGTCGCTGTATCCCACCAACCCTCCGGTATCGGCCCCGCCCGTGACGCCGCCGCGCGCATAGCAGTCCTCGATCGTCCCCTCCCAGTTGTATCCCGCCAGACCTCCCGTGTACTCGCTCCCGCTGACGTTCCCGTTCACCCAGCAACCCTTGATGGCGCCGAAGTCGTTCGAGCCAACCAGCACCCCCGTCCACAGCCTGCCCGCCACCTCCGCCTCCGACAAACCCAGGTCTCTTACCTCCCCGCCGTCCATCCACCCGAACAGCCCTCCGCAGTCCGTCCCGCTCTGCAGCCACGTGTAATGACGGATCACGTGCCCGTTCCCGTCGAACACCCCCGTGAAAGGCACCCACTCATCGCCGATTCGCCCCATCGCATACCCCGCCAGGTCCAGGTCCGCCATTAACCGCCACGGTTTGCCCCACTGAGCCAAATCCAGACTGATCTGCCGCAGCTCCTCGGCCGTATAGATCGGCTGGAATACCGTCAGCGTCACCCCGATCGTCTGCGGCGTGTTGCTCGCCCCCGTTGCATCGATCGTGATCGCCCCGTTGTACGTCCCCACGGCCAATCCCGCCGTCGTGTAATTCACCGTGATCGTATCGTGCTCCCCCGTGCTCGTCCCGCTCCCCGGCGCCGCCGCCAGCCACCCCACGTCGTCCGTAATCGAATAA
>Ga0315295_10006337_pt1 | contig 10097 bp, 9 predicted proteins | sample YL17G14_0_MG_FD_204453 | JGI IMG/M metagenome (GOLD analysis project Ga0315295, IMG submission 204453) | Sediment microbial communities from Yellowstone Lake, YNP, Wyoming, USA - YL17G14_0 | ecosystem: Environmental > Aquatic > Freshwater > Lake > Sediment | place: USA: Wyoming | collected... | reverse complement strand
TGCGGGACGAGGAGATCCCGATCACTCTCTTCGAGTTCTGGATCGGGGCCGATAGCGCGGTGCCCGTCAGCTCGGCCGACCACGTGGTGCTCGGCATCGAGCACTGGGTCTCGCCGGACCTTTCCGTATCGCTCGAAGGGTACTGGAAGCGGATGGGGAACCTCGTGGATCAGAACCCCGCCGACGACCCCGGGGTGCAGGGTGACGAGTTCCGCCTCGCGCGCGGCCGGGCGTACGGGCTCGACCTCTACGTGCGGAAGACGGGCGGCCGCGTCACTGGCTGGGCGGCCTACTCCCTCGGCAAGGTCACGCGCGTCACGGCGGACGGCGAGCGGTTCGCGCCAGCGCAGGACCGGCGGCACAACCTCAACGTGGTGGCCAGCCTCAGCGGGTTCCTCGGCGCGGACTGGACGCTGCGCTTCGGCTACGGCTCGCCGCTGCCGTACACGGCGATCGCGGGGCAGTGGATCCACCGGTTCTACGACCCGGATCGCAACCTGTTCATCGGCACCTCGGGCCCCTCGCTCGAACCGTATCGCACCGCGCGGAACGCCGAGCGCTACCCGGCGTATTCGCGCGTGGACGTCTCGGCGCGCTGGACCTTCCACTGGCTCGGCGCGCGCTGGCACCCCACGGCGCAGCTCCTCAACGCCTACGCGCGGACCAACGTCTTCGTCTACTTCTACGACTACGACCAGCGGCCGCCGCTGCGCCGCGGCCTCTCGCAGTTCCCGTTCGTGCCGACGGTGGGGCTGGAGGTGGTGTTCTGATGCGGCGCACGGGCGTACCGGCGTACCGGGCGTTCCTGGCGGCCGCGGCGGCGCTCGCCCTGGTGGCCGGCTGCCAGTTGCAGGAGGTCACGGTGCCGCTCGGCCGCGAGGGGATCGCGGTGCACGGAGTGCTCACGCTCGACTCGAACGCCACGGCCCAGTACATCATCGTGGAGCGGACGGTCACCGGCACGATGAACATCCCGGGCCAGGACAGCGTGCGCGGGCTCCCGCAGCCGCCGCTGCCGGTCTCCGGTGCGCAGGTCGTGGTGACGCGGGACGACGGCGACTCGGTGCTGTTCAGCGAGGGCCGCACGCCCGGGGTCTACGCCCTGGCGCGGGAGGCGTCCCGGCCGTTCCTCGTGCCGGGCCGCGTGTACCGGTTGCGCGTGGACGTCCCGGATGGCCGGCAGGTGCGTGGCCAGGCCCGGATGCCGGCGCCGCCGCTCGTGACCGGGATGCCGGCGATGGGCGCCACGTTCGACCGCGACCACGACACGCTGCGCCTCAGCTGGAGCGGCGCGCGGTGGAGCGACAGGATCTACGTGCAGGTCAGGCCGCGCGACCTCCAGCGGCGCCTCACGCTGGTGCTGTTCACCGACTCGACGGCGCTCATCATCCCGGGCAGACTCCCGCTCCCCTTCCTCAGCGACACCCTCCCGCCCTCGGTGTGGGTCGCGGGCTCCTACCAGACGCTGACGGTCGCGGCGATAGACAGCAACTACTTCGACCACCTCAGCACCCAGAACGATCCCTTCACCGGCGGCGGGTACGTCGGGCACCTCGAAGGCGCCCTGGGCGTATTCGGCGCCATCGCCCCCGTCAACCGGACGGTGGTGGTGCGTGGCGACGTGGACCATCCGTTCGAAGGGCGGTACGGGTTGCGCATGGTGCTGGACGGCGATTCACTGGCCGGCGAGGTGGAGCTGTACGTGACGCGGGAACGGCCCGAGCCGGTGCTGGTGAACGGGATCGTCAGCGCCACACTGGTCCGCGCGGCGGGCGGTCCGCCCCAGGCGCTGGTGGAAGTGCAGGCCGGCGGGCGCGTGAGCGGCGGCAGGCTCCAGCTGCGCATCACGGAGGGCGGCACGATCGAGCGCGGCACGCTCACCGGCGGCTTCAGCGCGACCGGCTCGGCATCGGGCGCCGTGATGGCTCCCGATGGTCGAATCGCGGGGGGCTATCTGCTGACGCGGCTGCCGTGAGGCGGCGGCGCCGGGCCGGCGGGGGAGCGCCGCGGGTCGCGAGGTGGCGGCTGGCGGGCGCCCGGCACGCGGCCTAGGTTTAGCCCACTATGTCGCTAGTGTCCCAGGCCCACCGTCAGGCGGGCGAGGCGATCGGGGCCCACGCGAACGAGATCGCGCTGAGTTGGCGCGACGCGGTGCGCGCCGACGCGACGATCTCTGGTGATGACCGCCTGCCCGACCTCCTTCTCACCAACCAGATCCCGGCCCTCCTCGCGGACCTCGCGCGGTCCCTGAAGGAAGGGGATGAGGGCGATTCGCCGGAGGCGTCCATCGCGCGCCGCCGCCGCGGGCTGCGCTTCGGCAAGCTGCGCGGCCTGGCGCAGTACGACGCGTCGGACCTGTACCGCGAGTTCCGCCACCTGCGGCACACGATCTGGCGGTTCCTGCGCCGTGAGCTGGACTGGAATCGCGGCGAGGCGTTCGAGGTGATGCTGTCCATCGACCAGGACCTCGACGAGGTCATCGGCGCGAGCCTCCGCGGCTTCGTGGAGGCGAAGGAGCGAACCGGGAGCCCCGACGGCGAGAGCGCGGATGGCTGAGCTTTCGCCACAGGGTGCGGCGATCCCCGGCGCCAAGATGATGGGCGAGCTGGCGCGGGGCCGCGCGCGGTGGGACGTCTACCTCGAGACCGCACTCTCCCCGGAGCTCAGCGCCGTGCGCGGTCGGGTCCACTTCGTGCAGGCCGACCGCCGCCGGGCCACCGCGTGGATCTTCCTTGAGCGCACCGACCACGACGTGCGGGAACGCTTCCTCGACTTCTCCTCACTCGAGCTGTGGAGCCTACTGGAATCGCTTTCGACTTAGCAAGGCGACACCGCCTCACCCCGCACAGAATCCGCCGATTGCCGCCGATTTCGAGGGCGCTTCCTGCACTTTGTCGTCGAAACGCTTGACAGATTGCACGAAGCCGGGTACATTCCCGCAACCTCTACCGGACCCCCAGATGAGTTCAGGCACGACCCCCAAGGCCGCGAAGCGCGCCAGCGCGTCGCGGGCCGCCCCCCCGGCTGCCACTCTCTATCCCGCGCGTCGGACGCTGCCGATGATGGCGGACGCGGCGTACCGGCAGATGCTGCACGCCAAGGGCCTCACCAAACGCGAGATACTGAAGATGTGCGAGCGGCTGGACGTGCGGTTCCTGCGCCTCCAGTTCACGGACATCATGGGCGTCAACAAGAACGTAGAGATCCCGCGCAGCCAGTTCGAGAAGGCGCTCGATGGCCAGATCATGTTCGACGGGTCGTCCATTGAGGGGTTCGTGCGCATCGAGGAATCCGACATGCTCCTAGCGCCGGATCTCGACACCTTCCGGGTGTTCCCCTGGGGCGCCGAGGACGGCCTGGTGGCGCGCATCATCTGCGACATCCGAAACTCCGACGGCACGCCCTTCGCCGGCTGCCCGCGCTCGGCGCTCAAGCGGCAGGTCGCCCGGGCCAAGAAGCTGGGCTACGAGCTGATGGCCGGCGTGGAGGCGGAGTTCTTCCTCTTCCACAAGGACGCCGACGGCAACCCCACCACGATCACGCACGACGCGGCCGGCTACTTCGACCTGGGCCCGGTGGACCGCGGCGAGCGGGCGCGCCGGCTGATGGTGGCGGACCTCGAGGAGATGGGCTTCGAGGTCGAGGCTGCGCACCACGAGGTGGCGCCCGGCCAGCACGAGGTGGACTTCAAGTTCGCCGACGCCCTCAAGACGGCCGACGACCTCGCGACCTTTAAGCTGGTGGTGCGGAGCGCGGCGGAGCGCTACGACCTTGTGGCGAGCTTCATGCCGAAGCCGATCTTCGGCCAGAACGGCTCGGGGATGCACACCCACCAGTCGCTTTTCAAGGGAGACAAGAACGCCTTCTACGACCCCAAGGGGCAGTGGGAGCTGTCGAAGGTCGCGCTCAGCTACATCGCGGGGCTCATCCAGCACGCGCGCGGCCTCTGCGCGGTGACGAACCCGCTGGTCAACAGCTTCAAGCGGCTGGTGCCGGGATACGAGGCGCCGGTGAACGTGGCGTGGTCGATGCGCAACCGCTCGCCGATGATCCGGATCCCGGACCGGCGCGGCACCGGCACGCGCTGTGAGCTACGGATGCCGGACCCGGCCTCCAACCCCTACCTCGCCCTCGCCGTGCAGCTGGCTGCGGGCCTCGACGGCGTCGAGCGCAAGCTCGTGCCGCCGGACCCGGTGAACAAGAACATCTTCACGATGACGGTGCGGGAGCGGCGGCACCACAAGATCGACGACCTGCCGCGCGACCTGCACGAGGCGCTCGACGTACTGGAGAAGGACGCGGTCATCATGGGCGTGCTCGGCGAGCACATCGCCGGCCGCTTCATCGAGGCCAAGCGCGCGGAGTGGGGCGAGTACATCAGCCAGGTGAGCGAGTGGGAGGTTGACAGATACTTGGGGATGTACTGAGGGACCATCAGCCGTCGGCCGTCAGCCATCAGAGGTGCGCGCGCTGACGGCTGATGGCTGAAACATCCGCGGCTCGGGGGAAACCTCGGGCCGCGCGGCGCTTCGGGCAGCCGATGGCTCGCGTGCCCGCCGCCGGCGGGTTAGAGTGCAGGCGCATCGTCCTGGGAGCGGGATTCGTGGACCCGGTTGGTCTCCACTGGACAGCACGTCGAGTGCGCCGCAGCCGGCGCCCATTGATCGAATTCGTTCCTGCGTTCTTCGTCGTACTCCTCGCGCAGTGCGTGCCTGACTACCTCGGCACGCCGCGGATCCCGGCATTCTCTTTCCAGGTCCTTCCCGAGACGGCGTGGGTGGCGGTCGGGGACACGGTGCCCTCGCCGTTCCGCTGCGCTCTCACCGTGGACGGGTCGCCCAGGTGACGTGGCGCTCCCCGCGCCGTCCGATCCAGGTCTCGCGCGCGTACCGCTTCAAGCGGCTGGACCACGGCACCGAAGGCGAAGACTTCCAAGGTGGGTGCGTGAGCGTCAGCTACCTGTTCGGAGGGCTCCACCGCTAGCGGGGCGCAGGCCATCATCGCGATGGCCGAGTAGAATCGTCGTAAACTAGATCTTGAGGCGGGGGAAGTCGGACATACGCGCACTAGGAAACCGTGAGGGACCGGCCATGTCAAGCGTCCGCGCGTTACTGCTCGACCTTGACGGCACGCTCTACGGCGAGGCCGGCGCGGTCCCCGGCGCGGCCCAGGCGCTGGCCGAACTGCGGCGGCGCGGCGTGCCGTTCCGCTGTGTCACCAACACCACGCGCCGGTCGCGGCGGCTCCTCGCCGAGCGTCTTGCGGCCTACGGGTTCGACATCCGGCCCGAGGAGATCATCACCGCGGTGATGGCGGCGGTGGCGCAGTTGCGCGCGCGGGGCGTCCGTCGGGTGGCGCCGTACGTGGCGGATGTGACGCGGGAGGACCTGGCCGAGTTCGACCTCGCAGCCGAGCAGCCCGAGGTGGTGCTGGTCGGTGACCTCGGCGAGGGGTGGGACTTCGCCACGCTCGACCGGGCCTTCCACCAGCTTATGGGCGGCGCGGACCTGATCGCCCTCCAGCGCGACCGCTACTGGCAGAAGGGCGACGCGCTGGTTCTCGACGCGGGGCCGTTCGTGGTCGCGCTGGAGTACGCGACGGGCCAGAGAGCGACAGTCACCGGGAAGCCGTCGGCGTCGTTCTACCAGGCGGCGCTGGAGTCGTTGCGCGCTGAAGGCGTGGAGTCGGCCGAGGGTGTCGTGATGGTGGGCGACGACCTCTGGGGCGACATCGAGGGCGCGCACGGCGCCGGGCTCGAGGCGTGGCTGGTGCGGACGGGGAAGTTTCGCGAGGGGACGTACGTGGCGAGCGGGATCGTCGCCGACCGCGTCATCGGGAGCGTCGCGGAGTTGCCCGGCCTGCTCTAGGTGCGTCGGGCTGGCGCAACGGCGCGGTGCCGGGCGCAACAGCTCTAGGCGCCGCGGTCGGCCTACGAACACCGGGGCCGCCGCGCCCTCACGCGGGTCTAGAGCAGCACGCCCTCCAGCTCCAGCAGAAACCGCTTTGCGTCGAGCCCACCCCCATACCCGCCGAGCGATCCGTCGCCGCGCAGCACGCGGTGGCAGGGCACGATGATGGCCACGGGGTTGCGGTGCAGGGCGTTGCCGGCCGCGCGGGCGGCGTGCGGCCGCCCCGCTTCCGTGGCCACGGCGGTGTATGTGGAGACCTTCCCAGCCGGCACCTTCGCCGTCGCGCGCAGCACGCGCTTCTGGAAGGGCGTCACCTCCGAGAGATCCACCGGCGTCCGGAACGTGAAGCCGCGGCCCGCGAAGTAGCGGTCTAGTGCGCGGCGTACGGTGTCGAGCTTCGCCGACCTCAGCACTGGCGTATCGGGGAGTTCCGCCAGCAGCCGCGCGAGGAAGTCGTCCTCGTCCTTCACGAAGGTGAGTCGCCGCAGGCCCGCCGCGCCGAGGGCGAGGCCGAGCACGCCGACCGGCGTGCCGTCCATGACGGCGTAGAGGAGCGGCTCGCCGCTCCGGCCGGTCAGCGTCCCGAAGGTGCGGCGCACGATGCGCTCCACGGCGCGGTCCTCCGCGTGCCCGCCGCTTGGGCGCACGCGCTGGCCGAAAGTGGTCATCGGAGTTCTCGCTTCAGTCGTTTCGTGGCTTGGTGCACATTGGCGCGCGCGGCGGCTTCGGTCCCGCCCATCCGGCGCGCGATCTCGGCATAGTCCAACTCGTTGGCTATGCGCAGGGTGAGCGCCACGCGCTGGCGCTCGGGCAACGTCGCCACTCGCGCCCACAGGGTGGCGCGCACATCGCCGTCGGTCGTCAGCCGGTCGGCCGCGTCGGCAGGCGACGCGGCGTCCGCGGATGTCGTCCCGTCCGCCTCCCGCGCGTACCGCCGCAGCGCCGCCAGCTCGCGGGCGCGGCTGCGAACGTGGTTCAGTGCGGCGTTCGTCCCGATGCGGTAGAGCCACGCCCTCTCGTTCGAGCCCGGCCGCAACAGACCGAGCGCGCCCTGCGTGCGGAGGAGGGTGTCCTGCAGGAGGTCTTCAGTGGCGTGGTCGTCGCGGACGATGCGCCGGATGTGCCGCGCCATCTCGGCGCCGTGCTTGGCGAGCAGCAGGGCGATGCGGTCCTCGGTGGCGGGGCGGCGCGCGCTCATCGGTCCTGTATAACACCGGGGGCGCTGGAATGTGAAACGGCGCCGGGATGGACCGGCGCCGTTGCTCGGAAGGGGTCAGTATCTGTCGTGGTGGCCGGTGCCCTACACCTCGTCACTCACCAGCCCGCACCTGAGCGCGAAGCGCGTAAGCCCGGCCACCGAGTGGATGCCCAGCTTCTTCATCAGGCTGTCGCGGTGCGTCTCAACCGTCCGTACGCTGATGCCGAGGGTCGCCGCGATCTCCTTGTTGCTCGCCCCTTCGGCGATGTGGCGCAGGACCTCGCGCTCGCGCGGGCTGAGCCGCTCGAGGGCGTTGGTGACCTCCTCCCCCTCCAGCTTGCGGCGCAGGAGGTCGGTCATCTGCGCCGAGACGGCGGAGCTGTAGTACGAGTCGCCCGCGCAGACGGCGCGGACCCCAGCCACCAGCTCACCCGCCGCGGCGTCCTTCACGAGGTAGCCGTGCGCGCCGGCCCGCACGCTTTCCAGGAGGTACTCCGGCTGGAGGTGCATCGAGAGGATGAGGATGCGCACCTCGGGCGCCTGCTTGCGGATCTGGCGGGCCGCCTCGAGGCCGCCACCCCCCGGCATCGTGATGTCGAGCACCGCGACGTCGGGCCGGCGCGCTACCGTCTCCGCCACGGCCGCTTGGCCGTCGCCCACCTCCGCGACGACCTCGATGCCGCCGTCGGCGGAGAGGATGCGGCGCACCCCCTCGCGCATCAACGTATGGTCGTCGGCGAGCAGGACCCGGATGGGGGACCCTGGCCCAGCGGCAGCTCCGTGTGGCTCACTGCTCATGCACACCCTCCAGCGGCATCCGGGCCTCGAGGCGCACGCCCTCGCCCGGCGCAGACTTGATGTCGAGCCGCCCGCCGAGTCCGAGCAGCCGCTCGCGCATCCCGGCGAGGCCGGCGCGGGCATCGCCCGCCTTGGCGACCTTCGACGGGTCGAACCCGCGGCCATCGTCCTCCACCACCAGCACGACTTCCCGATCGTCGCGCCGCAGCGAGGCCCGCACGTGCCTGGCTTCGGCATGCCGGGCCACGTTCGTCAGCGCCTCCTGAAAGATACGATACAGCGCCACTTCCACCTCGGGGGGGAGGGCGCCGTTCGGCCGCACGTCGCAGTCCACGGCGATCCCCGTCCGGCCCGAGAACTCCTCCGCCAGCGATTCGACGGCGGGTACGAGGCCGAGGTCGTCCAGTGCCGCGGGCCGCAATCCCCGTACCGTGGCGCGGATCGTATCGAGCGCCCGGCCGGTGAGGCTCAGCGCCCGCTCCAGCGCCTCGCGTGCGGGCAGGTTCCCCTCGACCTGCCGGGCGAGGAGCCCGAGTTCCAGCCGGATGGCCGTCAGCACCTGTCCCGTCTCGTCGTGCAGCTCCCGGGCGATCCGCCGCCGCTCGGCCTCTTCGGCACGGAGGATGGACGCGGAGGCGCGCCCCAGCTCGGCGCCCCGCCGCTCCAGCGCGACATACAGCTCGCTGTGCTGGAGAGCGGCGCCGATCTGCTGGCCGAGGGTGACGTGGAAGTCGTCTTCGAGCGCCGCGAACGGGTCGCGGATCCGGCTCACGAGGACGAACGTGCCGGCCGGCTGCTCGCCGACCGAGACCGGAAGGAAGAGGGCGTGCGGGTGGTTCCGCCGCATCGCATCGAGCGAGACGTCCTCGCCCTCGCAGACGCCGGAGCCGCCGCGGAACACTGGCTCGCCGCCGGGCGTGTCGGGGCGGAAGAGCGCGCAGCCCACGACGGCCGGCAGCGCCAGCGGGCGCTCCAGCACGGCGTGCAGGACGTCAGCGGGCCGGAGGCTGCGCTGCAGGTCGCCGGCCAGGGCGGCGAGGGCCGAGATGCCGCGGTGCTGGTCCTCGATGACCAGCATCAGCATCCCGCCCGCGACCGCCAGCACGAAGAGGATGTCGAGATAGTACCCGTAGGGAACCCACGCGCCGTTCGCGCGCAGGATGGGGTAGTCGAAGTGGTGCAAGCCCCAGAGGATGAACGCCCCGGAGACGACGGCGGCCGAGCGCGAGCGCGAGCGGTGGCCGTACACCGCGAACACGACGCCCGTGACGAGGGTGACGAGGCCGAGGAAGATGACGCTCGGCACCGCCGCGAAGAGAAAGTCGCGGACCCGGTAGATGGCGATCCACGCCCAGACGACGGGCAGCGCGATGATCACGTGGTACGCGCGCCGCCAGCGCGGCTGCCACGCGAACACCACCGCCGCCCAGAGCAGCAGCAGCGAGGTCCAGCCCGTCGCCACCTGGTGGACGAAGAGCCAGTGGTCGTCGCGGGAGACGATAAAGAGCGCGATGGCGCACAGGCGCGCGACGTACAGGCCCCACGCCGCGGCCCAGATTCCGAAGTAGCGCTTCCGGTAGGTGACGGCGAGGACGAGGAAGATGCCGCAGATGGCGAAGGTGACCGCCGCCTGGAAGATCCCGAGCGACACCTCGAGCGGCCAACCGAACGGCAGCCTCACCACGTGTCGAGCATCCCCCGTGCGACTTGGTCCGCGATGGCCATGATGGTGATCATCGGGTTCACGCCGCTCGAAGTGGGGAAGGTGCTCGCGTCGGCGACGTAGAGCCCCTGCACGTCGTGCGCCTCCCCCCTCTCGCCGACGACCGACGATCCCGGGTCGGCGCCCATCGCGCAGCTCGCCATCTGGTGGAAGGAGATGAACGACATCCGGCAGCGGCCGTAGCCGCGCGCATCCAGCGCCGCGCCGAAGCGGTCGAGCCAGCCCTCGCTGCCGGGCGTGCCGCGCGCGGGCGGCTGCTGGACGGAGAAGATCTCCTTGGCCCCGGCGGCGGCGAGCACCTGTGCGGCGCCGCGCAGGCCGGCCCGGAGGTGGCGGGTGTCGTAGTCCGACAACTCGTAGTGCACCCGCGGCCGCCCGTCGCGGCCGGTGTCTACCCGGCCCGGATGCCGGTCGCGGAGCAGGATGCCCACGATACTGAGATGGCCGAGCTTCCCGATGTCCTCCTTGT
>Ga0315295_10006336_pt1 | contig 10101 bp, 9 predicted proteins | sample YL17G14_0_MG_FD_204453 | JGI IMG/M metagenome (GOLD analysis project Ga0315295, IMG submission 204453) | Sediment microbial communities from Yellowstone Lake, YNP, Wyoming, USA - YL17G14_0 | ecosystem: Environmental > Aquatic > Freshwater > Lake > Sediment | place: USA: Wyoming | collected... | reverse complement strand
CCAGCCCAGAAATTTATGGGGGGTTAGCAGGATTTTACACTTATGGTCCTTTGGGAAAATTGTTAAAAAATAAAGTAGAAAATTTAGTTAGAAAAGTTTTTAATGCAAATGGATTAAGAGAATTAGAAACTCCGGTTATTTTTCCAGATATTGTTTGGAAAGCTTCTGGACACCTAGACACTTTTAATGATCGGGTTATTAAATGTAAAAAATGTAAAAGTGTTTTTAGAGCTGATAAATTAATTGAAGAAAAATATGATGTTGCTGCAGATAGTTTTTCAGACGACAAAATCTTGAAGTTTATTAAAGAAAAAAATTTAAAATGCCCTAATTGCCAAAATGATTTTGAAGAATTCATCGATGTGCAAAGTTTAATGGTGAAAACAAAAATTGCAGGTCAAGATGCTTCTTTGAGACCAGAAACAGCCACAGGGACATATTTGCCTTTTATTAGATTTTATAATTATTTTAGAAAAAAATTACCTTTTGGAGTTTTTCAGATTGGTAAAGCTTATAGAAATGAGATTTCTCCAAGACAATCTGTTTTAAGAGGGAGGGAATTTACTCAGGCAGAAGGCCAAATTTTTATTGACCCAAATGAAAAAAATAATTGGGAAAAATATCAATTAATAAAAAAAGAAAAATTGCCATTTTGGGATTATAAATCTCAGGAGAAAACTAAAATTATTACAGAGTTTAGTGTTGAAGAAGCATTAAAAAAAGGTTTTATTAAAAGTCAGGTATATGGTTGGTGCATTTGGCTTGCTTATTCTTTATTTATTAGTTTTGGAATTCCTAAGGAAAGAATAAGATTAAGGCAACATTTTCCAGATGAAAAAGCTTTTTATGCAGATGATGCTTGGGATATAGAGGTTAAATTAAATAATTATTCTTGGACTGAATTATGCGGAGTTCATGATAGAACTGATTATGATTTAAAACAGCATTCTAAATTTTCTGGTGTTAATTTAGAGGCGTTAAGAGAAAATGGAGAGAGATTTGTTCCGCACATTTTAGAGATTTCTTTTGGGATTGATAGACCAGTTTATGCTTTACTGGATATTTTTTATGAAAAGAAAAGTACAGAAGAAGGCAAGACTATGTTTAAAGTTCCTTATAATCTTGCTCCAATAGATGTTTCTATTTTTCCATTAATGAAAAAAGAGGGATTAAATAAAATTGCAAGGAAAATTAAAGAAGATTTAGAAAAAGATTTTGTTGTTGATTACGACGAGACAGGAAGCATTGGTAAAAGGTATCTGAGAAGTGCCAACGCTGGAACTCCTTATGCTATAACAATAGATTATGATTCTATTAAAGATAGTGATGTGACTATAAGGGATAGAGATTCTGAAAAGCAAGTTAGGATTAAAATATCTAACTTGAAAGAAACTTTGAGAGAATTATTCAATGAGGAAAAGAATTTTGAAAAATTAATGAAATAATCTTTTTTTCACAAAACTTTATAAACAATTGCTTCTTAATTTAATTAACTAAAAAGAGGGATGTACAATGGCAAAGAAAAAGAAGGCTGCTAAGAAAAAAAAGAGATAGTCTTAATTAATTTTTATTTTTTATTTTCAATATCTTTTTAAAGTAGTTTTTATTTTTTTATAGATGGTTAGTGAATGTATTTTTTGCAAAATTGCTAGAGTTTCTAATAGAGAAATTATTTACGAGAATAATAATTTCCTTTCAGTTTTGGATATTTCTCCTGCAATTAAAGGGCATTCTTTAATTATTTCAAAAAAACATTTTAAGACAATCTTAGACATGCCTTCCACTTTAGGCGCGGAACTTTTGGATTGCATTAAAAAAACTTCTTTAAAATTAATGGAATCTGAAAAGGCAGAAGGGTTTAATATTGCTAATAATTCTTTTGATTGTGCAGGGCAAATTGTAGATCATTTTCATCTGCATATTTTACCGAGAAAAAAGAACGACGGAATGTCTTTGAATTTAAGAAAAAAATAGTCATTCTATTTTTTCTATCGAAGAAAGAGATTTAATTGCTTCAATCATGTTTATTATTTTTTTTGATGGTTCTCCAAAACTGAAGATAGTGTAAGGGAGATTTAACTCTTTTGCTTTTTTATGGGCTTTAATTATATCTAGTTCTGTGATTCTTTTTTTATTGTAAGCCATTAGCAATTTTTCGGTTTTGTTCTCTTTTATTCTTAGTATTAAATCTAATTTGTTAAATCCTAAAATATCTAAAATTTCAATTTGTTTTTGTAATAAACTCTCTTTTATCTTATTAAAAAATTTCTCGTTTTTATTTTGAGTTAGATTTGCTATTTTTTTCTTTGATATTTTCTTTTTTTTGAATATTTTTTTATTGAAAACTTCCGCTTCTTCATCTTTTTCAATAGTTTGTTTTTGGATTATTGGGGCTATATCTTTTTTTTGTTCTAAGGCAAGAATTGTTTTTTGAATTTCAGATTCAGGAATTGTAAAATACCTCCAGTATATTTCATTATTTTTTTTAAAAGGTATTGCGAAATCTCTTATTGATCTGAGGGCAACCCTTATTGCTGGTTCTTGTTCCTTATCTTTTAAAATTTTTTTTTCTTTTAATAGAATAAAAGCATCCCTTTCTCTACTTTTTAAATGCTGAGAAAAATTTTCAAGTTGGGGTTCTTGTCCAGGAATAAAATATATTGGGGAATTTCCAACCCTCATGTCGCTGATTTTTAATTTTTTTTCAGATAAAAGTTCAGATAAGAACGCAGAAGCGAAAAGTATGGTTTGTCCTATTTCTTTTGCTATATGAACGGGTAAAATAGGCCCCCTTATCTTTATTGTGCTAATTATCTTTTCTTTTATTAGTATTGTATTTTGCATACTTTCCTTAGAAAATTAAAGATTATAAAAGTTTTTATGGTTTAATCCATTTAACTTCATAATAAGTAACATCCCCCTCTTCATCAACTATTGCTAAAAGTAAATTTTTCTTTGTTGAATGAGCAATTCTGTTTTTAGATGAGAATTCGTGCCACGTTAATTTTTTTGATTCGTGGTCTGTAAAGACAATCCACTTAGCGTGCTTGTCTCCTGGTTTTGCACCCTTGTCATATACTCTAAATTCTGCACCGAATTTTAAGGCTGTTTTAACAACATATCCTTTTTCTCTGAGGTCTTTGAAAACAGAATATTTTATTTGTATTTTTTCGTCTATTTTTTGTAGGTTGTTTATTAACTCTTGTTTAGAGAGGCTCTTATTTTTTGTAAAAATTTCAATTTTTCCTTTTTCAAAAAGGAATAATGCTTCTAAGAGAGAGTATTTTATTTTTTCTTCTATTTTTTCTCCAAATGAGCTTTTTGAATAAAGCGAATGTGCTTCTGCGTCATTGCTTTGAATTGTCTCCCCGATTAAATACGCTTTTATTTTTTTCATGATTTTAAGAAGGAATTTTTATATTTAAACTTGTTTATCTTGTCTCTAGATCAAACCCTAAATTTTATTAACTGATATTATCTTATCTTTATTATGGTTAAATCAAAATATAATTTTAAAAACATAGAGCAAATCAAAGATTTTCATTACATTTTTAAAAATGACAAAATATAATTTTAAAAACATAGAGCAAAAATGGCAGAAAAAATGGGGGCAGAAAAAGACTTTTGCAGTTAAGGAAAATGTAAAGGGTAAGAAAAAATTTTATGTTTTAGATATGTTTCCTTATCCTTCAGCAGAAGGACTGCATATGGGACATGCTTTTGTTTATTCCTTAGGAGATGTTTTTGCTAGATTTAAGAGACTTCAAGGGTATAATGTTTTTTATCCTATTGGTTATGATAGTTTGGGATTACCTGCTGAAAATGCAGCAATAAAAAAAGGAATTCACCCTGAAGAATATACTAAGAAATCAATTGCTAATTTTATGAGACAACAAAGAGCAATGGGTTGGAGTTATGACTGGGGTAGAATGTTTAAGACAAGTGATCCTGAATTTTATAAGTGGGATCAATGGATTTTCTTGCAAATGCTTAAAAAAGGATTGGCTTACAGAAAAAAATCAGCTGTTAATTTTTGTAGTAAATGTAATACTGTTCTTGCTAATGAGCAAGTTATTCAAGGTAAATGCTGGAGGCATGAAGATACTAAAATTGAAATAAAACAACTAGAGCAGTGGTATTTGAGAACTACAAAATACGCTGATGAACTTTTGCAAGGCTTAGATAAATTAGATTGGCCTGAGAGGGCAAAAATCATGCAAAGAAATTGGATAGGAAAAAGTCAAGGTAGCGAGATTTTATTTGAGGTTAATGGAAAACCCTGGTTAATATTTACAACTCGACCAGATACTATTTTTGGAGTTACATTTATGGTTGTCTCTATACAGCATCCAAGACTTTTTGAATTAGTGAGTGAAAAACAAAAAAAAGAAGTTGTAAATTTCTTGAAAAAGCTTGGAAGCGTTTCTGAAAAACAATTAGAAGAAATGGATAAACAAGGAGTTTTTACAGGATCTTATGCAATTAATCCAATAACTAAAGAAAAAATTCCTATTTACGCAGGAAATTTTGTTATAGCAGATTATGGTTCTGGGATGGTTATGGCTGTTCCTGCTCACGATCAAAGAGATTTTGAGTTTGCGAAGAAATATAAATTGAAGATAAAGCAAGTAATTTCTGGTGAAAAAAATAATGATAAAGCCTATGAAGGTCAAGGAAAATTAATTAACTCAGAAGCTTTTAATGATTTAGATAATGAAGAGGCTAAAGAGCATATAATAAAATATCTTGAGAGCAAAGGACTTGGAAAAAAAACAGTTCAATTTAAACTAAGAGATTGGCTTATATCAAGGCAAAGATATTGGGGGGCCCCTATCCCTATTGTTTATTGTAATAGCTGCGGGATTGTTCCTATTCCAGAAAAAGATTTGCCTATTAAGCTGCCAAAAGAAGTTAAATTTGGAAAAGGAAACCCTTTAGCAACAAACGAGAAATGGATAAATGCTAAATGTCCTAAATGTAAAGCAAAAGCGAGAAGAGAGACAGATACAATGGACACTTTTGTTAATTCTTCTTGGTATTATCTTAGATACACTGATTCTAAAAATAAGAAAAAAATATTTGATAGCAAGAAAGCAAATTATTGGTGCCCTATAGATCAGTATATTGGCGGACCAGAGCACATTACAATGCATTTAATTTATATTAGATTTTATACAAAATTCTTGAGAGACCTAGGCATATTGAAGTTTGATGAGCCAGCTTTAAGATATTTTACTCAAGGCGTTGTTAAAGGGAGTGATGGAAATAGAATGAGTAAATCTAAGGGAAATGTTGTTGAGCCAATCCAAACTATAAATAAGTATGGGGCTGATTCTCTTAGGCTTTATTTGATATCTGCATCTGCTCCTGATAGTGATTTTGATTGGGACGAAAAAGGGGTACAAGGGAGTTTTAGGTTTTTGAATAAAGTTTATGAATATTTTTTAAATTTTAAATCAGGAAATTCAGAAGCAAAAATTGAAAGCAAATTAAATAAAACAATAAAAGAAGTTTCACATCTTGTAGAATATTTTAAACATAATCTAGCTATTATAAAAATAAGAAGTTTTTTTGATTATATTCAAGATAAAAAAGTTGATAGAAGAACCGCTGAATCATTTTTGAAACTTTTGCATATTTATTGTCCTTTTGTAACAGAAGATTTGTGGGAAAGATTAGGGAATAAATCACTTATTTCTCTTGGGAAATGGCCTATTTTTGATGAAGCAAAAATTAATGAGAATTTTGAGAAAGAGGATGAGTTAATTGAAGGGGTTATTAATGATATTAATAAGGTTGTTAAAATAATTAGAGACAAGGGAAATAAAATAAGTATAGGATATATTTATGCTATTCCTAATGAAATTAATATTTATTTAAATAATAATCTTGAGATTGAGAAAAGAACTGGTTTAAAGATAAAATTTTTTGCAGTTAATGATAAAAACAAATATGACCCTAATCATAAATCAAAGAATGTTAGACCAGGAAGGCCAGGAATATATCTTGAGTAGTTATGTTTTTATGTTCAAAGTGTTTTTCTTATTGGATTGACAGAATAATCAAATTTTTCTTTGTATTTTTCCTTATATTCTTTACTTAATTCATTGAATTTATTTAGGGCGTCTTCTTTTTTTTGTCCTGATAATATTTTGGCAGTGTTTAATAAACACCTAAGCGTTTTCCAGTGTTCAAATTGATTATCTAAACTCATTTTTTATCTAATCACAGCTTTAATTCTTCTAACTCCTTCACTGGATGCCTCTTCTTTTACTATTTTAAATTGTCTTAATTCTTGTGTGTTTGTAACATGAGGTCCCGCACAAATTTCTTTTGAAAAATTTCCTATTGAATAAACAGAAACAATATCTGGGTATTTTTCTTTAAAATTTCCTAATGCTCCAGCTTTTTTTGCTTCTTCTGGAGACATTTCTTCTTTTGTTATTTTTTGAGAATTTTGAATTTGTTTGTTGACAAGATTTTCAACTTTTTTTAATTCGTCTTCTGTTAATTTTTTATGATAAGAAAAATCTAATCTTAATCTTTCTGGTGTAATATTGCTTCCTTTTTGTATTATGTTCTTATCATTTAAGATTTTTCTTAATGCTCCTAAAAGGAGGTGTGTTGCGGTGTGTAATTTTGTTGTTTCTATTGAGTTATCTTGTAGGCCAGATTTAAATTTTCCTACTGAAGCAGTTTTTGATAATTGTTGATGCTTTAATTGTTCTTCTTCGAATTCTTTTATATTTAATTTCAATTTTTTTTCTTTTACTAGTTCTAAAGTCATTTCAATTGGAAAACCATATGATTGGAAAAGTAAGAAAGCGTCTTTTCCAGATATAGTTTTTTTATCTTTTGTTATTTTTCCAAGAAGATTAAGACCGTTTTCAAGTGTTTCAGCGAATTTCTCCTCTTCTTTTTTAATCACCCCATAAATTTCTTTTTTCTTTTCTTGTAGATTTTTATAATTTGGATATATTCCATAGACTTTATCTGCAATTGGATTTATTAAACCGGGTCCAACAAATCCCAGTTTTCTTAAATTCATTATAGCTCTTCTTATTAGTCTTCTTAGAACATATCCTTGCTCTTTGTTGCTTGGAATTATTCCTTCTGAAATTATAAAAACAGAAGCTTTAATGTGGTCTGCAATTATTCTCATTATCTTTTTGTTTTTTCCAGAATATTTTTTCCCAGATAAATGTTCTATTTCTTCTATAATTGGCTTGAATGTTTCTGTTAGATAATTATCATCTAAATTATTTAAAATTGCGAGAGTTCTTTCCACACCCATCCCAGTGTCTATGTTTTTTTGCTCTGCTGGAACATACCCCCCCTTTTTATTTTTGTAGTATTCCATAAAAACATTATTCCATATTTCGAAACCATTAACAAAGATTTCTGTATCTGGTCCGCAAGGACCTGTAGTTCCTGCAGGGCCCCACCAGTTATCCTTTTTTCCAAGAAATTTAATTTTGGTCACTCCCAAAGATTTCCAAATTTTTTCAGCATCTTTGTCTTTTGGAACATCTTTATCCCCTTTAAAACAAGTTACTGAAATTTTCTCTTTTGGTATTTTAAGTATTTTTGTTAGAAATTCTAGAGAATATTCTATTGATTCTCTTTTGAAATAATCTCCAAGAGACCAATTGCCAAGCATTTCAAAAAATGTGTGGTGGTAGTTATCTCCAACTTTTTCTATATCAACAGTTCTTATACATTTTTGAACATTACAAAGCCTTTTTCCTAAGGGGTATTTTTGCCCCAAAAGAAAAGGGACAAGGGGATGCATGCCCGCTGTTATAAATAGGACTGTTGGGTCATTTTCTGGAATTAACGAGGCAGAGGGGATAATTTTGTGGTCTTTTGATTTGAAAAATTCAAAATATTTGTTGATTAGTTCTTCTCTTTTCATAGTTTTTATACGCAGAGGAGTTTTAAAAATTGTTTGGAAAGATTAAAAATCTTTTTAAATAACACATTTCTTTTTAATTTGTCTCTGTAGCTCAGAGTCAGAGCGCGGCTCTCATGAGCAAGATTGAAGATCTTGCGAATTCACAAAAAATCCTCTGATTTTTTAGTGTATGAATAAAAGACTAATATTACTGAGAAAGGCCGAGGTCGGGGGTTAAATTCCCCTCAGAGACATTTATTTGATAAAAATTAGCTTTCTAATGCCTTAGGTCTATTTATTCTTTCTTGCTTTTTGTATCTTGTTAAATATCCCGCCATTTGATTTCTTAATTTTTTGCTAGGCATAGTGTTTCCCAATATCTTTTTATTTCTTTCAAAATCTTCTGTAAATTCTATTTCTTTATCTACAAATGCTTGGGCAGTTCTTTTTATTAATTTTGATTTAATTTTTCCCATAAAATATACTCTTTGTCTTGGTATTTAAGGATTTTGGTTTAAAAGATTTAGAATTATCTTTCAAGGCTCTTTAATTTATCTTTTATTTCTTGAAGCTGGATTTCTATTTCATCTGTATATTTTTTGGTGGGAAGTACTTTTGTTATTTTTGGTTCTGTTATCTTTTCTTCAGTTATTTGTTCCTGGCTTAATATCTTTGGAATTTTGATTGTTGGGAGAAGCGCTTGTACTTTTCTTAAATCTATAAGAATCTCTCTTAATTTTTTGTGATAATCTTCTTTTATTTCAAACTCTTTTGATCTAAATTCATGATATTTTTTGATTATTTTTAATGTTCTTAGGAGATCTATTTCTGAAAAGAGTATATCTTTTTTTGATTGTAAGGCTTCTCCGTAATCTAGTTTTATATGAATAAAATTTTCTTCTTTCATTTTGAAGTCTCTCTTTTTTTAATTAATGAAACTCTTTGGTTTGTTTTCATTCTATTTTAGAAAAAATATCTCTATCGACTTTTTCTATTTGTGTTTTTACTGATTGTATTTCCAGTTCCCACGCTCCCAATTCTTTTTCTTCTTGTTCTTTGATTTTTCTAATTTCCTTTAGCATTCTTTCTAATTCAGATACTTTTTCTTTTGCAGCTGTAAAAGTCTTTAATGCCTGTTCAAATCTATCTATTCTAATAAACACCGGTTCTTTTTTCTCAAATTTTTTTATTGGTTCTCTTGATTCCTCCCCCCTCATTTTGCGCGGTTTTTCATATTCTATTTCTTTTGTAACTGGAAATTTTAGAGATTCTGGCATTTCTAACATTTCATAATCCTCTTCATCTTCATCTGCCAGAATCTCATCACCTTCTTTTTTCCCAGCAATAGCATCTTTGATAGCATTTCTAGAAAATCTTTCTCCAAAAGAATTTGTTGGAAATTTTGGTAATTGAGGTAATGATTCTTCCTCAAAATCTAATTTTGGGAGTTCAGGAAGCTCTGGTAACTCAGGAAGAGAAATTCTTTCTTTCCCCTCTTCACCCTTTTTGTTTTTATTAAACCACCCCATTTTAATGATTATATCTTAATATATATAAAATACAAGATAGGTTTAAAAACTTTTATTTTTTTAGTTTTTATGACCGAAAGGTATTTATTTGGACTTTTTTTAATATTGCAATGCTAAAAAAATTTCTTAAAGAAGTGATTACTCTTATCGTCGGGAAAGCTCATGAACAAGTTGCTGATTTATTAGATAATGAAAAATACATAAACGAGTTTGTTATCGCAAAAAAAATGGACATTACAATTAATCAAGCAAGGAACATTCTTTATAAGTTAGCAGATCAAGGGTTAGTTTCTTCAATAAGGGAAAAGGATAAAAAAAAGGGATGGTATACTTATTTTTGGAAAATTGAAGTTTTAAAGAGCTTAGATTTTCTAAGGTTAATTCTGGAGAAAAATATTTCTCAAATAGAAAATCAAAAAAATAGCAGGGAATCTAAACAATTTTATGTGTGTGAAAGATGTAATATAGAATTTAGTGAAGAGAACGCCCTTCTTAGAAATTTTATTTGTAACGAGTGTGGGGAAGTTTTTTCGTTGAAAGATAATACTAAGGTTCTAAAAGAATTAAATAGACATCTAGAGAGATTAAATAAAGATTTGGTTTTAGTTGAAGAAGAGATTGCAAAAGAAAAAGAAAGAATAGAACAAGAGAGAAAAAAATATTTAATGAAACAAGAAA
>Ga0315295_10006334_pt1 | contig 10101 bp, 7 predicted proteins | sample YL17G14_0_MG_FD_204453 | JGI IMG/M metagenome (GOLD analysis project Ga0315295, IMG submission 204453) | Sediment microbial communities from Yellowstone Lake, YNP, Wyoming, USA - YL17G14_0 | ecosystem: Environmental > Aquatic > Freshwater > Lake > Sediment | place: USA: Wyoming | collected... | reverse complement strand
CTGCCCATGCTGCCGCACCGCCTATCCAACGGCATCTGCAGCCTGAACCCTGACGAAGACCGGCTCTGCATGACGGTAGCCATGGAATTTGACAGCCAGGGGGGAATGATCGACGCTCATTTTTGCTCCAGTGTAATCCATAGCCATGCCCGTCTCACCTATACCGCGGTCAAGGAAATGCTCCGGCAGGATAGCCAGCAGATCATAGACCGCTATCCTTCCATTTACAAAGATCTTCAGGCCATGGCCGAGCTTTGCGCGACCCTTCGAGCCCGAAGAATGGAACGAGGCTCCATCGATTTTGATTTGCCCGAGCCGGAAGTGATCCTGGATGTGCAGGGACGGATTGAGGAGATTGTACGGGCGGAAAGGCACATCGGCCACCAGATCATCGAGGAATTCATGATCGCGACCAACGAAGCCGTAGCCCAGTTTCTTGCCCAGGGAGGAAACCCCGCCTTGCATCGGGTGCACGAGCCGCCGGATGAGAAGAAAGTTGAGGAGTTCAAAGAATTCGTCGCCCACCTGGGCTATCGGTTCTCTCCGAAGGGCAAACTTCAACCCAAGGCCTTCCAGCGGCTTCTGGAACAGGTCCGGGGGAAGCCTGAAGAGAAGTCGGTGAATTATCTCCTCCTCCGCTCCATGAAGCAGGCCCGCTACTCGGAGAAAAGCCCGGGCCATTTCGCCTTGGCCTCGGCCCATTACCTCCACTTTACTTCCCCCATCCGCCGCTACCCGGATCTGATTGTCCACCGGATACTCAAAGAAGTACTCCGGTACGGTAAGATGACTGAAAAGCGCCTCCAGCGCTGGAAAAATAGACTCCCGGAGATCGCCGAGCATTCATCCCAGAGAGAGCGGGTGGCTATGGAAGCCGAACGGGAGATTGTGGACCGGAAGAAGGTGCAGTTCATGAGGGACAAGGTTGGACAGGAATTTAACGGGTATATCTCCGGGGTTCTTCCCTTTGGATTCTTCGTGGAGCTGGAGGATTTTTTTATTGAAGGGCTGGTCCATCTGACTCGGCTTCCGGAGGACCGCTACCAATTTTTGGAAATGAAGCACACCTTAATTGGAGAGCGCAGCAAAAAAGCCTTCCGTCTGGGGGATCGGGTGCGAGTGAGGGTAGACGCAGCCAACCTGGAGCGCAGACAGATTGATTTTAGCCTCCTGCAGTGATATACAACAATTATGGAAGTGGTCCGTAAAGAAAAAGATTTCAAACGACCTTTCAAAAATCCGGTCCTGACCATCGGAAATTTCGACGGCGTGCATCTGGGGCACCAGCGGATCTTCCGGCTGGTCAAAGAAAAAACCCAGGAGATCGGGGGAGAATCCGTTGTCTATACCTTTGAGCCCCATCCCGCGGAAGTACTGGCCCCGCAACACAGGCCCCTGCTCATCACCCCTTTAGAAGAGAAGCTGCGGCTGATAAAAGATCAGGGGATTGACGTGACCATCCTGGCAAATTTCTCCGACAAGTTTGCCAGCCAAACGCCGGAGGATTTTGTCAAGACCATTCTTTATGACCAGATCAAAATCCGCCAGGTTTTCGTGGGGCACGATTATACATTCGGCAAGGACCGCAGGGGTAACATCGCTCTGCTGAAGGAATTGGGCAGGAGGCTCGGGTTTAATGTGGAAGTGGTGGAGGCTGTCCGGGTAGGGGGGCTAGTCGTCTCCAGCACCCTGATCCGGGAACTCATCCAGAAGGGGGAAATGCGGGAGGCGGCAAAGCTCTTGGGGCGGAATTACCTTTTCATCGGCCAGGTAATCCAAGGGCACGGCCGGGGGAGCAGGAAGCTGGGGTTCCCCACGGCCAATTTAAAACTCGCTGGGACCCTCTTTCCCAAGCCCGGGATTTATGCGGTCTGGGCCATCTACGAAGGAAAAAGATACGCAGCCGTGGCTAACCTGGGCTGGAATCCTACCTTCCACGATCAAAAATTCTCCATTGAAGTACATATCCTAAATTTCGACCGGGACATCTACGGCCGTCCCTTGCGGGTAGAGTTCGTGGAACGCCTCCGCGACGAGGTTGCCTTCCGCGGCCCCGAGGAGCTGATCGCCCAGATTAAGAAAGATGTTTCCCAGGCGCGGAAAGTCTTGCAGGTGGCCGGATCTAAGGCCTAAAGATTTTGCCGGCGCGAATTCATTCTCTTTTATCCATTCCAGGAAGCATCGGAGTAGGGAATCCGTTCGAGAAAAATTCGGCAATAAGCCGGTCGATTCCACGATAAGGAGCAAATTATGGCATTTACACTTGGACCGAGGAGAGGGATCTATATTGATATAACCCAGGCGATAAAAACGGAAGGGAAACGGCCCTCCGCGGAGGAAATAAAGTATTTCGAGACCTTTGACCTGATCTATCGTTCCCTATGCGCACTGCTCTACAACTATGTGCCAACTTCTGGCCACCCAGGCGGGTCGATATCCTCTGGGCGTTTCGTAGCCGGCATCCTTTTCGACGCCATGGACTATGATGTTTCTAACCCCGACCGGGAAGACGCCGACCTCATCTCTTACGCCGCAGGACACAAGGCCTTGGGACTTTACGCCATTTGGGCCCTGCGTAACGAGGTGATGCGGATTGGGGTGCCGGAACTGCTGCCCGGGAACGAGCGGCACCAGCTTCGCCTGGAAGACCTCCTGGGCTTTCGCCGGAACCCGACGACCAAAACACCGCTCTTTCTTAAATTTCATGCCAAACCGCTTGACGGCCACCCGACTCCGGCGACACCTTTCCTGCGACTCTCTACTGGCGCATCGGGTGTGGGAGTGGCCTCCTCGCTCGGGCTGGCCTTCGGCGCAATGGATTACTACAGGAAGGCTGCACCGCGCGTCCATATCGTGGAAGGGGAGGGGGGCATGACACCGGGCCGCGTCAGCGAGGCCCTAGCCGCAGCCGGCACAGCTTCCTTAAAGAATGCCACCCTCCACGTGGACTGGAACCAGGCGTCCATTGACTCCAACCGGGTCTGCCGGGATGGCGATGTGCCCGGCGATTACGTTCAGTGGAATCCTTTTGAGCTGGCATACCTGCATGATTGGAACGCTATTTTTGTCCCGGATGGTCTGGATTTTGAACAGATCCTCACCGCGCAAAGAACGGCCACCGGGATCGGGAACAGCCAGCCCACCGCGATCGTCTACCGGACCAAGAAGGGCTGGCAATACGGCATCGAAGGAAGAACCTCCCACGGGGCGGGGCACAACCTTTGTACCGATGGTTTTTATCAGGCCCTCAAACCGCTCCTCGACATTGCGGGGGGCACACTCCCCCGATGCGAAGCGGCCCATCAACGCTGCCAGAGCGGAAAAGAAAAGGAAGTCATAGAGGAGTGCTTCTGGGAATCCTTAATGACCATACGCACCGCTCTGGAAGAGAACCGCCCGGCAGTGCATGCCCTGGCTCGAAGACTCTTGGACGCACGCGACCGCCTCAACATCCGAGACCGCAAACCACGCCCCCAAGCTCCTGCCGTTCAATCCATCTTCGATACGGCAACCAGGACCGAGGGCACCATCCCGAAGGAACTGATTCTGGCTCCCGGCAAGGCAACGACCCTCCGGGGCGAGTTAGGGCGGGCGCTTCAATATTACAATAAGACCAGCAACGGTGCGATTTTGACGGCGGCGGCGGACCTCCTGGCCTCGACCAGCGTCAATACTATCGCCCAGGGTTTCCCTGAAGGGTACTACAATGCCGAAACCAACCCAGGCGCCCGGCTTATCTCCGTCGGGGGAATCTGTGAGGATGCCATGGCGGGCATCCTGTCCGGCCTTTCTACCTATGGATACCATTTGGGCGTTGGTTCATCTTACAGCGCGTTCATCGCTCCTTTGGGCCACATCGCCGCCCGCCTGCACGCCATCGGCAACCAGGCCCGCCAGACGATCGCCCAAGAGCCCTACCGCCCTTTTATCCTTGTTTGTGCCCATGCCGGCGTCAAAACCGGGGAGGACGGGCCAACCCACGCCGATCCCCAGGCGCTGCAGCTTCTCCAGGAAAACTTTCCGCGGGGCACGATGATCACCCTCACCCCCTGGGATCCCCAGGAGATTTGGACTCTTCTCTCGGCCGCTCTGGCTAAACGGCCGGCGGTGATCGCTCCGTTTGTTACCCGACCTAACGAAATTGTCCTTGACCGTCAGGCTTTAGGCCTGGCCCCCGCCACTACAGCAGCCTCGGGCGTCTATCTCCTCCGCCGGGCAGAAAAAAAGAGCAGAGGAACCGTGGTACTCCAGGGCAGCGAGGTCGCTTACGCTTTTATCCAACAAACGATGGGGCTTCTAAATAAGGAAGGGATCAACCTCGACGTCTATTACGTGGCCAGTGCTGAACTTTTCGATCTCCTTCCGCGCCCGGTCCAGGAACAGATATATCCGGGAGCCCGGGCGAAGGAGGCCATGGGGATCACCGGCTTCACATTGCCCACGATGGATCGCTGGATCCGGTCCGACCACGGACGTCAGAGTACGCTCTACCCCTTTCAGAAGGGTCACTATCTCGGAAGCGGCCAGGCCGACATGGTACTGGAAGAGGCGGGGCTCGACGGGGAAAGTCAGTTCAAGGCAATCGTTCAGTATGTGAAGGAAAGAGGATAGAGGGACGAGCCCCGATCTTTCGACCGGGGCTTTCTTCCAGCTTATCGGCTTGATTGCTCTAGTACTTAGTTGCGAAAATTCGCCTTATTTAACCCGGAAAGAATTTTTACCCGCCTTGTCGTGGCCCGCGGGCCTGGGAAAGTCCGTCAAAATTACGCTAAATTCTGCAACTTGGCACTAGGTCAGGAATTCGGCGACCTTGGCCATCCCTTCGTTGATTTGTGACACGTCTATGCCCGAGTAGGCGAACCGGACGTACTGCTGCGTCTCTCCGGGGAGCGGGCGGCCGAAGTGGCGCCTCGTGCAGAAGCTTACGCCGGTCTCGTGCAGGCACAATTTACGGAATTCCTCTACGTCTTTCACGCCCTTGCGCTGCATCGCTCCGGTCACGTTCGGAAACAGGTAGAAAGTGGCCTCCGGTTTGAAGCACTTTATGCCCGGGATGGCGTTCAGCCGTTCGACCAGCACATCGCGCCGCTCCTTGAGTGTAGCGATGATGGAGTCCGGTCCGGCATTGCTGCCCTGTAATCCGGCCAGGGCCCCATACTGGATGAAGTGGTTCGAGCACGATTCATCGTTTACGTTAATTTTGGAGATATGCTCGATGAACTTCACCGGGCCGACGGCCGCTCCCAGTCGCCATCCCGTCATGGCAAACTTCTTGCTGAACGTGTACAGAATGACCGTACGTTCGGCCATGCCGGGGAGACTGGCGATGGACATCGGCTCGCCGCTGTAACGGATGTCGAAGTAAGCTTCATCCGACAGAACAAAAAGGTCGTTCTTCACGGCCAGTCTGGCCAACTCCTCCATTTCTTCTTTGGGCGACGAGGCGCCGGTTGGATTCTGGTAATTGTTATAGATCAGTATTTTTGCCCCCGCCTGCATATCTTTGCGGATGGCCTTCAGGTCCAGAATAAAACCGTCTTTGCCTTCCTGGTAACCGTAAGGCATACCCACCCCGCCGTGAAATTCGATCTGCGATTCATAGATCGGGTAGCCCGGGTTTGGATACAGCACCTTGTCGCCGGGATTCATGGCCACCATGATGAACTTGCCGATGGTCGGTTTGCCGCCAGGCTGGATGGAGACATGATCGGCTGTTAGATTCAGTTTGCGAGATGCGGAAATATCCTTGGCCAGCGCCTCGCGCAGCTCGGGGATCCCGGCCGTCGGAGAGTATCCCGTCTTGCCTTTCTTCATGGCCTCGACGGCGGCGTCCATCACATTCGTCGGCGTGATGATGTTCATGTCCCCCAGGTGGAACGGATAGATTTTTTTTCCCTGCCGGGCCAGCTGGCTGGCCTCCAGCGATACGGCAAAGGCAGTCTCCGTTCCGATGCGGCTCATCCGTTCAGCGATTGGTATGGCCATCCGCAAATCTCCTTATTGGGTAAGACGCAGAAAGCTACTCCTCTGGGTGATACTTGAAGGAAATATTAACCCGGGCCCGGTAGGCAGTGACTTTGCCCTTTTCGATGGCCATATCCAGTTTGACGACCTCTCCAACTCTCAGGTCTTCGAGAGTCTTCCCGGCGGTTTCCACCGCATTTTTGGCGGCTTCTTCCCAGGAATTCTTGCTCGTGCCGACGACATCGATGATCTTGTAAATACTCTCCATCGCTACGCCCTCCTTTTCAGTGAATTTTGCTTTCCTTGAAGCAACCGGCAACCAGTTTAACACAAAAAAAAGAGCCATTACAAAGGAAAACTTTGCCCCGATTTTGCTTTATGAATCAGGGGGATTTATAATAGTGAGTAAGGCGATGAAAAAAGAGGGCCTCCTTTTCGAAAAGCTTGAAGAAAATAAGGTCCGGTGCAATACCTGCCAGAGAAGGTGCACGATTCCCGAGGGCAAGACCGGCTGGTGCATGACCCGGGTAAACAATCGGGGTGTTTTATACTCCGCTGTTTACGGGGAGGTTTCATCCATCTCCATCAATCCGATAGAAAAGAAGCCCGTTTTCCATTTCTTTCCTGGTTCGAGATGGCTTTCCCTGGGGAGCCTGGGTTGTAACTTCAGATGCCCTGGTTGCCAAAATTGGGAGATTGCCCACTGGCAAAAGGGTCCGATGCCTACAGAATATTTGCCTCCAGAAGAATCGGTCTCTAAGGCAAAAGCTGCAGGATGTTTTGGTATATCCTGGACCTTCAATGAACCGGCACTCTGGTTTGAGTATACACTCGACGGCGCAAAGCTCGCCAAAGCTCGCGGGCTTCATACAAATTATGTGACCAATGGGTTCATCTCGGAAGATGCTCTGGAGATGTTAGCGCCCTTTCTGGATGTCTACCGGGTGGATTTAAAAGGCTTCTCAGACAGGACATACCTGAGAATTGGCCAGACAGAAGAGTTTAAAGGAATCCTTCAGGTAACCCAAAAAGCCAAAGAATATGGGATGCACGTGGAGGTGGTCACGAATATCATCCCCGGATTCAACGATCAAGAGGCGGAGCTCAGGGGGATTGCCTCGTGGATCAAAAGCAATCTCGGCCCGGATACTCCCTGGCATATAACCAGGTTCCATCCCCATCACAAGCTAACCCATCTCCACCCTACCCCTCTTTCCGAGCTTGAGAGAGGATGGTCGATTGGAAAAAAAGAAGGGCTTCAGTATGTGTACTTGGGCAATGTTCCTGGCCACAAGCGAGAGAATACATACTGCCATCGCTGTGGGGAAAGCTTGATCGAGAGGTATGTCTTTGAGGTAATCAGAAACAGGATTTATGAAGGTCGGTGCCCGAAGTGCAAAACCCCGATTCCGGGGAGGTTTGGGGAAGAATAATGGCTCAGTGTAGATTATGTAATGCTACAAACAAGTCTATTTCAAAAGAGCTTGGCACATGCCTCAAATGTATTAGGGAAAGACCCGAAGAGGCCTTGCCCATTGCCATGCAGGCTCATAGAAAAAGCAGAGCAGCCTTTGGACTTCCAGCGGAGCCGCCAAGGTTCTCTCATGGGATTCCTTGCCATATCTGCGTGAATGAATGCAGGATCCCTGAAGATGGTTTGGGTTACTGCGGACTAAGAAAGAATATAGAAGGGAGCCTCAAAGGGATATCCCCAAAAGAAGGGAAGCTCTCGTGGTACCATGACCCCCTGCCCACAAACTGCGTTGCTGACTGGGTGTGTCCTGGAGGAACGGGTGCGGGCTATCCAGAGTATGCCATTTCTTCTGGGCCGGAGTATGGATATAAGAATCTGGCGGTATTTTTCCACGCCTGTTCATTCAATTGCCTCTCTTGCCAGAACTGGCATTTCCGAGAGGAAACCTTAAGATTCCGTACAACCCCTGTCGAGAGACTGGTCTCAGATGTGGATGAAAGGACATCCTGTATCTGCTTTTTCGGAGGTGACCCAACATCGCAGCTCCCCTTCGCGCTGGAAGCATCGAGAAAAGCCCTTGAGGTCGGGAAGGGAAAAATCATGAGGATATGCTGGGAAACGAACGGCTCTATGCATAAGGGCCTCCTCGATGAAATGATCAAACTTTCCCTGGACTCTGGCGGCTGTATAAAGTTCGATCTGAAAGCCTGGGACGAAAACCTGCACGTGGCTTTGACGGGGGTTACGAACAAGAAAACGATAGAAAACTTTTCCAGGATGGGAGAGAAGGTTGAGATGAGGCCCGTTCCTCCACTTTTGATCGCCAGCACCCTCCTTGTCCCTGGCTACATCGATGAGCAGGAGATACGTTCTCTCGCCGGGTTCGTCGCCTCCATCAGCCCGGACATCCCGTACAGCCTGCTGGGATTCTATCCTCATTTTTATATGTCCGACCTCTCCGTAACGACGAAGGCCTTGGCTCAAAGATGCCTGCAGGCGGCCGGAGAAGCGGGGCTTAAAAATGTGAGAATCGGCAACGTCCACCTGCTCATGTAGCGGGATTTTCTCGAAGATGAAAGATGTTAAAAACCTTAGAATTTAATTCTCTAAATTTTGCACTTTGAATTGAAGTTGAGGCAAATTTTCAGTGGGCTAACCTCTTACAAATCCTTGGCTCCGCGAAGAAGGTCCCACAATGACAGCCAGCGAGAAAGCAGATGATGGAAACTATTCTTCATCGAAGGAAAAAGATTCGTTATGAGTGGAGGCGCAGAATTTGTTCAGTAATGGAAGGCATCATCTCTTGGGTCCATCAATCTTTCTTAGGGGAAGGCCATAAGTAGGACATCTTGAACTGCTTTTTAACCTCCGAGAGAGCCTCTTCCAGGATTGAAAGTTGAGGAGGGGAGAGGGAAAAGGAAAATAAGCTTTTATTCACTTCGTCGCTGTCGGCGGCAGGAGCCAGCAGTTTTTCCAGCACAAAGGGCAGGGAAGTGAGAAAGCGGTAAGCTTCATCTACCTGGCGGAACTTCTCTGGCTGGAACTCGGGCGGGTAACGGCGAACCATTCGCTGGTAGGCCTGCTCGATTTCTTCTTTGCGGGCCGAAGGAGGAAGGTTCAATTGGATCAGCGCTTCTTCCCTGGTCATCTTGCACTCCTCCTCCCGGTTCTCTGCTTATCATGGATGAGGTGATTCATGATTTTTTCCCTGAGCGCCTGAGCTCGGCTTTCTCCGTCGGGCAGTCTTTCTCCCAGCAGATTGCTTATCCGGATCAGGAGATTCCCTTCCGTCACGGCTGGCTTTCTTCTTAAGAGAATATCCGTCAATTTTTCCAGAGTATCAAGCTTGGCTGTTTTCAAACCTTCGAATCTTTCTTCTAAAAAGAGGGAAAAAGCTTTCTCTATTTCGCCCAAAATCTCTTCTACGGGTAGCGGGAGAAATGAATCCACAAGGAATTTCTTGGCCAGAAGAGTTTGATTTCGGTTCTTTTCCAACTCCGGGATGATCCAGTCCAGCCCCATTTCCCTCTCATATCGTAAATTCAGGTAGCGTCGGAACCCTTTTTCGGTGAAATAACCTTCGGGAAAACAAGCGAGACCTTCTAGCAAGAGAGAAAAAGGGGCGTATGCCTTTAGCTCAGCCAGTTCACGCCGCCAGGCGTAATAACCTATTTTGAAATCCTCGACACTCAGCTCGGAAAAGAAGGCCAAGGGTCCCCGGGTTCTCTGGGTAACCGCATAAGTAATAAGGAACATCTGGAGTTCATCCCGGACCCTATCGACCAGCATGGGCATAAAGGCGGCATCCGTCCCTCCCACTTCCACTAACGCCCTCAAAGAGCCGACTTCGGGGAAAATAAGCTCGGGAAAAGAGTCAATAACCCACAAGATGTCCTCTTGGCTCAGCTCCAATTGGTCCTTCAATGAATTTTGGGCTTGCTTTTTCAAATCCCGATCCCGAATTTTTTCCGCAAGGATGAGGCCCAGGACGGCCATTTTCCCATTCCCCAGCCCGATGGCCGCCATGGGTCGCAAAAGGTCCATCAGCTGCCCCAAATCATCTGGATCCGTCCAAAGCAAGGGGAGATCTTTGAGGACCGAAGAGGCCATGACCTGGGCGAGCTCGCGTCTCTCGCGCTCCGGAAGGCTTTCCTGGCGGGCTG
>Ga0315295_10006331_pt1 | contig 10104 bp, 5 predicted proteins | sample YL17G14_0_MG_FD_204453 | JGI IMG/M metagenome (GOLD analysis project Ga0315295, IMG submission 204453) | Sediment microbial communities from Yellowstone Lake, YNP, Wyoming, USA - YL17G14_0 | ecosystem: Environmental > Aquatic > Freshwater > Lake > Sediment | place: USA: Wyoming | collected... | reverse complement strand
GCAGAATCGCCCGCGCTTGCCGGCGCGGCATTCAGGATGGGACCGCCTGCGGGTTTCGCTTCTACCGAATCTTTGCCATCAGGACCGGGTGTATAATCCGGTCTACCCAAGATCTCCGGGAAGCCACTGAGTTCGCCGGATCTGACCGTGATGCAAGTGTGAGGTGCGAAGTTGGACCGGAGATAAGTGTAGGTCCCGATGGCGAGAGACCCAAAACCGAGGAGCTTGGTGACCGGCGGGGCAGGATTCATTGGGGGTCACGTCACCGACGAACTGATCGAGCGCGGCCACGAAGTCGTCGTTCTGGATGACCTCTCTGGCGGGTTTGTGGAGAACGTCAACCCCAAAGCCAGGTTCGTGCAGGGCTCGGTGGTGGACGCCTGCCTGGTCAAGAGCCTGTTCCATGACCACAGATTCGACTACGTCTTCCATCTCGCCGCGTATGCGGCAGAAGGATTGAGCCACTTCATCCGGGTCTTCAACTACACAAACAATGTGATTGGCAGCGTCAACCTGATCAACGCCGCCGTTCGCTCCGCTTGCCGTTGCTTTGTTTTCACTTCCAGTATTGCGGTATACGGCCCGGCGCAGCTCCCCATGCAGGAAGAGACGCAACCGCGCCCCGAGGATCCGTACGGCATTGCCAAGTACGCGATCGAACTGGATCTGGAAGCAGCCAGGAAAATGTTCGGGCTGAACTATATCGTTTTCCGGCCGCATAACGTCTACGGCGAGCGGCAAAACATCGGCGACAAGTACAGAAACGTGATCGGCATCTTCATGAACCAGGTGATGCAGGACCTGCCCTGCACGATCTTTGGCGACGGCAGCCAAACCAGGGCCTTCACCCACATTTCTGACGTGGCGCCAGTGATTGCACGATCCGTGGATAGCGCTTCGGCGTACGGGCAAGTCTTCAACGTCGGGGCCGACACCCCGTACTCGGTAAGATACCTGGCGGAGCAAGTGCAGCGTGCAATGCGCCGCCAGACGGGCATCAAACACCTGGATCCGCGGAACGAAGTGCAACACGCTTACAGCGATCACGGCAAGGCACAGCGTGTTTTCGGCCGCACCACTCCCGTAACCCTGGAAGAAGGGCTGGCCCGAATGGCTCAATGGGTGCGGCAGGTTGGTCCCAGGTCTTCAAAAGAGTTCGAAGCGATCGAGATCGAGGAAGGGCTTCCCTCCACGTGGGTGGGCGGATGTACAAAGGCTTCAAAATCAGCGTCGTGATGCCTGCTTACAATGAAGCGGCTGGCGTCGAGCAGACGGTGTCGGCGTATCGCAGCCTTCCAGAGGTGGACGAAGTTATTGTCGCTGACAACAACAGTAGCGACGACACCAAGGCGCTTGCCGAGCGAGCCGGAGCCGTCGTGGTGCCTGAAGCGAAGCAGGGTTATGGCTACGCCTGCCGGAAGGCGCTGACGTCCGCCACCGGCGACTTCATTTTCCTAGTGGAATCGGACGGCACTTTCCGCGCCCCGGATCTCTACAAGTTCCTCGCTTACGCGCCCGAGTTTGACGCTGTATTCGGCACCCGCACTTCCAAGAGTTGCATCTGGAAGGGCTCCAACATGGGGCTGTTCCTGCGTTACGGCAACTGCGCAGTCGCAAAGCTGCTTGAATACCTGCACAACGGACCGTGCCTGACTGACGTCGGATGTACCTGTAAGATTTTCCGCAGAGAGGCGTTGCATGCCATCGCGCCGCGTTTCACCGTCGGCGCCAGTCACTTTTCGCCCGAACTGATGATCCTCGCCATACGCAGCGGGCTCCGCTGCGTTGAAATTCCGGTACACTACCAGCCGCGGCTCGGCCAATCAAGAATCACCGGGAGTTTTCGGAAAGCCTTTTTCTTGGGATGGAAGATGATCGCTATGATCATTCTCTATCGCTTCAAGAGTGTTCAGCGCCTTACTTTCGGCTCCGACGACAAAGCCCAAGCCGGCAACGGTTCCTAGCCGGCGGAGCCGGCCGTTCTGGCGGCGGCAAATCCCCGCGCTCCTGTGCCGCCCACACCCTCACCCAGAGCTGGTTTTCCACCTGCTCCACGATCACTTGCGCAGCAACCCAGGGATGGTCGCCCAGTTCGCTCAAGACGGGCGCTCCCTCACCAAAACGTTCCGCGCCCAGAGGACCAGGAAAAAGATCGTATTATAGACCGACAGCAGCAGCGCCATGTCCACCTTCTCTGCCACCATCCGATGAATCCCGCCCCCCTGAATGCCGTAGAACACGACCAGGTTGATGTTGGCCATCACAATCACTGTTGCGGCAAGCGATAGATAGCTCCTCTTCAGCCACACCAACACCACAGAAAGAAGCACCGCGAGAAAAAGATGATTTTCATGCACGCCGATATTAAAGATGAAGTAAGCCAGATACCCGATCAGCGAAAACCTCATGAGATTCTCAAACGTCTTCTCCTGGCGACAGAATGCAACCAGCGCAGTGACATAGGTCATAAAAAACATAGCGCGGGAAAACAGTGTTTCGCGAAGATATTTCACCATTATGATGTCCGGCCGCCCATCATAAAGATATCCATATCTGTCTGGAGCAAAGACGTGCAGCAAATATGTCAGAACCCAGTTGAAATTCAGGGCATCGCCGCTCAGGTACTTATGGCTCAAGGCCTTTCCAAAGGAGCGCCATAGGGGTGGCCAGCGGTAAACCAGTAGCACCGCAACGCCAATTACCAGGGCCGGCATCACTATTTCCCTCAGAAGCCGTCCCCATTTCACGGGCTTCCATTGCGGGTGTGGGTTGATATCCAAGACACAGACCGCGAGGAAGGGCGCCACAATGAGCGGCTGCCATTTGGTCAGGGTAGCAATGGCAAAGAACACGGTAAACCACACGAGCCTGCCTGCGCGCAGCGCCCAGAGGGAAAGAAGCAGACTGGGAGCGAAGTAAACGTCGAGATACCCCAAGGCCACGCTGTTCAACAGGAGTGAGACATGCAAGAGCAGGGCGCTCCAAAAGTCCTTGGTCCATAGCCAGAATACCAAGGAGGTGGCAAGAAAGAATAGCATGATGGACAACTTGAGTGCCTGGAATGGCGAGGCCCCCACTAAACGGAAACCTCGTACGGCAGCCAGCAATATGGCCGGGGTGAGAGGTGGGTACTCTGCCTCGTTGGCGGCGAAACCCTTCACAAGCCCCAGGCGATCAGCGTTGGCCGCCCAGGGGAGCCAGAATTTGGTTACGTCGAAGGTCCCGGGCGAGGGCAGAAAAAGGGCCGTGACCAAGAGCAGCAACAAGAGCAATAGAGCTTTCTGAAGGCGCATGGTTTTTCTGACCCCCTTCCCGGCCGGACGAGCATGAAGGCGGAACTGGTGCACCGCGGCCGTAACCAGAAAAGGGACTGGACGCTTGCGCCAGTGGGCCGAGCCGTCGTCTCCGGATGCGTACCTCAAGGGCGCGAATCGCCGAGCTGATGCCGTTGCGCCTCTGGCGCACCTTGAGCATCCTCTTACACAACCGTGCAGTTTTCAAGTGTCACGCAACCAGATGCGTGCTAAACCGGGAACCCAACGAAAACCTCGTGATCTCTAGCGAATCGAAAAGCGTCACTCCGCATTCGGGGCAAGCAACGGTCACGTTGCCCCGTTCAACGTTCCCTTGGCCGCCCGACAAGTGGTTTCCCGAGGCTTGCGAAGCGGCCAAGGTGCCCAATTTCACCTGGCACTGTGTGCGGCACACGTTCGCCACCAGAAGCAGCGTAAGCCCCTGATTGTGATGGTGCCCGGGGCGGGAATCGAACCCGCACGGCCCTTACGGGCCAAGGGATTTTAAGACTCATTTGTGCGATTCCTGCCCGATTCGGAAGCGTTTGAAAGACTTTGATCTGGAAGAGGAAACCCACAGCTAGCCCTGCTGTGGTTTTTCGTTTGTTTTGAGGGCTTTTGAAGGAATTTGTCACAAACCTTGTAACAACCGTCCAAACTTCAGTGCACGCCGAACGTGCAGAAAGGAAGAATCTTTATGGCGACGATCTTTCCAGAAGTGCAGGAAGCCATTGACAGGTTAAGGGCAACACAGGCAGGCGGGAAATGCTCAGCTTGCAGCTTTCGCCCGGGACCATGTTGTGGTGAGACAGCATTGGGGAGGCAGCGTTCTCGCAGCGGGAGGCCGGTGGCTGTATAATTCATGGTGCCCCGGAGGCCAAAACGGAAATCCCGGCCAGGATGAACATCAACGCCACAGGAAAGGGGTGGGTGTATGAGGCATTTGGCAGCGTTCCTCCTTCTGAGCGGGCTGGTGCTAGCTCAACAGGATCCGCGTGGGCGGATTGAAGGCCAGGTCACGGATTCGACCGGAGCAATGGTGCCGCGCGCGACTCTCAAGGCGACCAACTCCGAGACGGGGGTCACCACTCAAACTTTCAGCAATCAGCATGGTGTCTACGAGATTCCGTATCTGAATCCGGGAACCTACCGGCTGGAGGCGGAGCTGGTCGGCTTCAAGCATTGGGTGCAGCCTGTGGTCGAGGTGCGTACCGGTGAACGGTTGCGCATCGATCTCCGGCTCGAAGTAGGAAACGTCGCGGAATCGATCGAAGTGAAGGCCGAGACGCCGGTGCTCGAAAGCGTCAGCAGCACGGTGGGGCAGGTGATCACTTCGAAGCAGACATCCGAGCTCCCGCTGCGCGGTGGCAGTCTCGCCTGGCTCTACAGTATGGCTCCAGGGGTGATACTGCCCGGCCTGCCTGCCGGCGGTCCTTGGAACATCGAGCAGGCTTCCGCGGCACGCGTGGCCGGCGGGGGGCTCGGCAGCTTCGATTTCAACCTCGATGGCGTCAGCAGCAATTCGTACGGCGGGCGCACGGCGTTTGTTCCTCCGCAGGACATGGTACAGGAACTGCGCATCGATACCACGAGCTACGACGCGGCCATCGGCCACTCCACGGGCGGTGCAGTCAACATCAGCCTCAAGAGCGGGACGAACAGTCTTCACGGAACGGCCGGCGTCTGGGCGGCCAAGGGTCCGATGGTGACGCGGAACCTGTTCCTGAACAAGTTCATCTTCGATCCGAACACCGGGCCAGTGACGCCGCAGAAGATTGAGGACAACACACCGATCGATAGCTGGTGGCGGAACAGCTTTGCCGTCGGCGGGCCACTCGTGCTGCCGAAGATTTACAAGGGGCGGAACAAGACATTCTGGATGTTCGGTTATCAGGGACACAATCGCGCGCAGCCGGTGCAACAGACGGTGAGTGTCCCGACCGAAGCGCAGCGCAATGGCGACTTCTCGGCCTTGTTGCGGCTGGGGTCGCAGTACCAGATCTACGATCCGTACACCATCGCGGCTTCGGGGTCACGGTTCACGCGTCAGCCGTTGGCGGGCAATATCATTCCGGCCAGCCGCATCGATCCGGGTGCGCGCCTGATCCTCAAGTACTTCCCGCTGCCGAACAGCCCCGGTACCACCGACGGCCAGCAGAATTACACGGTTCCGACGCCGAAGACCCAGATCATGCACTCGCCGGTGGTTCGCATCGATCACAATTTCAGCGATCGGGAACGGTTGTTTTTCCGCTATTCCCATACGGATTTTTCGGGCCAGTTCGACCGCTACGTCAAGGACAGTACCGTACGTGGCCGTACCCGCCAACGGCCCCATCGGGGCGCCGCGCTTGACAACGTCTGGGTGATCTCGCCCGAATGGGTTCTCGATTCGCGTTACGGTTTCACCTGGTTTCGGGAGGTTCAGTCCTTTAACAATATTGGCTTCGACCTGAAGCAGTTCGGCTTCCCGTCAAGCCTGATCGCGCAACTCGACCCGCAGGCCATCTCGTTCCCGCAGGTCGTCGTCAGCGGGTTGCTGCAACTGGGGAACGACGGCGGCTTCCGCCAGACGTATTATTCACATAGCCTGCTCAATACCTTGAGTTGGACGAAGGGCCTGCACGCCGTCCGGTTCGGCGCCGACATGCGCCTTCTCTACGACAACAGCTACACGTACGGCAACGTCTCTCCGCGAATGAATTTCGATCCGACCTACACGCGCGGGCCACTGGACAACTCGACGGCTGCGCCTTTCGGGCAGGGACTGGCGAGCATGATGTTCGGCATCCCGACCGGCGGCTATATCGACCTGAACGATTCGCGGGCGGAATCGAGCCGGTTCCACGCTTTTTTCGTGCAGGACGACTGGCGCATCACCCGGAAACTGACGCTCAATCTGGGTTGGCGCTGGGAGATCGAAACGCCGACCAAAGAGCGGTACAACCGAGGCACGCGCGATTTCGATTTCGCGACGCCCAGCCCCATCGAGGCGCAGGCACGCGCCCAGTATGCCCGGGCAACGATTCCCGAAATTCCTGCGAGCGCCTTTCGTACCCTTGGCGGCGTCACGTTCCTCGGCGCAGGCGGCCATCCTCGCACCATCCGCGACCCCTACTACCGCGCGATCATGCCGCGCATCGGATTCGCCTACCAGCTCACGCCGCGAAGCGTGATTCGAGCGGGGTACGGAATTTTCTACTCGCTGCTCGGCGCGGACTTTTCCGATGTCTCGCAACCGGGATTCAGCCAGCGCACCAATATTGTTCCCACCAACAATAACGGGATCAATTATGTCGCATTCCTTGCGGATCCGTTTCCCAGCGGACTTGAGAAACCGAAGGGCGCCGCATCCGGGCTGCTGACGTTCCTCGGCCGCTCGCCGGGCTTTTTCTCGCCGGATGGACGCCGGCCCTATACGCAACGCTGGAACTTCAATATCCAGTTCGAGCCGATGCGGCGGACGGTGCTGGAATTGGGCTACATGGGCAGCCGCTCGGTGCGTCAACCGGTCAGCACGAACTTCAACGCCGTGCCGGCGAAATACCTGAGCACCTCACCGGTGCGCGATCAGGCAATTATCGATGCGCTTTCGAGCAATGTCGCGAATCCGTTCCGAGGATTGGACGGATTCCAGGGTGCAGGACTTTACACGGCACAGAACACGACGCGTAGTCAGTTGCTGCGGCCTTACCCGCATTTCACGGACCTGAATGCCAGTCTGCCGGCTGGTTTCTCCTGGTATCACGGATTCACCGCGCGACTGGATCGGCGGTTTGCACGCGGCTTCCTGGTTCAGGCCAACTACACGTGGTCGTCAACCATGGAAGCGGTGACGTACCTGAATGATACGGACCGTTCTCCGTACCGTGTCGTTTCCGATCTCGACCGGCCGCATCGACTCACGGTGAGCGGGGTCTGGGAGTTGCCGTTCGGAACAGGACGGTACCTGCTCAAAGGCGTCCCCGGCTGGGTGGACCAAGTGGTCGGCGGGTGGCAAGTGCAGGCGATCTACAACGCGCAGATGGGTGCGCCCCTCGCATTTGGCAGCGTGATCTATAACGGCTCGTACGATCAGATGGTCCTGCCGGCGGACCAACGGTCAATTGATCGGTGGTTCAATACAGACGGATTTGAGAAGAACAGCCGGAACCAACTCGCAAGCAACCTGCGTACGTTCCCGCTGCGGATCCGGGGCGTGCGTGAGCCAGGAATCAATCTTTGGGATCTGAGTGCTTTCAAGAATTTCCGCGTTCGTGAAGGAATCAAGCTGCAACTGCGCGGTGAAGCGGAAGGGGCACTAAACCATCCAAACCTGGGGACTCCGAACACGACTCCGACCAGCACACTGTTCGGATCGATCACGGCAACCTCCAGCGGAGAAGGCGAGAGAAGGCTCTTTGTGGGGTTGAAAGTTATTTTCTGAAATGGCTAGTGGTGAATGGTGAATGCCTAACCTTCACCATTCACCATTCACTCTTACTGTTGTCCGTAGTCAAAACCAGATCCGCAAGGCGGAGCAACGTTACGTGACGGTGAAAGTGGCTGTGGATGCGGGCTCGGGGGGGCGCGAGCAGGAAGGCGAGCGCCGATTTCCGCAGACACTCACCGAAACAGCGGTCCGGACAGAGGTCGACCGTAGCGTTGCTGGGTTGGCCTTCCTCGGCGAGACCTGCAGCCCGGTCCCCTTCGTCGGTGATTCCGGCGGCGGCAATCACGGAGTGCAAACGGGCTGCAGTTCTACGCCGCTTCGCGCCAGGAGTATCGATGATGGAGGCCACCCAAGCGTGCGCTGGCAATCACCGCCGCCTCCGGAGACGGCTTCTTCTCGACCGGCCGGCGATTCGGTGTGTCCTTACCGAGGCTGTCGTGAATACGATCTTCGTGAAAGTAGGAAACGTAATCACGAACGAGGCGCCGCAAGTGCTGTTCGTTCAGTGGGATCACGTGGTCCAGCATCTCGCGCCGACAGCCCCCCACCCATCTTTCAGCGATTCCATTTTGCCAAGGCGCCTGGACGCTGGTTCGCTTGGGCTTCAGACCCGTCGCTTTCAAGAAAGCGATGACATCGGTGGCAAACTTCGAGTCGCGGTCGAGGATGACGTATCGATACGGAGTTGCCTCGGGGAACGCTTCGCGCAGTTGTTGGACGACCCACTCTGCAGTCGGGTGTCGAGTAACGTTGCAGTGCAGGATCTTCCGACGTCCGTGCTGGATGACAGACAAGCAATAGAGCAGCTTGAAGGTCACCGTCGGGACGGTGAAGAAGTCGAAGGCCACGATCACCTCGCGGTGATTCTGGAGGAACGCCAGCCAGCGTTTGCCAGGGTCACCACGGCGGCGAATTCGCCGAAGATACCGCGCGACGCTCCGTTCCGAGACGACGAAGCCGAGCTTCTGAAGCTCTCCGTGGATCCTGGGCGCACCCCAGGTCGGATTCTCTTCCGCCAGGCGGTGGATAAGGGCGCGGATTTCACCGGTCGTTTTCGGTCTGCCGCCCGCGCTTGAACGCCACCGCCAGTACAACCGAAAACCCGCCCGATGCCAGCCGACCACGGTCTCAGGTTTCACGATGGCCAGAACCTCTGCCCAGCGGGTCCAGAGGCCACGCAGCAAGGTCCAGAACAACCGGTCGGCGGCACTCAAATTAGGGCGAGGCCGTTTCCGTTTGAGCACGGCAACCTGTTGCCGCAGGGCAAGGATCTCAAGGGCGGCGTCGCCCCGACTGCGGAAGAAGACTCGGACTGCGACCAAGAGAGCGAGCATGAATTCGATCATGAACTCATGGTTGTAGCATGCCGTAACGCCGCCTCGGCAAGCCAAAGGCTCCGGACCGCAAGTCGCTGATTCCAAACCGTCATGAGGTTTTGGCTACAGACGGCCATTCCGGCCCTTCGCGGCCCACGGGGTTCCAGTTGCCCCGCTTCATGGCCGCTCAAGTCGCTGCGTGAAAACAGCTACTTCTGCCACGGGCTGCCAGGCTGGTGTGCCATGCTGAAGACTTCCGGATATCGCTGGCCGATCACATGAAGCCCGCGTTCTTCCTGGGATCCGATTACAATATACGTTCCGGACACAGGAGTCGATTCGATGAATGCAGCGCGCAAGCAAAGCGTCAATCCCGTTTCCCGAAGGAAACTTATTTCCGGCGTCGCAGCGAGTGCCGCCGCCGCCGCCCTGCCTTCGTTCCTTTTTGGCCAGACAAAGAAACGGCCGCTGAGCGTTCTTTTCCTGATGTGCGACCAATACCGTCCCGACGCCTTTCGGCAGTATGGTGACCGGAATGCGATCACGCCGGTGCTCGACTCGCTGGCCGCCTCGGGAGTGGCTCTCCGGCAGACCTATTGCTCGACGCCGGTCTGCGTGCCTGCCCGCAACTCGATCCTGACCGGACGCTACAGCCACTCAACGGGCGTTGTGAGCAACGGGTATCGCGCCAACCGCGAGCAGCTTTCGTTTGCGCAGGTATTGCGCTCGAAGGGCTACAAGACCGCCTGCTTCGGCAAGCTGCACACACCCGGACGCGCCGACCTGGATTGGGATTTCTATGACGAAGGCAGGGAAAGGCAGAGAGGCAAGCCGCCCGAGGGAGCCGTGCTGCTTGAAACGGGCCTTTCTACCGATGGCCGCACTCCCATTGGCGCGCCTGATCCGTATCCCGAGGATCAGACGATGGAATGGCACGCAAAGGAGAACAGCATCGCGTTCATGAAGGAGAACCGCGACCGGCCGTGGCTCCTGCAATGCTCGTTCAAGAAACCGCATCCACCGTTCCAGCCGCCGAAGCGCTGCTGGGACATGATCGACCGCG
>Ga0315295_10006330_pt1 | contig 10104 bp, 8 predicted proteins | sample YL17G14_0_MG_FD_204453 | JGI IMG/M metagenome (GOLD analysis project Ga0315295, IMG submission 204453) | Sediment microbial communities from Yellowstone Lake, YNP, Wyoming, USA - YL17G14_0 | ecosystem: Environmental > Aquatic > Freshwater > Lake > Sediment | place: USA: Wyoming | collected... | reverse complement strand
CCGAATGAAATCCGTAGGCCACAGGGCCACTATCCAGGATGTCTGCCAGCGTTTGCAGTTGTTGATCCGACAGTTGGGTAGGACGACCGCACCGCTGTCCCTCCAAAATCCCTTCCATACCGTGCTGCTGCCAATGGTGCAGCCAGAGAGAAACCTTGGATCGGTGCACTTTGAGAACACTGGCAATTTCAGGAGCTGCTCGCCCCTCCATATTGAGGACCACGGCATGAAGTCTCCGTGCTACACGATAGGCCCCTTCCTGAGCTGCCTGTTTACACAATCGGATGAGCCTTTGGATTGTCCTTTTAGTTCCATGTATTCTTTTGGCCTTCATGGCATCTCCCCCTCAGACACCATGATACCATATGTCGCTTTATTTATGCAAGGCTATATAGCACTTCGATTTTGGTCAATATATCAGGTTATCAAATTAAACCCGAATTGAAGGAATTGTCTCCAAGATTTCTTGTCACGTGCCATCTAAATTGGGCTAACGAATAGAATTGGATGACCAAGAAAGGATGATATGTTTTCATATGCAATAAGAAGGGTTTTACTTTCAATTCCGATCTTGCTTGCCGTTCTGACCATCGTCTTTTTGTCAATAAGGGTGCTACCCGGAGACCCGGCTGCGGTGGTCCTCGGTGACTACGCTTCAAAGGCTGCCTTGGATACACTGAGGAAGACAATGGGGCTAGATAAGTCTTTAACACTCCAATATATCGATTTTTTGAAAGGACTAATACACGGGGATTTAGGAAAATCAATGATTACTGGTGTTTCTGTAACCAGAGACATTATTCGTGCCTTACCCTATACCCTCGAGCTCACTTTAAGTGGGATAGTCTTAGGACTACTTATAGGAGTGCCCCTTGGAATTATTACAGCTTGCCATAGGAACGGGCCTATTGATTACATTGGCCGGACCTTCTCCCTGATTGGGCAATCTTTTCCTTCGTTCTATTTGGGATTACTATTGATGCTGCTTTTCTCCATTAAGCTTAAACTCTTCCCTATCATAGGAGGAGGAAATCTGGGCAATTTAAAAGACACGTTATATCATCTGTTCCTCCCAGGGATAACTATGGGAATGATCATGGCTGCCTATGTAACCAGAATGAGCCGTTCAGCAATGCTGAATGTGCTTAAAGAAGATTACATTCGGACAGCAAGAGCGAAGGGCTTAAGGGAATCTATAGTGATCTACAAGCATGCCTTGAAAAACATTCTTATTCCCATAATCTCAATTACAGGAGTCTACTCTGTCATTCTGATCGGCGGTTCAATAATGGTTGAGATTATCTTCTCTCGTCCTGGCCTGGGGAAGATTATGGTTGGAGCAATGATGCAACGGGATTACATAGCCTTGCAGTCCACAATGGTGATCTATTCCGTGTTTGTAATTATTTTGAATCTTGTTACTGACCTTGCCTACGGTTTAGTTGATCCAAGAGTTAAATATTGAATAGACAGGGTGGAAACATTAGTGCCAAAACAAAACTCACAGCTACGGCGGGTAATTCAGACTTTTCTTAAGAACAAGTTATCCGTGGTCGGTTTACTGATCATATTTGTTTTAGTACCTGTTGCTATCTTTGCACCTTATATTTCACCGTATGACCCTACGGATCAAAACGTGTTTAACAAGTTGTCAATACCTAGTCATTCTCATTTCTTGGGTACTGACATGTTAGGGAGGGATGTTTTTTCTAGGGTTATCTGGGGTGCTCGGGTATCGCTTGTGGTTGGTGTTCTCTCTGTGTTTTTAGGAATGGTCATCGGTACAATGATGGGTATTATTGCTGGATACAAAGGGAAGAGAGTGGGAAATGTAATTATGAGAATTGTGGATATTTTAATGTCCTTTCCAGATGAAGTTCTCGGAATTATGATCATGGTGGTTATAGGGTCTGGATTATTTAATCTGATCATAGTCATTGGAGTTCTGTTAATTCCCCGGTTTGCACGACTTACCCATGGTCCAGCTTTAGTCCTTCGGGAAAGAGAGTTTATTGAAGCGGCTCGGGCTCTCGGGATGAGAGATTTAAAGATCATTTTCAGCCATATCTTACCTAACATTTTTGGGGAAGTTGCTGTTATGGGAGCTTTATGGATAGGCTTAGCAATTAGGCTTGAGGCCAACTTGAGTTTTTTAGGATTAGGGGTGTCACCTCCAATACCGACTTGGGGAAACATGATTCGGAGTGGGATTGATCACTTGAATAATGCTCCTTGGCTTTCGGTTTTTCCTGGCCTCGCTATCTTGATTGCTGTGCTTGGATTCAATATGGTTGGTGATGGGCTACGGGATGTAACCGATCCAAAGCTCCGCTATTAGGTATAGCATCAGCCAGCGGATTCTTCTGACCACGGCAATAATTGAGGATCGGGCACGGCCTTCAAAATTCTCTCGGGAGGAATGGAGGGCCGACCTTAGAATACATTTTATCGAAAACAGGGGACAGCCACCACAGTTCTTGGTCCGCCATCAGTTTGATTCTTCTGAGAGGATGGTCTTTCGGAACACGTCTTTCAGGAGAAAGGTAGGCCAGCATTGTAGGTTGTCCTTCATTGATTCCTCGAATGAATACCTCCGGTATTTGGATTACCGGCATCATAATATATTGCACACTCACTCAGATATGAAAAAGAGGAGCTTTTCCGCAACCTGGTAGAATTCTCTTATAAGCTATTTTGCGTCACTACTCAAACTGTTCAGAATGCAAGGCTGGTGAAATCTTGAGGAAGTGGGATGTATCTCTTGCATATGCCGCAAGGCCGAAAGACGAAGGAAGCCTGACGTGATCAACCATACCCTTCTGGAGATTAAAGATCTGAAGACCTACTTCTTCACCTATGAAGGCGTGGCCAGGGCTGTTGACGGCGTCAGTTATCAGCTGGCCAAAGGGGAACCCCTGGGGGTCGTTGGAGAGTCAGGATGCGGCAAGAGCGTGACAGCCCTGTCCATTCTTCGTCTCATTCCCGTTCCTCCTGGAAAGATCGTGGGAGGAGAGATCTTATTCAAAGGGCAGAACCTCCTTCAACTGCCGGAAGATGAAATGAGGAAGATCCGGGGAAACCGGATCTCCATGATCTTCCAGGAGCCCATGACTTCTCTTAATCCCGTTTTTACAGTCGGGAATCAGGTTCAGGAAACCTTCAAACTCCACCAGGGCCTCTCCAACAAGGAGTCTCTCGAAAAAACGGTCGAGATGCTGAAGTTTGTAAATATTCCGACCCCTGAGAAATGTGTCGCGCGGTACCCTCACGAGCTCAGCGGAGGGATGAGGCAGAGGGTGATGATCGCTATGGCTCTTGCCTGCCGGCCTGAGATCCTGATTGCCGACGAGCCGACGACGGCGTTAGATGTCACGATTCAGGCACAGATCCTAGACCTCATGACCAAGCTGAAAGAGGAACTGGGGATGACCATCATCCTGATTACCCACAATCTCGGTGTCATCGCAGAGATGGTGAGACGGGTTCTGGTGATGTATGCCGGAAAGATCGTGGAAGAGGCAAGAACCAGGACCCTCTTCGAAGATCCCCGGCATCCCTACACCATAGGTCTGCTGAAATCGATCCCCCGCCTCGGAGATAAGTTCCGGGTTGGAAAGATTCGTCTCGCTGAGATTCCGGGGGTCGTTCCAAGCCTCCATGATCTTCCCCCGGGCTGCAAATTTTCGACACGATGTCCCTCCGTCATGGGTCTCTGCAGGGAGAAGGAACCGGAGCTCAAGGAAATCGGAGAGGGCCATTATTACAGTTGCTGGTTGACTGAACGATGAATGAGAGAGCCGCATCCGTGAAGCCTTTACTCGAAGTCAAAAACCTGAAGAAGTATTTTCCCATCAAGGGGGGGATTTTTTCCAAGACCATCGGCCATGTCTATGCGGTCGATGGTGTCAGCTTCTTCCTCAATAAGGGAGAGAGTTTGGGACTCGTGGGAGAGAGCGGATGCGGGAAATCGACCACGGCCAGGGCAATCTTGAGACTGATCGAACCCACGGAAGGTGAGATCCTCTTCGAGGGGAAAGATATCTGCAAGGTGGATGACAGAGAGATGCGTTCCTTCAGAAGGCATATGCAGATTGTCTTTCAAGACCCTTACGCCTCCCTCGATCCCAGAAAGACCGTTGAGCGGATCATCGGCGAGCCCTTGGAGGTCTTCCACATTGGGACGAAGAAGGAGAGGAAGGAACGGGTGGCCTATCTTCTGCAGAAGGTGGGGCTCTATCCCGAACATGCCCACCGCTATCCCCATGAGTTCAGCGGTGGCCAGAGACAGCGGATCGGGATTGCCAGGGCCCTTGCCCTCAATCCGAAACTGATCATCGGGGATGAGCCGGTATCGGCTCTCGATGTCTCCATCCAGGCGCAGGTGATCAACCTCCTGGAGGATATTCAAGAGGAATTTAAACTCTCCTACGTCATTATTGCCCATGACCTGGCCGTTGTGGAGCACATCTGCGACCGGATCGCAGTGATGTATCTGGGAAGAATCGTTGAGATCGCTAGGGACAAAGAACTTTATACTTCTCCCATCCATCCGTACACCATCGCACTTCTTTCGGCTATTCCGATGCCGGACCCCAGTGTCGCTAAGAAGAGGATCATCCTCGAGGGAGATGTCCCGAGTCCCATGCATCCTCCGGCCGGTTGTCATTTCCACACCCGTTGTCCTCGTAAGAAAGAAATGTGTACAACGACCATTCCGCCCCTTACCGATATCGGGAGCGGCCATTTTGTGGCCTGCCACTTCGAGAAGGATTAAGGCTGAAGTTGAGGCTTAGGCCAGCGTTGCGAAAAACCCGACTAGAAAAAGTTCAGGCTCAGATCAAGGCCGAAATTGAGTAGCAGCAAAAAAAGCCAGAGAGGCAGGATATAAGAAGGGAGCACCTTACTATCTGAAGGTCATGTTGAGAGATAAGGACATTACTAAGAAATTTGACACAGATCGGCTGATGTATGACGGAGTGAAACTTTATCCACCAGGAATCGACTTTACTACAGTTTCAGCCTCTTCTACCATCAAGAATCTTATGGCTCTAGTGTTCGATATGAAAATTGTAACTCATTCTCCAGGTCCCAATGGCCTACCTGGTGGCTATCCGATTCGTCTTAGCGCAAAGGGCGCTGAGGTAGTGTTGCCCGAGGAGTTGAGTTTGGAAGAAGCCATTAAGATTAATGAGAAAGCCCAGTGGTATGATGGGGTAGCAATGATCGAGGACGATGGTACGGTTGTCTTTTCTGACTACGCGCCCCCGATTATGAAGGAGATGTTAGGTTTTGACTGCAAGCAATTTAAACCCTCCTGGGTTGATGCAAGGGCTCGGGAAATGGTTACCCTTTATCGTCAACTGGAAGAAAAATATCTTGGCAAGAGAGCGAAATAGGAGGTTGGATATGAAGCTTCTTGTTTTAAATCCTTTTGGAACTGGCAACTTCGATGATGCTGTGCGGGCTGTTTTAGAGAAGGCAAGACGCCCTGACACGAAAGTGGTAGTTGATCATTTGGCCAGGGGACCAACATTCTTTCGTTATATGTATTTTAAGTCATTGGCTGTGCCCGATATTGTTGAACGCGTCATCAAAGCAGAGAAGGACGGCTTCGATGGCGCATACATTGGTTGCAGTTTCGATCCGGGTGTCAAAGAAGCCCAGGAGGTCGTGGATATTCCGGTGGTAGGCGGGCTGGTTCCAGCGATCCATTTGGCACGTCAACTGGGACAGAGGTTTGGTTTTATCACCGATACCGAGCTTGCAAGAGCGAATACTTATGATCTTTTCAAGAAAGACAAGCTTGATGTCGAGTGTGTGGGTCTTAAATCCGTAGAAATGGGGATCGAGGAAGTTGAACGAAACCCCGAGAGAAATCGGAAACGCGTGATCGAGATTGCTCAACAACTGGTCCGTGATGGGGCGGATGTCATTGTGTTAGGATGCACGATCGTATCCGCCTTTTTTACAAGAGATCGGAAGAAGTTACCTACCAATTTATCAGGGATTCCCTTTCTTGACTCCAACGTGTGCTCTCTTAAGACGTTGGAGTTGTTGGTGGATCTACGTGAAAGATATGGTCTCACAGTAAGCCGAAAAACTTATTTTGCCAAGCCTCAGAAGGATGAAAAAGAGGCGTTCAAGAGGAACCGGAGGATCTACGGCTTGCCCGAATTATGAGCTTATGGGCAAAGATGAGTGATGACAGAATAAGTGCTGCGTCATGTTCTGAACGATCATCATGAAGGAAGTAAGTCATTAAGAATAATATGATAGAACCTTTCTAGGGATGGCAGAAGTGTAAGGGCTGTGAATAAATTGCACAACTTTGTTGCCATCCTCTCATTAAAGGAAGTTATGTCTTCCTAATAGTGTCCTGTTTAAGGAAGAACCTTAGGAGAGCGAGATTATGAAGATAACGGGCATTTTCGCTTATAGAGTGGAATTGCATCTAATTGAGGGAAACTACACATGGGCAGATGGAAAGCATGTCAATGTCTATGATAGCACGGTCATCCAGGTTGACACCGACGAAGGTATTACGGGATATGGTGAGGTGTGCTGCCCTTTGGCACCAGGGTACACACCTTTTTTTGCAGAAGGAGTCAGAGCAGGCTTGGCCGAAGTCATTCCCCGGATTCTTGGTGAGGATCCCACCCAATTGTCCCTAATCAACTACATTATGGATGCCACATTAACTGGCCACTATTATGTCAAGTCAGGGATCGACATAGCTTGCTGGGACATTCTGGGGCTTGCAGCGGACCTTCCTGTTTGTACGCTCCTCGGCGGACAATACGGGAATGATTTCCCTCTCTACCATCCAGTTACGCAGGAGGCTCCGGCAGATATGGTTCGAAGAGTCGCTGGGTACCGCGCAGAAGGTTATCAGAGCTTCCAACTAAAAGTGGGTGGCGCCCCCCATACCGACATAGAGCGCATCAGAGCGGTTGCGTCAGAAATTCGGCCAGGCGAGAAGCTCATTGCGGATGGCAATCGTGGTTGGCTGACCCACGAGGCCATGCAAGTTGTCAAAGCCCTTGATGATCTGGAGGTCTATATCGAACAGCCCTGTTCCAGTTATCAGGAATGTCTGGCCGTGCGACGAGCCTGTCGTCATCCGTTCATTCTTGATGAAAGCATTGAGACAGTCTCCGATATTGTACGCACCCGCTTCGACAATGCTGCGGATGTAATCAACATCAAGATCGCAAAGATGGGCGGTTTGACAAAGGCCAGCAAAGCACGTGATATATGCGTCGAACTAGGTTTTCCCGTTTGCATAGACAACACTAAGGGAAGTGATATAATCACAGCTGTTATGGCCCATCTTGCACACAGTACACCCCCTGATTTCCTCTTCGCGACGACTGATTTCAATAGCTATATGGTGGAACGGATTGCCGAGGGTGCACCCACGAAGCTCAACGGCAGGATGTCAGCGTCAAAAGCGCCCGGACTCGGTATCAGGCCAATCAAAGAGTATCTCGGGGCACCTGTGTTGAAGTTCCTCTTGTAGGGCAACCAGGGAACTTGACCCAAAGGAAATGGATTTCAATCTGTTTTTAACATCCTCAAAGAGAGCGCGGAAGTGATTGTTGCCAATGCCCGAGAAATCAAGAATGTCCCTGGCCGGAAAACCGACATCAAGGGCTGTGAATGGATTGCCCAGCTCCTTCCTTCACAAATATTGGTTATGTCGAAAATCTCTGCACGGAGATCGTTCTCCATTGATTTTTTCGGGTCTTTTGTTGCAGTCGCCTGAAGTTCGTTGTAGGTGACAAAACCGTCGAGAGGGTCATGTTGCCCCATGGACGGCACGAGAGGACGGGAGAGGTCTATACTCATTTTCCAATTCATACGCTTCGGACCACCGTAGGACAAAGCATAGACAAACCTGGCATGGGCGGGTTTTGCAGGCTCCACCGCCCATGTATTGAACTTCAAATCCCCTGTGACCCTGCTTACACGGTTGAGGGTATGCATCCACTTCGTCAGATAATGGTGGTACTGCCCATCCCGATCCCATTCCAGACGTTCGTTAAAAGGATCATTGGACCCACGTTCCTGCAATTGCTTGCCTATCCTCAATCCCCCTTTGGTGGGATGCAACCTGCCGTCCTCTTCATCGAGGCCACTGATCCAGCCGGTCCTTGAGTCGTCTTTGCGGTGGCGGCCGAGTGTGTCGTGAACTTGATCAACGAGCTTCAGTGCCAGATCCTTGAATTCCTCGCCCCCGGTCTCCTGATAAAGGCCAAGAAAGTTGCAGACCGCGAATGCGTCGGTCCATAAGTAGCGCCGCGGCCGCACCAGGGAGTGAATCTCAACGAAGTTAGCGTCACTCTCTATTATAATGGGCAAGCACTCTACCAGGGCAAGGGGGCGGAGGCTATGGGCGATCAGTGGAAAGCCGCCCTGTGGATGATCAATAGTGTTGTGGAGCAGGGATACAGGATTGAACCCGGTCATATCCTCATCACGGGTGCCCTCGGTCAGATGGTTCCTGGGAAACCTGGCCAATATGTCGCAGACTATGGAGATTTCGGAAAGATTTCCTTTGAGATCAAATAAGGAGGGCGAAGCCAGCTTCAGCATTCAGAATCGTCACTCTTTGCAGATAAAGTAGACAAAAAAGAATCTAATTCAATTTTCAGAGAGGCAGGGTCATTTGGGCCCTGCCTTATTTGTTTGTTTCGAATAAGCGTCATTCTGTAGAAAAGTTGCAGAATGACGCATGAAGAACTAAGCCGCGTGTCGCAAGCTATGGCGATTCAATCCGATCTTCTTTGATTTTTCTATTGACAAGCAGGTGGATAAGGAGCCTTGTTAGCCCTTTTGTAACGATACGGGTTCGTTACGGGCGCCGATATCTTTACAAACCGGTTTACGGATGGATGAGAAGAGCGGGGATGAGTGATTTTGGGCAATAGGGGGCCGTGGCGAAACAGGGAATGATTTTCGCAAGGAACTGAAACGATTGTTTGTACCGTGCTCAGAGGAATCATCTGAATAACTCCGGTGGACTGTTGCATCGATAGGGCAGTAGAAGTTCCACTCTACACATTCTTCCTTTCTGACAGACGGGGCAGGTAGTGACATCGATCCCGCAGATCCTGAGCAACTGCTCCTGCCAGGTTTCTATTCTGGCCTTTTCTTTTGTTACAGGTTTACCACTGTCTAACATCTTACGGCATGCCGCAATGTTGTCTTTGCGTTTTCTGTTTGCCAACAGACCAAAGTGGCGTATCCGGACATAGCGAGCAGGCAAGACATGGAGAAGGAACCTTCTGATAAACTCGCCTGCCTTGAGCGTCATGGTTTTGGGGCGGTTATGGTCTGCATAATCTCGCCATAGAAAAGAGACATTGCTTCCCTGGTTGGAGAGGATGCGGTTATTGCTGATGGCGATTCGGTGAGTATATCTGCCCAGGTACTGAAGAACACCTTTGGGGCCATCGAAGGGCGGTTTGCAATAGACGACCCAGTTCTTGTGGTAGAGGTTTTTTCTGAAGGTTTCGAAGTCTCCGGGATCCTTGAGATGACTGAGACTGTCGGGAAAGACAAGATCATCTTTTTTGAAGTAATCTTTGAGAAGATCAAGGAACTTGCCTCTGAACAACGCGGAGATCACCCTTATGGGAAGAAAAAATCCTCTACGGTATGGTATCCAGGTGCCATCGGAAGAGAGGCCTCCCCCCGTGACGATACAGTGGAGGTGGGGATGGTCCATGAGGTTCTGACCCCAAGTATGGAGAATACCGATAACTCCTACCGTTGCACCGAGATGTTTTTGGTCCTGTGCGAGTTGCGTGAGTGTCTCGGAGGCAGAGCGAAAAAGCAGATCGTACAGGACCCTCTGGTTCAGTAAAGCCAGATGATTCAGTTCCGAGGGGATGGTGAAGACGACATGGAAGTATTCAATGGGCAGAAGATCCTCACTGCGAGCCTCGATCCATTTCTCTTTCCGTAAGGTCTGACATTTGGGGCAATGCCGATTCCTGCAGGAGTTATACGATATCTCCACATGACCGCAATGGTCGCACTGATCCCTATGGCCGCCAAGGGCAGCGGTTCTGCATACCTCGATGGCGCGCATGACCCGCA
>Ga0315295_10006329_pt1 | contig 10105 bp, 10 predicted proteins | sample YL17G14_0_MG_FD_204453 | JGI IMG/M metagenome (GOLD analysis project Ga0315295, IMG submission 204453) | Sediment microbial communities from Yellowstone Lake, YNP, Wyoming, USA - YL17G14_0 | ecosystem: Environmental > Aquatic > Freshwater > Lake > Sediment | place: USA: Wyoming | collected... | reverse complement strand
CGAATTATCCGTGAAAACGAGCCTGGTTCAGGTCTGAGAACGATTATGCGTATCGGTAGCGCAGGCGAAAGACTTGTGTCCTATGCCTGCGTGACAACTGAAACATATCGACATTTCGGTAGGCTTGGTCTTGGTGCGGTGTTTGGAAGTAAAAAGCTGAAAGCTGTTGTGGTCTCTGGAAAACGTTCACTTAAAATTAAAGATAGTAAATACTACCAAAATTTGTACGATGAAGTGTATAATTCTGCTGTTAATTCCCCAGTTATGCAGAAATATCATGATCTTGGGACTGCTGAGAATATACTACCTTTAAATGAACTCGGTGGTCTTCCCACGAGGAATTTACAAACAGCTAGGTTTGAGAATGCTTCAAAAATCTCAGGAGAGGTGTTCGCTCAGGAATATCTAGGTAGACGACTTGCGTGTTCTCATTGTCCTATTGGCTGTATTCATATTGCCGCTTTAAGAGAACCGTATGGGGATGAACGGTACTTTTACAAGACTTCTATGATTTGTTATGATTATGAACCGATGTATGCATTAGGAACAATGTTGGGGATATCTGAACCTGAAGGTTTCTTTAAATTGATGGATCAAGTGGAAAAAAGAGGACTTGATTCGATGAGCACTGGTGTGGTTTTAGCCTGGGCAACTGAAGCTTTAGAAAAGGGTATTATAACTGAGACGGAAACAAAAGGAATTAAGCTTCGATGGGGGGATTACAAGAGCTATATCGAAGCTGTAAAATCTATTGTTGACAAGTCAGATGGTTTTTATGAGGCTCTTGCTCGTGGTGTTGAATATGCTTCTTCTAAGTATGGCGGAAAGGATTTTGCACTTCATTTTATGGGTAATGAAATGCCAGGATATCATACTGGACCGGGAGCGCATGTAGGCGTGTTTATTGGTGCTCGTCATAGCCATCTGGACAATGCAGGGTATAGTATCGATCAAAAAATTCTTGTTAACCGTACACTTACGCCTGAGGAACTTGTTGAGAATTTATTGAAGGAGGAATACTGGCGTCAAATCCTATCAAGCCTTGCTGTTTGTTTTTTTGCTAGAGGTGTGTATACAGCAGATATTGTGTTAAAAACATTACAAACTGTAGGATATACTCTTACTGAGAATGATCTTTATAAAATAGGCGAGGAGATACATCGTGAAAAATATAAATTTAAAATCCGTGAAGGTTTTAACTTTGATGATTTTCATATTCCTAACCGTATTTTTGATACCCCAACACCAATTGGTAAGTTTGATAGAGATTTTGTTCTAAAAGCAGTAGAAATTATAAAAAAGAAAATTTCCTAACGAAAAATTTAATATTCAACCATCAAATCTACGAGAATTTTATTCCCGTACCGAAGATTCTGGAACATAAATTTACAAAGTTTTAGGGTTCAAATCTCTTTTTTTTACCATAGTGTATAATTCGATATATAAATAACGTTTTTCTCCTGTAAAAAAACAATGCTAATTATTGGCTCGAGGGGGGAGATTCGGACTCGTATTTGTTAACAAATTTGTTAACATCATATCTGTTGCAGAAGTTTTTTGATTTTATATGTTCCCGTCGGGAAAGGAGCACGAATTTTCCAGTAAAATGCAGGGGACGTGATTTTGACCCCAAGTTCAAATCTCATTCTTACCAAAGATGTTAATTTAAATAGTTAAAATATTCTCATTTAGGAAAAGGAGCAACTAGTGAGATGAAAAACCCGGCAATAATTATTGAAAACCTCCAGAAAAAATTTGAAGATGTAACAGCTGTGGATGGTGTCAGCTTACAGATCGAGGAAGGAGAATTGTTCGGATTGTTAGGACCTAATGGTGCCGGCAAAACAACAATCATAAACATACTTTGTGGCTTGATAAGACCCACAAAAGGATCATGTAAGGTTGGAGGCTATGACGTTCAACCAGATATTGTGAAAGTGAAGGATCTAATAGGTGTCTGCCCCCAAGAAACCGCAGTCTATTCTTACTTAAAAGGTTCAGAGAATGTAGATCTCTTCGGAAACCTGTATAGCATGAACAAACAAATACTCGATGCAAGACGCGCCATGTTGTTTGAAACGATGGGGCTTACTTCTGAAGCGAACAGACAAGTAGGGAAATATAGTGGTGGCATGAAGCGACGCCTTAGCTTAATTATCTCCTTAATTCACGACCCACGGATTGCCTTCTTAGATGAACCTACGGTGGCAATGGATCCACAAACTCGCCATGCGGTCTGGGACTTCATAAAAGATCTAAAAAAGAAGGGAAAAACCATCATACTCACCACGCATTACATGGAAGAGGCTGAGGAGTTGTGCGACCGAGTAGGCATCATCGATCATGGGAAACTGATTGCACTAGATTCTCCAAGAGAATTGATTTCAAGAAATAGAGTCAAGAATTTAGAAGACGTCTTCATCAAACTTACTGGACGGAAGATTCGGGAGGAGGTATAGATGAAGCTTCAACGAATGGTCGCCTTAACGAAAAAAGAACTGAAAAAAACCATTCGACAACCCGCTGCCCTATTCATGATTTTCCTATTCCCTGTCGTCTTTGTCTTTGCTTTTGGCGCCTCCTTCGGTGGTTTAGGAGGTGGACAACCAGTCTATCAAATAGGAGTAGTCAACATGGATCAGATAACACCATCTCAATCCTCACTACTATTCATTGATGCACTAAAAGACACGAATATCCTTAGTATCCAGACGTATGACGATAATCAGACTGCCCAAAATGAACTCTCCCAGGGTAGGATTCAAGCAGTAGTGATAATCCCAGCAACTTTTAACCAAAGCCTTGAATCGTATAAAACGGCACCAAATGACCCGAGCAAGTGGACAAATACCAGCGTCTCATTATATCTAGACAAAGGATCAATCATCGCGACCCAAGCAATACCACCGATTATTCAGCAGATTCTCACAGCGTATATTGGTCAGAGTCAACAAGTACTTCCAAGTCCAATTAACCTCAAGACCACCTCACTAGAAGTAAAGCAGACATCCAGCCTCGATTTCCTAGCACCAGGCATGTTCACCTTCGCTTCCATATTCCTTATAATGATCGTTGCGGGGTCCTTCACAGAAGACCGAGAAAATGGTATGATGAAAAGAATTCGTATCACACCAACGACACCGACTGATTTTATGCTTAGCCAAGTTCTCTCCTACTTAGTCATAGCTCTGATCCAAGCAATTCTTGTGTTTATCATGGTTTATGTAATGGGATTTCGACCGAATGTCGAACCCTCTGTGTATGTGTTTGCTTTTATACTCGTACTGATATTCTCGCTTTCCAATGTTGGTTTTGGTCTTATAACTGCTACAATCTCAAAATCATCGAGTACAGCAACTGGTCTCTCATTTATTTTTGTGCTTCCACAACTTTTCCTTGGCACCTTCGTCGGTGCATCTCTCTCCTCAGCTGCTCAAATTGCGGGAAAATTCGTTCCCAGCTACTATGTTACAGATGCACTTACCTCCCTTTTTCTCAGAGGTGCTTCTGTAACTAGCCCAGTTGTTCTTCTTGATTTTGCTGCGGTTTCGATATCCTGCGTAGCCATACTTGCTGTAGGTATACTCTTATACGGTAAATACTACAAAATTTGAAACGTGTTTCCATAAGTGGGCTGAAGTTAAAGTTCTGCAGAATCAAGGATTAGAAATACTTTTGATGAAAGATTTTTACTTTAAAATTGTTGAATAATGCCGGGGAAGGGATTTGAACTCCAAAATACATGTAAAATTAAACTTTCTCTCCTGTAGACAAAATGTTAAAACAATTAAGCGATTACGAACCGTTGGTGAATTACAATGAAGGAAGGAATAAAACGTTCTTTGGCTAAAGCAATTACTTATCGTATTATTTGTATAGTAATGTTAGCTATAGTTTCTTTTATTTTTACAGGTGATTTAAGTCAAGTGACGGGTATTGTCGTGGTTTTCCAAGGTATACAGATGGTTGTCTATTATTTTCATGAACGGGCATGGGAACGTGTAAAATGGGGAAATAAAACATAGAAATGTCATATGAATGCAGGGGAAGGGATTTGAATCCTTGGTACTCAAAATCGGTCTGATTTTCTTCTGTATTAATTACCATACTAATGATTAGCGCGGAGAGAGAGATTCGGACTCGTATTTGTTAACAAATTTGAACGAGAGTGATTTTTGTTTGGTTAATCCTTGACATGTGAGGTAACTCGTCAAAAGTATCGTATCCTCCGCATAACTGTCTTAAACCTCAGGTTGAATACGGAATGCGATTTTACATGGAATTAAGCTTAGAAAAAAACCATGGACTGGTCGTCCTTTCTTTTTTCCTGATACCAACAGTGATGTTAATTGTCGGTTATATTCTCTTTCCGTATCCTCCCTCGTTACTCGCAAGGCAGCTTTCATTTCTTCCTCTATTTCTCGGACTGATTCTCCTGGGTATAGGGTTTTTTTACAAAAGAAAAAGTACTGCGGGTATGTTGAAGGTCATTGGATGGGGCTTGTTTGCGTTTTTCTGGGCGACCATGCCAGGCTTCTTGTATTATTCTGAGGGTGGTGATGTCTTCAATGGCGCTGTTTGTGTTATCGGGGTGTATGTGTTAATCTATATGGGGTATCATGAATGGCTTTCTCTTAAAAGAGATACCTATGTCTCATGTTTGAATTGGATTGCTGGTGGGACGTTTCTTGCAGGTATCATTTATTTTACAATTGAAAACGGTATTATCCCTGGTTTAAAGGATTGGTTAATTGAGAATGTTGCTGCACAGTCAGCTGATGTCTTGCATCTTTTTGGAATAAACGCGCTGAGGAGTCAAGACCTTATCGTGTATAACAACGTGCCTGTGACGATTATCTTTGCGTGTACTGCGATTCAATCGATGGTCCTTTTTGTTGGTATGATCGGAGCATTATCGCGTGTGAATTTGAAACGAAAAGCTCTTGGTTTATTGGTAACGGTTGTCCCTGTTTACTTCTTGAATCTCATCCGCAACGCAAGTGTTGTATATATGGTTGGAAGCGGTATGTTTTCTTTTGAGATGGCTCATAATGTGATTGCTAAAACAGGATCCTTGCTTGCTCTTATTATGTTGTTGTTTATCACTTTTAAGATCGTGCCAGAACTGTATGATGAGATTATCGGTATCGTTGACTTAGCAAAACGAAAAGGACCTGTGGAGCTCTTTTTTGGGCGGCTGCTGGGGAAGAAACATGATGCGCATCGCTAAGGGTGGTTTTTCCTGGATTCTCGCATCGTTTGCGTTTACGTTTGTATTAATTATCGCCTCATTCTTCTCCAGAGGCTTCTTGCTGATTTTTTTAGTGGTTGTTTCTGTCTTTTTCTTTTTAATATCTTGTCTTTTAATCGTTTTTTTTCGGGATCCTGAACGAACCATCGGTCACGGGGTTGTCGCTGTTGCAGATGGTAAAATTAGAAAAATACTTCAGTTGCATGATCCTGAGGTTGGAGATTGTCAGCGAATTTCCACGTTTATGAACATACAGAATGTACATGTGAACCGTATGCCTTTTGATGGAATAATTGAGAAAATCACCCATCATAGAGGCGGTCATGTACCTGCGTTTAAGAAAGAATCTGATTCTAATGAAAGGGTCGTTCTTCTCATAAAAACCGATATCGGGTTACTAAAAATTGTCCAGATCGCAGGAACTGTTGCGCGTCGTATCGTCCCTTATGTTTCGGAAGGTGATTTTGTTAAAAAAGGTAGGAAACTTGGGCTTATTCGACTTGGTTCTCGTGTTGACCTGTATCTTCCGACAAAAAAAGTTGAAGAACTTATTGTTCAGGTACATGATAAAATTAAAGCAGGAGTAGATACCATTGCAGAAATCCATGATTAGGATCCTTTCTCTTGCAGATATTATCACTATTACAAATGCTGTCCTAGGGTTCCTTGCTCTCCTCATGGTTTTTTCCAATCAACTCCAGATCGCCGCTTCATTGATTCTCCTGGGTCTTCTTACTGATGGTCTTGATGGTATTGTTGCTCGTCATGTGAGAAAAAGTAGTATTGGGGAGTATCTTGAAGCCATCGCAGATATGGTTTCGCTGTCGATTGCACCTCTTGTGCTTCTTTACAAAATTTACTATGATACGTTTTTCTCCCAACAGTATTTACATCTGCTCTTTGGTATCGTGCTGATCTTTTCTTTGATCTGCAGTATCATTCGTCTTTCGTCTTTTTCTCTTTTTAAACAGAAACAGTTCTTTCTTGGTCTGCCGACGTCTGCAAGTGCGATTTTCCTGGTATCCGCTTCATTTCTTAAACCAGATATCTGGTATATTCTTCCCGTTATCATCATCCTTTCACTTGCGATGATATCTTCGATTCTTTTCCCAAAACCCGGGATGAAAATTAATCTCATTACAGCAGTTTTAATCATTGTCACTATCTTACTTGGTAGTAAGTATAATACCGTCGCCCCGCTCCTGCTTCTTACGGCACTTATCTGCTATATCATTTTCGGACCAATCTCTCTTCAGTTCAAAAGAAAAAGAACTGGAACGGAAGATACTCCTAGTTGACAACATCATTGTTTGTGAAACAAAGCGATATGAATAATGACGTTGTCGATGGTGAAATATAATTATTTGAAGAGCACACAAACATTTCTAAACAAAAATTGCATTACATACTGCTATTATGGACGATATTCCGAAGATAGGTATTACAGGCATGCCGAGTGTTGGAAAAACACAGACACTTGTAAAAATCATCGAGAAGTTCGAAAAAAACGGCTATACGCTTGAAGGGATGATTACGACCACGCTTACTGAAAAGAAAAAACGCGTGGGTTTTTATGTAGAAGACTGGCAAACTAAAGAAAAAGAAGTCTTTGCCCGTCTTGACATGGATTCAAAAGACAAAGTTGGAAGATATGGTCTTGACCTTGGTGCGCTAGAGCGAGTTGGTGTTCATGCGATAGAAAAAGCGATCAACGATGAAAATGTTAAAATCATTGTTATCGATGAAATAGGAAAAATGGAGATGCTTTCAGAGAAGTTCTGTGAGATGGTCATTGAGGCACTTGACTCTGATAAACCGATCATAGTGACGTTACATAAGAAATCTCGGACGCCGCTGCTCCAGGATATCCGCAGACGGGATGATATCCGCATCCTTGAAGTCACCGCCGTGAACCGAAATCTTCTCCCGTATAAGATCGAAAAAATCATGGTTGAGAAGCTCCCTCCCTTGTTCTAAGCATGACCAACGCACCAGATGATCTTGTTAAAGAGGGAACCACTGAACTTTTTGTGTATAAGAACAAGACCGCCGTAAAAGGACCGAGTATTAGAGAGAGCGCCCCGTTCTATAACCCTGCTATGGAGCTGAATCGGGATGTCTCCGTCCTTGTTAATCAATGGTTTTTGAATACGAGTACGAAACATGTTCATATCTTGGATGGTTTGGCAGCATCAGGGATTAGAGGGGTTCGACTTGCTCATGAGCTGAGTGGGGATTTTGATGTGACCATCAATGATTGGAACGATCAATCATTTGAGTTGATGCAACAGAACATACAGAAAAACAAGGTAGCGAACGTCTTTGTGTTCCAACGAGATCTTAACGGTCTGCTTTTGGAACGGCGGTATCATTCTATTGACATAGACCCGTTTGGCTCTCCCGTCTATTTTTTTGAGGCTGCTGTCCGAAGCGTGTACAACAAGGGGATTATCGCGTGTACCGCGACTGATACTGCTGCTCTCTGCGGTGTGTTTCCCAAGGTGTGCTTCCGACGATACGCTGCCTGGCCGTTACATGGTCCTTCGATGCATGAGACAGGGCTTCGAATCCTTCTTGGGTGCCTCTGTCGTGAGGCAGCAAAATACGATCGTGGCATTGAACCATTACTGTGTTACACGACTGATCATTATATCCGGTTATACGTACAAATTCATAATGGGAAAAATGCAGCGAATGAATCCATGAGTCACTATTCTTGTATTTCTTCCAAAGAGGTTCCACTTTCCAAGGAAGCCAGCAACTTGATTGGTCCCTTATGGCTTGGGAGCATTCAGAAAAAAACAGCTATTCAAGAGATACGAACCCTTGCGTCGACCACGGTGCTTAATACGAAGCATCAGATCTGGAAACTCTTCGATCTCCTGGAGGAGGAGGCTGATGCGCCACCATTTTTTTATACCATCAATGACCTGTCTTCTCTGTTGAAGGTATCGCCACCACCGATGAATCATATTGTTGAGCAGTTGAAAAGAAAAGGCTTCATCGTCACTCGGACTCACTGTACCCCTACGGGTTTTAAAACCAATGCTCCTTTGGATGTCGTCGGCTTTGCACTTAAATTAACTGAAACCATTTAATAAAAGTGCAGAGCATTGATTTTAAGTGCAAATAGGATAGATTAAAATAAAAATATAGACACAAAATGAAGTAACTTATGTTTTTGTGCGAAGATGTCCAGGAGGTTCAAATCCCTTCCCCAGTATATTTCCCATTTTGTTTCAAAACATTTATATTTACCATTATATTATAAATATAGTAATCTGTTGATATTCCGGGAGGATAAAAAACGGAAAGGAAATTATCTCAGTTACTCGCATTTTTTCTCTGTGGTATCTTACTTACTGTAATTTTTACTGGATGTATTACTGAGGAACAAAAATCAGAGGCATCCCTTGAGATAGTACTACCAGAAGTTAAATTGGACCAACCTTCTGTTCTTCCTGATTGGAAGGATGGAGAATATCACAATTACTTTACCACTATGAAAATGTTGAATAATTTTAATGATAAATACCCAGATTTGGTGAAAGTGTTTTCTATTGGTAAAAGTGTTCTTGGGAAAGATATTTGGTGTATCAGGATAACCAATGAAAAGAGCAATGAGGAAAAATCATCTTGTCTTATTGATGGTTGTATCCACGGAAGTGAATGGGAGGGCGGAGAGGCTTGTCTCTATCTTTCTGAGTATCTTCTTATTAACTTTGATGCTAATAAAACAATTACTCATATTCTCAATTCATCTGAAATTTATATCATTCCTTTAGTAAATCCTGATGGTAGACAAGAAAATGTTCGATGGAATGATAATGGTGTCGACATCAACCGTAATTTTGATATTGCTTTTGGCAGATTACTACCAAAACGTGGAGCGGTGTTCCGTTTAGGAAAACTGTTTGGTTTTATTAAAATTCCTTATATCGATTTCCCAGGTCAAGGGTATTGGAATTTATATACTAATTGTGGAAGACATCCTTTTTCAGAACCAGAAAGCCAAGCACTTAGAGATTTTATGAAAGAACTTAAGAATAAGGATTTTTCTTTTTATGTAAATTGTCATACAGCCACACACAGTATTAATATGCCTTGGGCTTTGTTCAAACCTCCATTTGAAATGACAGAAAAAGAAACAAATCTATTTCATTATGTTTTGAATTGGGTGGAAAAAAGCACAGAATATGAACCAGTATCAATTCCAACTTATAACGGAAAGATATATTATAGTAGCGGTCTGGCACAAGATTGGGTTTTCAAAGAATTTCACATAGTTTCTATTATTTTTGAAATTCTGTCAACGGACTATGAACCTTTAATGGGCGAAGGTAAACATGACCATCTTGTTCATTGGATGCAAACCACACTTCCATTCTTCATGTATCTTCTTGTTAACATTGATAATCTGCGTCAATGGAGCACACCTGATATTCAACCATCCCTGCCTGAAGGTGTGCCACCAGAGCCTCTTTAGTAATTTTTTGAGTTTGAGCCAACAGGAGAAAAATCCCTTTTTAATATTAAACTGGTGTTCAAATCCCTTCCCCCTGCTCTCAGATCACTGACCTTAATTCGTCAATGTATAGCATTATATAGTGATTGTATTATTTACGCAACCAAAAAAAAAGGATGTAATGAAAAATGTATCGAGACAATAATAGAGGCGGTGGCTATGGTGACGCACCCCGAGAAATGCATAAGGTAACATGTGCAGAATGTGGAAAAGAAACAGAAGTTCCCTTTAAACCAGATGGCACTAGACCAGTTTACTGTCGAGACTGCTATCAGAAACATCAGCCACCACGTAGATATTAAATCTCTCTCATTTTTTTAGCATGCATG
>Ga0315295_10006328_pt1 | contig 10105 bp, 8 predicted proteins | sample YL17G14_0_MG_FD_204453 | JGI IMG/M metagenome (GOLD analysis project Ga0315295, IMG submission 204453) | Sediment microbial communities from Yellowstone Lake, YNP, Wyoming, USA - YL17G14_0 | ecosystem: Environmental > Aquatic > Freshwater > Lake > Sediment | place: USA: Wyoming | collected... | reverse complement strand
ACTATTAAACTTATTGATAATGCAGTAGTAAATCGTGAAGAGCCATTTTTTAGGGTACATGAAGGATGTTACATTCATGGAATGAATTTTTTTGGGAATATGTACAATCAGAGTAAGTCATATGGTACAAATTCTATGGGTTTTCCGTCATCAACAAATGGTTTAATGGTATATACTGATGTGAGGTTTGAAGATAATGAAGTATCCAATGTCGGTGCATATACAATTACTGTATGGCAAATGGATAATGTGGTATTTAAGAATAATGTTATCCACGACTCATGGCAATATGGAATTGCTCTTAAAGCTGGTGCAGATTCAGAATTATGTAATAATGTTACAATAGTTAATAATAAATTTTATAGAATTTATGAAAATTCAATAAAACTTGCTGGTGGATCTAACTCTCTTATATCGGGAAATATTATATCGGTTCCACCACATCAAACTGGTAATAATGATAATCCAGAAGGTATTACACTTTATAGTGCTGATTGGAAAAATACAAATATGATTATTTCAGATAACGTGATAACTGGTGATAGCAGAAGTGGAATCGGGATTGGTAGTCAATCATCATCTACTAACACTGGTTCAAAAATAATCAATAATAAAATATCAAATCTTGGATGGGGTGTTGATATAAATACAAATAATATAGTTGTTACTGGAAATACTATAACGAATTGTTCAACTCCTATCGAGAATAGTGGTTCTGGTAATACTGTCAGTGGTAATACAATTGTTACATCTACAACTCCAATACCAACTCCTACTGTAACTGTAGTTCCAACTACCGTTGCTCCGAATGTGCCAGTAAAGTTAATATTTATTCATCACTCATCGGGAATGAATTGGCTAGCCACTAATAATGGTGGTCTTGCTAATGCTTTGAAAGCTAATAATTATTTTGTTAGCGACACTCATTATGGATGGGGATCCTCATGGGGAACTTCTGGAACAATTGGGGATCATACAGATCTTGGTGATTGGTGGACATGGTTCCGTGGACCTAATTCGGCAACTATCATGGGTGCTGTTTATAATGAAAGTAAGCAAACTCCATCTGGATTAAATTATTATACACGACTTAGTACTGATCCTGGTGGAAAAAATAAAATTGTTATGTTTAAATCATGTTATCCAAACTCAGAACTTTTTGGTAGTGTTAACGACCCCATTCCTTCCATTGGAAATAATCCGATGAAGGGAAAATCTGTCGGATCTACTTATACTATATCAAATGCTAAAGGAATTTATATTGATTTACTTGAGTATTTCAAGTTACACCAAGATGTATTATTCGTTGTAATTACAGCACCACCATTAAGCGATCCAGATTATGCTGGTAATGCCAGAATATTCAATCAATGGCTGGTAAATGATTGGTTGGATGATTATCCATATAAAAATGTCGTTGTATTTGATTTTTATAATACTTTAACCACAAATGGTGGAAGTGCTACAAAGAATGATGTTGGAAGTACAGCTGGAAATCATCATAGAATATTAAATGGTCAGGTTCAATGGACGTATGACGGTATTCATAATACAGAAGCGTATTGGTCGGGTGATGATCATCCAGGATCAATTGGAAATCAAAAAGCAACTGCTGAATTTGTTCCATATTTAAATTATATGTATAATAGGTGGAAAACAGGATGAGATATAAATTATTATTTGGTTTAATAATTATTACTATGATATTATCAACTGGTTGTATGAATACTACAGATAATACAAAAAAAATAGTAAATAATATAGTACAACCTACAGTTGAGCCACCGAATTCGATGGGAAAGTCGGCGTTATCAGTTAATCAGTTACCAATTCCCACTCAGCAGGAGACGATAATAAATTCATCTCCGATAACACCATCATCTACACTCGTCTATGGAGAATTTTCTACCAGGGGAGATTCGATCTGGTTCAAAAATAAAAGTAATATTACAATTATTGTAACGGTACTTCCGACCCCGATCCCCACAATTACTACAGTAGCTACTACTATTGTTCCTACACAAACCACTCCAACATTTACTCATGTTCCTACAACAATTATCCCAACAACTACCAGATCTCCGACTCCGACTCCAACATTGACACCATTTCCAACACCAATTCCCGGAGAGACCTTCGGAGCAATAGCTTCAAACCCAACTGGGAGTCCTCTTGGTGGTGGATCTGGATATAATAAGATGGTTTTAAAATCGGATGCGAAATATATTGTATCTACAAAACAAGAATTACTTGATGCTTTTAAAGTTGCAAAACATGGGGAGATTGTATTCGTAAATGGTGATGCGGTTATAGATATGACAGGAACAAATAATAATATTATTCCCGCTGGTATTATTCTTGCAAGTGATCGTGGTCAGGGTGGATCGCAGGGCGGTTTAATTAAAAGATATCGTTCAAGTGGTATAACATGGTCGCAAACTCCATGTTTTGTTATTACTGGTAATAATGTCAGGGTTACAGGATTGAGATTAGATGGTGGGGAAATAGTAAGAGATCAACTCACTGATCAACTGAACCCACCTATCATGCCATTAGCTATGTTTTCTGCGAGAGGAGCATCTGGATTCGAAGTAGATAATAATGAGATGTATGGATTTTCTTATACTGCAATTGAATTAGAAAATACAGGATATTGGAATAAAAATGTTGGAAATGCATGGGTGCACCATAATTATATTCATCATTGTCAGGCTAGAGGATATGGGTATGGTATTTGTTTAAATGATGGTACTGTTCTAATTGAAGCAAATATATTTGATTATATGCGTCATGCCGTAGCTGCTGAAGGGTTCCCAGGGGAGTCATATGAGTTCAGATATAATCACCATTTGGGGCATGGATATCCTATTGGAGCGTCAGTGTGTGATGTTCATGCATATCCACCAGGGGATTATGAAGATGAGAATTCTATTGCCGGATATGAATATAAGATCCATCACAATACTTTTGAAAGACCAGAAAGACCAGATATGTCAGATAATCCAGCTATAGGAATTCGTGCAAAGCCAGAAAAAACTGTCTATATAGATCACAATATTTTTAATTATAATAGTGATTCTGGATATCCAACCCCGGTATTTCTACGAGCATGTAATATCAATGGTGCGATGACAATGACACGAAATTATGTAGGATATGATGGCGAAATTCCAAAGTTTGTTGCTGGCGATATTGTTTCATATAATATTAGTAAGCCCAATAGCTGTGGTTAACCCAATCTCTTTTATATTTAGACCGACAATACTATTTTATGAAGATAATTATTGCTGGTTCTCGAAATTATAATGACAGGAAAAGAATCCTTGATTTTATAAATAAGACAAAATTTGATATTACCGAAGTTGTTTCAGGTGGATATGGTGGTGTTGATAAAATTGGAGAAGAATGGGCTAAGGAAAAAGGAATTCTTGTAAAAGTATTCTCTCAACATTATGATATTGCTAATCCAGATATATCTCCAAAATTGATAAATACAGATATGGGCAATTATGCTGATGGTCTTATAGCAATATGGATTAACAAATCGAGGGGAACTGAGCATATGATAAAAACTATGAGAAAAATAGGTAAACCAGTTGAAATTATGGAGATGTATCCAGAATTAACTGGTCCTGAATGTATTAAAAAATATCGGGTATAAATATGAAAGTTGTTATTTTTACTGGTATCGGTGGATTTGGAGTAAACGATGTTATAGCATGGCATCTGATACTTCATAATGGATGGGAAGTTGTTGAATCGGATGATTATGAAAGGTTTCATTTAAACAGGCGAAATAAAGTATTCATGAAAAACGAATATTTTTCTAGTTTCTGGCACGATTCTTTTCATCTTATAGATCAATGGGAACTACGGGATGATCCAGAACTTACTGCGGCATTTGAATATTGGAAGCCAGAAGAATATAAAGTTATTGATTTACCAGATGATATTAAAGAATGGTATATTGATGAAAGTGATTGTGGATCTGAAAGTATTCATGAAGAACACAGGTCGTGGCATTAGATGATTAAATTATCAAATGATTTTATATTGAATACTTTTCTTGTTTCAATTGGAGTGATGATGATATTTTTCCCTCCATTTATGACTGGTTCATGTGGTGGGAATGATATGTGTGGTAAAAAATGGTGTTTGATAGGCATAATAGATAAATACTATTCAGTTATATTTATTCTAGGAATCATGATTATATTATATGGGACCATAAATGTTATTATAGGTGTATTATGAAGGAATTGACAAGAACAGATTATATGTATATAATTATTATTATATTATTACTTGCATCTTTAGTATGGGTAGTTCTACCATTTACTTATACTGCATTTAATGGGAATATAGATACACCAGATTGTATTACCGATACAGATTCGATTATATGTATTCAGGATGGAAATTATAAATCGTGTGAATATAATTGTACGCGAATAAATGGAACTATAGAGAAAAGATATATGAGAGGAGGAACTTAAATGAAATGTGATTATTGTGGTCATAGATTATGTTGTTGTCCTACTGTTCTTTGTCCTTTAATTATTATTGGACCTGGTGTTACAGAAAATACACCTCAACATAAAGAAGCTGAAGCGAAAAGAAGAAAAGAATTTCAGGACGATTTAGAGAAGAGACTTGAAAGTTTTTTCAAACAACTGGAAAAAGATCGTCCAGAGGCATTTAAAAAAATAATGTCGGAGAAGAAAGTAAAACACAAACCCAGGTATAATATTGTAGAAGAAATAATACCGATTGAGGAAATATGATTTATAAACAGATTATTTTGATTCGAACGGATCTTGATATGAGTTGCGGAAAGAAATGTGTGCAGGTAGCTCATGCATCTATCATGGGATCTGATACTGGTCCGCAGGAAATTACAGAAGAGTGGAAAAAAGAAGGAATGAAAAAGATAGTATTGAAAGTTAAAGATTTGAATCAACTTATGGGTATTTGGAATTCTACCCTTGGAAGTGGGATTTGTGGTGCTATTGTCAGGGATTTTGGTCTTACCCAGTTGGAACCAAATACTATTACGAGTGTTGGTTTTGCCCCATATGATCCTTTAAGTTATGAAGGAAAATATCTTGATGAACAAACAAAGAATCTTTCGTTATTATGAATGATAAAGAACGTAATGAAGAACTAATAAAAGCTGTAAAAGAATATTTTGATCGGCAGAGATTGATAAACACTATATCCATATCAATTATTACCGTCGCTGCGATACTATCTGTCATCCTTCACACTCGTTGCTAATCTTTATATATTGGGGCGTATAATAGTACTATTGTTGTGAGTGTTATAAAATTGGATAAAGTAAAAAGTGTTTAATGAAGTCCACTCACAACATTAAAGCTCGAAACTCCAAGTCTATACAAACTCCGAAACTCCGTTGCTCGAAAATATAGATGGGTAACACCCCCGTTTACCCATCTTTTCCTCCATAATTCTTTTAAAAAAAATAGTAATTAAATTACTCTTTTGCAAAGAACGTCAACAACTGGCTTGCTAATGCAGCTGCAAGTAATATTGTAACCCAAGGTTGAGCCGATACTGGGAATAGTAAGCTCCATGCTCCTGCGGTGATACAAGCTATCAATGCAGGTATGGTAACTTTTCCAGAATTTCTCCAAACCATCATTATAAACAGACCCCAGAGTATCAGGTAAACAATATTACCTGCTCCAGTTCCACCCACTCTGTCGAATGCACTTGTGAATGGTTCCATGATGCCTGTTGCGAATCCTATGACTGGGAACTCCCACTGTCCTGTATTATTTGTTACCATCAGGTAATACATCCATGATTGCATTCCTGTGCTATTTACAATATCGATTGTTCCTGGGTTTGTAAAGTTATATCCTGGAGATCCACCTGGTGCTGTGGTTACATTTTGTATATTCATACACATTGAACAGGTTGTAGTATCAGACAGTCCTGATATTGTTGAACTTGCTGTGAACTGTATTGTGTATAATGCTGGGTTCATATATGTGTGAGTTGGGTTCTGTAAGGTTGATGTTGATCCATCACCGAAGTTCCATAACCACGTATTGATATCTGTACCTGTAGACATATCAGTGAATTGAATTGTAGCTGGTGTTACTAATGCTTTTGTTGGTGATGCTACATATGCCGCATTCATTGTATATGAAGTATAAATGTAATTTGTATATGTTGTTGAATTAACATCGGATATGTTTCGTACAGTTAATGTAACATCATGATATCCTTCGGTTTCATAGATATGAACTGGGTTTTGTGTATTACTGAAATTACCGTCTCCGAACGACCAGTTCCAGGCTGTTATAGCAGTATAACTATCATCGGTGAACTTTACTGGTAATGGTATTAAACCATGTGTTATGTTAGCTGTGAAGTTAGGTATTGGTGGAACACGTTGTGTAACCATTATGTAACCTGTTATTGTTGTTGAATTATATCCGGAGAAGTTTGTTACATTCAATGTTACTGGATAACCAGTTATACCACTTGGAACACTATATACATGCAATGGGTTTGCGGAATTACTAAAGTTTCCATCTCCAAATGACCAGTTCCATGCTGTTATAGCAGTCTCACTACTATCGGTAAACTGTACTGGTAAATCCTGAATTCCTGTTGTTATATTAGCTGAGAAACTAACTGTTGGTAGTACTCTTACAGAGGAATTGATGTAATTAGTTATTGTTGTGGAAGTAGATCCTGAGCTGTTTGCTACATTCAATCGTATTGTATAACTACCTCTGTTGAATGCCCATACTGGTTTCATCGAAGTGCTGAATAACACTTCTGAATTATTACCAGGAGTTGTGTTGGTGAAATACCAGTTCCATGATGTTATATCAGAGTTTGTACTTGTATTTGTGAATTCGACTATTAAAGTTTCTAATCCAGTTGTTATATTAGCATTAAAGTTAGAGACTGGTAGTATTCTTGGATTCACCGTGATATAATTGATTCTTGTTGTTGAATTATATGCTGATGTATTTGTTACGTTTAAGCTCACCGTGTAAGTTCCTGGGTTTTCGTAAATATATACCGGACTCATCAATGTACTGGTATTACCATCTCCGAATGTCCAATTCCATGTTGTTATACTAGAATTTGTACTGGTATTGGTGAACCTCACTGGTAGATCTTCGACACCCACTGTTATATTAGCACTAAAGTCTGGTATTGGTGATACTCTTGGGTTCACTGTGATATAATTGGTCTTTGTTGTCTTATTATATCCAGAACTATTTGTTACATTTAATACAACAGTGTAAGTTCCTACGTTATCGTACACGTATATTGGCTTCATTGATTCACTGTAATATCCATTGCCAAAGGACCAGTTCCATGCTGTTATATCTGAATTTGTACTGGTATTAGTAAACTCTACAGTTAAACTTTGTATTCCCACAGTTGTATTCGCTGAGAAGCTTGAGTTGGGTAATACTCTTGGATTCACTGTGATATAATTAGTCAATGTTGTTTTGTTATAATATCCAGAAGCATTTGTTACATTCAAGCTTACAGTATAAGTTCCAACATCATAATAAACATAGATTGGTTTCATAGCTGTGCTGAAATTATTATTACCGAATGACCAGTTCCAGGATGTTATATCAGAGTTTGTGCTGGTATTTGTGAACTCTACTGTTAGATTTGTTATACCAGATGTTGTGTTTGCTGAGAAGCTTGAGTTAGGTGGAACTCTTGCAGTAATATTGATAATATTATTCTTTGTTGTTATATTATATCCAGAGTTGTTTGTTACATTAAGGCTTACTGAATAAGTTCCTGGAACTCTGTACACGAATAATGGGCTTTGGAGTGCACTAAAGTTTCCATCACCGAATGACCAGTTATAAGTTAGTATATTAGCGTAACTATCACTAACGAATTGTACTGGTACATCTTGTATTCCACCAGAATTGTTGTAAGTAAAGTTTACAATAGGCAGAACTCTTGCAGTAACGGTGATATAATTAGTCTTTGTTGTTGTATTATATCCAGAAGCATTGGTTACATTCAGGATTACCGTATAGGTTCCTGGATCCGGATATGTATAGGTTGGGCTGCTAAGTGTACTAAAGTTTCCATCCCCGAATGTCCAGTTTCGTGATAATATTGATGTTACACTACTATCAGTGAATTCTATTGGTAAGTCCTCTATTCCAGATGTTATATTTGCTGTGAAAGCTGGGATTGGTAATATTCTTTCATTCACTGTGATGTAATTCGGATAAGTTGTTCTATTATATCCAGAATTATTTGTTACATTCAGTGTGATACTGTAGTTTCCTACATCGGTGAATGTATATGATGGATTTTGTGTTGCATTGAAGTATATAGGTGTTGCATTTGTTGGAGTTGACCATCTTACTATACCTGTATTATTTTCAAGTTGCATTCCATCGGAATACCAAGTTGTTGCTTCAAACCCATTAGTGGTCACACTCATAGATATAAGTTTACCACTTGTAAATGTTTTTGACAATGAATATCTTGTCCATGTATTGTTTAAAGTGATTGTTGAGCTATATATATTCGAAACATATGGATCAAATTCACCTATTCCTAATAATACTGTCCCCGAACCTTTTAAGTAAACACTTAATGTATAAGTTTCACCAGATTTTACAACTTTATTATCTATTCCAAATCCTTGAATTGAGAATGTTCCATCGGTTGTAGTTTTTATGGATCTGGATCCTTGCCAGTGTTCTGTTGCATTGGATGTTATTGAAATTGTACCACCATTGTATTGACCAAATCCTGTGGTTGTTCCATCTTCTCCACCATTTGCCTGATTTATTGATAATAAGTTTGGAGATGTATATGACCAGTTATAGATTGTTACGTTTGAATTATTATCACTGTTAAACTGTACAGTGAGGTTTTGGATACCTGATAATGGGCTGGCATTAAAGCTGGAGTTTGGTAACACTCTTTGTGTTACAGTGATGTAATTGGGTTTGGTCAGGTTATTATATCCTGAGAAATTAGTTACATTCAGGCTTACACTATATGTTCCTGGGTTTGGATATACATATAATGGATTCGAGGATGTACTGGTATTTCCATCTCCAAAGTTCCATCTCCAGGATCCTATGTTATCTGTACTGAGATCTGTGAATTGTACTGCCGAATCTTCTATTATATTAGTCGGGTCGGCTGAGAAGTTCGAGACAGGCAACACTCTTTCATTTACTTTGATATAATTTATTTTTGATGTTGAACTGTACCCTGAGCTATTTGTTACTGTCAGGTTGATCGTATAGTTTCCTACATTGAATGCATGAGTTGGTTTCATTGAGTTGCTGAAGTTTACTTCTGTATTATTACCAGAGATATTAGTAAAATTCCATACCCATGATGTTATATTTGAGTTTGTACTAGTGTTTGTGAATTGAACTGTTAATGTCTCTGGTCCAGTTGTTATATTAGCTAAGAAATCAGAATCGGGCAAGTATCTTGGATTCACTGTGATATAATTGGTTCTTATTGTTGTATTATATCCAGAGGTATTTGTTACATTCAAGCTTACCGTGTATGTTCCTACATCGTAATAGATATAGATTGGTTTCATGGATTCACTATAGTTACCATTACCGAATGACCAGTTCCAGGCTATTATATCAGAGTTTATACTGTTATTGGTAAATTCTACAGTTAAGTTTTGTATTCCTATAGTTGTGTTAGCTGTGAAGCTGGAATTTGGTAGTATTCTTGCTGATACATTGATGTAATTGACTCTTGTTGTCAAACTGTATCCTGAGCTATTTGTTGTATTTAATTTAATTGTATAATTACCTCTATTGAATTCATGAGTTGGTTTCATTGATGTACTAAACCATACTTCTGTATTATTACCAGTTGTATTTGTGAATGACCAGTTCCACGATACTATATTTGAATTTGTACTGGTATTAGTAAATTCTACTGGTAAAGTTTCAAGTCCGGTTGTAATGTTGGCTGATAAGCTTGAATCTGGATATATTCTTGGATTTATAGTGATGTAATTTGTATATGTTGTTTCATTATATCCAGAGTTATTTGTTACGTTCAGCTTGATACTGTACACTCCTGTAAC
>Ga0315295_10006326_pt1 | contig 10106 bp, 6 predicted proteins | sample YL17G14_0_MG_FD_204453 | JGI IMG/M metagenome (GOLD analysis project Ga0315295, IMG submission 204453) | Sediment microbial communities from Yellowstone Lake, YNP, Wyoming, USA - YL17G14_0 | ecosystem: Environmental > Aquatic > Freshwater > Lake > Sediment | place: USA: Wyoming | collected... | reverse complement strand
TCTTTGGAGTGTACCATATTGATTCGTGGCCGGTCTGCCTGCCTATTTTTTGGGCAACCAAGGGGGCAAAGATGCAATGTTGCTTCCTGAAACATTCTATTCCCTAATTATTGAAAACGGTGTATATTACAACCCGTATTTCACAATTAATAACCCTGACACGGAGGGCGGGATAACTTCTTTTAATATTTAGATAGATGCAATATAACATTGTTAAAATAACATTATAATGCAAAAGTGGCTCTTATTAGATCATCTGCGGCCTAATAGAAGTCATTCAAGGGGCTGTGAAACCTGGTTTTTAGGATAAATGTCGAAGCAGTATAATAATTCTTAGGCGGCGTTCGATTCGCCACTCAGGAGGCCGCTTGTGCTTACAGACGCGGCTCGCTCCACCCTCCTCGGCCTTGTAGAGAGCGCGTGCGATGTAATCGCTCCGAGCCGCGGTTCCCTCAGTCGCTCTCGCCACGGTATTGCCTACTACAACACTGAGCGCGATAAGCTGATCACTGAGGTCGCCGAATTCGCCGGAGCTGTCGCAGCATTACAGGCAGACCCGGTCATCTCCGCGGTCTACGGGCCAGACAACGCGCACCGGCTCGCTATCCAGTTCGTGTACAACACTTGTGGGCTTCTTGACAGCGGGGCGGACATTCCGGCGGCCTTTGAAGCCACTTGGACGGCGCTGGTGGCGGAAACCTCGCAGCCGGACTGGCGATTTGCCGGAGTTGCCAACCTGAACAACTTCTCGTACGACGGAGATATAGCTGACCTGGGGCATGGCGTCTCAATTCAGGGGCGGTCTTTCGAGCGGCTGAAGCAAACGCTCAATTGGGATCGGGTGGACGTGGACCGCCTTTCGGAAGATTGGTCGGCCGGCGGCGGCGCGAGTTCTTACGTGCTTGTCGTCGTGACCACCCAGCCTAAAGGACCGGCCAACTTCATCCTTTCCTCGGACGGGGCTGCCTACCCTCTGGCCGCTCGGGCCCTCCTGGCGATGCGACTCCACGGAGCCGGTGACCTGCATCTCGGGCGGATGTTCTTGAACCGACCGGCGGCCTTCAACGTAGGCGTTGGCGGTCGCAGTTCAACGGGCTGGACGATCTGGCGGCCCGGTAACCAGTATAAGCTTATGGACACGATGATTCCGGACATCCGCCAACAAGTGGATACGCTGACGACGGTCGAGAACCACCTGCAGACCAGCGCGCGGCACATCGGCCTAGCACTTAGATCGTTTTCGTCCATTTATGATAGACAGATGCATCAAGGAGAGGACTGCGTCATTGATTCGATTACCGCGCTAGAAGCTCTTTGGAAGCTCGACAGTGAGCTCTCGTTTCGCCTCGCCTTTCGGACGTCTTCGCTCCTGGGCGGAACCGATGACAGTCGCGAGAAGATCTTCGAGACGCTACGAACGTACTACAAGATTCGGAGCAAGATTGTGCATGGCATCACTCTGAGCAGGAACGAGTCGGCGCTCGTGCATAATGACGAGCCATTTCGTAAGATCGTGCGGACGACACTCCGGGCATTCATCCATCTGCTCGCAAACCCTTGTGAGTGGACAGTTAAGCGGCTCGCCAGTGACCCGGACCCCGTCCTCCTGCATTCGGAGCGGCGCTCGGCGCTCCAGAAGGCCATGGTTCTGCTGCCGGGCGACGACGACGACTCGGAATAGGCGGGAACGAGGAAGCTCAAGATTGTTTTTGCCTAACCTTCGGATGCAGTTGACCGGGCTGGCATCCCGGCTTTCCGTGGCTCAATGTCTTTCCAGCCGCCCGGCAACTGATCCTGATCGTTATACTCGATTTCAATCGCAAATCTTCAAATCATATAGAAAGCCCAACTTCACTCTTTGTAGGTGAAGTGGTTAACCAAAAATCGGTTGACTGTGCCTTTAAGAATGAGTTTTGTTCAGAGCAACAAATTGGGGGTAATGGAACCCTAGGCTTGACTTTTTAGCATTCGAAAGATGAGGGGAAAGTGAAACTACAGGAATGGCCTTCGTCCGTTGTGATCTTTACTTCTTCGTGTCGAACGCTATATGATGACTAACGTCGGGGTGAAACCAGGAGCTTTTGTCCGATACGAATCGGTTGGTCCGCAGACAATTTGTTCAGTTTTCGGAGTTCGTTCACACTGATCCCATATTTTTTGCTGATCCGGTAGAGAGTTTCACCTTTCTTAACCGTGTGGTATAGCTTTTTACTCGAGACTGCCGACTTTGAGGGAGAAGAAGGCTTTGTTTTTAATTGGGCTATTGGCTGTTTTTCCAACTCCTCTACCTTCAGGGCAAGAGTGTCCACACGCTGAAGAAGGGCTGGGTCTGACCCAAAAGTGCTGATTTTTTCCTGAACCTCTGCGAGTTGTTTTTCAAGCTCAGCAGCCTTCTGCTCCAGCCCGGTCACCTTTGACTCCAAAAGGCTTAACTCACCGTCGGTGGGTCGCTTGCTGAGGAAGAAATACAGGATACTTCCGGCAAAAATCAAGACTAGGAGAATTCCGAGTAGAATTCGGAGGGATTTGCTGTTACCGGATTCAATTCGTCTTCGTTCGATTTGTTCGATTCGTTTTCGCTTGAGTGAGGCGATAATGTCTTTTATCTGCAACCCAGGACCATCCTTCATGAGACCTTCTCATTTGAAATTTCATGTATTGAATATGGTCCATATTCAATGGTTTTATATATCACAAAAACCTCAGAGAAGAAATACATTTTTGCTAAATAGCAGGGATTCACCCTATCAATATCCAGTTGTTAAAGAGCGAAGGCAGGAGAAGAAATAACCTTGCCTTCTTATTACGTTTCATTTAGGATGTCTATACAACATTTCCGCCAGTAATCTTCAACTCCCAGATCACCCTGTCATTGAAGAATAGTAGGTGAAATCGCCAATAACAATAAAAGGTTAAACAGGCAGTGTCTGGCATGGAATGAGATGAGGGTTAGGCCTTTTTTTTGATATTAAAGCGGGCGGAGTGGGTTTTTCGAGAAAACCAGAAGATCAAACAGATACTTCACTACGATTGGCCCCTCATCTTTTATGCAATCGGCAATTGCGGCTCTGTGAGGTTGGCCGCGCTATTGCAATTTCTTTTCATACTCGCCTTGCTTGCGATTTACCTGAACAGCATAATTCAGATTCGGATCCGGGGCTTCTTCACCATTATTGTAATCCGTCAAGGCCTTTGCCATTCTGACCTTATGATCCCCTATATGGTTATTCCGATTATAGAGATCCTTGAGAATCTGACATCCTACCGTAATATTCATAAACGGATCGGTCATCGCTCTCCTATCAACTTCCAAATTAAGCTTGACCACGTACTCATCCCATTTGAAGGGCATTATCTGCATTAGTCCTTGAGCACCCTTATTCGATCTTGCATTAGGATAGAATTCGGATTCCTGGTCGATCACGGCCATGATAAGGGACAACGGTAGTTCCAGTTCTTTCGATTTTCTGACGATCGCCTCCGCAATATCAATCCCTTGACCAAGACTATAGCCCTTGGTTCTCAGGATTCCGTAAAGTTTATCTTTGGTGCGGTACTCTTCAATCATCTGCTTTACCTGGGGGAAAGAAGAAATTGTCTTCTTTTCCTCGCGGATCATGATCGACAAGCCAGCGAGGGCAATGATATAAAGCAAGTTCGCAAAAATAAAACGGGAGATCCACTTTCTTCGAACCTTCACAAAAGTTTCCTTGAGAACGACACCGGAAAGAGATTTCTTTGCCATAATTTGCCTTTCCTCTCTTTGGTAAGAAATAATTATGCCTGGATAGTTCCCCTGGTTGAAGGGGCTTGCATCCGGGCACCGCCTTTTACATTCCAGGCTCCTTTTCCTTAACCTCCACTTTACTGAAGCTCGTATAAGAATTAAATAGGGTGAAGACAGTATTTCCTTTAAGAAAACACTTAATTTTAAGGGAGCTGAATAGGTATACGGATAGAGAACCTTTTGCGGGATCTCGTAATCTGTGAAAAGGATTTCCATTTGAAATCTACCATTAGAGGACAAAATAGCAGGATCGCGGTACCAATAAGAAAGCGGTAGTTGACTGGGCGATGTCTACAAGGTCAAATCTGATTTTCCCTTATGTGATTTACCACCTTCTCGAGCGAATTATCCTTGCAGAGAAGATCTTAACCTTCACGACGGGAATTGGCCGGCAAGTTCCCTCTCCCACCTATTGCAAGAAAGGCGGAGAGCTTCAATTAGGACGGGAATTGAATTTAGGAGTTCCGGGAGTAAAGCGGGCGGAGTCCGTCCTTCGAGAAAACCCGGAGATCAAACAGATACCTTATTACTTATGCCTGACCCCGAACTTCGATGCGTGACCCCGGCGGGGGCAACTTCTTCCGGAGGCAAGCGGGAAAAACTTATAATTCGGGGCCCTACCCTCATGGCCTCCTTTCTTTTCTTGAAGACTCCTTCCTGAAAACAGCAACGGGAAGCTTTGATCTAATTGTGCGGATTTCAACTTGTAATTCTTTATAACCTTTACTTCGATAGTCACTTCCATTTTTGTTCTGAATCTGCATGACCAAAAATTGGAAGAGTTGCGGGTTTCTCCTTTTCCTTAAATTCACACAATAAAGTCCACTGATAAGTTGAAATCTAACAATCATTCTCCCTCAAGGTGAAAAATCTTTCAATTTTGAACAAAATTTGTTCTTGAATGGAACAACTCGTGCATTTTACGTCCTAATTGAAATTAAAATTAAGTATTAAAAATTAGATACTTATAGGATTGAAACCTACAAATTTACTTCTTGGCATATATTTCGCAGTCAAATTGATTAAAACCTAGAAAAACGGAGACAATTTAATGGCTTTAATGGAGCAAGACGTGGTCTTAACAACCCAAGAGGCCATCGAATATTTAAGAATCTCCAAACCCACCTTTCTGAAATATATCCGCCTTGGAAGAATCAATGCGGTTAAGGCAGGAAACGGCTGGAGAATCCACAAATCCGAATTGCATCGATTTCTAAAGCTAGGGGAGAAGTAACAAGGCCAATCCCTATTGATTGGAGTGAATTAAGATGAGAGCTCAAAGCAAGACAAAAGAGCAACTTATCAATGAATTAAACAAACCACGCCAACGAATTACTGAACAGAATCGATTGGAAGATAGGAGAAAACAGGCAGAAGAGGCGTTGCGGGGGAGTGAGAATTACTATAGAACACTAGTCGAAAACTTACCACAAAAAATATTTCTTAAAGATAAAAATTCAGTCTATTTATCCTGCAATGAGAACTACTCTCGGGATCTAAAAATCAGGCCCGATGAAATTATGGGGAAGACAGATTATAATTTTTATCCCAAGGAATTGGCCAAAAAATACCGGGCAGACGATAAAAGAATTGTGGAGTCCGGAAAAACAGAAGATATAGAAGAGAGATATATCCAAGATGGAAAGGAAGTGATTGTCCATACAGTCAAAACACCGGTCAAAGATGAAAAAGGCAAAGTCGTTGGTATATTAGGCATTTTCTGGGATATCACCAAACGCAAACGCGCAGAGGATGATTTGAGGAAATACCGTGAGCAGCTTGAGGAGATGGTAGAAAAGCGCACAGCTGAACTAAGAATGGTTAATGAACAACTTCAACGAGAAATCACCGAACGCAGGCGTACCGAGGAAGTGCTGCGAGAATACCAAAGGGCTATTGAAGGTTCACAAGATATGATCGCTGTTGTCGATCAGAATCACAACTACCTACTTGCAAACAAGGCATTCCTTAAATATCGAGGCATGGATAGAGAGCGGGTTATAGGGCGATCAGTTCCTGAAGTGTTGGGTAAAGACGTTTTTGAGAGGGTTGTTAAGAAGAATTTAGATACCTGTTTTCAAGGTGAAGTTGTCCAATATGAGATGAAATACACGTATCCTGAGTTCGGTGAAAGGGATTTGTTGGTGTCATATTTCCCCATCGAAGGTCCCGAGGGTGTCAATAGAATAGCCAGTGTTATACAGGACATTACCGAGCGCAAACGGACAGAGGATGCATTGCGTGAAAGCGAGAGCAGATACCACGCTCTTTTCGAGGGGTCTAGAGATGCGATCTATATCACGACTCGAGAGGGAGAAATCGTTGATGCCAACCAATCTATGATAGATCTGTTCGGATATCGCAGAGAAGAGATAATCGGCCTCAACGCCCGAAAGACATATGTCTGTCCAGAGGATCGAACAAAGTTTCAGCAGGAAATAGAGCGAGAGGGTTATGTTAGAGACTATGAGATAAAGTTACGCAAGAAAGACGGAACAGAGATGGAATGCCTGCTGACTGCGACTGTGAGGCGGGCCGATGGGAGTATTGCAGGATACCAAGGCATCATTCGTGATATCACCGAGCACAAGCAAGTTTTAAATGAGCTACGTACCGAAAAACAAAGATTTCAAACGCTATCGGAGAATGCTCCGTTCGGTATGGTGATGATCGATAAAGATGGTACTTTTGAATACACCAATCCTAAATTTAGAGAATTGTTCGGTTATGATTTAAATGATGTTCCTAATGGAAAGACCTGGTTTAGGAAGGCATACCCCGATCCTACCTATAGACATCATGTTATTTCAACCTGGATTAATGATTTAGAAGGTTTCAAGTCAGGAGAAAAAAGACCAAGGACTTTCACTGTAACCTGCAAAGGTGGAACGGAAAAGATCATCAATTTTATCCCTGTCCAATTAGAGACAGGAGAAAATTTGATAGCCTGTGAGAACATCACCGAGCTCAAACGGGCGGAGGAGGCATTCCGAAGGAGTGAAGAGGCAGCGAAACGACTGGCTCAAGAGCATGCAATCATGGCCGAGATTGGACGAATCATCAGTTCAACACTGAGCATCGAAGAGGTATATGAGCGGTTTGCCGAAGAAGTCCACAAGCTGATTCGCTTTGATCGGATTGCGATCAACATTATCAACCCCAAAGACGATACGATCACCGTGGCCTATGCCACTGGGGTTGATATAGAAGGACGTCGGGTAGGGGATGTTGTCCCATTGCCTGGCACCTTCACAGAAGAGACCATGCGAACTCGGTCGAGCTTGCTCATCCAAACAGAAGACCCGAAGGAGCTTATAGATAGGTTGCCTGGTCTCTCATCCAGTTTTCAGGCAGGATTTCGATCGATGATCTCGGTCCCTTTGATCTCGAAAGACCAGGTGATTGGTGCCCTTCATTTTCGATTGATCAAGCCATATGCCTATTCAGAAAGGGATCTTAGGCTTGGTGAAAGAGTAGGGAATCAGATTGCCGGTGCCATTGCCAACGCGCAGCTTTATGCCGAACGCAAGCGGGCGGAGGAGGAGAAGGCAGCTCTTCAAGAGCAGCTTCGCCAATCGCAGAAGATGGAGGCCATCGGTCGCTTAGCGGGTGGCATTGCCCATGATTTCAATAATCTCCTCACCGTCATCAAAGGCTACAGCCAACTCTCCCGCATCGAACTCAAAGAAGGTGACCCTTTGAGGGGCAATATAGATGAAATACAAAATGCCACGGAACGTGCAGCCAGTCTGACACGACAGCTTCTGGCCTTCAGTCGTCGCCAGGTTATGGAGATGAAGGTACTTGATCTGAACACTCTTTTGAGAGATCTGGACAAGATGCTCCGTCGTGTCATTGGCGAGGACCTCGAACTGGTTACCCTGCTGGCAGAAGATCTTGGAAGGGTAAAGGCAGACCCAGGACAGATCGAACAGGTCATCATGAACCTTGCAGTCAATGGGAGAGATGCGATGCCAAATGGAGGAAAACTCACCATTGAGACGGCCAATGTGGAGTTGGACGAATCCTATGCTCGCAGTCATATGGATGTGAAACCTGGTCGCTATGTCATGTTCGCAGTGAGTGACACAGGGGTGGGAATAACCCCAGAGGTCAAAGAGCGGGTCTTTGAACCTTTCTTTACAACTAAGGAGAAGGGTAAAGGGACGGGGTTGGGTTTATCGACGGCCTACGGGATTGTGAAGCAGAGCGAAGGGAACATCTGGGTATATAGTGAGCCGGGGAAAGGCACGACGTTTAAGATCTACTTGCAGAGGGTGGATGAGCCTCTGGAGGAATTGAGAGAGAAGATGGTGGGAGAGGAGCTTCCTCGTGGGAGGGAGACGGTTTTGGTGGTAGAGGATGAGGAGAAAGTTCGAAAGCTGATTGTGGAAATTCTCGGAAGACAGGGATACAGGGTCTTGGAGGCATCTCATGGAGATGAAGCTTTACTTATCCATGAAAAGCACGATGGCCCCATACACCTGAACTTGGTCGATGTGGTAATGCCTGGGATGAGCGGTTCTGAGTTAGCCAAACGCCTAACTTCCCTTCGTCCGGAGACAAAGATACTCTATATGTCGGGCTACACAGACAATGCTATTGTTCATCATGGGGTTCTGGCACGAGGAGTGAATTACATCCAGAAACCTTTTACGATGGACGGGCTAACTCGAAAAGTGAGGGAAGTGCTGGACAAAGACTCAAGACCTGCAGTTTAGAAAGAATCTATTGGTACGATTAATTACGTTAGGCTCACTTTCAACCCGTAATCTTCGAGCCTTGAATATGGCTCCCCTTAATGACTTGTAGGTGAAGTGCTTAAAATAAAAATTAATCAGCTACTGTCTGGTTGGCCGAATACTGATTGTCTCCCCTCACCCTCCCCCTCTCCCCATTAGGGAGCGGGAAGGGTTGAGGAGCGGCCCTTCGACAGGCTCAGGGTCTAGGACGACTTTTCAAGATGGGTTCCTCCCAGGCTTTTTCAAAGAAATAATCCAAGACTTTCTTCGAACTCTTCTCCTTGAAGATGGATGTGCTTCTATCTGGATTCTTTCTCAGGCTGAAAAAAGACCGTTCTTCAAGAACTAATAAAAGCAAATCGACCCATGTAATAGCGCTGACCTTACCGTAAGGTGCATGGCGTAAATCGCAAGGTAAAAAGAACTTATCCTCATCCTCAACCTTAACCTTAGCCTTAACCTTAGCCTTATCCTTAATTACTTGAAAGAGCTCTTTCCATGTCATTCCTTCATTCAGCTCCCCTTCGTCCATCTTTCCTTTTATAAAATTGATGACCCTTGCCAGACGGAAAAGGGTGACGATATCGAGACGATCAAACTCCTCTGTCTCAATGGGAAGAGCACTCGAACGCCACTGGGAGGGGTGAGAAGGAAGGAGTTCCTTTGCCTTGCATTGCTCAAAAAGAGAAGTCCCAGGAGTAGGGTAATAGACACTGGGACCAATGAGAGCCCTTTTCCCCATCAGATAGATCAAGGTGTCCACCATCTCCCCTATCGTCTGACCTGGCATCCCTAAGATCGCATAGGCGATGACATTCAGATAAGCCTGCCCTGCCTCTCCTAAGACCTTATCAAAAGCCTCTGTTGTTCCCGGTCTGCCCATCCTTTCCTTAAATGAAGGATCGGTGCTGACGAAAGAGAGATTGATGGTCTTGAAACCAGCCCTCTTCATCAACCTGAGAAGATCTCCGTCCAGAGAAGCAAACGAGACACCGTTCATGGCAGAGAGCTCGAGGGTCTCTTCTCCGAAAGTTTCGACCACAAGGTTCATCAACCGTTTGGCCCGCTTTTGGTCAAAGGTGAAATTATCATCTTCGATGTCAAAGTTGCGAATATGAAACTTATTCCTGCACTCCACCATCTCTTGAACGATCGATTCGGGAGACCGGGCCCGGAAAGAGGCTCCCATGACGAGACGGGTTGAACAGTAGGCACATCCATGGGGACAACCTCTGCTCGTGATGATCATGGTCGATCGCTTCCTCCCTATTCTGTACCGGTTTAAATCGAGCAGTTCTCTGGCAGGAAAGGGGCACCCCTCTATATCTTCGATGAAGGTGGAAAGAGGATAAATCCGTATCTCTCCATTTTCCTTAAATCCGATTCCGTCAACCTCTCCGGTGGGATCCCTCCTTCCCTTCTCAATTTTTTTTAAAAGCGATGGAAATCGGATCTCGCCCTCGCCCAGAACCACATAATCGACCCATGGACTCTTAAGAACACTTTCCGGATCGCAGCTGACATGGCACCCTCCCATGACCACAATCTTTTTGTGATCCCATTCCTTGATGATGCGG
>Ga0315295_10006325_pt1 | contig 10107 bp, 9 predicted proteins | sample YL17G14_0_MG_FD_204453 | JGI IMG/M metagenome (GOLD analysis project Ga0315295, IMG submission 204453) | Sediment microbial communities from Yellowstone Lake, YNP, Wyoming, USA - YL17G14_0 | ecosystem: Environmental > Aquatic > Freshwater > Lake > Sediment | place: USA: Wyoming | collected... | reverse complement strand
GAAAGCATACGACGCCATCGTTGTGGGTGCAGGGCCAGCAGGAACCACTGCCGCTCTCAGGATGGCCCAAAAGGGACTTAAAGTACTCCTCCTGGAGCGCGGCGACGTTCCTGGAGCAAAGAACATGTTCGGCGGCATGCTTCCTAACTGTCCTGTTCTTGATGAGTTTCTGCCAGATTTTTGGGACCAAGCCCCCTGGGAGCGTCACGTAGTAAAGAGAATCCTGACTATTACCGGAGATACGTCAGCAACCTCCCTTGTATTTGAGTCGCAGAACTTTGATCAACCGCCCTACAACGGTTACACACTGTTCAGGCCACACTTTGACAAGTGGTATGCAGAAAAAGCCCGCCAGTCCGGGGTGACCCTCATCACGGGGTGTCTTGTTGAAGACCTTTTGATAGAGGGGAAGATGGTTACCGGGATAAGAGTCGGAAAAGATGTGGTGAAGGCACCCATCGTTGTTCTCTGTGACGGTGTTCTCTCCATTCTCGCCAGAAAGGCGGGTCTGAGCACACCACCCGAGCCTGCTGACATTGCCTTGGGGGTGAAAGCACTGTTCTATCTCAAAGAAGAAGAGATTAACGAGCGGTTCAACCTTGTGCGACGTCAGGGTGTCACCCAGGAATTCTTAGGTTGCACGGAGGGTATACGGGGCGGCGGATTTATCTATACCCAGACTGAGACGCTCTCTGTGGGGCTCGTATTTCACTTGGATTCGTTAAAGATGAGCGGTATTGCCCCATATGATATCTTCCAGCGGTTTCTTGCGTCCAATGCCGTTCAGAAAACATTGAGAGGTGCACGGCTGGTTGAGTATTCAGCCCATTTATTGCCCGAAGGTGGATACAGGTCAGTGCAAAGGCTCTTCAGCGACGGTGTGCTCATAGCAGGTGATGCAGCAGGCCTTTGTTATACAAACGGGCTTAATCAGGAAGGGATGAATCTGGCCATCACCTCCGGTCTTTTCGCCGGGGAGACAGTAGCAGATGCCATCGAAGCCGGCGATTATACTGCGAAGTATTTGGCCCAATATGGGAACCGTCTCAAAGAGAGTTTTGTTTTGAAAGATATGAAGACATTCGAAAAGACCGTTGACCTGATGCATAATGACCGACTCTTCTCCGTGTATCCCAAACTGATAGGAACCATTATGGAACAGCTCTACCGATCTGACGGGAAACCCCGAAAGAAGTTTGGTCGTCTCGGCTGGGACGCTGTGAAGGAGGCCCTGCCTGTAAAGCAGTTGATTTTAGACCTGATAAAAGGAGGGAAATCTCTCGCATGATCGTTGATGACATCTTTGACCTGGTCAGTTATCACATACATGAGGAAGCACACATCAAGGTAAACCGTGATACATGTCAGTCGTGTACTCACAGGGCATGCACATTTATGTGTCCTGCCCGATGTTACCAATGGAATCCAGAGAATGTTAGGATCGACTTCGCTTATGAGACATGCTTAGAGTGCGGGACATGTCTCCTCGTTTGTGATAAAGGAGCTTTGGACTGGAACTACCCGAAGGGAGGTTTCGGGGTTCGGTTTAGGCTTACATAGGAGGACTTCTTGAAAATACTTGTCTTTATCAAAGATGTCCCTGATGTCAGGATCCCCATCGAATATCAAGAGACTACAGGCAGACTCAGACAAGATCGGGTGGTCACTATGCTCAATCCCCCGGACAGAACCGCTCTGGAGACAGCACTCAAGATTAAGGCGGATATTCCGGAATCTCAGATAACGGTAATTTATCTCGGTCCAATCTCTGGAGATCGTTTTATCCATGAAAGTCTTGCCCTCGGGTGTGATGAAGGTTTGAGGATATGGGACGAAGAACTCGCCAGTATTCAGCCCCGGACAAAGGCCCTCATTTTTTCCCGCGTTGCGAGGATACTGGACTTTGATCTTATATTCGCCGGGACAAAGAGTCAGGATACCGCAAACGGCCAGACAGGTATCCTTCTTGCTTCTTACCTGCGGATACCATGTGTCACCTCGGTAACTGCCCTGGAAATACGGGCGAAGGAGAGGATTGCAGTGACGACAAAAAGACTTGCACAGGGATACCATGCGCTCATCGAGTCCCCTTTCCCCTTTGTGGTTGCCATGGAAACCCTGCAGGAACAACGCTGGGACCCCTCTCTTGCCGCCCTCCTTGAGACAGTCACGAAAGAGATCCCCTGTTTTGATCTTGCCCAGCTGGGAATTCCAAAGCAACTGGTCGAGAGGACCGATGGGGACTTGACCTTCAGCCCTCTTCGATTTCCAAAGTCAAAACTAAGATTTATCCCAGCCCCTGACTCATCTCTCCCGGCCTTTATGCGGATCAGGAAACTTGTGGAAGGCACGGTGAAGACGAGGGAAGGCAGGTTGGTAAGCGGCTCTGAAGACCAGGTAGTTGAGGAACTCTTCGAAACGTTATTGAAGGAGGGATGGCTGGATCATCTGAAAGTAGTTCGGAGTGAAATACGGTGATACCACTGATTTATACTTTGAGGAAACAGATTCGATTCGAAAGACAAGGAGAGTCTTGGATCGTGGCCTCGGAGACACCCCTTAACGTCTTGCGCGTAAGCGATCGGGCCGCAGACGTCCTTCGGTTATGTAATGGCACAAGGACCCTCAAAGAGATTGCTGAAATGACGAACATGATAGAAGAGCAGGTTTTCAGACTGTGCGACTACTTCAATAAAAGGGCGATTCTGGAAATAAGGCCTGCGGCCGTCGGCGACTATTTCCCATTTGTTTCAATCGTCATTCCTACGAAAGACCGGAGAGAAGAAGTCGTCGAATGTCTTGGGTCAGTATTTGCGCAGGACTATCCAAAAGATAAGATGGAGGTCATTGTTATTGACGACGGATCTTCTGACGGAACGGGCGATCTTGTGCGCACGTTTCCCTGCCGACTTATTACAAACAACAAAAGTAGAGGCCAATCATACTCCCGGAATCTTGGAGCGAAAGAGGCTCATGGAGAAATCCTTGCTTTCTTGGACAGTGACTGCGTACCAGAGAAGACATGGCTTCAGGAACTAGTCACCTATTTCCAGTGGGAGCGCATCGGGGCAGTAGGTGGTTACGTGGATGGCTATTTCGAAGCTACCACCTTAGATCGTTATGAAAAAGCATTTTCACCGTTGAATTTGGGCAGCCATATCCTACTCGGCACCAATAATGATTCCACATTCTATGCGCCGACATGCAACCTGCTGGTGCGGAGGCAGGCTTTTATCGAAACTGGAGGGATAAGGGAGAGCATGCACGTGGGGGAAGACGTGGATTTTTGCTGGAGGTTGCGCAAAAAGGGTTACGATGCTTTATACATCCCACGAGGGATTGTCAAACACAGGCACAGAAACCGTCTGGGAAAGATGCTGAAAAGACGAGGTGACTATGGCACTTCGGAGGCCATCCTGTATGGCATACATCCTGAGAAAAAGAAAGTCTTTCAGTTCCCGCCTCTGGCTGCTTCAAATTTTCTTGCTCTCATAATCGCCCTCATGTCTCTGACGATAACACCTCTCCTTATAGCCGTTGGCTGTTTTGTTTTTGAAACTGCAATGAAGTTGATAAGAATAAGCACAATGAATCTTAACATGCCGCTGTGGAGAATACTTTTCTCTGTGGTGCGGAGTCATTTCTCTTTTTTTTATTTTGCCTCATTCCATGTGATTCGCTATTACATGATGACCTTGATTGTTCTGGGTTTTTTCTTCCATTCAGTCTGGTATTTACTATTTCTCATGGTACTGTTGTCGTCAACTGTGGATTACAGTTCAAGGCGCCCTCGGCTTGTCTTTCCGTTATTTCTCCTTTACTATGTCCTTGATCATTTGTCTTATCAGTCGGGTGTTTTTACAGGCTGCGTGCGAGATAAAACCTTCGGATCTTATGTGCCAAAATTTATCAGAAGAATTATGACAGCTCATACGTTCGGATAGAGGATAAGAATGATTTGTAATGAGCGACTCTTAAGAGAAAGTGTTCCTGTTGAGCAACGATGTTTGCGCAACATTTATTAAAAAAGGGCAGAGGAGGCCAATATGAAAAAACTATTACGGATCGATCTCAGTAACAAACAGTACCGGTACGAAGACGTCCCACCCCTATATGCCAATCTTGGGGGAAGAGGTCTTACGTCGAAAGTTGTGAGCGAAGAAGTACCACCCACGGCAGACGCCCTCGGTATGGAGAACAAACTCGTCTTTGCACCGGGCATTCTTGCCGCGACCCCGGCACCCAACAACAGCCGCCTTTCAGTTGGAGGCAAAAGCCCCTTGACCGGCACGATCAAGGAGGCCAACTCCGGTGGAGCGGCAGCCCAGAAGCTGGCGCGGCTTGGCATCCAGGGAATTGTTGTTGAGGGAGCTTCGTCAGCATTGACGATGGTGAAGGTAACCAAAGATGGCGTCAGCTTTATTCCAGCGGAAGGATTCAAAGGCATGGGTAACTATGATCTCATTGACAAACTTAAGGCCGAACATGGCGACAGTATCTCCATCATTAGCATCGGCCCTGGCGGTGAAAAACTCCTGAAAGCAGCTACCGTTTCTGTTACGTCACCTGACTTTAAGATCAGGATGGCTTCCCGGGGTGGGCTTGGGGCTGTCATGGGCTCAAAGAAGTTGAAAGCCGTCATTGTCGATGACACCGGTGCAGCAGGAATAGAGGTGAGCGATGCGGCAAAGCTCAAAGAGGCAGCCGCTGATCTCACCAAGGGTATTCTGACCCACCCACTTATGGAAGGTCTGAAGGTTTTGGGAACTCCCCTCCTGGTCATGATGATCAATGGTGCTGGAGCTCTCCCTACCAAGAACTATTCTATGGGACAGTTCGAGGGTGCGGAGAAGATCTCCGGCGAGTTCATGATGGAGTCGCAAGCAAAGCGCCCCAACAGCCAAGCAACGCATCGTTGCATGGCTGGCTGTGTTATCAGCTGTTCAAATGTATATACCGATGAAAATGGAAAAGAAATTGTCTCCGGTCTTGAGTATGAGACCCTGGGGCTTGTCGGCTCCAACTGCATGATCAGCAACCTCGACGACGTGGCCTATATTAACCGTCTCTGCAATGATCTCGGTCTCGATACGATGGAAGTCGGTGCGGCTATCGCTGTTGCCATGGAGGGTGGTATCCTGCCCTGGGGTGATGGAAAGGAAGCCTACGCACTCATCGAAGAAGCAGGTAAGGGAACAGATAGAGGGGTGATGATAGGAAACGGCTGCGTGGCTACCGGTCAGAAGCTCGGTGTCAAGCGGATTCCCCAAGTAAAGGGACAATCCCTTGCTGCCTATGATCCCCGGGTATTAAAAGGCACAGGGGTGACCTATGCGACCTCTCCCATGGGTGCCGATCATACTGCAGGGAATGCCCTTCCAAGCCCTGCAAATCCAACGTACAATCCGACTGCATCAACAGGACAGGCTCCCGTGTCTGCTTTCCTCCAATGGTACTTTGCGGCTATCGATAGCCTTGGCATATGCCTCTTTGCTTCACTTCCGCTCCTTGACATGCCTGATTTGATGAAGCACCTCATTGCCTGTGCAACTGCTGTGACCGGCCAGGCTCCTGATGAAAACTACCTCATGAACCTCGGAATATCGGTTCTTAAATCGGAGAAGAAATTCAATGAGGAAGCTGGATTTACAACCAAGGATGATCGTTTGCCGGAATTCTTTACAAAGGAACAGTTGCCTCCGTCAGGACTGGTTTTTGATGTGTCAGAGGAGGAAGTGGATACGGCATTAAAGTTTTAGCGCATAGAGATTGCAGACATGTTGTTCGGTTAAATCAGAGGGCCGAGGAAGAACAATCCTCGGCCCAATATTTCCAGGAGGCCTACCCAAACCTTCCCGTAATATACCCCTCTGTCCTTTCGTCTTTCGGTGACGTGAAGATCTGGGATGTTTCTCCAAACTCAACGAGTTCCCCGAGGAGCATGAAGCCGGTGTAATCAGAAACCCGTGCCGCCTGTTGCATGTTGTGGGTGACAATGAGGATCGTATAATTCTTCTTTAACTCAATCATAAGCTCTTCTATCCGCAACGTTGCAATGGGATCGAGAGCAGAACAGGGCTCATCGAGGAGGATAATCTCTGGTTCCACAGTGAGGAGTCGGGCGATACAAAGCCTCTGCTTCATCTCCTCTGAGAGGCTCAGGGCTGGCCCCTGCAGTCTGTCCTTAAGCTCATCCCATAATCCGACGGCCTTCAAGCATCTCTCCATGATTTCGTCGTCGCGTTTCTTTTTACTTAAGCCATGTATCTTCAGGCCGTAGACCATGTTTTCATAGACGGAAAAGGGAAAAGGGTTCGGTCTCTGGAAGACCATACCTACCTTTTTCCTGAGCTCAATAATATCGACCTCGTCGATGCTCTGTTCATTCACGAATACGCCGCCCGTTGTCTTCACCTCATCGATGAGGTCATTCATGCGGTTGAAGCAACGGAGTAGTGTTGATTTGCCACATCCTGAGGGACCTATGAGGGCGGTGATAGATTTCCCGAAGGCATGAAAATCTACATCCAGCAACGCATGAAAGCCCCCGTAGTAAAGATTGAGTTTCTCTGTCCTGAGAACATTATTATTCATTATCCGAACTTACCCTGAATGTAATCCTCGGTTTTTCTTTCAGAGGGATTGGTAAATAACTTTTCTGTTGGACTATACTCGATGAGCGTACCCATGTAAAAAAATGCGGCATAATCGGTGATGCGGGCAATCTGTTTTGTATTGTTTGAGACGAGTATTATCGTATAGTCCTTTTTAAGCTCATTCAGAGCTTCCTCTATCTTTGCGGTTGAAATAGGGTCAAGACCGGAACAAGGTTCGTCCAGCAAGATAATCTCAGGCTCCAAAGCAAGGGTTCGGGCAAGACAAAGCCTCTGCTGTTGCCCACCGGATAGTTTGAGCGCTGACGAGCCCAATCTATCTTTTACTTCGTCCCATAGGTACGCTTTTTTCAGACTCTCCACAATAAGGGGTCTGAGTTCCCGCCTTTCATTCCTGTTTTTCAATCTTGGGCCATAGGCTATGTTATCATATATGGAACGAGGCAGGGGAATGGGTACTGCGAAGACTGTCCCAACCCTTCTTCTTAATTGCACGTCATCGATTTTGCCACCGAGAATATCCTCTCCATCGATAGAAACTTTACCTGTAATTTCGGCATTTTCCTCAAAGTCTATCATTCTGTTGACAATGGAGATGAGCGTTGATTTCCCGCTTCCCGCTGGCCCCATGAAGCCTGTTATTCTGTTCTTATAAACGTCGATATTGATTCCTTTCAGAATCTCCGCTTTTCCAAATGATAATCTTAGTTCCTCGATCCGTATTTTAATATCCATGATTTCTAAGAATACTTTGATGTAACCCGATTCATAATATAGTAGGCGATTATGTTGATACAGAGTATGCTCAAAACAAGTACCAAGGCCGTAGCGTATGCTTTCTCCATTGATATGCCTTCGCGGGCAAGGATATAAAAATGGACAGCCATGGTTCTCCCCGAATCCATGAGTGATGTGGGTAGCCTCAGTGAGCTTCCCATGGTAAAGATGACAGCAGCGGTCTCGCCTACAGCCCTTCCCACGCTAAGCATAATACCCGTCAGAATACCTGGCCCAGCAGAAGGAAGGACAACCTTCGTTACGGTTTCCCACTTGGTAGCACTCAGGGAATAGCTGACAATCCTGAGATTTCTCGGGACAGCCTTTATTGCTTCTTCGCTCGTCCTTATTATCGTTGGGAGAATCATGATGGTAATTGTGAGTACGCCAGCCATGAGTGACCAGCCCATTCTGAGCTTAATGACAAAGAATATGAAACCAAAAAGACCATAGAGGATGGAAGGTATCCCTGCTAACGATTCAACGCCGAAACGTATAGTCTTCGTAAACCAGGATTCCTTCGTATATTCGGTCAGGAAAATTGCCGTTCCCACGCCCAGGGGTGTAGCAACAAAGATCGATAGGAGCACAAGGAAAACAGTACCCACAATGGTTGAGAATATACCGCCATGCCTCCCCATATCCTCAGGAGAGGAAAAGATGAACTCCATGTTTAAGTAGGGTGAGCCCTTGAAGAAAATGATAGCAACAATTGTCACCAGTATCCCCACAGTGAAAAAGGCCTGGGCGTTCAGCCCTATCTTGACAATCTTGTCGATAAACCGGGGATTTATCCTCACTTCAGTACCCTTCTTTTTATTGCAAAGTTAGCAATGTAATTTAGGGCCATGATGATGACGAGAAGTACAACACCAGTGGAGAATAGGCCCAGTCTGTGGTCGCCCGTGGCGTAGGCAAGTTCAAGGGCGATGTTACTCGTCAGCGTCCGTAAAGGATCAAGAACACTTGTGGGGATCTTCAAGGCATTCCCCGCAACCATAATAACTGCCATGGTTTCTCCGATTGCCCTTCCCATACCAAGGATAAAACTTGCCAAAATCCCAGACCTGGCAGCGGGGATAATAACCTTATAGATGGTCTGCCACTTGGTAGCACCCATGGCAAAAGATCCTTCCCTGTATGTCTTGGGTACGCTCATCAAGGAGTCGAAAGATATGCTGATAACGGTAGGCAGGATCATGACCCCGAGTATAACGGATGTTGCGAGAATGGAGAAACCTGGTCCACCGAAGTAATTCCTCACTAAGGGAACTATATAGATAACGCCCAGGAAACCATAGACTACCGATGGGATACCCGCAAGAAGCTCCAGGGCTGGTTTTAAGAATAACTTCAATTTCTTTCCGGAATATTCAGAGAGATAGATCGCACAGGAAAGGCCCAGGGGGGCACCAATAACAAGTGCACCAAAGGTCACCAGAAATGACGACACAATCATTGGGAAAATTCCGAATGATCCTTTTGTGGGAGCCCACTTGAAACCAAAAATGATATTCTTCAGGCCGATTTTGTGGAAGAGAGGTAAACCCTCGGCAAGGATAAAGATAAAGATGAGAAATAGAAACAGTAGCGATGAAAGGGCAAAAGCTATGAGAACCCATTTTACGAAATGTTCTTTCGTGAAGGCCTTCTTAATCATAAGCACCGATCAGGCCCTCTTTTTTAAGAACATTTTGCCCTGCCTCTGAGAGCACAAAGTTGACAAATTCTTTTCCACTGTCGTCAAGCTCTCCATGGGTTACGTAAAGGAAGGGCCTTACAATCTTGTATTCTCCGAGCTTTAAAGTTTCTATACTTGGCCTGACGCCATCGATGGTTACTGCCTTCACCTTCGCATCGACGAGGCCCAGCGATATGTAGCCAATGGCGTAAGGATCAGTAGCCACTACTTCCTTTACTGATCCATTGGAATCCTGAACCATGATCCCATCGTCGATTTCCTCGCCTTTCATCACGAGTTCTTCAAAGGAGCCTCGTGTCCCCGAGCCTTCCTCCCGCGTTACTGCATCAATCCTTCTGTCAATCCAGCCCAATTCACTCCAGTTTTTGATCTTTCCACTGAAAACGTCTCTTATATCCTTAAGGCTCAATGCAGTGATGGGGTTTTTGGGATTTACCACGAACGAAATACCATCGTAACAGATGATAATCTGATTAAGTCGCTTTTCATCATCTTTCAACTGCCGTGAAGACATACCAATATTTACAGTATTATTGAGACACGCCTGGATACCTGCTGTCGATCCGCCGCCTTGGACGTCTACAGTGAAATCCGGGTGATCTACCATAAAATGTTCAGCGAGTTTTTCTGTGAAAGGCATCACGGAAGTTGATCCCGCGACAGTTACCGTGCGCTTCTTGTTTTGCAAGCCTTTGGGCGAACATGCGCCAAAAGACAAAGGTAATACCATTAGTAAAAGCAAAACAGTCATCATGAGTTTCGGCATGCAATTATTCCTCGGGAGGAATCTTGAGGTGTCTTATTATTTTCCCTTCCACCATAAATATCACTAGCTCAGCTATATTGACAGCATGATCAGCCATTCGCTCCAGGTTTTTCGATATGAAGAGCAGGCGGGTTGCCCGGCTGATCGTTCTTGCGTCTTGCATCATGTAGGTAAGAAGCTCCCTGAAAATTTGATCAAGGTAGTTATCCACCTTCTCATCGTCCTGCGTCACCCAAAACAAACAAGAC
>Ga0315295_10006324_pt1 | contig 10108 bp, 8 predicted proteins | sample YL17G14_0_MG_FD_204453 | JGI IMG/M metagenome (GOLD analysis project Ga0315295, IMG submission 204453) | Sediment microbial communities from Yellowstone Lake, YNP, Wyoming, USA - YL17G14_0 | ecosystem: Environmental > Aquatic > Freshwater > Lake > Sediment | place: USA: Wyoming | collected... | reverse complement strand
ACCCGGCTACACGTACAGTTTCAACTGGTGGCTTAACGCCGACAAACCGATCATTCCCAAGATTACCATGGTTAAATATCCCAGTCGGACGTTCTTTGCCGGCGAAGAATGTGTCTGGCAAGCGAATGATACGAGCGGCAAAAGGGTCAATGGGGCAACATTCAACGACAATTCCTTGTGCACCTTCTGGTCGGGCGGCGCCAGCCTGTCATGGGTAAAAACATTCAATGCCAACGACCCTCCGCCGTATACCGATGTCTTTGGCGAATACCATAGAGTAAGCACGCGTAAGATCTTCTCCGCCATGGCCAAGGGGGCGCTATGTGGCGGTGTAAGCAATACGGTCTGCGTCGATGGTTCCGTACAAGAAGTAACTCCGTTTGATACCTTACGGTATGCGATAGGAATCAAGTAAGACCTGTGCGTCACAACTAACTGTCTCGAGAGGCCAGGTTTGGCGGGTAGGTACAGGCTTAAGACGCGAAGACAATGGCTACTCTGCCACTATGGCCTTCAGAAGCAGGATATTGAATTAAAAATCAATATAATCAAATGAATTAGGGCTAAGTGCAGGGCGAACGCAAAGTCGCCCAAAGGGAAGAAGGGGAAATACGGCACCTCCTGAAATCGCCGTTCTCGACTGCAAGAACATGGTTCCCGCAGACTGTCGCCCTCGTTGATGGTTCGGTTTCCTTGACTTTGCGTTTGCCCTGGAGCTAAGTGGGTATTTACTTGACTCAAGTAACCCCAAGATGTAGTATGCGAGGTCATGGAAGATTATCCTCGCACGCTGGCAGAATTCGAGGCGTGTTTTTCCACGGAAGATGCTTGCCGGCAATACCTTTGCCAACTGCGCTGGCCGGAAGGATTCTTCTGTCCTCGCTGCACGGGCCGCAAAGCCTGGATGACGGACAGAGACCTGGTCGTTTGCGCGACCTGCGGCTATCATGCCTCCGTGACAGCCGGAACGATCTTCGAGAACACCCACAAGGCGTTGATGCTCTGGTTTCGGGCCATCTGGTGGATGACGTCTCTGAAGACGGGTGCCAGCGCTCTGGGTTTGCAGAGGGTTCTCGGTTTGGGCAGCTACAAGACCGCGTGGACGTGGCTGCACAAATTGCGTCGTGCTATGGTGCGGCCGGGACGTGATCGGTTGTCTGGACGCGTGGAGGTCGACGAAACGTACTGGGGCGCCGAAGAAAAGGGCCTTCGTGGACGCAAGACGCAGAAGAAGGCTTTGATCGTCGTGGCGGCCCAAGAAGATGGGAGTCGTATTGGCAGGATACGCATGTGTCGAATTCCGGATGCGTCTGCGAGGAGTCTCGAGCCGTTCATAGAGGAATCGATTGACCCTGGCAGTGTGGTGCATACTGATGGCTGGGAAGGCTACGCTGGTCTGGAGGAGAAAGGTTATCAGCATGAGGTTACCATCCTGGCGAGGCGGAAAGAGTCGGCGTCCGAGCTCCTTCCGCGCGTGCATCAGGTGGTGGGGCTGCTGAAAACGTGGTTGGCAGGTACTCTCCATGGCGCGGTAAGTCATGAACATCTTGACTACTACCTCGACGAGTTCACTTTTCGGTTCAACCGGCGGACCTCTCGATCTCGCGGGAAATTGTTCTACCGAATGGTACAGCAGGCTGTTCAAGTGGACGCTATTCCGTACCAGGCAATTGTCAAGCATGTGCGAGACCACAGAAATGCCACCCACAAGGTGTAGGGGGTACTTGAAAGAAGTAAATACCCCCCTTAATGGCAAATCCCGGATTATGGAGGTCAATGGAACAACAGAAGGACTCCTGATTATGAGCACACAAGAAGCCGCAGGCGCTGTGGAGTTGGAGCTTTCCAGTCGGAGGAAGCTGAGATTTCCAGCAGGGTTCACGCTAATCGAACTGCTCGTCGTAATCGCCATCATCGCCGTACTGATGGCCATATTACTGCCGGCCCTGAACCGCGCCAGAGAGCAGGGAAAACGAGCTGTCTGCCTCAACAACGTCAAAATCCTCAGCGTCGCATGGATGATGTACTGCGACGAGTACGACGAGTACCTGCCAAAAGCCTATACCGTTGACGATGGCTGGATACAGGAAATCCCCGGCTTTCGTACGAATCCCGAACAGGCCCCGCGCGACCTCCAGATCAAAGCACTCAGAGACGGGACCTTGTTCCCATATCTGAAAACAACAAAAATATTCCGCTGCCCCGTCGCGCCAATAAACGAATTGCGCACATACAGCATCACGCACGCCATGAATGGCTATGCCTCCGATGGCGGCAGAATAATCAAGCGGCGCACCGAATTCAAACATCACGCAGACAGAATTGTCTTTCTCGACGATTTCATTCGTGACTGGGACGCATGCTGGATGCTCTACTGGAGCCAGCCCAAATGGTGGAACACCACTCCCATCAGGCATGGATACGGCAACGTCTTCTCCTTCGCCGACGGTCATTCGGAATACTGGAAGTGGAAAGACCAGCGAACAATTGATCTGGCGATTAAGTGTTACGATGCCAGCACCCCAGAAGCCAGGTCCTACCCCGAGTCCGTACAGGCGGGCAACCCCGACCTGCTCAGAGTCACCAAAGCAGTATGGGGTTCCACCGGCTACTGAAAACCCCCGCTCATACCCTGTACGGTGCACCTATTCATCTCAACGGCAAAGACGGTTGATTAACCTTTGGCAAACTAAAAACGTATGATATCGTCTGGGAGTCAAGGATTCAAGATCGCAGGCCGTATCCCTTTCACGGATGATGAGCGGAGATCGCTTGTGGAAGACTGTTTCCATGGTTAGGAAGCTTACGCTCTGGCGACTCGCTGTCACCAGGGATGTTGGTAATTGCTGACTGCTCGCCAGGACTGTGGCCAGATATGAATACTTGTACCCTATGGCCAATGAGACCACCCCGGGCACTGCCCTATCCTCTTAGATTACGGACACTTACGTGTCCGAGACCCCAGGTTGGCCTTCTGCTCCATCCGAGGATATACTATCTGACCGGTTGGCCCGGTTTGCATCAAGTTTATAGAGCCTTGGAGGAGCTGGCATGGCAGAGAATCTCGATGTCCTCAACACGGCTGTTTCGCTGCTCATCCGGGCCATGCTGCTGGCTGCCCGATTCTACGGCTGGCTCCGCCTGAGGACTGAGGACCCGTCCAGGAAATCGGGCGGCCAAAATGGCAGCTTTAATGATCAACGAAACAGTATAGGTGATCACATCCAAGTTCTTGTTCATAAAGCCATTCAAACCTCCTCCAGAACAAGAAAAGCCAGTTGCAGAGGAAGTATGATAGCATAAAATAGGCGAAAATGCTAACGACAGTCTTGGGTATCTAAATGCTTGCAACGCACAGCGTTAAATCAGATGTAACGACGGCCCCGTTTACGCTTGACAAGCGCACGCGGTCTCGTTTATTCGCTGACGGCGAAGGAAAAGCACCCCGAGCTGGCGTGGTATCAGCAACCCTTGACGTTTGGGTTGATCCTGCTGGCGGCTTGTGTGCTGCTAAACATTCTATTCTGGTGAGTCTTGACGAGTTACAGCGTTGGCAGATGATTTATGAGCTCCACGATTAAACCGAGAGACCGGGTATTGACGGCCCTAAGCCGCGAGCAGCCAGACCGCTGCCCGATGCAGATCAGCTTCACCCCCGAGTTCGCCGCCCGGTTGCGGGCCGACATGGGGTTGACCGGCCAGAACGGTCACAATCCGCACGGGGGCGGCAACACCTACGAGCTTGAGCGCGCGCTGGGCGAGGATCTATTGCTGACGAGCGTCGGTTGGGCCAATTGCTATTACCAATCGAAAGAACCTTACACCGACGAATGGGGCATCGGTTGGAAGTCCTGCGAATACACCACGCCCTTCGGCAAAGGTTTTTATACTGAGATCGTCGGCCACCCGCTCGCGGATGACAACGCTATCTCCACCTACCGGCCCCCCGACCCGAACCGGCCTGAGTTGTATGAGGATGCCGCCCACTTGATCAAGACGTACAAACAGGACTACTTCATCGTCGGCGTGACGGTGACGACGATTTTTGAGACGGCCTGGGCGCTGCGGGGGCTGGAAACGATGCTGATGGACCTGGTGGCCGACCCCGATCTTGCCAAAGCCATCCTCGACATTCCCTACCGGTATCACCTGACGGCGGCGAAGAAGCTGGTGGAGATGGGCGTGGACGCGATCTGGGTTGGCGACGACATCGGCGTGCAGAACGCGATGGCCATCTCGCCGGAATTATGGCGCAGGATTTTCAAACCGATGTGGGCCGAATTCTTCAGCGAGTTGAAACGCCTGAATCCGCGCCTGAAGATCGTCTATCACTCCGACGGCGTTATTGACCCGATCATCCCTGAGATGATCGAAGTCGGCCTTGATGTCCTCAACCCCATCCAGCCGGCGTGCATGGACCCGGCGGCTTTGAAAAAGCAGTTCGGTGACAAGCTGTGTTTTTGGGGCTCGATTGATGAGCAGCACACGTTGCCGTTCGGCAAGCCCGACGATGTGCGCCGGGAGGTGCGCACACGCCTCGACACCATCGGCAAAGGCGGCGGCCTGATCATTGGACCGACGCATCACGTGCAGCTCGACACGCCGATGGAGAACTTCTGGGCGATGGTGGACACCATCAAAGCATAGCATGGCACGCCACGAGGAACTCGCCTGGAATTGATCAAAGGCAACACGAATGAATAGAAAACGAAGGACCCCCGCCGCACTTTGCTTGTTGATCACACTGGCGATTCCGGCATCGGCGGACCAGCAGGTGATTTACCCGCCGTCCGCCATGCCCCGGGTGGACATGCACACCCACATGGATGCCAAGACGCAGTATGCGAAATGCGTTGCGGCCATGGATCAGTGGGGCGGCACCATCAGCATCTCCCTGGCGGGTTTGTTCTGGGTGAAGGACAACCATGGCAGCAATGCCAGTCCGTCCAGCGTGCGGCAGATTCCAACCAATGACATGGTGTATGTGAAGGAAGAGCTGAACGACCGGATTCTTTTTTGCCCGGGCGCCTTCACCATTCCCAGCCAGGGCATCTGGTGGCGAGTGGATGAAATCAAGACCTTCAAGGAACAGGGTTTTGTCGGCCTCAAGTTGTGGCCTCACGGGGCGATTCTATCCAGCAAGATTCCCCGAGTTCATGAACAGCTCGATGAAGCCGGGCGGCAGGGCATGCCGCTGATGGGCTACCACACCGGTGACCCGGGAAACTCCCAGAGCAACAACGCTGCCTTTCCCAAGTTTGAAGACGACACCATCAAGGTGGTTGAAGCTCATCCGCAAACCACTTTCATTTTCGCCCATGGACTTTTCATGCTGGAGAACGACCAGGGAATGGAAAAGCTGGCAGGCATATTTGACAAGCATCCCAATGTCTTTGTGGATGTGGCCTTCACGCACAATATGCGCCAGCCGGCCCATTACACAGTGAGCAAAGCCCGGGAGTTTTACACCAAATACCGGGACCGCATCCTTTTCGGTTCCGATGTTTTTGCCGCGGGGGCCGGTGCCAGTGGATTTTTGAATGAACGCAAGGTGCTCGAAACCGACCAGGTGACCAACGGCCTGCACGGCGGTCCCCTACTGGAAGGTTTCAAGCTTCCGGATGTCGTGCTGAATCACATCTATTATTGGAACGCCGCCCGGCTGATTCCCCGGGTGCGACAGGTATTGGAAGCGCGGGGTTTCAAAATCAGTTATGAGTTGGGCAACTTCAAATTCGACCGACTGCCTCCGGATGTCACGGTGAACCCGCTCACCTTCGTGGTTGGCCAGCCTGCCGATCTCACCGGCACCTTGGGCAGTGTGACGGACAGCCTGGCCGTGGAAATCGCGGGGACAAGTTTCCAAGGGATTGATAACCTCAACGGGACCTGGAAGCTGCCCGCAGACCGCATTGCCGGTCTGCCCGTAGGAACCTACGAGGTCAAAGTGACCGCGAAAAATTCCATCGGACTCGTCCGCACCGATCCCACCACGAATGAGCTGATAGTGGTCGCTGGCCCGAGCGGTTCGGCTCCCGGGAAGGTGAAGGGGCCGGCAAACGCCAAAAGAATGACAGGAGACAGAATCCAATGACCAACAAACGAAATCTGACCATGCAGTGTTTGATGTTCACGGCCGCCACGCTGCTTTCAGCCTTCGCCGGCGAGCCGACGATGACAAACTATTGGACGCTGGACACGGCGCGAGGCGGCATCGTCCATTCCGGCGGCGACAAGGAGCCGGTGGTGCTGTGCATGCAGGGCCACAAGGTAGTCATGCAAGTGCGGGTGGACCGGGCGGCGGGCCTTTCCTACCAGGCGCGATTTTTCCACGTTGATCCCGACCTCACCAAGAAAGGCCGGGTCATCGCCGAAGTGGGGGCCGAATCCAATCCGGCCTTGCAGGTGAACGGACGCCCCCTGCGGTGCGACATGCCCTCAACGGTGGCCTTCGACGGGATGTTGACGGTCGTTTACCCCGCCAGCGAGGGCATAGTCGCCACCCGCACGGTCTATTCCTCGCAGCGAAACCCGGTGGTCGTTGAGGAATGGCAACTGCGCAATGCCACCGACAAACCCCTGACGGTGGATTTCAAAACGCCCGCGAAGGTGACGGCGGCCACGGAAAACACATTGCTGGTTTGGACCGGTCAGGGGCCGGCGTCAACCGTCGTGAAACCCGGCGGTACCGTGTCGCTGGCGACCTGCGTTCAGGCTCGGCTAAAGGACGGGCCGGCCGCGAACTCCGCCATTGATGTGGCGGCCGAGCATACCGCACGGCACTCCCTAACCGAGGCGGCCTGGCGCGGCCCAGGCCGGTTGGAAACGCCCGAGCCACTGCTCGACCAGGCATTCGCTCTGCAAAAGCTGCACGTGCTGGAGTGCCCGATTGAGACAATCCAGGGTGTGATCGTTCACAACGGCAGTCTCACCTATTCGCCCGGGATCTGGGCGAACGATCCGGTGGAGTATTCGAGTCCGCTGTTTCCCTTCTTCGGCGACCCTGAATTGAACCGCGCGAGCATGGGCATGTATCGCGTCTGGCAGGACTATTGCCGGCAGAACGGCATCGTGCCGTTTCCCGGCTCCTTCGAGGGACCAAGCCTGAAACTGACGCAACGCGAACGGGGCGACGATGCGATGGTGCTCTACGGCTTGTCAAAATTCCTGCTCTTCCAAGGCGACCGGGCAGCGGCGGAGGAAATGTGGCCATTGATCGAGTTTGCCGCCGCCTCGGTGCTCAGTCACACCACCGCCGATGGCATCGTCGCCTCGCAGACCGACGAGATGGAAGATCGTTATCCAACCGGCACCGCCAACTTGAGCACGTCGTCGCTCGCCTACGGTGGCTACCGGCTGGCGGCCCGCTTGGCGCAATCGTTGGGCAAGCCGGCGGCTGCGGAATTTGATCAGCGTGCCGAGGCCCTGCGCAAGGGCATTGAATCCTACTTCGGCGCGGAGGTGGAGGGCTTCAAGACCTACCGCTACTACAAGGAGAACATCACCCTGCGCGGGTGGATCCTGCTGCCGCTGGCGATGGGCATTACCGAACGGCAGGAGGCCACCGTGGCCGCACTGACGTCCGACAAGCTCTGGCCGCACCGGCAAGCGGGCGCGGATATCCTGGCGGAGTCCACCCGTCCAACCGAATGGGGCCGCGAGACCTACTATGCCCTGCGGGTGTTGTTCAAAGCCGGCCGAACCGAGGAGGGGCTCGACCTGACCCGGCGCGTGGTCAAGGCGCAGATTTTCGGCGCCAAGGGGCCTTATCCGGATGAGGACGCCATTGACATGCTCTGCCCGGGCTCGCTCTATCCGCGCGTGTTCACCGAGGGCATGTTCGGCATTGTGCCCACCGGCCTTGATTCTTTCGAATGCACGCCGTGGCTGCCCAAGGCCTGGCCGCGGATGGCGTTGCGCGACGTTCGCGCCTTCGGGCGCGCATGGGATCTGGTGGTCGAGCGTGATGGCAATCTGCAAAAGGTGACGGTGAGCAGCGGCGGTCAGACCGTGATGACGGGTATCGGCCCGGCCGGGAAGACTTATTCGCTGACTTTTCCCAATGGAAAGAAGTCTCCCTCAATACGTTGAAGGACCAGTATGGACGAGCATCGCATCCCCTATCACAATGGCCGGCCAGTGGGCGGGTTGGGTCTGTGTGACAAACCGAATCGCTGCGGCATGTGCAAGCTCGTTCTGAACCGCGTAGCGTCCGGAAAGCAAGCATCTATCAGTAAACGAAAGTGAATACCAAAACAACAAGTGCAGTGGTTGGCGCAGTGGTTGCCATGTCATTGGTGGTGAATGCGGTGAGTGCCCAGCAGGCTGAGGCAGGGAAGCCGCGCCAGAAGTTCAAGGGGCCGCCGAAAGTCTTCATCCTTGCCGGACAATCCAACATGCAGGGACATGCCAAGGTCAGCACCTTTGAGCACATTGGCATGGACCCGGCGACGAAGCCGATGCTGGCGGAGATGCTGGGCGCGGACGGCAAGCCGAAGGTTTGCGAGCGCGTGTGGATTTCGTCCATCGGCTGCGCGGAGGCGGAGCAGACGGGGAAGCTGACGGCGGGCTTTGGCGCGACGACCGAGAAGATCGGGCCGGAGTTCACCTTTGGCCTCTACATGCAGAAGTTCACGGACGCGCCCATTCTGCTCATCAAGACCTCGTGGGGCGGCAAGAGCCTGAACACCGACTTCCGCCCGCCAAGCGCCGGGCCCTATGTGTTCAACGAAACGCAGCTCGCCGCTTTCCAAAAACAGGGCAAGGATCTCGCGGCCATCAAAGCCGCGAAGGAAAAAGAAACAGGCGTTTACTACCGCCTCATGATCGAGCATGTGAAGAAGGTGCTTGCTGACATCAAACGCGTGATGCCGGATTACGATGCCGCGCAGGGCTACGAACTGGCCGGCTTTGTGTGGTTCCAAGGTTGGAACGACCTTGTGGATTCCGGCACCTATCCGAATCGCGACAAGCCCGGCGGCTACGACGCCTACAGCACGGCGATGGCGCATTTCATCCGCGATGTGCGCAAGGATTTGAACGCGCCGAAGCTGCCCTTTGTCATCGGCGTGCTCGGCGTGGGCGGGCCGACGGCGGTGTATGGCCCCGACCAGCAGCGCTACAAGGCGACGCACCAGAACTTCCGCGACGCGATGGCGGCGCCGGCGGAGTTGCCGGAGTTCAAAGGCAACGTCGCGGCCGTGCGGACGGAGAAGTATTGGGACCAAGAGCTGACCGCCGCCAAAAAGAAGGATAATGAAATCCGACAACGGGCGAAGAAACTTGCGGCCGAGGGCAAATTGAAACCCGCCGAGGAAAAGGCCGCGCTGGAGAAAGTGCGCACCGAGGGCCTCACGGAGCGCGAGCGGCAGGTGCTGGAGAAAGGCATTTCCAATCTCGAGTTCCACTATCTCGGCTCGGCCAAAATCCTCGGCGGCATCGGCAAAGGCTTGGCCGAAGCCATGGCGGAACTGCTAAAGAACAAGCTGTGCCTGTCAAGCGGCCATCGGACCGCCTCGTATCGGCTGAGTTCGCGGGAGACTGGTCGCCCTTCAGAGGTGCCGCAGTCACAATGGCTGGGCCCTGTTGTTCTGAAAGGTCGTTCAAGATGAGAGAGAGCTTGAGTGGGAATGAAAGCAAAACCATGGGAATCCTCCTGATGATGCTGGCGGGATGGCCGGGCGGGCTTTTGAAGTTCCGCCGGATCAGCCCGATTCGCGCGCTTGTGTCATGGTACTCGTCCCACGAGAAGGATGCGAACGGCAGATCCATCACTGCAATCTACCTGGCGGATCTGCAGCTTGTGGACTAACTGTGCCTGTCAAGCGTCAGCGACTAATTCAACCTATGTCTGTTTCAAGTGAATCAAGCTGGAGAGCAGATCTGCTGAAAAAACAATATTCTAATCGGTAGGAGAAGAAATCAGCCAATCTCGCGATAGTGCCAGAACTTTCAGCCGATTCAATCCGCCAATTTCCTTGGCTCCGGCACAGTACGCCAACAGCACCCGGTTTTTCACGAACGTAATCGCGGTGTAGCAATACCACCCGTCAGGATTACCCTCAACAATCCTGGACCTACTCCAAGTTTGGCCTTCATCTCTGCTAAC